>Ga0157369_10002560_pt1 | contig 21760 bp, 14 predicted proteins | sample C25metaG_FD_113461 | JGI IMG/M metagenome (GOLD analysis project Ga0157369, IMG submission 113461) | Corn rhizosphere microbial communities from Kellogg Biological Station, Michigan, USA - C2-5 metaG | ecosystem: Host-associated > Plants > Roots > Rhizosphere > Soil | place: USA: Michigan...
CTACGGGCTCGCCCGCTTCGACGCGATCGACGCCGAGGTCATGCTCAACGTCGACCCCGAGCCCGAGGAGCAGGAGGGCGAGCCGGAGCCGGCGGCGCTCGCCGACTTGGCGCAGCGGGTCCTGTCGACGCCGACAGCTGAGTGGAAGGTGTTGCTCGACCGGGTGGCGTCGGAGATCGAGGAGGCCGTCGAGTCGGACGAGGTCATCGAGACCGCCGACCTGCGTGACGACCTCGTGCTGCGCTCGGTGATCGTCTTCATCGACGCGGTGCTGCTCTCGTTCGACGCGCCGAAGCAGTTCCCCGACAGCTCGGTGCTCGTGCAGCTCGACGCCGATCTCGCGTTCGAGGCCGTCGAGGTCGAGCCCGACGAGGACGACGAAGAGGGCGTCGAGTCGATCAAGTTCTCGACCGTCGAGGAGCTCGTGCGCCGCCTCTCGATGTGAGCGCGGCCGTCGACTGCTGATCACGAGTCGCCAAGGTTCAGGTGCTGCACACATCCCTCCGGTTGCCCAGGGTGACGACCACCACCATCATGGATCGCGCCAGAGCGTCGACGGGGCCCACGATCGGCGACCCGCCCGCGGACGCAGTGGTCGAGGCGTCTGGACTCCGCCCAGTCGGGTCACCGGGCCAGCCGACGGGGCGGTAGCCTGCGAGAGCGGCGTCGTCTCCGGAGCGCCGACCTTCGAAAGGACGCCGACATGACCGCTTCCTCCACCCTCGCCGTCACGGGAGCGACCGGTGTCGTCGGCGGCCTCGTCGCTGCCGACCTGGCCGCACGCGGAATTCCGCAGCGACTGCTCGTCCGCACGCCGACCAAGGCGCCGCAGCTCGCAGGGTCGACGGTGCATCCGGTCGAGTACGGCGACCGCGATGCGGCCCGTGCCGCCCTCGAGGGTGTGGAGACGCTGTTCATGGTGTCCGCGGCGGAGAGCGCGGATCGCCTCGACCAGCACCGCACCTTCATCGACGCTGCAGCCGAGGCCGGCGTGGAGCACGTCGTCTACACCTCGTTCGTCGCTGCGGCTCCCGACGCGGTGTTCACGCTCGCGCGCGACCACTTCGCGACGGAGGAGCACCTCAGAGCCTCCGGTATGCGGTGGACGTTCCTGCGCGACAGCTTCTACATCGACTTCATGGAGGCGCTCGTGGGGGAGGACGGCGCGATCCGTGGTCCTGCCGGCGACGGGCGTGTCGCGGTCGTGGCGCGAGTCGACGTCGCCAGGACCGCCGCGACCATCCTCGCCGCACCGGTCGAGCATGCCGGTCACACCTACGAACTCACGGGACCGGAGGCGCTCAGCCTCACCGAGGTCGCGGCGATCATCACGGCCGTCCGTGGTACGCAGGTCTCCTTCGTGGACGAGACCCTCGACGAGGCCTATGCGTCGCGGGCCGGCTATGGCGCGCCTGGCTGGCAGGTGGACGCCTGGGTGAGCACCTACACCGCGATCGCGAGTGGCGACATGGCCGCCGTCAGTCGCGATGTCGAGGCGATCGCGGGCACGCCGCCGAGCTCCCTCGAGGCCTTCTTGCGCGACACCCCGCGCTGACGACGGCAGACCGCATCAGACCGCGGACAGTTCTCGTGCGTCCGACGGATTGACTACTGCGTGTCCTCGGGGCCGTTGTCGAACGGGCGGGTGAACACGTTCTCGCTGAGACGGATCCAGCCGTCGGCGGGGTCGAGCTCGGTGTCCGCGACGTCGTCCGACAGCGGACGGAACTCGTTGACGCTGTCGCTCACGCTGAAGCTGCGCGCCGAGCAGCTGAACGCGCCGCCGTTCGGGCCGGTGAGGAGCACGCAGATCAGGTCCTCGCCGTTCTGGGTCGCGCGGGCGAGGAACACGTCCGTGTCCTCGTGCACGGCGACGAGACGCGACGACGACGGGTCGATGTCGAAGTCCTGGTCGGCGGCGAAGGCGATCGTGTCCGCCCGCAGCTCGTCCTCCGACACCTGCGTGCCGCCGAGGTCCGAGTAGCTCGTCGCCGGATCAGTGCAGGCGGCGAGGGTCATCGCGAGCGCGACGACGCCGAGCGCCGCGGCGATACGGCTGCGGCTGCGGTTGCGTCTGCAGCTGTGGATGTGCGCGCTGCGATCGCGCGTGATGCGGTTGTGCATGACGTCCCCCGAGGTCAGTTGCCTCAGCCTAGGGCGGCGTCCGCGGGCTGTCGTCAGAGCTGGCACTGAGACCCGTGCTGCAAGACCTCCCCGAGCCGCCCGATGACGACTTGTGACGCGTACCGCTGGCGTGGTCGCCGCCGATGGGCTGAGCTGTCCGCATGACTCTCCTCACCGACAACGCCCCCACAGCCCCCGCCGTCCCGGCTGCCTCGGCCGCCGAGCGAGCGGACCGACTCAACGCCGCCGGCGCCTCATGGTCCGAGCGCATCGCGTCCGCGCCGTCGAGTGCCGCGCTCACCTACCGGGTGTCCGGTTCCGGCGAGGGCTCCGTCGCGAGCGCGATCGCCGCCGGCAAGCACCGCTTCATCGTGGATGAGCCTGCGGCGCTCGCCGGAGACGATGTCGCTGCCAGCCCGGTGGAGTTCGCGCTCGGTGCGCTCATCTCCTGCCAGATCGTGGTGTACCGCCTGTACGCGAACGCGCTCGGCATCCAGCTCGACGACATCAGCATCGACGCCGAGGGCGACCTCGACGTGCGCAACCTCTTCGGCATCACCGACGAGGTCCGTCCCGGCTTCTCGACGATCCGGCTCGACATCCGTCTCACCGGCCCCGAGACCGACGACCGTTACCAGGAGCTCCGTGCAGCGGTCGACGCGCACTGCCCCGTCCTCGACCTGTTCCAGAACCCGACACCCGTGGAGGTCGTTGTCACGAAGGTGGGAGGCTGAGTCACATCACACAGACCGAAGCGGCTGCAGGCCGGTCGAGAACGAGTCCTCGAATCGACCGAACTCGGCCGTGGTGATGTCGTTCCGCCGCGCCGCGTCGCGCCAATCCGCGATCGCCTCAGCCACCTCGCTGAGTATGGTGCGCGCTTCGTCGTGAGAGAGTCGGCACAACCGCGCGAGTTCCTTGAGCCCCTCGGCTTGGTCGGCGGGGAGGTCCGCGCCGGCTATCGCCGTCTGCCGCATCTCTGGATTCGGGTTCGGGTTCACGTCGAATGCGGGGCTGAGTGACCATCCGCCACGGCCATGCAGGAAGCCGTGATTGCGCAGGTGATCGTCCGTGTTGTTCAGTCCGACGCTGACTGCGACGCGGCGGAACAGCTCGCGCGCGATCGAGTGCAGCGGGATGGTCACGATCACGATGTTGCCGCGCTCGGCCGCGTCGAGGGCGGTGCCGGCGGTGGCGTGCTCGCCGAGCTCTGAGGCGAGGTCGGTGAGCGTCTCCGCAAGCCGGCACCGGTCCGTGAGCTTGTGCCGGTCCCTGAGCTTGTCGATGGGCTTGACCGGGGCTCGAGATGCGCTCGGTCCGGGCCCATCGCCCGGCCGCTGCGGTACTGGTGGTGCTCTCTGCTGCACCCTCCCGGGCCGCCGTCTGACATCGCTCGGCGTTCGTCGCGGCCAGAGCGATTCACTGAGCCGACAGGGTCATTTTGACTAGGTGAGAGAAGGTTTGGAAGAACGCTCTCGTCGCGGCACACTGGCCCGATCGTCATGACCGATTGGAGAACCATGCCCCACGCTGTCACGAAGCGTTCGACGCCTCACGTCAGTACCCCTGTGCGTCGTTTGCGGCTCAGAAAGCGCGAGATTCTCCTGCTGATCGGCGCAGGGATCATCGACATTGTCAGCCGTGTCGTGCTGGCGCGCCTGACGATTGATCTTGCGCCACAGCTGGTCGCGCTCTTCATCAGCTTCGTGATGCACGGATTCTGACTCTGTGCAGTGATGCGCCGAACCGTTCGCTATTGGCGGCTACTCGCACACGCTGATCGCGACATCGGCTGACGTCGCGTCGAACTGCGTGACCTTCACGGCTGCGTAGCGACCCGTTTGCAATCACGGACGCGCGGTTGGTTCGGTTGCTCAGTTTCCAGAAGTCGCGGCCAACATCGCAGCCGGACCGTGCTGCGAGACCCCGATGTCCCTACTTGTTCTCCGTCACCCCGTCGGCACCCGACGCGGAGCACGACACCGTCGCATACGCGCCCGTCGAGGTCTGCTCGGCGACCACGTCGCCGTCGACGGTGATCTTGCAGCTCACGGACCCGGTGTCCTCCGCGCCGTTCTGCGCCTGGAGGGAGTAGGACGCAAAGTCGTACTGCTGGCCGGCCTTCACGGTCAGCTCCTTGATAAAGGGGAGCGCCTGACCGGAGGACTGCTCGGTGCTGCTGCTGCCGGCCGAGTACGTGGAGTAGGTGATGGAGGCGTCGGTGGCGGTGCCGTTGACCTCGTAGACGATCGAGATCTCCTTGTTCGCGGCTTCGGATGACTTCGCTTCGGCGGTCTTGACGGCGTCGCTGATGAGTCCGGCGAACCCGGCCGTGTAGGTGATCGCGAGGATGATGCTCAGGACGATCGCGACAGCCGAGATGATCGTGCCGGCGATGGCGAAGCCCTTCGTCCGGTTTTTCAGGCACAGTGCGATGATGCCGAGCACGAGGCCGACGAGTCCGACGAACCCGGCGACGTAGTTGAGGATCGGGATGAACGCACCGATGAGCGCGAACCCACCGACGATGAGTGCGGCGATGCCGAGTCCGTTGCCGCGCTTGCCGGTCTTCACCGGAGCCGGGCCGGGCACCGGCAGCGGGTAGGGCTGGTTCTGGGCGGGCGGCTGATTCGAATACGACATGCGCGTGGTGCCTCTCTGCTGCGTTGGTTCCACCGTACCGAGGGTAGGCGTTCAGGGGCAGGGGTGGACGGAACGCCGGTGACGGCGGTGTCGTGCCGGTGAAGCTCGGCGAGGGCTCTGCTTCGCGACGGTCTGCCGGACGTCCGCACGCTTCGTTAGGCTCGGCCCATGAGCAGCGATGTCCCACTCATTCCGGGCGAAGACGCCTTCCCGCTCCACATCTTCGACGCCCTCGGCGTGGACCCGGTGGTGTTCAAGGACCGCATCGGCGGGTCGGTGATGGTGATCGAGAAGCGCCCTGAGGACGGACCGGTGACGATCCTGACGTCCGGGGTCTCCCGGCTCGCAACCGACACCGGTGAGCGGATCGAGCTCGCCGTGGAGGTGGTCGACGGTCAGCAGGGTGCCGCGATGGTTGCGCTGCGCATCGTGATCAACGAGATCGCGACCAACCGCCGGGTGCCTCCGGTGCTCGCGCCGTGGCGCAACGGGACGCCGTTCCTCAACGGGACGGCGATCTCGGCGCTCCTGGTGACCCCGTCGCGCTGGGGAGCGTCGTTCGACGAGATCCGGAACGAGGCCGGCCAGGTGGTCGGGCATGTCCGGACCCTGCGACTGCTCACGGATGGTGAGGCCGCGGTCGCGGGAGAGCGCGGGTGGGATGCGCTCGTTGCCGAGGTGGGGTCGGTGGATGCGTTGTTGGATGTGGAGCGCAGGGAGCGGTTCGGGGAATCGGCCGAGGTCTGACGCCAGGGCCTGTTGTTGTGCGACCTGGCGCTCGGACGGTGCAGGGTTAGGTGTCGTCGATTGGTAGATCGCTTCCTGATTCGCACTCACGCCGCAAGAAGGCATCGCAGTATCTGGCGCGCATGACTGCATCGCTGACTGCACTGGCCGAAGAACTCCCGCGTCGGGGCATCGTCGCCTCACCGGAGATCGAGGACACCTTCGTCTACGGGCTCGCCAGCTTGGACGCGATCGACGCCGAGGTCGTACTCAACGTCGACCCCGAAGAACAGGGTGGTGAACCGCAGCCGGGGGCGCTCGCCGACTTAGCGCAGCGCGTCCTGTCGATCCCCGCGGCGGAGACACCAAGCAAGCCGCGGCTTGAGTGCGAGCTGTCGAGCCGGACTACTGGTTGAGTAGGTACGTGGCGAAGAAGCGCAAGACCAGGAAGCAGCGACACCCTCAGAGGGAAGCGACGGACGCCCACGTCCACGACATCGTGGAGAGCACACTCCGCCTCCAGTCCGACGTGGTGGATCTCCTGCGCTCCGCGGATTCGCTCAACGAGGTAGATGGTCGTATCAAAGACGCATTGTCGACGCTCACCAACGAGATCTCAGGTCATCGGCCCGAGCGGGTTATTGAACTGGCACGTATGGCCTGCCTCCCGTGGCGGATGGGTCCGCTGGTCAAGTCAGTACCGCAGTCCGGGGTGGCGGTCGCAGAGTTGCTCACGCTCCTCGCTCTCGCGGCATGCATAGGCGATTCCGATGGTTCTGCAGCCGACGAGGTACCCAACTCGTTGTACGTGGCTGCAGATGAGTGGGCGCAGGCCGCCGCCGCGCTGGTCGATCTGCTGATAGCTCGCCAGCTCATAGTTTCGCGTGAGAGCGAACCTGCACCTATGAGTCAACTAGCGTTCGCGACGCGCATGCGCGAGGTCTGGCTCCGCAACTCCTCGTACCCCGACATGGTTCGGAAGACAATGTTCGCGCTGTTCGGCCAGGACGATGCAGGTCGCACATTGCAGGAAAACTTGGGATTCGGTGCTCGTGACGCGGATCGTGTATTGACTGCGCTTCACGACCTGCAGGTCGAGAGGATGAACGCTCGCACCGAGCATTCCATGGGGCGGCTCGCTGAACTGACCGCGGATGCAGTCCCAGACCGAACAGCGTTCCAGATCGCTTTGAACACCTGCTGGCAACCCACCGCAGACCTCGTAGCAGTTGCTGCAGCTGACGTTGCCGCCGCGCTCGATATGTCAGTCAAGCTGGTTGAGTCAGTCCTCGACGAGTTCGCGATTGCGATCGAAGAAGCTACCGCACGCGATCTCGCGGAGGCGTTTGTTGAGGGCAGAAACCCGTTGCGAACACACCCAGTTGTGAAGACCACACGCGGTGATTACATGCTTGTCCACGATGCGCTCAGTTTGCCCGCGATTCGCGAGCATCTCGAGTCTGTCCTGAAGTCAACTCCAGTCTGGGAAAGGTACCAGAAGTGGCGTGGTGACCTTGCCGAGTCGCTGACCCAGGCCGCGTTCGAGCAGGTTCTGCCTGGAGCGGATGTCTACGCGTCGTTCGACTACTTCGTGCCGGCGAACGAGGCCGAGCGCGACGGTGAACCGACGGGCTACACAAAGAGGGTCGAAGGGGATCTTCTGCTCGTGCTCGACGACGTAGCGATCATCGTCGAGGTCAAGTCGAACGCGATGTCCGCAACCAGTCGGACCGGAACGGAATCAATCCTTCGCCGTGACCTCACTGCGATTATCACCAAGGCTGCGGCTCAAGCGGCACGCGTTGAAGAGCGCATCGACCGGGATGGAGGGGTCAGGCTCCACAAGACTGGGTGGCTCGACCTCGCACACATCAGAGAGGTGCACACTGTCGCGGTAAGCCTGGAGGACCTCCCAGGAGTCACAACAGCGGCGGGTGATCTGATTGCAGCTGGCTTGCTCAACCCGACACATGTGCCGTGGACCGTATCACTCCATGACCTTCAGGTCATCGCCGACCTGGCCGACAGGCCAGCGGAGTTCCTGCTCTACCTGAGAAGACGCACATCCCCGCTGATGCCACTGAAGTTCCGAGCGACCGACGAGCTCGACTTGTTCTTGTACTTCTTCGAAGCAGGGCTCTTCGTCGAGCCTGATCCCCGCGCCGCGTCGGGCAGGTTGCCGTATCTGTCCACGCCGAAGCCCTCAGATATCCACCGCTACGAACAGCAGAAGTTCACCATCATCAGCAGCCGCACGGATGCACTCGACGAGTGGCACAGCCGTGACCTGCCTGGAGGAAACCCGGATGCTCCCAAGCCAGCGATGAACAATGCTGCGCTCGCTCCGCTGGTCGATGAGCTTAGAACCCGCAAGGACTATGCGTGGTTGAGCACGGGCGCCACCCTTCTGTCTGCGAACTCGGCCACGCAAGACCAGATGTCAAGGGTTCCGGGCCAGCTCCGCCATGCGGTGGTCGACGCCGGGAATGAGCGGTCGAGAACGATCGCGCTCGGCACTGACCAGCGCGAAGGCTGGCTAGTCGTATGGGCGACTCGCGCTGCGGGTTCCGATCCCGAACTGTCGCGCGCGTCGCTCCGCAAGTACCTGCAAGCCAAGAAGTATCAACTCGGACTTCACCGCGGGACTGCGTTTGTCTACGACCAAGCCACAGGCAACCTTGCTGATGTTATCTTCGACGATCGTCTGCCGATTCCAAGCCCCGAGATGGACGCCGAGGTTCAGAAGCTCCGATCCATCGAGGCTTCGCGAGCGCCGCTCCCGCCCCACGTGAAGGGTGTACAGGCGCTCCACCCGAAGAAGAAGCGTTGATCGGGTTGCATCAGCTTTCCCGGGCCGGTAAATCATTGAACGCTACGAGAGGGAACTACGCGGTGGCACCGACGTCAAGCGATCGCCGACTCAAGCAAAAACTTGAGATCAGGGGCGAGAGATCCGCTGAGGCCAGGCGGGATGCGTTTCCCAAAGCTCGCTACGTCACTGAGCCCCTTGTCCTTCGCCACCTGCCGGATGGCCGCAACCATTGACTTCCCGAGAACCAAGTACTGGGATCCATCAGCGCCGAAATGGGTGGTCACCTCTGCGTCGCCGAAGCGTGGCAGCGATCCGTTGTCGTTGATCTTATTGAGGGCGTCGCTGCGCTTGTTGCGCATCTTCCTGATCGCCCCGTCATTGACGTTCGTGCTCGCGACTGCTTCATCCAAGATCAGCCTCGCCTCCGAGCTGTCGATCCCAAAATGGGACGCGATTACCTCGGACGACGCCCAATATGACTCAATGCCTGGTTGGCGACCCACAACAGGTGACCTCGGTTCGTATACGGCTCGGCAAGCTTCGCTACTTCGGGTGGCATCTTGAAGTCTCGATCGCGATGGATCACGACTTTGACATCGTCCGAGAGAAGCGCTGTCAGTCCATCGATAGTCTCCGCTAGCGGAAGCTTCCCCGTTCCATGGAACGGCCAGACAGCAACGACACGCTCAAGGTTTGGCCACTGCGCGACGAGCGCACACAACATGTGCGTGCCGGTGTCTTCGGACATGAAGACGATCTTGCGATCGAGCAGACCCCAACCCATGAGTTGGCGCCCTTCGGTGTTGCCGGTCGCCTGGACGCCGCCTCCCTTCATCCAGATGACTTTGGACTCACTCGGCAACGATCGAACGATCGATGGGCTGTGAGTTGTCGGGAGCACTTGCGAGTCGAATTGAGCCGCCGCGTCGGTGAGGACTTGGATGAGCCGTTCCTGAGCGATGGGCTAGAGGTGAGCGTCTGGTTCGTCTACGAGCAACACGACCGGTCGGAAGTAGACGAGATAGGAGAAGATTTGAAGGACCTGGAGGTAGCCAATTCCCGCGAGTTCAAGTGGTCGGTAGGACCGCTCGTCAGCCTCCCGCATCGCGCCGGTTTGGAAGCTCGCAAGAATTGTTGTGTGTCTCTCCTCGTCAAAGTCAACCCGGATGTTGAACTCCCCCATGACGTCGGAGACGAGCTGCTCCACCAACTTCAGGCCGTTGCTCCCGCCGATCATCTCTCGCTGGAGGAGGACCAGGATGTTGCGGAGCACAGTGTTGGCGTCGCCCGCAGCTACGGATCGATGGACCAACAGATTTGAGCGCTTCTCTTCGACCAGCGGGATGCCAGCAACACCTGGAATGTTTGCGCTGAACTCACGGCTTTGATCGCGGATGGCTGCGACGATCGCGTTGGCGGTGGGAACGTGGACCGAGATCCCCTCGTTGCGTGCCGACTTGAGCCACATCTTGGCCGAGAGTCCATCGTTGTCGTCCTCGACTGCTGTGACGCGCAGGTCAAGTTGAGGCTTGCTCTAGTTGTCGCCGTAGTCGGTGCCGTGGCCCGCACTCCCGTAGTCCGGCGAGGGCATATAGATCGTGTCCTTCTCAGACAGCGTCGACGCCTTGTCGGATCTGTTGGGATACTTGCTGACGGCGCCAGGAGCGACCATGTTGCGACGCCCAGACTGGAACATCCAGTGCAAGGCCTGCAACACGGAGCTCTTCCCAGAACCGTTGGACCCTACCGGCACGTTCATGGTTGGATGCAGGTCGAGTGTCGTCTCGTTGATCGCCTTGAAGTTGGCGATCGACACCGATGTAATCTAAACCGTTGTCAGTTTTCGAAGCCGGAGCTGGGGTCAAACTTCAGCACGCGGGTGTTCTCGGAGATTGTGCGCACCTCGCCCTCGTCAAAGCCGTCCGCCTTGGACGCCTGGATGTCGATCGTGATCTCGAGTTTCGCGCCGGCGCCGACCAGGCGGTCGATGATTTCTCTGGTCACGTTGCCGATGTCTCTCGAGTACCGCGTGGGATCGACTTTCACCGAGCCGAAGTAGCGCACTGGCGGGCGAGCGGCAGTATCGAGCGCGGAATCGTCGTCCACCACCTCTACCGTGACGACCGGCGTTTCGAAGTCGACCGGGCCGATTGGTGTGGAGCCTTCGCTAGCTGCCTTGCTCGCAGCGTCACGCGCGGCGGCAGCGCGTTCGGCGACCGCTTGTTCCTCAGCTTGGCTCCAATCTACGAGGATCGTGCTGTCGGTGACCTGGAGTGCCGCCTTATGGTCGGGAGGAACTATGAGCCCTCGGTAGCGTCCCGAGTCAGGGTCCTTGCCCGCCGCAATCGCGAACCGTTCGCCGTCGACCAGGACTGTGCTGAGGGCGCGCTCGAGTGCAGAGTCGAGGACATCCCGCCTGGTGAGGCGCGGGAGATAGACGTACCGAGTGAAGTAGCCCCACAGCTCGCCGACGCTCATCTCTCGCGCACTCGACCACAACGTTCCAAGCTCTTCATGCAAAGTGGCACCGAGGATCGGCGCGCCGAGCTCGGTCACAAGCTGATCGTCTCGCCCGAGCTTCGACGCAACGCGCTCAGGGAGAGAACGGCCGGCGGAGTCCGGCACCTTCTCGCTCACAAGCTCGAAAGGCTTCGTCGGATCGAACTGCTCCGGATACAACGCCCAAGCGAAGGTCTCACGGACCCGGTCCGACACAGTCTGGTTGAGTCTGGTCACCCACTCATCGGTCTGCTTACGTTGCTGCGTCGAGAGGTTGAGCGAGTCACTCGTCGCCTGCACACGCTTCCACCCGAGGTAGCTGCGCGTTGCGGCTTCCAGGCTCTCCAGCTCACTCTTGTCGGCCATCAGGAAGACGAGTGTGTTGCGATGCACGCGCTGACTCGCCCCCTTCGACTCGATCGCATCGCGCACCCACTGATGTGCCGTTGAGTCCGCATCGTCCTGCTTGCGACGCGCGTGTCGCGGGTGCACGATCACGAGGCGCGTGTTCTCCAGGTCAGGCACATCTGCGCTCGACTCCGGAGCAACGTGGACGCGATCGAATACGCCACGAGAGCGTTCCTCACCATGCAGCCGCTGCACGATCTCGTTCCACACAGTCTCGACGTCCTCGCGGAGTCGCTCGGCGTAGTCGCTGGCGGTCTTGGTGACCGACGGCTGAGTGTCGAACCAGTAGTGGCCCTGCTCTTCGTAGAAGTACGTCGACCGCTGGGCGAGCTGGTCGATGGCAGTGCCGAAGTTGCCGAGTGTGTCGCCCGGCGTGCCCGTGCCAAGCCAGACGTATTGCTTGTCGAGGCCCTTGCGGCTGGTCTTGCTTCGCGGCGCGGCGCCCATGAAGATTGTGCGGGCGATGCGCTGCGTCACGTGTCTTGCTTGAAGTGCCGGCCGGCTCTTGTCGATCTCGGCGGCGGTGGATCCTGGGCCGTCGATGTCGGAGTCGATGATCGGCTTCCATTGATCTTCGAGGTATTGCGTCAGATCGGTGTTCACCGTGCTCGCATCGAGCGGCACATACCCGGGCATGATCAGAGGTGCGGCATCGTCCGAGACCCACAGCTCGTGGACGATCGAGGAGACGAGCTTCAGTACTCCGCGTGTGCGCTGGAATCGCTCAAGTGTCGACCAATCCTCATAGAGGCGGTCAAGCAGCTCGGGATGCAGCGGGTACGACGCGCGGATTCGCTTCTCATACTCCTCGCCCGGCGTTGTCGCATCGCGCGGGAACAGTTCTTTGTTCGTCCGGTACATCGTGACGAAACTGCGTGCCGTCGCGGAGATGGCGGTGAGGCCCTCAGCGTTGGGCGCCTGGAACAGTCGGCGGCGGACGATCTCAAAGGACTCGTCCTTACTTGAGGGCCGCCACTGGTCTGCGACACGGCGGATGACATTCTGGAGGCGTTCCAGAGCGAGCTGGCCGTTCGCGCCGCCGATCTCGATGTCGGTGCCGCTGCCGTCGGCGCCTGTGTCGGATGCCGGGATCGAGACGACCAGCATCACGCCGGGCACCGACTTCACGATCTCCGTGAGGGACTGAGCGAACGTGAACTGAGTCTCGAAGGAGCCAGCGGTGAGTTCCTTGTCTGTGACGAGTTGCCTCGCATAGGCCACCCATTCGTCGATCAAGATCAGCGCGGGGCCGTACGTCTGGAACAGCGTGAGCAGTGCGTCGCCAGGGTTGGTGCCTGCGGCGTCATCCGCTGCGATGAGGTCGTAAGCCTCGCGTCCGCCGATCTGCCAGGCGAGCTCACCCCAGAGCGTGCGGACCTCGGTGCCGTCCGCCTTGACAATTGGCGACCCGGCCTTCAGATAAGTGCCGACGAGTGCAACACGCTTGACCTTCAGGTCCTCAAGTCGTTCGATCCCTGCGTCGGCGACCAGCTCCTGCAACTCATTCGGCAGGCGCGCCGCATCTGTACCACTGAAGAGGTGGTACAGCGCGAGCATCGAGTGGGTCTTGCCGCCACCGAAGTTCGTCTGAAGGTTCACCACCGGGCTCGCGTTGCCATCCCCGTTCATGCGCCGGAGCGCACGCGAAAGCAGATCCCGCAGACCCTCGGTGAGGTAGGTGCGTGTAAAGAACTCGATCGGGTCGTTGTACTCAGTGCCCAACGCCTGACTTGTGTGCACGAGGTGCAGATCGGCAGCGAACTCCGAAGCAGTGAACTCGCCACGAGCGACGTCGTCGTGCGGTCGGATGACCTCGCGCCACGGCCGTAATCCTGCGTCCGGCGTTGTCGAGACCACGTTGCGCTTGACCTGCTTGCGGGTCTGATCCTCGAACACTGTGCGCTGAAGGTCGATGCGCAGGCCCCGTACGTCCTTCGCGGAGTCCACAGCGCCGACGGCCTGGAGCAGACGCTCCATCGTGTCGAGTGCGCGGGCCGTGTCATCGGAACTGAGCTTGCCAGCCTGGCCGTGCATGACCACATTGCGGATTTCGCGAAGCTCAGATGCGTAGCCCTGCTGGGCCCGCGACAGTACGTCTTTGAAGTAGTAGCTCTTCTCCGTCAACGCCCGAAGCAGGACCTGGACGTCGTCCTTATCCAGTAGCTGGGGGGCTCGTCCGCTCTTGGCTGCATCCTCAGTGGCCCACTTTGCGGTCCATTCGGGTGTTCCGAGCCCCTTCGTCATGACCTCTTCGACGACATCTTCGAGCCCTTCGGCGAGGAGCCCGAAGGCTTTGAAGAGTCGCTCCTGGTTATTGATCGCCATCGTTCAACCTTCCGTGTCGTCGAAGTCGAATGACTGCTGTGAACCCAGACGCGGCGCCGCAGCAGCGAACTTTCGGGCTTGCTCATTGAGATCGCTCCATGCGCCAACGAGACCGTTGAAGAGCCCCGCGTCTTTCGAGTCGTTCTTCTTCTCAGCTTCATGGAAGAGCAGGAAGCCGAGCTCCTTGACCGCATCGAGATTGACGCGAGTCTGTACAGTCGGCATGAGTTCGGCGACTTTGTCGGCCCCATGCTTGGCCATCACTGCTGCCAGCCGCACTGTTGCTTCCCACACGCTCACTCGGTCATCGGCCGCGGCGTCCCAGGCATCGTCAAGCTGCGACGGCGCGAGCAGGCGAGCCTTCCCGCCCTTGGCTTCGAAGATGCCGCCGCGCTCGAGCGCGCCGATTGATGTGTCTGATGACTGAGCGAGTTGTAGCGCAGTCCCAGAGTTTTCGTGCGCCCAGCCGTACTGGCGATACCACTTGATCGCGAAGCGCGTGTCGGAATCGAAATCTGACTCTTGGTCTCCGATCACCTCATCGAGCGTGGAGTTGACCAAGACAAGCGCATCCTTGACCGACATGTCTGATCCATCGGCATCACGCACGCGGGCGTACCGCGAGAACACTGAGATCCCGGGGCCAATCGCGGCCTGAGCAAGGTCGACCGGCGCGATACCCCCCTGCATGAGAGTTCGAAGTGATTCTGGTAGCTCCGCCTTCAGTATGGAGATGAAGGTTCGTCGCGTAATTGCAGCAGCATCATCGGGTCGCGGGCGGCACGCAAGCACAATCGACGAGGCGAGCGCATTGCTACTCACGCCCCTCATGCGGCCGCCGCGTTCGCTCCTGACAGGCCAGGTTGCTGTTATCTCCCAACCAGAGTTCACGAGACCGTCGAGCAGGGTGTGCCAACCAGTTGAGGCCTGACCATTCTCGTCGGTTTCCTTCTGCTTGTAGGCGTAGTAGACCGTAAGTGGGACGCCATCAGATTTAGTTATGGCGCGGCGAACATTGCGAAAAACGTCATTGAAGCCATTAATGAAGAATTCCCTCGCTTGACTCCGGTCGCCGAGTCGGTGCGGGTTCGCGACAAGTTCCTGGTCCTTCGGGGTAAGTACCGTTGAGAACAAGGTGGGATAAACGTCGGCCAGTTCCTCGCGCAACCAAACGTAGAAGAAGTCCGCCATGTCCGAGTATCCGACGGTGTCGTAGTAGGGAGGGTCCGTCGACACAACAACGTTGGGCGGATAGCTCGCTTGGGCCGCATCGCGCATTACGGCCGTTCCGGTCATGGATGCCGGAAGGTGCTCAATTGACTTCACCACAGGCTTAAGCGCTGAATCCCAACCACCGGACGATGACGAGAACACGTTTGCCTCAGCGAAATCCCATGCCATCGTGATCGCCAGCATCGAAAAGGAGCTACCAACCAGTTCATTTTTCGGCTGTGACATCCAACGGCACAGAGTGTTGTTGTACTCAGCCAGTTTGCTCACGGCGAGAGCAAGGTACGTTCCGACCGCCTCGGCGTACGCAAGCGCGCCGTCGCCACCTTTCTCAAGGCTGTCCCCGTGCGGCATCCCTGCCTCCAGTGCATCTCGTAGCACTTCGCTTCGAACACGTCGCACAAGTGATGAGAACGTTGTCATGGCGGTGAGCTGACGGTTAGTGAACAGATCAGACCAATGATCGATCCCGTAGTTTTGGATGCTCACGCCGAGACCCGCGACTGGTGTCTCCTGGTGAGGAGCGTCCGTCGGGCGTGGCACTGCAGCCAGGGCTTCATCTTGTGTCGTTGCAGTCTTATAGATGCGGGCCCGATCGCCCTTGGCTATCACGGCCATCATGCGGTAGCTCATTTTTCCGGCCTGGGCGGATTTGCGAACGTAATCAAGCGAGATCGGCGTCTTGTCCACGTACGATACTGCGCCGCTACGACCGACCGTGCCGTCATCGGCACCGGTAGGGCCGTCAGCGCTGTGAAGCACCTCGTACCGAAGTTCCTGCCCGACTAGGTGGGGGCGAATCCAGGCCTCTTTGCCCGTCTTCTTTGCGAGCCACCATGAATTGACCAGTGGCGAATCCACAGGGTTCGCAGGGTTTGGGCTCGCGACCACGCGCGCCCATTTCCATGCGAGAATCTCCCGCGGCGAGCCATCGGTGTCTAGCATCTTGGGATAGAGGTGTCCGATTCGTTTAAAGGCTGCCTCTCGAACCCACTCGCCGTAGCGGAGGACGTCTTCAGCGAGCCCGGTTGTGCCGCCCCAAGAAAAGCCCCTACTTGTCGAACGGGGAGAGACAGGCGGCATGCCCGCGAAGCGCGGGGGTATCTCGATGAGTGCTTTGTTGAGCAGGACTGCCACGGGATTGAGGTCGGCTGCAATCGTTGGAAGGCCCAGCCGGGCAGCCTCCAATGGGATCGATCCGCCACCGGCGAACGGGTCAGTGACGCCCGGAAGCGCTCCGCCGTTTGATTTCCGAATCTCGACGCGAGCCTGCTCGAGGAGACCCGCGTCGTTGCTGTTTTCCCAGCGCACAAGCTTCTTGACCAGCTCATGCAATCGAGCTCGTTCAGCATCCTGCGATTCGATAGTTGGGAACTCTTCAGGACGCGCCGTTGGATCGTCGACCAATTGCGCAAATAGGATTGCTCGTGATGTCGCGAGCGGCTTGCGCGACCACCACAGGTGCATAGTGGAGGGCAGGCCCTGCCTTAGTGACTTCTCACGACCGCTCGCCTCGTTGATCGCTTCGAGTGGCAGCGAAGTCTCGATGAGCTTCTTCTTGAACGTCGTCATGTGATGTCTTTCGGCGATATTGCGGGTCATGGTGTTCTGGGTCATCGGGGCTCCTTGCCGCGGTCCCAGTAGTCGCGCCACTCCTCGTTGAGGGAGCGGGTGGTGTCTGAGGGCTCCATGTGGTCGAACGCACCGGTCACATAGCGGATCTGGTCGTGGGCAGGTCCAGCGGGCGAGACGCTGACCAACGAGAGCCTGTGCCGCTCGCCTTGGGTCTGCGCGAAGGTGACCTCGTTCGTGGTGATAGTGAACGTGTCAGAACCTTCGATACGCCCCTTGACCTCGATGTAGAACATGCGGCCTTCGACATCCATTGACTGGATGTCGTAGCCGGGGTTATTGCGAGCCATCTCGAGTGGCTTGCGGCCTAGTGCTCGCTCAGCTGCGAGCGTTGCCTCGACTGCGCGGCGCTCGACCTCCTCCGTGTTTCGGGCGAACAACGCGGTGTGCTGCGCCTCCGTGGCGAGCATGCTGCTGGGCACCAGCAGAGCCATCCCGAGGACCACGGACGGGACGGCGACGACGTTAGTGGCTTCGTCGAGCTCGCGCATCCGATGTTCGAGTCGGTCATCGAGCTGGCGCGAGCGCACGAGCGCAGTCTCAGCCCGAAGACGCCCGACCGTCCCGCTGCGCTCGAGCGCGTCGAGACGGTTATGCTCTCGATCCCAGTGGTTGATCTCGGCGAGGAGCCGCTCTTGCACCTGGGCGCGGGTTCGAGCGGTCTCGATCTCCAACCGTGCCCTCACCTCGTCGATCCGAGGCTGGAGCCCGTGTCGGAACGCCTGGGCGCGGATGAGCTTCTCGTGGTTCTCCTTTGCCCAGTCGCTTGCCACGATCGCGTCGAGCTGCGAAGCTTCCTCGGGCTGGGGCCGGTCGTAGTCGAGGTACGGCGGAGCCGGCGAGACGGTGACTGTGCCGTCGCTCGAGTACTGCGGATAATCGAAGTGGTGCGAGATGGTGTCGGGCTCGGATGCGGTGTTCTGGATCCGCTGCTCAACCGCGTACATCAGGGCCGGCTCAGCTGCCTGCTTGTCTCGTCGGTCGACGAGAACTGTGCCGCGCCTAAGGACGCTCCCAAGGTCGTCGATCGTCGCTTCGATCACCGCGTGAAGTAGAGGGTGGCCCGGGGCGATAAGAGCCGCCTCCGCATTGCCGTCGACGCGCTTCTTGTCGAGCTCGAAGGTGATCCGCTCGTATTGCTCTGCGACCGGCGCCCACCTATTCAGTCTCCGCGCGGATTCGACGACGCGGCTGGGGACGCGGGTGATCTCGTAGCGACCCTTTTCTCGCCGGCGGATCCTGCCGCCAAGTCGTTCGAGGGCTGGGATAAAGAACGCGGCGATGTAGCCGGGCTGGAGTTTGCGTTCGCGAGCTTTCTCCATGCGGGCTCGGACTTCTTCGAGGTTCAGGGCGCTGAACATTTCGGGGTGAAGGGCGCGCTCTTCGATCATGTCGTCGAGCCCGTGCGAGACGCTGGCGTCAATGATGTGGTCGAGCTTCGCCTTGGTTTCGGGGCGGTCACCGTATCGGATCGCCTCGATCAACAGGTCCCTCAGGGAGCGCTCCTGGAAGGCGTCAGCGTCGCCGAGGACGTTGAACAGGCTTCCGTTGTAGGCGATCGACATTTGGTCGATCTTCGAGAGCAGCCGAGTGAATACATCGCCTTCGCGGGTGTCTTTCGCGACCATGTTCCAGAGGTGGCAGACCTCACGCTGACCGATGCGGTGGATACGCCCGAAGCGCTGCTCGATTCGGTTCGGGTTCCAGGGCAGGTCGTAGTTCACCATCAAGTGCGCACGCTGAAGATTGAGCCCCTCGCCCGCCGCATCAGTGGCAAGCATCACGACGGTGTCCGGATCATGGGTGAACTGCTCGCGTGCTACCTTGCGATCCTCGCGCCTGGTCCCGCCGTGGATCGTGATCACTGCATCGGCACGCCCGAGAAGCGAGGAAATCTTCGCCTGGAGGTAGTCGAGTGTGTCTCGATGCTCCGTGAAGATGATGATCTTCCGCGGTTCGCCCGAGCTTGCGTGCGTGAGTAGCTGTTCATCGAGGATCGCGCGCAGCTCGACCCACTTCTTGTCGTCGTCCTGGAGACGCACGCGACGCGCCGTCCGAATGAGGTCTTCAAGTATCGCAATCTCGGCGCGCAGCTCCGGGATTGTCTGGGCTGCCGTCGCGAGGTCGACGACCGCCTCGACTTGCTCCTCGAACCGGGCGCGTTCGTCTTCGGTGGTTTCGTCGTCGAGCTCTTCGAAGTGGTCGATCGACAGGTTCGGGAGTGCTGTCTCGGTGAAGTCCAGCTCTGTGCGACCAGTAGTCCATTGATCGATGTGCGACGAGATGGTGGAGCTGTTTCGGGCTGCGTCGGTTGCTCGCTGCATATCCCGAAGCTTCGTCTCGAGTCGCTGCTGGCGGCGTTCGAGGGAGCGCAGGATCGCTTCGGGGCTGGATGCAAGTCTGCGTTGGAGCACGGTGAGAGCGAACCCGACGTTGTTGCCGCGTTTCTTGTCGCCTTCGGCTGCGATGCGCTCGGCGCGTCCCATCTCGGTACGGACGTAGTTCGTGACCTGCTCATAGAGGTCTCGTTCGGCGGGACTGAGCTCATACTCGACGGTGTAGGCACGGCGCTCAGGGAACAGCGGCTTGCCCTCGAAGGTGAGGAGATCCTCCTTCACCATGCGCCGCATCAACCCCTTGGTATCGGTGCGGTGCACGCCTTGGCGGAACTGGCCTTCGAACCTGTCTCGGTCGAGAAGCGACATGAACAGCTGGAAGTCCTCTTCCTTGCCAGCATGGGGGGTCGCCGTCATGAGCAAGAAATTGTGCGCGGTCTCAGACAACAGGCGGCCGAGACGGAAGCGCTTGGTCTCGTCGACTTCTCCGGCCCACGACGAGTAGTGGGCCGACATCCGGTGGGACTCGTCGACGATCGCGACATCCCATCTCACGTCGGACAGCTGCTCCAGGAGTTCTTCGCTGCGCGAGGCTTGATCCATCCGCACGATCAGGTATGGATGCAGGTCGAACACGTTGCGGCCTTCGGCATCATCGACCATCTGACGACTGAAGACCTCGAAACGAAGGTCGAATTTCTGGGAGAGCTCTTCGCGCCACTGCTCGACGAGGCCACCCGGAGCGACGATGATGGCCCGCTCGCAATCGGACCGCAAAATGAGCTCTTTGAGGTAGAGCCCGGCCATGATCGTCTTACCCGCGCCGGGGTCGTCGGCCAGGAGGAATCGCAGAGGGATCCGTGGCAGCAGCTCCTCATAGACTGCGCGGATCTGGTGCGGCAACGGGTCGACGTCGGAGCTGTTGACCGCAGCCATCGGGTCGTAGAGAGCTGCGTACTTGATCCGCAACGCCTCGGCAGCCAGACGGAACTCGTCTGGGTCTCCGTCGAACGGGGGCGCTTCGTCATGCTCCCGCGCCAGCTCGAGTCGAGCGATATCGACGTCAGTCACAGTTCGGGCGCCGCTCCGACCCGAGTCGTCCCGGTAGAAGATCTCGAAGAGAGAAGCGTCGATTGCGTCGACCGCGGTCAGCGTGACTGCGGCACCGGGAACGAGCCCGCGGATGCGCTGGCCGGCACGCAACGCCGCTGGTGTGATCATGGCTTCATTCACACTGCTCCCTTTCTCGATCTTCTAGTTCGTCCGGGGTGCGTCCACCCACCGATGGCGCTGCGAAGGGCCCGGTTCTTTGGCCAAAGCAGTCTCGCCGCGGAATACCCAAGTGCGACAGCCTTTCGTCTGGGTCCTCCGTGCGCAGCGACGTTGTGAGCATGCATCAACGTTGTACGGTTGCCGGGCGCAGCTCGTAGTCCAGTCCTGAAGGGCCAGCGCTTAGGCAAGGGGCTCCTCAAAGCACATGTGGACCGGCAATTTTCAGATACGTTCGAGACTAGTGGATAGCCGCTGCGCCGAAGCGAGAGGTGGCAGGGCGAGGCGACGAATATCATCGGTGCCAGCGCTGCTGCCATCACTAGGACTGCCACGATGCAAGCCCACGATCCGGGCGCTGCAGAAAATATAGTCTCGCCACCGCGACGGAGCCTACCTCTGGCGGGGTGGCTCTGGTCGGGACGTCTCGCGTGCCGAGGCCCGCGTTTCTCAACTACGGGCGCAGTTGTGCTGGCCGGGATCAACCGGCTCTAGCGAGTCGATAAGGGCCCGCTGAAAGCTCTCTGATGGTGCGCGAGGTGGGCATGTCGATGCCAGCGAGACGGGTGGAGCGGTCGCCCTCCAACCGACAATGTGGGCATGTCGTGCATGCGCAGTGCGTGGTGCAACCAGTGAACTTGGCTGCGGAAATGGGCGCGTGCTGCTCCACGGGGCTCCCGGGCGCCGTAGGCCAGCACTACTGCATCGGCGAAACTCATTCCTTTGAGTATCTGCGATCGCGCGTCAAGCCAGCCTGACGGCTGTTGGCCAACCTGCGAGATATCTCCGGTGCGATAGGTCGGAAGGGCAAGAAGATTCGCGGTGAGGGTGCCATCGGCGCGAAGAAGCTCGCGCATCAGCGCTACGCGATTCATGGTGCGGTCCCCGCTTGTTCCTAGAGGAGGATTTGACATGACAATCAGAATTCGGGATCCGATGAACGAGGAGAGGCGATCATCGGGAGTTGCGTCGTTGGCCACGCTTTCAATGGTCGCACGTCCGAGCCCTCGCAGTGTGGAACGGCCACGGGCGGGTGGCGAAAGAAAGGGGAAGCGTTGTCACACCACTTCGCTAGAGTGCGTAGAGACACCTAGCTCCGGTTTTTCCCGGGCTCGAGTGCGTGACACCAAATCGATGGGGGTCGATGCTGCCGGAGAGCGACACCACGTGGGGGGAATTGAAATGACCATCGGATACCGTGCGATTCTGCGTCTGAACGATGATGAGGACGCAACGGAGGTTGCTAACGAACAGCTTCGATCATGGCTCGGGTCGAAGACCGTGGGAAACCGGAACGGGACGCTGCTCACAGCGGATTGGGACGGAACCGGTTCATTCGAGCTTGGATCCACCGCCTCCCTGCGAGTTGTCGAGGTCAGCCACGATGCAGACGGCAGCCATCGTCAGCGCGCGACTTTTACTGAGACAAATGCTGTCGCCGACTTCACGATCGCAATCTCTTCCATTTCGCTCCCGAACGCCAAGCGCTATCGCGAAACACTCGTCATCGAGGCCAGCCGCTCAGAGGCCACGCTCGACGAAGCGGTACTTGAAGTCGCCCCTCCAAACATCGTTCGCAGCTTGCTGGAGCGAGTGGAGATCCGGGATGGTTCGACGATCCTGCATCCTGCTCCCAGGATCGTCCATCGTTGGGGTATCGAAGAGGTCGTCGACGCGATCCTCGATCCCGACCGACTAGCCGCAGTCATCGTCGCTGGGTCACTAGGCGCGGAGGCCGACGGCCGCCTCGTTCAGC
>Ga0157369_10002561_pt1 | contig 21760 bp, 13 predicted proteins | sample C25metaG_FD_113461 | JGI IMG/M metagenome (GOLD analysis project Ga0157369, IMG submission 113461) | Corn rhizosphere microbial communities from Kellogg Biological Station, Michigan, USA - C2-5 metaG | ecosystem: Host-associated > Plants > Roots > Rhizosphere > Soil | place: USA: Michigan...
TCGCGCTCGATGTCGCGCAGGTAACACGTTGTACGCACGATGTCTTTCCACGTCGCGCCTTCCGCAGCGAGCAGCGCCTCGATGTTGGTGAACGTGCGACGCACTTGTGCCCGCAAGTCGCCCACGTGAACTGTGCGGCCGGCTCCGTCGATCGAGGCCGTGCCGGAGATCAGCAGGATCGTCAGGCCGTTCAGGTCAATGCGCATGCCGCGCGAAAATGCGCTGCCGTAAACCGGCGCTTCGTTGAGTACATCGGGATTCGATATCGCGCGTTTCTGCACGGGTGCTTTGATGAGTTCCGCGATCAGGTCCTGAACTGCCATATCACTCTCCATGTGTTCTCTACGGCTCCACGATCTCGAACGGAATCGCCGGCAGCGTTCCGATGGGGAACGGCCGATTGGCATTCGGTCCGGGATTCGGGTTTGCCGCGTTTCTCGGCCGGATCATGGAAGCCTCGACGATCAGGTTTCCTTTCAGTCCGGTTTTGGCTTTGCTGTCAGCGCGCAACCGTACTTCCAGCGCGCCGTCACGTTTGCTGACATCCACGATGCTGATGCCTTCCGGCGGATTACTCAGCGCGAGCGTCACCTGCTGTTCCATCTGTGCCGCGGGAATTCCGACGCGGATCTGCGCCGTTCCGCCGGCTGGAAGCTTGATGCGATCTTCGGCGACCTTCCACATCGGATTACGCCGTCCCTGCCCGAAGACCAGCAGGAGCCCGTCCTTCGCCGTGACCAGGTGATGCCACGCGAATGCCTGCTCCATGTCATCTGCGGGAATCCCGACGTGGTGCACAGAGCGCCCTGCAATCTGCGCTTCGCCCTCGAGCAACAGCGCGTGAGGCGCGTTGGTCGCCTGCGGTGGCGATGTCAGCGTGATGCGCACACTGTCTGCACCGGCGGGAATAGTTCCGCCGCGCAGGGTCACGCCTTCGGGCGCGTCCTTGATCTTCAGCGCGACTTCGCCGTTGAAGCCGTCGCGCCGCAGCACGTACACCGTCGCGGGCACGGTCATGCCGGGACGCACGCTCAGGCTCGACGGAACCACGCGCAACTCGAAGTCCGGCTGCGGACGGCTGATGCGCAACCGATATGCGAACTCCGCGCCGCCGTTATGCTGCGCGTCGGCGAGTTGGAGATAGTACGAACCCTTTTTCGCGAAGCGGAAGTGCAGCCGCGAATCCGCTTGATGCGTGGACAACGCGGAACTTTTCTCTTCCGGTTCTACGACCGCTCCGATTTTCTTTGGCGCTTCCGCATCGTCGTTGAATGCAAGTTCTTTGCCGCTAGCGTCCGTGAGTGTCAGGCTCGAGTCGAGCGGCGAGCCGAGCCGTCGCGCGACGACTTCAGCCACGATTTCGTCTCCCACTTTCGCGTCGATGCGGAAGATTGCTGTGTCTCCCGGCTTGGCGATGCGACCGTTGATGACGATCGGCAGCTTGATCTTCTTCGCGCTCTTGATCGAAGTTGTGGTCTGCGTCTGCGTCGTCTCGGGAAGATCTTCGACGACGAACGCCACCGGATTCGCCTTCCAGCCGCTCTGCGCGCCCAGCAGGTGAAGTCCCTCGCTGCGCGTTGACGGTGTGAAACGCGAAGCCGCGAGGTTCCAACCTGTCAGCTCGACGCGCGTCTTCGCATTCTGCTTGCTGCCGAGCGGGAAGATGCCCGTGACATACGGAAGCTCGCCAATCGCGATCCGATACACGAAGTCTTCGCGCCCGCGGAAGATCGCGTCGTTCACTGACAGCACGTAGTCGCCGTCCTCGGGGATCTGCTGCGCGATCACCGGATCCTGGCTGAAGCGGAAGTGATCGGCTGACGCCAGCTCGTGTCCTGCCGCGTCCGCGAGCGTAAGCTTCGCCTGGAACCAGCCCGGCACCGCGTCGGAGATGTAGGGAATCAGCGCACGCGTCTTGCCCGCGATTACGATCTGCTGTCCCTTGGTTGCGTGGAACTGGTAGCGATCGACGCCGCCCGGCATCATCTGTCCGTTCACCATTGCCGGCAGCGTGATCGCGACCGGAGGAGCCGCGCTTCCCGCGCGCACTTGCTCGCCGACCGCCAGTCCGCCGCCGCGCGCCAGGTCGAGCGGCACGTGCTGAAGCGGCCGCGAAACTTCCGCCAGCTGATCGACGCAAAACACAACCGGATTCGTCAACCCCTGGTTCGTGACCAGACGAATCTCGCGATCGCCGGGCTGCGCGTCGGGAGCGATGGTGACTCGTAGCTTCGCCGACTGCGAGAGCGAGGGCGACTGCTGCCGGCGCTGGGACTCGGCAATCTTCTCGCGAAGCTGCCGAGCGCGGTCTGCGTCGGCCTGCGTCCACGGCGTGATCTGCTCGGGAACGGCGACCGGAGGACGTTTGCGATTCGCATTCGCCGGATTCTGCTGCTGCTGCGGCTGTGCCTGTGCATTTGGGCGGCCGGGAACGCCGCCATGACTCGCGACGAGCTTCTGCATTTCGTCACGCATGGCCTGCATCTGTTGCGGCGGCAGAGGAGCTTCGAATCCAATGACCTCGACTGTGATTCCCTTGCCGGAGACGATTGCGTCGCGCGCGCCGTTGAGAAACTGCCCGCCGATCGTGGCTTCGAAGGTCGTCCCGATTTTTCCGCCGGCGGGATAGACGTAAGCCGCGCGCGGCACGCCCTGTTGCGCCAATGCTGGCGTCAGAAACGCGGAAAGGATGAGGGCAAGACCAATTATCCGGAGATTTTTCATCCCATGATCTCCTTCAGGATTCCTGCGCTCTTTACGTTTTCTTCCTTCGCAGGCATGACGTGCGTCGCGAGTCCGGCGGGATGCGGCAGCGTGGCGTTGGGATCGACGCCGAGCAGGTTGTAGATGCTCCCGATCAAATCGATCGGATACACCGGCCGTTCTTTCACTTCTTCGCCGCGCGCATCGGTGGAGCCGATCACATGGCCGCCCTTGAAGCCGCCGCCGGCAACCATTGCGGAGAATGCCTGTCCCCAGTGTCCGCGGCCGCCGTTCCACGGCGCCTCCCACTGCACGCGCGGCGTGCGGCCGAACTCGCCGCTCCACCACACGATGGTGCTCTCGAGCAGCCCGCGTTGCGCCAGATCGCCGATCAGCGCGGCCACGCCCTGGTCCATCTGGGGAACGCGCTGCCGCATGAGCTGGAAGTTCTGCTTGTGCGTGTCCCAGCCGCCCTTGTAGTTAATGGTGACGTAGGGAACGCCGCGCTCCACCAGCCGCCGCGCCACCAGGCACGATTGCCCGAAGGTGTTGCGGCCGTATTGGTCGCGCAGCTCGTTCGCTTCCTGGCTGAGATCGAAAACCTTGCCACCGTCGCCGAGGATGAGCTCGTACGCCTGCCTCTCAGTGTCGTTCCACGCCGCCAGTTGCGGATTCCCGCGCATGGCTTGGTCGAGCGCATCGAGCTGATGCAGCAACTGGCGCCGGCTCTGCTGCCTCTGGTCGGAGATGCCTTGCAGCACGATTCCTTCAACCGCGAAGCGGTTCTGCGCGGGATCGCCGCCGGTCGCGAACGGTTTGTATTTGCCGCCGAGGAACCCGGCTTCCGAAAAGCGTCCCTGCGGTTCGGTGAGCACGATGTAGGGCGGGATCAGTCCCGTGTATCCCGCGTTGTAGCCCTTGAAGTACGACACGATGGCGCCGGTGCACGGGTAAACATCGTGGCCGCCGGATGCGCGTCCGGTCTGCACTTCGTACGACGCCGTCTCGTGCGCGTTCACGCCGTGCGTCATGCTGCGGATCACGCTGTATTTGTCGGCGCACTTCGCCAGCTGAGGCATCAGCTCGCAGATGCGGAGCCCGCTCACGTTCGTCTCGATCGGATGATCGAGCTGGCCGCAGTAATCGCTGCCCGCCTCGGGCTTCGGATCCCACGTGTCGAGGTGCGCCGGGCCGCCCCACATCCAAATCTGGATCACCGACTTGGCTTTCGCTTTGGACGGCGTCGCGTCTGCAAACGCCGGCCAGCAGCACAAGTCGCCGAGCGCGAGCCCAGCTCCGCCGATGGCGCCGGTCTTGAGGAAGCTGCGGCGGGAGATGTCACAGACTGCGCGTGTTGTTGTCTTGCTGTCGTCGTGCATTGCTCTGTGCCTCCGCGTCCCCGCGGTGAATCGTTAGTGCCGGTACAAAAATTCCGAACTATTGATCAGTGCCCACGCGATATCGACCGTCGCCTGCCGCCGGTTGAGACCGCTGGAAGCCGTGTACGTCCGCGCGATCTTGACCTCATCGTCCGTCGGATAGCGCGACAGGATGGTGAGGTAAAGCGTCTTTGTGAGTTCGCCCGGATCGGTGGCGGCGCGGAACAGATCCTGCATCGCCGGTCCCTGTTCGATTTTTCGCTGGATGTGCGTCGAGTTCAGCAGGTGCAGCCGCTGCGCCGCCGACGGACGATTGTTGCGCTCCGCCTCCATCCCCGTATCGCGCGGCGGCCGCCCGAACAATTCCAGGAACAGGCTCGTGATGCTGCCATCCGGCAGCGCGATCGAGCGCTGTCCGGCGGGCATGATCGTGTACGGCTCGGGCACCGCGCTCGAATACTGCTCGCTGGTTCCGGTGATCTGGCAGATGGCGTCGATCAACACTTCCGCGTCGAGCCGACGGACGGGATAGAACGCGAACAGCTTTTCTGCTTCAGGACGGTTACTCCGCGCCGCCGATCCCAACTGGTAGGTGCTGGAGTTCAGCACCAGCCGGTAGATATGCTTCAACCCGAAGTTCGCCGATACCAGCTCCTGTTCGAGATACGCCAGCAGCTCGGGATGACTCGGCGGATTGTCGGGACGAATGTCATCCGGCTCGTCCACGATCCCGCGTCCCAACAGCCACGACCAGATTCGATTGACGATGGCTCGCGCGAACCACGGATTCTTCGGCGACGTCAGCCAATCGGCAAACATCTGGCGCGGATCGCGATCCAGCGGAAGGCGGACGCGGCTTCCATCGGGCAGTACCGCGTCCGCCGCTATCGGCTTGCTCCGCTCCCAAAAAACAATCTCTTCCTTCCACTCGCCGGTCGGCTTGTATCCGATCTGCGAGAAGAACGCGGCCATGTCGCGCAGACGTCCCGCAGGCCAGCTCGCGGCCCGCGTTCCCATGAAGGTGAGCGATACCGCTTGAGCGATCGCCTCCGGCTCGCGGCTCTGCATCGCACGATAGAAGTTCACCGGCCCCACGCGGAAGTTGCTGCCGCTGGCCGTCAGTAGCTCGCGCACGAATCCGTCGTACGGCTTGTTCTCGCGCAGCGACGCGCGTACCCATCCGTAATATTCCTGCGCCGCCGTCGGCCACAGGTTGATGGGGAACTCTGCCTTGATGCGCAGCAGGTCGCTCCACTTGTTGGCGGCGTAGTCGGCAAACTCGTCGCGCGCCAACAGACGATCGATCAGCGCAGTTCGCTTGTTCGCATCGGGATCGGCGAGAAAGGCTGACGCTTCCTGGGCGGTCGGCAGCGTCCCGATTACGTCGAGATAGGCGCGCCGTAGGAAAACCTCGTCGCTACTCAGCGCCGCCGGCTGGATTCCGGCCTTGGCGAGCCGCGCGAAAACCAGTTCGTCGATCTTGCCGCGTGACTGCGGTTCAGTCGTCGACACGAGCGCCGACTCCGCCTCGCAGTCGGGCAGAAAACCAAAAGTTGTGCGGGTTTCAGTTGCACTCACGATCGACACTCGCCGGCCGCGGCGCGCGGGCGCTATGCAGCCTTGGGATTTTCACGGTGTTACCGTCGAGAACCCTCAGCGTGTTCGTGAGTTGCGGCCAACTTGGTGACGGCCATCACGGTCGATTGTGACGAGATCGAAAACGAAACGCGCGGTCGCCTACGCCTGTTGTGGCTCCGGCAGGGCGGTGGAAGTGTCGGCCAGGTTTTGCCGCAGCACATCCGGCGCCAGCTCGCGCTCCCAGCGCGCCAGCACCAGCGTCGCCACGCCGTTGCCGATCATGTTGACCAGCGCCCGAGCGCTGCTCATGAAGCGATCGATTCCGAGGATCAGAGCCATTCCCGCCACAGGGATCGTCGGCACCACCATCAGCGTGCCGACCAGCGCGATGAACGACGCGCCCTGCACGCCGCTTGCGCCCTTCGACGTCAGCAGTGCTACGGCAAAGATCGCCATCTGCTGCGTCAGCGTCAGCGGCGTATTGGTCGCCTGCGCCACGAAGAGCGCCGCCAACGTCATGTACAGCGCGCTGCCGTCAGTATTGAAGATGTATCCCGTCGGCACGACCAGCCCGACCAGCGGCTTGGAGCAGCCGAGCTTCACCAGCTTCTCCATCAGCGTCGGCACGGCAGCTTCGGACGAGTTCGTGCTAACCACGATCAGGATCTCTTCCTTGATGTACAGCAGGAATCGCACGATGCTGAAGCCCGCCACCCGCGCGATTGCGCCCATCACGATCAGCACGAACGCGATCGCGGTCAGGTAGAAGATCCCGATCAGCTTGGCCAGCGGCCCGAGCGACGCCAGCCCGTAACGGCCCACCGTGAACGCCATCGCGCCGAAGGCGCCGATGGGCGCGAACTTCACGATGATGTTCACGATCCCGAACACGGTGTTCAACAGCGCTTCCACCAGGTCCGCCAGCGGCTTGGCTTTTGGTCCCACCGCCGCCAGCGCGAATCCGAACAGCAGCGACACCAGCAGCACCTGCAGGATACTGCCGCGCGCGAACGCATCCACCGCCGTGCTGGGGATGATGTTCAACAGGAAGTCGGTCACGGTTTGTGTCTTGGCCACGCCGGCGTAGTCCTGCACCGACTTCGCGTCGAGCGTCGCGGCGTTCACGTTGAATCCGTTGCCCGGCTTGGTGACGTTGCCGACGATCAGTCCGATGAACAGCGCAGCGGTCGATACCACCTCGAAGTAGATCAGCGCCTTCCCGCCCACGCGCCCGACTTTGCGAATGTCCTGCAAGCCTGAGATTCCCGTCACCACCGTGCAGAAGATGATGAGCGTGATCACCATCGAGATGAGGCGGATGAAGGCGTCGCCCAGCGGCTTCATCGCGATTCCCCAAGATGGCTTCGCGTAGCCGAGCACGATCGCAATGGCGATCGCGATCAACACTTGCATGTAGAGCTCGGCATACCAGGGCTTCTTGCGCGAGGTGGCGCGGGCGGGAACTGCCGCCGTGATTTGGGAAGCGGGCATGATGGCCTCCGGGGAAAGGGCACTATAAGCGTTGCTGGGAAAGCTGTCGAGTGGTAAAGTGGTCAGACCAATTTGGATGGCGCGGTCCTTATATATAGCGATTCATGTAGGGGCAGTCTTTCTCCGTATCACTCTGATTCTTTGATTGTTAGGTGAAATCAGGTCTGAGCCGCCGTTCGGGGCGGCGAGGGAGACTCCGGTGCCGACTCGAAGGAAGTTCCTGCAAAGTACGGGTGGAGCAGCCCTGGCGCTCGCCGGATCCGCCTCGGCTTTGGCCGGTCTGCCGCAATCCTCGGAGCCTCCGCGCCAAAATCCTCAGGTTTCCACGCCTCCGCTCGGCGCCGACGGCAGCGGTCTGCTCACCGACCCCCGTTATGCCGAAGGCGCTCGCTTCCGGTTGCGCGAATTCACGAATCGCGGGATCGACGCGCAGCAAGCCGAAGCCATCTTTCGGCGTCTGACGAGTCTTGATGCGGAACCTTGGGTCGCCGCCTGGTCACCGCTGGGCGAGAGTGCGGAAAAATCCGGCGACGATTTTGCTCGCCAGGGCAAAGATAAAGAAGCGGCCGAAGCCTACAGCAAAGCCGTCGCGTACTTCGGTATCGCGAAGTTTCCGGTGATCAATCATCCCGCCAAGCAGGCGGCCTATCGCAAGTGCATCGCCGCATTCCAGAAAGCGATTCGCTACTGGGATCCGCCGGCCGAACGCGTCGAGATTCCGTTCGAAGGCAGCCGCATGATCGGATACCTGCGGAAGCCGAAGAGCGTCGCGCGTCCCGCGGTCGTCATCGCCACCGGCGGCGTTGACGTTTACAAGGAAGAGCGCGACAACTCCGATCTGATCAACGCGGGCATGGCGGCGTTTGGCATCGACATGCCCGGCAATGGCGAGTGCCCTCTGTGGTACACGCCCGATGCCGAGCGCTGGTACAAAGCAGCCATCGACTACCTGCAAACGCGCTCCGATGTTGATGGCGAGCGCATCGGCTTCATCGGCCGCAGCTACGGCGGATACTGGGGCGCAAAAATGGCCTACGTCGAGGCGAAGCGGCTGAAAGCCTGCGTGCAGTGGGGCGGCCCGATCCACAACACTTTCCAGGAGCCGTGGCTGCGCTACCTGCAAACGGAGAAGCTGTATCTGTGGTCGCTGCTCGATTCCATGATCTACGCCAACCACGTCAAGGATTATCACGAGCTGGTGCGCACCGCGCCGGCGCTCTCGCTCGAGCAGCAAGGCTGGCTGGAGAAGTCGTGCGCGCCTATGCTGGCGGTGAACGGCGACAAGGATCCGTGGATCAGCATTGACGACGTCTATCTTCTGCTGAAGACTGGCGAGCCGAAATCGGCGCGCGTCTTCGCCGGCGCCGCCCACATGGGACGCGGCTTTCCGGGTGGCGGCGGGAATTTAGTGATGGGCTGGTTGAAGCGGCAGTTGAATGCGTAGAGACGCAAGCTACGTTTCTACAACAAGGACACCATGCGAATTCGAAACTCGATTCATCTGTATGCCGTTCTCGCAATCGCGGCATCCACAACTCTCTTCGCGCAAGCCAAGCCCGACGTCATCAACCTGATGGGTGGCGGCTTCTCCTCGCGCGTGGCCGAGCAGAATGGCATTTACGCCAAGTACAACCTCGAAGTCCACAGCTCGCAGATGCCGAACTCCGAGTCCATGCGCGCCGACCTCGCCAGCGGCAAGATCGACATGGCCGCTTATGCCGTCGATAATGCCGTCGCCATGACGCTCGACGGCGCCGACGCCATCATCGTGCTCGGCGGCGATGGCTCGCAGAACGAACTCGTCGCCCAACCCGGCACAAGCTCCGTGCAGGACCTGAAGGGCAAGACCGTTCTCGTCGACGCGCCCAACACCGCCTACGCCCTTCAGATGAAGAAGATCATGATGGTCAAGGGTCTCGACCCGAAAGAAGTGCAGATGCAGGGTGGCGTCACCACGCCGCGCCGGTTGCAGGCGTTGCGCGATAACAAGGAACTCGCGGCGACCATGCTCGATCCTTCCGGCGCCATGCAGGCCGCGAAAGAGGGCTTCGTGGTGCTCGGCACCGTGCCCAAGGACATCGGACGTTACCAGTCCACCGGCACGTTCGTGATGCGCAAGTGGGCGAAGGAGCATGAAGACGTTCTCGTCCGCTACATCGCCGCCAACATCGAAGCCCAGCGCTGGCTCATGGATCCGGCGAACAAGGACAAAGTCATCGCCATGCTCGGAGGACCGCGCCAGGCGCCGGAAGTCGCGGCCGCGACCTACGACCGCCAGATGCACGAGCTCAACGGCTGGACCAAAGACGCGCAATTCGACGTCGAAGGCTTCAAGAACGTGCTCAAGCTCCGCGCCGAAGTCGAAGGCTCATGGGGCGGCAAGCCTCCCGCAGCGGAGAAGTTTTACGACAAGAGCTACTTCGAGAAGGCGCTGAAACTGGTCGACGGGAAGAAGTGATTCACCGCAAAGACGCAAAGGTCGCAAAGAAGGAGAACTCCATGACGAAGATCCGGGGCATCGTCTCTCTTGTCGCGCTCTGCCTGGCTGCGACCGTCGTTATTCCTGCCTGTTTTGCTCAACTCGCTGCCGGCGCGCCCGCTGCCGAATCCATCGCCTCCCACGGATACTCCGCCGGACGCGTAATGTTCCCCGGCTCGAAGTATTCCGGCGAGCGCGTGTTCGTCCTGACTCGCGACGAGATCTACGTTCCCATCCTCATCCGCAAGCCGGATGGGCTGGGCCCGTTTCCCGCGATCACGATCGCTTCGGGCGAGGGCCGCGAGGGGATGAAGAAGGTCGAGACGCTCGCCGAGCGGCTCGCGCCCATGCAGGACCGCATGATCGAACGCGGCTACGCGGTCGTCACCATCAACTACCGCAACGAGATTCCTTACGCCTACGAGAGCGCCAAACCGCCGGTGAACCTGAAGGATTCGATCAGCGGCGAAAGTCGCATGCTCAAGTCCGGTCCCACACTCGATCACGAAGACCTGATCGCCATCATTCGCTACCTGCAGACGCGGCCCGACAGCGACGGTATCGGCTCGATGGGTGTGAGCCACTCCGGCGAGATGATCATCAAGGCGGCATCGGAATTCAGTTGGGGCGCCGGAATCTGCATCGAGCCCGCCAATCACGAATTCCTCACGGTGAACACCGGTCCCACCGCGCCGCGCAAGGGCAGCGAAATCCAGTACAACGACGTGGAAGTCGCGCGCGCCAACGCCAACAAGACGGAAGCGATGGAACGCATCGCCCGCATCCAAATGCCGATCCTGATCTTCGGCCGTACCACCGACCACCAGAACGGCATCTTCAAGCTCTCCTATCAGTGGATGAAAGAAGCCGGCAAGAATGTCGAGTGGCAGGAGTTCGATCACCCGGTGCACGGCTACGTCTTCATCTATCCGCAGAAAGACGGCTCGTACAAACCGGACGCAATGCAGGCAAAGGCTTTCGACGTGGTGATGAATTACTTCGACGAGCACCTGAAAAAGATGCCGGCAAGGAATTCGGCAGCAGGGAAGTAATCAGCCCGCCCTCCGTTACGAGGCCGACTTCGCGGCATCCGCTTGTTCCTGGAGTCGGATCACGGCGCCCGTGGTGCCGTTGACCTCCACCATTTCGCCCTGGCGCAGCACGCGTGTGGCGTCTTTCACGCCAACGACGGCGGGCAGTCCGTATTCACGCGCCACGATCGCGCCGTGGCTGACGATTCCGCCGACCTCCATGATCAGTCCGGCGGCCGTAAGGAACAGCGGTGTCCACGACGGGTCGGTGAATTTCGCCACCAGGATCTCGCCGGTGTGAAGCTGTGCGCCGTCCGTCGGATCGAAGAGTACGCGCGCCGGACCGCGCACCACGCCGGGCGACGCGCCTGTGCCCTTCAGTAATTGTCCGGCGGGAACGGATTTCACGACCGGCTTGCCGTCGCTGCGCACCACCAGCGGCGGATCGATGCGCATGTTCTCCGCCAGTTCACGTCGCCGCAGCGGCACCTGCTCCTCGATCCAGCTCTGCTCCAACTCGCCGCGCGACAACCTTTCGATCTCCGGAATCGAGAGGAAGAAGTAATCGTCCGCGTCTTTCAGCACTCCGCGCTCCACCAGCCGTCGCGAAACTTCCAACAGCAGATCGCGCGCGTGCGCCGTGCCGTAGAGCGTGTAGAACTTGAAGGCCTCGCGCAGCGGCATGCGCTCTTCGATGACGCGCACCAGCTTGTTCGCAATCAGCCGCCGCAGCGGACGGTGTCGCGTGGCATGCCGCAGCTCCTGCTTCGCTGCTTCGTGCTCCTGCTTCTGCCGTGAGTAACGTTGGCGCGGCGTCGCTTCATCCGGCGGATGCCGCAGGTAATTGCGGATGCTCTCGTAGACGAACGTGGGATCGTCGCGCCAGCGCGGGCAGGAGAAATCGAACTCGCGCACGGCGCGGTGGCCGTGGATCTTCAGGAAGTCAGCCATGCGGGCGAGAAAGGCGCGCCCGGACTCCGACTCCGACAGCGCCTGTGGAACACGGCTGATCTCCTCGCGCGCGAAGACAGCGCGCACCGTTTCGTCGGCGCTCGCGGCCACATCCCAGATCGCCAGCGCCGTCTCCAGCGTGGGATTGTCGCCGAGCCCCGAGATCAGCTTCGGGAACAGGTGCGCGAGTTTCCAGCGCTCGAGCAGGCGAGACAGCACGACCGCTGCGATCAGCGACGGTCCCGAGGCGAGCAGCGGGAAGATCGTGCGCGGGATGTTCTCGGTGGCGAAGTAGCGTGCCAGCGCGATGATCTGCTCCTCGCTGAGCAGCCGAAGGTCCATCGCGCGGATCTCGTCGACTTCGCGGCGGCTGAACTCCAGGTCGTCCCACGCCTTCTTCGGATCGGAGCGCAACCACATGCGGTACAACGCGCGGATGCCGCGCACAAATCCGATTCCGGTTGGCATCGGCTTGAGCTCGCGCGCCGCGAAGATATCTTCCATGATCGGTGGCAGCTCGGCGTCGAGCAGTCCCGCCATCTTCGCGCCCATCTTCGGGAAGCGCGAGCTGTGGGACAGCGCTTCCCAGAAGTTCATATTGAAGTAGGCGCGTCCGTCCACGCAGTCCGCCATCGCCGGCATGCGCTCGTACTCGGCGATGTCGTCGATCAGTCCCGCGCCCTTCAGCAGCGACGGCATCATCAGGTAGTTCCAGAAGGACCATGAAAACGGCGTGTGCGGGAAGGGCATGGTGTCACGGAGGTTGTAATTTCCCCAGAACACAAGGTGATCTTTCGCGAACTCGGCGTTGTAGCGGCTGCTGAAGCGCACTACCGGCTTACGCGCGCCCATGGCAGTCACGGATCGTGCCTGCAAGAGCCAGAGCTTCCCATCGGCGGTCGCCCACTCCACGTCGGCGGCGCGGCCGAGCAGGCGCTCGCATGCCAGGCCTAATTCGACGAGCTGCGGCAGTAGCGGAGTTAGCACCGAAGCTGTTTCGTCGCCTTCGCGCTCGATTACGTCGTGCGGCGAACGGCGGCGGACGCGGTAGCGATCCGGCGTGACCTGCGCCGAGACGACCTTGTCACCGAGCCCAAGCGCGGCTTCGATCACCAGCTCGTCGATCGCGCCGCTGACGGGATGCACCGTAAAAAGCACGCCCGCGGCTTGCGCGTCGACCATGCGCTGCACCACGACCGCCATCGCGACACTCTCGTCGGGAATCTTGCGATCGCGGCGATACGACACCGCGCGCTCGGTAAAGAGCGAGCGCCAGCATTGCTCGACCGCTTCGATCACGGCGTCCGCGCCGCTGACGTTGAGGATCGTGTCCTGTTGTCCGGCGAAAGAAGCGCCAGGCAGGTCTTCCGCGGTTGCCGAGGATCGCACAGCGACCGCAGGAGATCCCATCGCCGTGTAGGAGCGCGCGATTTTCTCGCGCAGTTCCGGTGTCATGCCGCCGCGATAGGCATGAGTCGTGACACAGAAGCCGTCGGGAACCGGCAGCGCCGCCTGGACCATCGCGCCAAGCTGCGCGCCCTTGCCGCCGACGAGCGGCACCGCATCCAGCCCGACGCGGTCGAGCGGCAGCAGCATGAAAACGTTTGGCATTGATGCGAAACAGTAACAAACGCGACCGAAGCTGACCAACAAAGAAAGGGGAGCCTTTCCGGCTCCCCTCGCTCCCGTCCAACAAAGCCGTTACTGTCCGGCGGTCTCCTTGAGCGGCGCGACGTAGGACATGCGACGCGTTGGGCCGGGCTTCGGCTGGTGTGCCCAGAAGTCGATGAATCCCATGAGGTCGTGGTTGAATTGCTCGGGATGCTCGCGGTACATGAAGTGTCCGCCTTCGTTGACGATGATCATCTGGGTGCGCGGGTTCTTGGCGCCGATGATGTCGAACAGGCCGAGTTCACCCGACATCTTCGCAGTCGGATCGCCGATGCCCCAATCGAGGACGTCGTTCTTGCCGGCGTAGAGCAGCACGGGCATTTGCAGGACGCCGTCGTTGCGGACTTTGTCCCACATCTTGTTGCGCCACGCTGCGTATTCCTTCGAGCGCAGCGGCTCGCCGGCGCCGGCAGCGATCTTGGCGCGCGCCTGCTTCGACTTGTCGGTGTTGGCCATGTACACGTCGGCGTTCCAATACTCGTCGTCGAAGGTGTTGTCGAGCCAGGCGAGCATGGCGACGCGGCACTTCAGGCCTTCGTACTGCGTCTGGTCGGGACATTGTTTGAGCAGCGGCGAGAGGCGCGTGTCGCCCGCGGCAGCCGGGGGATTCTCGGGACCGTGCGCGACGATGGTCAACGTCTTGACCGTGTCAGGATGATCGATCGCAAGATAGAACGCGACGGCGCCGCCGGCCGAGTGTCCGATGAGGTGCACCGGGCCGAGCTTCATCTGCTGGATGAACGCGAAGACGAAATCGGCGTCACCCTTGTAGTTGAACTGGTCGTCGCTCGGCGGATTGCCGGTGAGGCCGCTGCCGAGCCGGTCGATGGCGAAGACGTGGTAATGCTGCGCCAGGCCGGGGATGTTGCGCGACCATACGTTGGCGGTCGAAGAGCCGCCGGTGAAGCCGCCGTGGATTAGCACCATCGGCTCGCCCTTGCCGGCTTCGTAGTAGCGCGCATGGATGCCGTTGACGTCGGCGAATTTGGATTTCAGTCCGGCGATGGAGCCGTCGGATTGGGCGAAGGCGAAGGAAGCGAGTGACATGAGCGCGATCGTGGCGATCACGCAAAGAGTGAAGCGAGTGCGTGGGGACATTTCAATCTCCTTCATATTTGTCATCCCGAGCTCAGCGAGGGATCTGCATTTCGGCTCGCGTGGAGAGAAATGCAGATTCCTCGCGGGCTAAAGCCCGCTCGGAATGACAATCCAAAAAATGTCTCTATCGGCACGACTAAAGTCGTGCCCCTCCCGAACTCCTACTTTCCAGCCGCGGCGCCGGTGGGCGCGGGCTGGTTCTCCCAGTAGTGGATCCAGTTGGTGATGTTGTAGACGAACTCGTCCGGATACTCGCGGTAGTGGAAGTGGCCGGCCTTGTTGATCTCCATCATGCGGGTGTGCGGGTTCTTGGCGCCGATGATGTCGAACAGCTCGCGTCCGTTTTCGATGATGGCCGAAGGGTCGTTGCGCGCCCAGTAGAGCAACACCGGCATCTGCAGAATGCCTTCTTCGCGTACGCGGCGGTGCCACTCGTTCTTCCACTTGTTGAAACCGGAGTCCGGTCCGCCGCCCTGGTCCTGCAATTCGCCGCCGGCACCGGCCTTGATCTTGGCGACGGTCTCCGCCGATTTCGGCTGGCTCGCCATGAACTTGCCCGCTTCCCAGAACTCGTCGTCGAAGGCGACGTCGGGCTTGAACGAGATTTGCTGCAGGCGGCACTTCCACTCCGCCCAATCCGGTTCTTTCGGACACGCGGTCAGGACTTCCTGGCGGCGCGTGGCGTGCATCATTGGCGCAGCAGTGTTGCTGTCGATAATGACGAGCGTGCGCACGATCTCCGGATGCTCGACGCTGAGGAAGAACACCAGCCCGCCGCCGCGCGACTGTCCGATTAGGTGTACCTTGCCGAGCTTCATCGTCTGGATGAAGCGGTACATGTGATCGACTTCGCCCTGGATGTTCATGTCTTTGTCGTCGAGCGGATTGCCGGTCATGCCGGAGGCGAGCTTGTCGGGAGCGAAGACGTGGAAGTTCTTGGCGAGGCCGGGAATGACCTTCGACCAGGTATTCGCGCTGGAGTGCCCGGACCAGCCTTCGCCGTGGACGAGGACGAGCGGCTCGCCCTGTCCGTACTCGTAATAGCGTGTGCGAACGCCGGCGACGTCCACGAACTTAGCTTTGAGTCCGGCGACGGAGCCGTCTGGATTGGCGGCGAATGAGTTCAGTGCAAGAAGGCAGGTGATCAGGACGAGAATGGCGCTGCGCCGCATCGGGATTCCTCGCAAAAGTTTGGGACACCCCGCCGCCGTCTCGGCGGCGAAGTGTCCCTCCGTTAAATCAGGTGCTGCTTAGAAGATCAGCTTGAACGCGAGCTGGATGGAACGAGCCGCGCCGCTGCCGACCTGCGGATTGCTGACATCGACGTCGGGCGTGACCGTCGTGCCGCCGAATCCAGCCGAAGCGCCCGCACCTGGATTAGCCTTGGGCGCGCCGTACTGCACGTGGTTCAGGATGTTAAAGCCTTCCACGCGGAATTCGCCGCTGAGCCGCTCGGTGAACTGAGTCTTCTTGGTCAGCGACATGTCCCACAGCTTCAGGCCGACGCCGCGGAAGACGTTGCGCGGCAGGTTGCCGAACGACCCCAGCGCCGCCGGGATCATGATCGAGCTTCCGGTCGCGAAGCAGCCGAAGCGCGCAAGCGAGTTGACCGCCGTTGGGCCCATGCTCGTCGCCTGCGCCATGCAAGCCGAGTTGGTGGTACCGGCGAAGAACGGTACGGTGCTCGCCCTCAGGCCGCTGAAGTCGCTCTTGTCTCCGAAGAAGTTCCAGCGGTCGGTGAACTCGCCGGTGCCGCTGACGTCGGTGGTGCTGTCGAGTACTGACCACGGCCGCGCGGTCTGCAGGTTCACCACCGAGTTCACCTTCCAGCCCTTGAGCAACTGCGCGAAGCCCTGGTGTTGCGGCAGCGCGTAGCTGAGGGCCAGCGTCATACGGTGGCGGATGTCAAAGTTCCCGTTGCCGTAGTCGGCGTGCGGATTCAGCTGGCTTTCGTGCACGTTGGTGTTCCAGTCGGCGGACGCCATATCGAGCGTGTGCGCCCAGGTGTAACCCAGCGTGTACGAAACGCCGTGCCAGGGATGCTGGCTCAACGTCGCCTGCAACGCGTCGTAATTGCCTTCGTCGGCGTTCCGCACCTGGTTAATGTTCGACAGGTACGGGAACTTTGCGAAGTACGGACGGAGCTGCTGCTCCGCCGTAGTGTTACGCGCCGTGGTAGTGCTGGTCGGGTTGGTCTGGGCCGCGGCAATCGCCGCCTGCCAGCCTGCGCCCGGCGCCGGAGCGTTGATGTCGACCATCGACGTCAGCTTGGTGCTGTGGTTGCCGACGTAGGTGGCTTCGATTCCGAGCGAATGCGTGATGGCGTGCTGCACGCCGAGGTTCCACGCGCCGACGTACGGGCTGCGTAGGTTCGGATCGACGGCGAGGAGCGGGCACGGAGCCGTCGTCGTACAGGTGATGGTGGTCGCGTTGGGGAAGATCGGTCCCGTCAGGTTCCACGCGAGCTGCGAACCCTGGAGCGTGATCGAGCCCGCGGTGATGTTGCCCGGTCCCTGCACGCCGTTGAGCAGCGCGCCGGTCGGGTTGGTGTTCAGGCCGGTCGTCACCGCGGTGGTGCCCTGCTGCGAGATGGTGACGTTGAAGCCGGACATCACGTAGATGATGTTGGCGCCGCCGCGCAGAACCGTGCGGCCGCTGCCGAACACGTCCCACGCAAACCCGAAGCGCGGCGACCAGTTGTTGCCGTCGGAATGGAACGGCGAGCTGATGCCCTTGCCCACCTGAACCATGCCGAACTGCGAATTTGGATCGAAGTTCGCGAGCTGGTCGTTGGCGTCCTTCAGGACGGTGATGTACTCGTAACGGAGGCCGAGGTTGATGGTCAGGCGCGGGCTGATCCGCCAGTCATCCTGCACGTAGCCGGCGTAGCCCCAGTCGGCGATATTGCGCTGCGGGCTGCCGATGAACAGGCTGCCCTGCTGCGGCGTGCCCTGCAGGAAGTTCTGAATTGCCGTACAGGTTGCAGTACCGGCGCCGACGCCCGTTGCGCAGGTGCCGCTCGCCGCGAAGCGGAAGTCGCCGCGGCCGCCGCGCCAGGTGCCACCGTTGTAGACCAGCCGGCGCAGTTCGCCGCCGATCTTGATCGCGTGCTTGCCGCGCGACCAGGAGAGGCCGTCGACGAACTGGTACGTCATGTCCGGCCCCTGCACCTTGGGGAAGTTCACGCAGCAGCCGAGGACCGCGCTGCCCAGCCCGCGAATGAGCGGGAAGCCGCACGACTGGCCGTTCGCGTTCGTCATGTAGGGCACATTCGGCTGCGAGGTCGCGCCGGTGTGCAGATAGCTGAAGTCGGGCTGGCCGATGTTCTGGCAATCGCCCGGCAGACTCGGCTGGTAAGTGCGATTGAAGCCGAAGCGCGCTTCATTCACGATCGAACTCGACGGCACCCAGTTCCAGTGAACGCCGGCCACCTGCGCGCGCGTGCCGATGAACGTCCGGAAGTAGTCGTGAACCGGGCCGCCCTGCGGGACGAGGCCACCGAAGTTGCCGAGGAAGTATTCGCCGAACAGGCTGTTCTTCGCGTTGATGTTGTAGTCCATCTTCGCGAGGTAGTTGTCGAGGTGCATGTCGGCCGAGCCGATCGTCAGGAAGTTCTGCGAGTTCGTGTCCTGGAAGATGTTCGACTTGGCGTCCACGTAATTGCAGTTGGCGTCCATGCCGGCCATCTTGAGGCTCAGCCCGTTGCGCTTGGCGGCGGGAATCGTCTTGCATGCGTCGCTCAAGCTGTTGGCGAGAGCCGTGCCCACCGTGGCGCCCTGCGCCAGCAGGGAAGCGGTGGTCGGGACCACCTGCTGTTGCGGCGCGCCGATCAGCGAGCGCGAGCCTTCGTAGCCGCCCATGAAGAAGAGCTTGTCCTTGATGATGTGTCCGCCGGCAGTGCCGCCGAACTGTTCGATAGCGGTCTGCTGTTTCGGCTGGCCCTTGGCGATGAACGGGTTGGTGGCGTCCATCGCGCTGTCGCGACCGAACGCGTAGGCCGTGCCGTGGAAGCTGTTGGTGCCGGATTTGAGTCCGACGTTCACGATGCCGCCCGGCTTCCATCCGTATTCCGCCTTCGGATTCTGCTGGACGTTGAATTCCTGGATGACGTCGATCGGCAGAATAGAAGATGCGTCACCGTAAATGCCGGTGCCGTTCATCACGCTCTGCGCCGAGAAGCCTTCGATCGTGTCAATGCCGTTCAGGATGTAAACGTTGTGGTCCACGCGCAGGCCGTTGGTGGTTTGGCTCCACTTGCCGCCGCCCGGCGTTATGTAGATGCCGGGGCGCAGCTCCACCAGCTTCTGGAAGTTGCGGCCGTTCAGCGGCATGTCATTAATGGTGGTGTTGCTGATGGTGCCGCCCAGCGTGGCGCTGGTGGTATCGACCAGGGGGACTTCGGTGGTCACGCTGATGGTCTCGGTCGCCTGCCCGGGCTGGAGGGTGAAGTCCAGCCGCATGTCCCGGGCGACTTCGAGAGTGATGTTTGGCCGCTCAACCGAGGCGAATCCCTTGGCCGTGACCTTCACCAGGTAAATGCCGGGCTGAAGGTTGGGAGCGGTGAAATTTCCGGATGTGTCGGTGACCAGGTTGCGCGCCGTGCCGCGCTGGGTGTCGGTGATCGTCACCGACGCGCCAACCACAACGGCGCCGGTCGAGTCCTGGATGGTGCCAAGAATACGGCCGGTGTTGGTCTGAGCGAACGAAGGCGCGCAAAGCGCGATCGTCACGAGAGCGATGAGCAGGAAACGGGCAACGCGAATCGCCGGGACGTGCGGTTCCGCTGCTATCGAGTGACCGAACATAGAAACGTCCTCCGGGCGGGGGCGAAGACGGGGCAGAGACACTTTTTCCCCCACATGGGCCGGGCACTGTATCGGTAGGTGGTACGGGTGTCAAGGAGTTTTTGTATGGTGGCCGGGTGGTATAACCACTGTACCGTTGTGGTACTATTCCGGCCCTCTGTTCGAAGCACCGATTTTTCCGCCGCCGTTGGCGTTGCAGCGGCGTCTTGGATGGGTCGGGTCATGTTTCGTGACTTGAGGCTGTGCAGGGCCGGTCGTGCCGCGAGTAGATTGGAACCATGGCGATCGCAACCATCAATCCGACTTCAGGTGAGACCCTCAAGAGTTTCCCGCCGTTCTCCGATGCCGACGTCGAGCGCGCGCTGGCGAAGGCGTCGAATGCCTTCGAGCAGTACCGCCGAAGCTCGTTTGCCGAGCGGGCCCGGTTACTGGTGAAGGCCGGCGAGATCATCGACGCGCGCAAAGAAGAATTCGGCGCGCTGATGACCACCGAGATGGGCAAGACGCTGCGCTCGGCGATCGAAGAAGCCGCCAAGTGCGCGTGGGTTTGCCGCTTTTATGCCGAGCACGCGGAGAAGTTCCTCGCCGACGAGGTGGTCGACACCGGCGCGTACCGCAGCTACATCCGCTACGAGCCGATGGGCGTCGTCCTGGCCGTCATGCCGTGGAATTTTCCCTTCTGGCAGGTACTGCGCGCGGCCGCGCCCATCCTCTCCGCGGGGAACGTGATGCTGCTCAAGCACGCCTCGAATGTGCCGCAGTGCGCGCTGGCGATCGAATCGATATTTCACCAGGCGGGCTATCCCGAGGGCGTCTTCCAGACGCTGCTGATCGGCGCGTCCAAGGTCGACGCCGTTCTCAACGACCCGCGCGTGGTAGCGGCCACGCTGACGGGCAGTGAACAAGCGGGAATCGAAGTGGGCGTCGGTGCTGCCAAGCGGATCAAGAAGGTTGTGCTCGAGCTCGGCGGCAGCGATCCGTTCATCGTGATGCCCAGCGCCGACCTCGACAAGACCGTGCCCACCGCGATCAAAGCGCGCGTGCAGAACAATGGACAGTCCTGCATCGCCGCCAAGCGCTTCATCGTCGCCGACAAGATCTACGACGAGTTCATGAAACGTTTCGTCAAAGGAATGGAAGAGTTGCGCATCGGCGATCCGTTCGACGCGAACACCGAGCTCGGACCGCTATCCACTCCCAGCGGCGTCAAGGACCTCGACGGCCTGGTGCAGAAATCCGTTGCCGCCGGAGCGCGCGTGCTGACCGGAGGCAAGAAGCTCGACGGCAAAGGGAACTTTTACGCGCCGACCGTGCTCGCCGATATCCCGAAGTCGGCGCCGGCGTATTCGGAAGAGCTATTCGGTCCGGTGGCGTGTGTCTTCCGCGCGCGCGATGCGCAGGAGGCGATCCGCATTGCCAATGAGAGCCGTTTCGGCCTGGGCTCGAGCGTCTGGACCAACGATCCTGCCGAGCGCCAACTCTTCATCCAGGGCCTGGAAGCAGGCATGGTCTTCGTGAACAAGATGGTGGCCTCGGACCCGCGGATACCGTTCGGAGGGGTGAAGCAATCGGGCCACGGACGCGAACTTGGGGTGTTTGGGATCCGGGAGTTTACGAACGTTAAAACGGTTTGGGTCGAGGATGGCGGCAAATAAGGGACTTGCAGGCCGTGGTATAGTGGCCTGACCAGTAGGCCGCAATGTGGGGGAGCAATTGTACACAACCATCATTAGTGCCCGTCTCTACGAGCAGATCGTGGAGCAGATCGAAGCGTCGATTTTGCGCGGCGATCTCAAACCCGGGGAGCAATTGCCCGCCGAGCGCGAGCTTGCGCAGCGTTTTGGCGTAAGCCGCACCGCCGTTCGCGAAGCCATCAAGGCGTTGCGCGAAAAAGGATTGGTGCAGCCGTTCTCCGGCCGCGGCACGTTCGTTACCAGCGGCAAGAGCCAGTCGATGCGTCATTCGCTCGACGCCATGGTGAAGTTCGGCGGGGAAGAATCGTCGTCCCATCTCGCGGAACTGCGTTCCATCCTCGAGCCTGACATCGCGGCGCTGGCCGCCGAGCGCGGCGAAGAGCAGCACTTCACCGCCATGCGCGAAGCCGTGGCCAAGATGGACGCCTCGCACGACGATGCCGACAGCTACATCGAAGCGGATCTCGATTTCCATCTCGCGCTGGCGGAGGCGGCGGGCAATCCGCTCATTCTTTCGCTGATCGATTCCATCGTCGGGCTGCTGCGCGAACAGCGGACAGGCATCTTCCAGGTGGAAGGCGGACCCGAGCGCGGGCAACGTCACCATAAGCAGATCCTCGCGGCAGTGGCGAGCCGCGATTCCGACGCCGCGCGCAAAGCGATGCGCGCTCACCAGGTGCAGGTGCGCGAAGACGCCGAGCGCGCCGCCCAAGAGACAGCGAAGAGCTCCGGCAAGAACTGATCTGCTCGAGGCAGAGAAAGAGGACGACGCGATGGCGAAGGTTGGATTCGTTGGGTTGGGCGTGATGGGCGGCAACATGGTCGATCGCCTGCTCAGCAAAGGCCACACGGTCACGGGATACAACCGCACGCGCTCCAA
>Ga0157369_10002566_pt1 | contig 21739 bp, 27 predicted proteins | sample C25metaG_FD_113461 | JGI IMG/M metagenome (GOLD analysis project Ga0157369, IMG submission 113461) | Corn rhizosphere microbial communities from Kellogg Biological Station, Michigan, USA - C2-5 metaG | ecosystem: Host-associated > Plants > Roots > Rhizosphere > Soil | place: USA: Michigan...
GCAAGCGCCGGCGGGCAGCCGGGACACGCTGTTGCCTGGGGCGACGACACGGTCAACGCCGCGGCGCACAATTTCTATCGCGATACGCGCCGGACACTCGAGCGGGCCTGGATGCGGCCACGCCATAATGGATATATGGCGTTCCAGGACAGCGCCAGTCGCCGCCTCAATGCAGGGCTACTGGCCCGTGAACCGGCGGGCGCAATCCTCGAGGACATCGACACTCTGTTCCGGGGGAGCTTCTGAACATGGAAAGGCCGCGCTACTTCGAGGACTACCTGGTCGGCGAGCAGAGACAAACCTCGGCGCGCACCATTACGGAGACGGATATCGTCATTCATGCCGGGCACACCGGCGATTTCTTCCCGCACCACATGGACGCCGAGGCGATGAAATCGAGCCAGTGGGGCCAGCGCATCGCTCATGGGACGATGACCTTCTCCATCGGCATCGGGCTCACCGCCGGCGAAATCAACCCCTTGGCCTTCACCTATGGTTACGAACGGCTGCGTTTTCCCAAGCCTGTCTTCATCGGCGACACAATCCACACGCTCCTGTCGATCACCTCGCTTGAGGACGACCCCAAGCGAAAGGACCACGGACGCGTAACCGAGGAGATCCGTGTTCTAAATCAGCGGGGCGAGACCGTTCTTGCCTGCGACCATATCCTCATGGTCCGGCGGCGCTGAAGCCGTTGCAATAGGCTGACTGATTGAAACGCCTGGTCAAGCTCACAAGCGGGGGCGTGGCGAAATTGGCGCAGGGCCGCCGCTCGGTCCAGGCGCCGCCCGAGGCTCGCGCGTCCCAGCCGGCGACGTGCCCGCCGCAGCGCTTGGCTATATACCCGCTGTGATCGATGAGCTTGGGCTCCCCGCATCGACGACCGTTCTCATCTGGTTCTGGGAGACGGAACCAGTCCCTGTGAATCGCGTTCATCCTGACCAGCATTGGGACATGTTGGCTTACCTGACATTGCCGAGTAATGGCTTCCGCTTTGGAGGCGTTCGGTCTGAGGGCTACCATGTCGACGGATACGTTTGTCCAGATCGAGGCTGCAAGCACACTGGCGGTCATCGACGCGTCCTTCGCGCCCTTGGTGCTGCTCGACGGCGAGTTCAATGTGATCGCCGCCAGTGCCTCGTTCTGCGACACTTTTGAGATCGACCCGTCGGCTGTAACGGGGCGGCCGATGGCAACACTCGGACGTGGCGAGTGGAGAGTGCCTCGGCTTGCATCCCTGCTCAGGGCGACGGCGTCGGGCTCGGCCGAGATCAAGGCCTACGAGATGGACCTTATACGGGACGGTCGGGAACCGCGGCGTCTCGTCCTGAATGCCCACAAGCTGGAATACGACCAAGACAACGTCAGGGTCCTCCTGGCGGTCGTGGACGTCACTGACGCACGGGCCGCCGAAAAGCTGAAAGATGATCTGCTCAGGGAGAAAGCGATCCTCCTGCAGGAGGTGCAGCATCGAGTGGCCAACTCCCTGCAAATCATCGCCAGTGTTTTGATGCAAAGCGCTCGCAGGATGCAATCGGACGAGGCGCGCTCGCACCTTCACGACGCGCGTCAGCGCGTGCTCTCGATTGCCGCGGTTCAGCGCCAACTGGCCGCCACGAGTCTCGAAGACGTCGCACTGCGCCCATATCTGACCGAGCTCTGCGATAGCCTCGGGGCGTCGATGATCCACGATCACGACCAGATTTCGATCGGCGTCAAAGTGGACGACAGCTCCATAAGTGCCAATGCCTCCATAAGCATCGGGCTGATCGTCACAGAGCTCGTGATCAACGCGCTCAAGCATGCCTTCCCCCAACATCGCCATGGCAAGATCAACGTCAGCTATGCGGCACGAGGACCGAGTTGGACATTGACCGTGTCCGATGATGGTATTGGCATGCCCGGTGGCGTCGACCCGGCAAAGCCCGGACTGGGAACCGGGATCGTCCAGGCGCTCGTCGGCCAGCTCAAGGCCAGGATCAGTGTTACTGCCGCCCCGGGCACGACCATTTCGATCTCGAACGAACCCGAACCTCACCTGGCCAGACCCGATGACCGGCAACGCGAGCCCGGAGACGGCCAGGACCGGGGAAGTGTGCCGGTTTGACCTCCCCAGTGGTGCTCGTGGTCGAGGATGAAGGTCTCATCCGACTGGCAGCCGTGCAGATCGCCGAAGAAGCGGGATATGAAGCTCTCGAAGCAGCCAATGCCGATGAGGCGATCCGGCTCCTCGAAGCACGGGTGGATATCGCCCTTGTGTTCACCGACGTACACATGCCGGGCACCATGGACGGGATCAAGCTTGTGCATTACATCCGGAGACGCTGGCCTCCCGTTCGGCTCATGGTGGCGTCGGGCGTCGCTGTCCTGAGCGAGAGCGATCTGCCCTCGGGCGCGAGCTTCTTTCGAAAGCCCTACATGGACCATGCCATCGCCGACGAAATGAAGCGGCTGTTGCGGTGACTCCGCGCGTCAGGCGTGAAGCACCTTCCGCCGCACGGTTCCTGTGAGGTCTGCTGCCTCCGCGACCGTATTGAAGATCGTCCCATATTTTCGGACGTTGGTGTGAAGCAGCTCGATGCGCTGGTCGGTCTCGTCCGTTTCGACCACAAGCTCATAGTCGACTGAAACTATCCTGGGTGGAGCGTCCTGGCGCACCGCCGTGAGGTGAACCTCCACACCCTTGAGATCGAAGTGAAGGGTCGGCGTCACACGCTCGATGCCTTTGATCATGCAGGCGGCAATCGCTGCCAGAAACAGTTCGGCGGGGTTGAAGGCGTCACGCCTGCCGGCGATGTCCGTGTCGAGGACAAGGTTGGCATCTTTGCAGTGCGCGAGACTGCCGTGCTCATCAACGCGCTCCGCCGCAACCTGATATTCGAGCATCCGGGGCTCCGCTACTCGGTCGTCTGGCCTTCGAACGTCTCGGCGTCTGCTTCGGCCTCGGCCCTGGTGTGGTGCACGACACCATCGCGATGATTGGGCGGGGAGTAGATGGTGTAGAGCTTCAGTGCGGTTCCGCCGGTGTTGATGATGTTGTGACGGGCTCCTGCGGGGACCAATACGGCGAAACCCGCTTTTATGGCGGTTCGTGTTCCATCGAGGACTGCAACGCCAGTCCCCTCTTCGACCCGGAAGAACTGATCCAGCTTGTGGACTTCCTCCCCGATCTCTTCGCTCGGTTTGAGAGCCATGAGCACGAGCTGACAGTGTTTCGCCGTGTAGAGGACGCGTCGAAAGTCGACGTTCGCCTTGGCCATATCGTCAATGTTCTTCACAAAGCCACGCATGGAAGTTTCCCACGTTGAGGGGGGGGCAATCGCGGTCAGTATTCCGTACGATCGCGACGCCGGGAGCGAACGCCTACTTGCGCCGCAGGGTATCCTTGAGCCCACCGACGGCACTCTGCACCTTGCCCTCGACCTTTTCCGCAATGCCTTCGGCTTCGAGCTTCTTGTCGCCGGCTGCCTTGCCGATGGCTTGCTTGGCGCCGCCAACGACCTGCTTGGCCGAGCCTTTGATCCGATCCTTGTCCACTTTCGGTTCTCCTCATGGAACGCGCACGGCCGGTGCGCTCGGTCGAGCTTGCCTGTCGGGGTCTACAAACGCCCCATCAGCAGCAGGATGATCACGACAATCAGGATCACTCCGATAATGCCGCTGGGGAACGGTCCCCAGCTGCGACTGTAACCCCACGACGGCAAAGCGCCGATGAGGACCAGGATCAGGATGATCACGAGGATTGTGCCGAGACCCATTTGAACCGCCCTTTGTGTTGGTGGCGACAAAGCTAGTCTCAGTCCGCGGTGGCGACTTGATTTGAATCAACGGTCACCCGATGCCCCCGAGTCATCGTCGCACCTCATCAGCGAGGGTGGGCCGCGATGGCGTTGGCCGGTTCCCTCTCATCGAGACCTCAGAAGGAGGGAAGGCGAATGACCTCGACCAGAACCATGCTCAAGACTGCCGGACGGGCCGCACTGATTGCCCTGGCCTTGGGCGGCGCGCTGACGGCGCTCCCGGCGCAAGCCGCGCCCGCTCCAACCGTCAGCTTCCAGCTCAACTTCGGAAACCTTGGGCCTTTCACCCAGAATGGCGTGACGATCCAATTCAAGAATGGCCGCTTCACCCACAACTATTGCCTGACCACGGCACAGCTGCGCCGGAGCCTGCGGGATGCCGGTTACTCCAGCATCGTCGTCGTCGCCAATTTGGGCAACCACCAGCTGCTGGTGACCGCCCAGAAGGGCAGTCGCTGGTATCAGATGCGGGTCGACACCTGCACCGGGCTCGTCGATCACGTGCAGCGCATCTACCGCAAGGGCAATGGCGGCTTCACGCTGTCGTTCAGCTTCGGCACCGCACCGACCACACCCAAGGAGGAACTGGTCTGCCTGGTGACCTTCTATGATCGCAGCCAGGTCGCCGGAGGCGCGGATGCCGACGTCGAAAGCGCTCAGATCCTGCCGCGCAGCGTCGCCGAGAGCCGCAACGGCCCCAACGACCGGCGCGAGGTCTTCGACTACGGCACGGACCAGCAGACCATCAACACTTGCGGGTATCTCGACCGCCTGAACAACTGAAGCCCTATCGCCTTGCAGGATGGAGCTGTTGCAACAAGACACGGAGACGCGGTGCATGGGTGGCGCCGCGTCTCGGGCAAACCAGGAGGCGTCCTTGGTGTCGATGATCGAGATTGTCGCATTGGTGTGTAACTTCGCGGGCGTTCTCCTGCTCGTGCGGCAGGGCGTGCCATATCGGCTGCTCGCCGATAGTGTGGCATTGGCGCATGATCCTGGCGAGCGAGTGTTGTGCGGCAACGACCGGCGGAAGATGCTCAGCTTCGTGGGCGTGGTCCTGTTTGCCCTTGGAACCTCTCTCCAGTTGGCCTCGATCGTGTTGACGTCAGGCTGACTTCTCGCCGATGCAGAGCGTTACGTTGTGGGACTTCTAGATCGACAATGAACCAATCGCGCTCTGGGCGTGGACGATGCGAGCCGCGAACACGGTGCGCAGCCTCGGCTGTGTCAAATGTGTTCTATTCAGGCGCGTTCACAAGCCTGCGGCGCGCGCCCTTCGCGGCTGCGACCAATTGCCGGCCTCCGGCCGATCGGCTTGAACCGCCGTCCCAAGTGCCTATGTTTGGGCCATGAGCAAGCTGTTCCCAACATCGCTGCCGCTTGCACCGGGTCGTCTTCTCGCAGGACACCTGCCCTAAGCCCGCGCGCGTCGCGCAGACCGGGCTTAGGGGAACTCACCAACACCTCACCAGAACACGACCCTTAGGTTCGTTGACTTCGAGTTCTTCAGGCTCGAGGTCGCCCGAGCTCGCTGGCGCACGCGTCCCCCTATGTTCGCGTATGTGGCCGTTCGTCCGCAGGCGTCATGTTCTCGTCCAGAATTCCTAAAACGGGAACCAAGGCATGCGATTTCTACACCCAGCTACCAGTCTGTCCTCGACGGACTATGCTCGCTTGCAGCAATTGATGCTGACCATGATTGGCAGCAGGACTGTCCTGGCAGCACTCCTGCGCCGCAAGCTGGGCTCAAGTGTCCCTGCGCCGTCATTGAGCCTCGCGCCTGACCGCGCTGTCAGTGGCAAGCGGGTCCGCTTCAGCGTCGATGGTGGGACCGAGGATGCGCGCATCCTCACCTGGCAGCCGCCGGCTTTCGAGGATCGCAGCACTCTTTCGCTTCTGTCGCCGCGTGGGCTTGCGCTTATGGGCCTCAGGCCCGGGGAGTTCTTGTTCTATCGCACCGAGAGCGACCGTACCGAGTTCATCCGGGTGGAGAGTGTCTCAAGTGAACAAGTGAGCGGACGTCAGGCCCAAATCGCCGCGGCCCCGCAACGTCGCCGGGCCCCTCAGCTGGCCAATCGGCGATCTGCCCCCGCAGACTCGTTACCAGGAGTGGTCAATGCCTGAGGAGCTTGAAGTGTACCAGCGCCACAACTGGAACGCCGCTTTCGTGCTCAGGCACGCCGATACCGGCACCCCGCTCCGGCGGATGGATGGCTGGTATCGCGATGTCATTGCCAGCGCGGCAGCTATTGCCCGCTGGGAAGATGACGGCGGCCGCCCGGCACCCGTTCGCGTATCTGGCGCCTTCCCTCGCTCGAGTGCTGGACGCATGCCCGCGGCAACCGGGACATTTGAGCAACTGGAACGGAGATGACGATGCAAGAAGATCCAATGCACCCGCCGATTACGCTCGGCAGCGGCGAGTGTCATCGGCTCGTCGCGCTTGCCCATGCGGTATCTGGCCATCAAGGCGACGATCCGGAGTTTCTCCGGTTCGAGCTTGGTCGCGCGCGGACGGTGCCCGACGATGAATTGTCTCGGGAGATCGTGCGGATGAACTCGACAGTGAAATATCGCACCGACGATGGTTGGGAGCGAACGGTGACGTTGGTCTATCCCCAGCAGGCCGACGCCGCCGCGGGAATGACGTCGATCCTCTCGACCATGGGAGCAGCCCTGATTGGGCTCAGGCTCGGGCAGACGATAACGCTGATGGGATGGGACGGCGCCTTCCGCGAAGTAACGATCCTTTCCGTCGACGCGCCGAGGTGAAAGCATCCCGAGAGTCAGGTGCGGCGCTGCCCCTTGCCGCACTACGGCGAAGCTACTCTCGACGTCCTGGCGGCTTTGCTCGGCGGGCATCTGGAACTTTTATGGGGGGCCGACACTCACGGATCGTTTCAAATGCGCTAATTCACTGAGAAACTTGCGCTTTCTGCTCGTTTGCGCTGGATGTATCCACGATTTCGGATATAGATTAGGTTTTCCAATCCTTATTCCTGCCCACCCCGATGAGCCGCAATTTCCTGTTGATCGACCCGGAAGAACGCGCCGATGTGCTGCATGGCCTGGCCTCGCCGGTGCGCGTGAAAATTCTTCGTGAACTGCACGTGACCGGCGGTCTCAACGTCAACGACATCGCCAGCAAGCTCGACCTGCCGCAGTCGACGATCTCCTCGAACCTGTCGGTCCTCGAGGAGGCCGGCCTCATCCGCACCGAAACGCAGAAGGCCAAGAAGGGCATCCAGAAGATCTGCCGCGCCGTCTATGACGAGGTGCTGGTGATGTTCAAGGAGGACGTCGCCGTCCGCACCGACATCATCGAGGTGTCGATGCCGGTCGGGCTCTACACGAGCTGCGAGGTCTCGGCACCCTGCGGCCTCTGCTCGACGCAGGGCATCATCGGCCTGCTCGACGTGCCCGATACCTTCCTCGATCCCGGCCGCATGGGCGCCGGGCTGATGTGGTTCACCCGCGGCTTCGTCGAGTACCAGTTCCCCAACAACGCGCGGCTCAGCAAGGTCGAGATCGGAGCGCTGGAGTTCTCGATCGAGCTGTCATCGGAAGTGCCCGGCACCGCCACCGACTGGCCCTCGGACATCACGGTGACGGTCAACCACCAGGACGTCGGCACCTGGACCAGCCCGGGCGATTTCGGCGACCAGCGCGGCGTCTATACGCCCGATTGGTGGACACTGCGCGGCAGCCAGTACGGCATGCTCAAGACCTGGCGCATCACCCGCGAAGGCAGCTTCGTCGATGGAGTGAAAATCTCGCCGGTGTCGCTCAAGGACCTCGACGTCGCCAACCACCACTCGATCCGGCTGCGCATCGGTGTCAAGGACAACGCCAGGCATCCGGGCGGCGTCAACATCTTCGGCCGCGGCTTCGGCAACTACGACCAGGACATCGTTCTACGGATACATACCGCCCGCTGACCGGCCGGCGCCGTCAGATGACCTGCGCATCCGAGCCGAAGAGATGAGCCTTCTGGGTATCGAGCATGACGCCGACCTTCTCGTCGGGCTCGACCTCGAGATTGCCTTCGCCCTCGACGATGAGCTGCCCCGCCGCCGTATCGACATAGATCAGCGTCGAGTTGCCCAACTGCTCGACGATGCGCACCTCGCCATCGAAGGCGGCGCCGTTACCCGGCTGGCCGAGCCGCAGATGCTCGGGCCGCACACCGATCTCGATCTCGCTCTCGCTGAGGTTGCCGCCGCGTGACGCGATCGTCGCGGTGCGGTTGCCCGGCAACGTCAGCGACACGTCGTTACCCTGCTTGCCCGCGACATGCGCCTTGAGAAAGTTCATCGCCGGCGAGCCGATGAAGGCCGCGACGAACTTGTTCGTCGGCCTGTTGTAGAGCTCGAGCGGCGTGCCCTGCTGGCTGATCCGGCCCTTGTCGAGCACCACGATCTTGTCGGCCAGCGTCATCGCCTCGACCTGATCATGGGTGACATAGACCATCGTCGTTCGCAGGTCCTGGTGCAGCTTTGCAAGCTCTAGACGCATCTGCACGCGCAACATCGCATCGAGGTTGCTGAGCGGCTCGTCGAACAGGAATACCTGCGGATCGCGCACCAGCGCCCGGCCGATGGCGACGCGCTGGCGCTGGCCGCCGGATAGCTGCGCCGGCCGGCGGTCGAGCAGTTGATCGAGCTGCAGCATGCGCGAAACCTCGGCGACGCGCGCGTTCTGCTGCTCCTTCTTGGCGCCGGCGATGGACAGCGAGAACGCGATGTTCTGCCTGACCGTCAGGTGCGGATAGAGCGCATAGGATTGAAACACCATGGCGACGCCGCGCTTGGCGGGAGCGGTGTCGGTCACTTCGGCGCCGTCGATAAAGCACTGGCCCGCCGTGATCTCCTCGAGCCCGGCGATCATCCGCAGCAGCGTGGACTTGCCGCAGCCCGATGGTCCGAGAAGGGCCGTGAACGAGCCATCCTCGACATCGAGCGAGAGGTCGGTGATCACCTGCACGTTGCCGTAGCGCTTGCTGACGTGTGAAAGTTGGACGTTGCCCATTCTGCCTGTTTCTCGTTGTCGCCCGGCCTAGCCCTTGATGCCCGCGGTGAGCATGATGGCCTGCGTGACGCGGCGCTGGAAGATGAGATAGACGATGGCGACCGGCAGACCGGCCAGCATGGCGCTGCCGAGGTCGCGCGAATATTTGACGCCGAACGCGTCGGTCACCTGCGTGATGCCTACGGTGACGTTGAACATCGGTTCCTCGGTCGCCACCAGGAACGGCCACAGGAACTGGTTCCAGGCGCCGATGAAGGTAATGATCGCCAGCGCCGTGGTGATGCCCCAGTTCATCGGCAGATAGAGCCGGAAGAACAACTGGTACTCGTTGGCCCCGTCGATCTTGGCCGCCTCGCGGAATTCCTTGGGCACCGAGTCGAAGAACTGCTTGTAGATGATCACGGTGACCGGGCCATAGACCAGCTGCGGCAGGATCACGCCGAGCCAGGTGTTGATCAGGTGAAACTGGCTCATCAGCACGAAGTGGTTCACGATCAGTGCCGGCACCGGGATCATGAAGCTGGCGAGGATGATCCACCACAGGATGCGCCGACCGGGGAACTTGAGCTGGCTTATGGCGTAGCCCGCAAGCGCGCTGATGATCACCACGATGACGGTGATCGCGATCGACGTGGTCAGCGAGTTGACGTACCACTGCCCGATCCTGGTGCCGAAGATCACGTGCGTGTAGGAATCGAGCGTGAAGTGCTCGGGCCACGGCTGGAAGCCGGGCTTCACCACGTCTTCCTCGGGCTTGAGCGTGGTGATCACGCCCCAGTAGAGCGGGAACGCCCAGCAGATGGCGCCGATAACGGTAACGATGGTGGCGATCAGCCCGCCGATGTCGAGCGCCTTGATCAGCCGGTACTGTCGCGGCGACATCGTCGCGGCGGCGGGAGCGGTGTCGGTTGCTGCTGCGCTCATTTCTCGCCCCTCGCCCTGAGCAGCTGGTACTGTAGCACCGAAAAGATCACGATGATGGCGAACAGCACCACGGCGGCCGAGGCCGCATAGCCGCCCATGTTCTTCTGGAACGCATTTCTATAGATGAGCTGCACCATGCCCATGGTCGAGTCGCTGCGGCCGCCGTCGCCGAACAGATAGACCTGGTCGAAGATCTTGAACTGCAGGATGAGCTGGATGGTGAGCACGAGCACCGTCACCGGCCAGATCAGCGGCCAGGTGATGCGCCAGAACTGCTGCCAGCGCGTGGCGCCGTCGAGCGAGGCGGATTCATAGATGTCGGGCGAGATGTTGCGCAGCCCGGCGATGAACAGCAGCACATTGAAGCCCGTCAGCCACCACACTGTGACGAAGGCCACGGCCGGCATGAACAGCGACAGCGTGCGGAACACGTTCAGGTGCGTGCCGGCAAAGATCGCGATGATCGGTTGCAGCACGCCGAACTGCTGGTCGAGCATGAACAGCCAGATGCGGTAGACCACCGAGACCGGCAGGATATAGGGCAGGAAGAAGCACGCGAGGACGATCGACTGTGCAAAGCCCTTGAGGCGGTTGACGCCGAGCGCAATCAGCAGACCCAAAAGCGTCGAGGGGATCACCGACAGCAGCACGAAATAGGCGGTGTTCCAGAACGCCACCCAGAACAGGCGGTCGTGGAACAGTCGGACGTAGTTGCTGATGCCGTTGAAGGTGCCCGGCCCGATCAGCGGGGCCTTCTGCAGGCTGAGCCAGATCATCTGCAGCGTCGGATAGATGAAAAGCACGGCGTAGATGATGACGAAAGGGATCGTGAAGATCAGGGCCGCCCACCATTCTGATCGATCGGCCGGTCGCGGCCGGCGCTCAACCAGCGGTTGCGGCGGGGTCGTCTCGGAAATGGTCGTCATGGCACGTCCTCTGAGGCCGGGCTGGGCCGGCAGCATACACCGCCGGCCCGATAACCCCAGATCGTCTTACTGGACCTGACCCTGCAGGTCGCTCTGCAGTTGGCTGATGGCGTCCGCCGGGGCCATTTCGCCGTTCATGCCCGGCATCAGATAGTTGCCGGCGGCGTCATAGACCGGCGAAGCCACGCCGGCGAGCGTCGAAACCGGATCGAACACGGCGGTGGCCGCGAGGCTCGAGTAATCCGAATTCGGCTTGAGGTTCTTGAAGTCGGCGCTGTCACGCACCGGCTTGTAGGCCGGCAGGTGGCCGCCACCGGCCCAGGACAGCGAGTGCTCGTTGAACCAGTGGATCATGTCGAGCACTTCCTTGCGCTTGGCGGCAGGGACCTCGTTGCCCTTGCGGTCCGGAATGGCGAAGGAGTGCGAGTCGGCCCAGGTCGCGGCGTGATCGTAGAACACCGGGATCTGGATGGCGCCCCAGTCGAAGAGCTGGCCCTTCTTGGCGAGGTCCACCATGGTCGGCACTTCCCACACACCGTTGATGTGCATGGCCGCCTTGCCCGAAGTGAACAGGGCGATCGAGGCCGGATATTCGGTCTTGGCCGGGGTATAGCCGTTCTTTACCCAGCTGTTCATCTCGGTGAGCGCCTTGGTGGCATCGGCGATATTGGCATCGCCATCGAGGAACTTGTTGTCGGCGCTGAGGAATTGCGCGCCGTTCTGCTGGTTGAACAGGGTGTAGAAGATACGCCACATGGTGGCGCCGTCGGCGGTCGGGATCGACAGCGGCGTCACGCCGGTCTTGGCGAGTGCGGCGAGCGCCGCATCGAAGTTGGCAGCGCCGTCGAGCCCCTTGGGCTTGCCGTCGTCGCCGAGCAGCCCGGCCTTCTTCAGCTCATCCTTGTTGTAGTAGAGGATGATCGAGTGGATATCGAGCGGGATGGCGTACTGCTTGCCGTCCGGACCCTGCGCCTGTTTCCAGTTCGCCGGCTCGAAATCGCTCGATTTGATGCCCGACGCGGCCTGCTCCTCGGGAGTGATCACGCTGAGTGCACCGGTGGTGATGCCGAGCGGGATGCGCGATTCGTGGTAGGTCATGACGTCCGGACCCTGGCCGACGGCGGTCGAGGTCTGGACCTTGGTGTAGAATGGGGTACCCCAGTCGAGCGTAGTGGCCTGGATCTGGACCTGGCCCTTGTGCTCGGTGTTGAACTGGTCGATCAGCGACTTCATGCGGACGCCGTCGCCGCCACCGAGGAAGTCCCACCACACGATGGTGTCTTCGGCGAGTGCGCCGCCGACGCCCACGGTCAGCAAGGCCGAGCTCAGCAGAGCTGCCCTGACGATATTTCGGATCACTGCAATCCTCCCATTGTTGAACACGTGGCCCTCCCTTTTTTGGGTAATTGGCCCGAACGTGGCGGCGGACATCCCTCGCGCCCGTAACCGCTGATAGGGACCATAAGCACATCCAAACTACCGATCAATACCGGAATTGTTGTTCCAGATGTCTGGTGTACTCTCGGAGTCTTTCAGACCTCGCGATATTTAAATTCGGGCACCGAGCGTGCATCGTTCTCCACGGCCGGGCCAAATCGCCTGAAGTTTGCATTACCTGCCCGGTTCTTGGCCAGTTTCCACAAATCTGACAGGTTTCGGCGACGCACGGATGCGCGTTTCCGGATGCGTCAGTGGTGCTGACCGAGCCGGGTCCGGGACGCTGGATTCCGGCTTGACGAGGACCGGGCCGATCGGTTCCAATAAGCCCAACAACCCGATGTACATCAATAAGTCGGGTTTTCAGGAGGGGCTTCCATGCGGGTCACCGTCACCGCGCATCGCGACTACACGATTTCCGATATTGACGACCGGCTCTACAGCGCCTTCCTCGAGCATCTCGGCCGCGCCATCTACACCGGCATCTACGAGCCGGGGCATCCGACCGCCGACAAGAACGGCATGCGCGGCGACGTCGCCCAGCTCGTGCGCGACCTGAAGATTCCCTACGTCCGCTATCCGGGCGGCAATTTCGTCTCGGCCTACAACTGGGAAGACGGCATCGGCCCGCGCGACAAGCGCCCGACCCGCCTCGACCTCGCCTGGCACACCTCCGACAGCAACGCCGTCGGCGTGCACGAATTCATCGACTGGTGCGAGACCGTCGGCACGGCGCCGATGCTCGCCATCAACCTCGGCTCGCGCGGCCTCGACCAGGCTCGCAACTTCGTCGAATACGTCAACGGTCCGACCGGTTCGTACTGGGGCGACCTGCGCAAGAGCAACGGCCACGCCGATCCGTTTAACGTCCGGCTCTGGTGCCTCGGCAACGAGATGGACGGTCCCTGGCAGGTCGGGCACAAGACCGCCGACGAATACGGGCGGCTCGCCAACGAGACGGCCAAGGCCCTGCGCGCCTTCGACAAGTCATTGGAGCTCGTGGTCTGCGGCTCGTCGCACTCCAACATGCCGACCTATCCCGAGTGGGAACGGGTGGTGCTCGAGCACACCTACGAGTCGATCGATCACGTCTCGCTGCACATGTACTTCGCCAACCGCGAGAACAACACGGCGAACTACCTGGCGCTCAACCACAAGCTCGATACCTATATCGGCACCGTCGCCTCGACGATCGACTTCGTGAAGGGCAAGAAGCGGAGCAAGAAGAACGTCACCATCTCGTTCGACGAGTGGAACGTCTGGTATCATTCCAACGCCGCCGACCGCGCCGTGCTCGACGGCAACAGCGGCTGGCCGCATGCCCCGCGCCTGCTCGAGGACGCCTACAATTTCGAGGACGTGCTGCAGGTCGGCTGCATCCTCAACACCTTCATCCGTCGCTCCGACGTGGTGCGCATCGCCTGCATCGCACAGCTCGTCAACGTCATCGCCCCGATCATGACCGAGCCGGGCGGGCCGGCCTGGAAGCAGACCATCTATTATCCCTATTACTTCGCCTCGATCTTCGGTCGCGGCACCGCGCTCAACCTCAGCGTCGACAGCCCCGGCTACGATGCCGACATCGCCGACAACGTCGCCTATGTCGACGTCGCCGGCGTGCACGACAAGCAGGGCAAGACCGTCACCCTGTTCGCCGTCAACCGCCACGCGAGCGACGACGCCGAGATCGCCGTGAACCTGCAGGGCTTCGGCAACGCCCGCGTCATCGACCACCAGGTCATGACCCACAAGGACCTGCGTGCGGTGAACGGGCTCAAGAGCCAGAACGACGTTGCCCCCAGGGCCGGCTCCGGCCTCAAGGTCGACGGCGGAACCTTGACCGGAAAGCTGCCGCCCTACTCGTACCAGATGATCCGCCTGCAGGTGGAATGAGCTCCCGGGCCTCACCACCCGGAGATAACCGGCCCTGCGGCCGGCCTTGAGAAGGATCGGATGGCCGACGCCTCCCGCGCGCCACCCGATCCTCCTTTCTTTACGAGAGACGTGAAATGACCGACCAGACCCCAGTCCTCCATCCTCGCCCACGGGTCACCCGGGCCGACTGGGTGGACCTCAACGGCACCTGGCAATTCGCCTATGACGACGCCGACGCTGGCCTTGGCGAGCGCTGGCCGGAGAACCCCGGCAAGTTCGACCGGCAGATCGTCGTGCCGTTCGCGCCCGAATCGGAAATGTCCGGCATCGGCGACACCGGCTTTCACCCGGTGCTGTGGTACCGCCGGACCTTCGCCGCGCCGGCGACTGCCGGCCGTGTGCTGCTGCATTTCGGCGCCGTCGACTATCGCGCCAGCGTCTGGGTCAATGGCGACCTGGTGGCGACGCACGAGGGCGGCCACACGCCCTTCACCGCCGACATTACCGCCAGCCTCAAGTCCGGCGCCGAGCAGGTCGTGGTCGTCCGCGCCGAGGACCGGCCCGGCGATGTCACGCAGCCGCGCGGCAAGCAGGACTGGCAGGAAAAGCCCCACGCCATCTGGTACAATCGCACCTCGGGCATCTGGCAGACGGTGTGGCTCGAGCCGGTGCCGCGGACCTACATCGCCGATTTCCAGCTCACGCCGGAGCTCACCGACGGCAGCGTCAAGGTCGAGGCGGCGCTCAACGCCGCCTTCTCCGGGTTCCTCCACGTCCGGCTGGCGGCGCGTGGCGTCGTGCTGGGCGAGCAGAGCGTGCGGCTCGACGGCGACCGCCTCGAGACGCGCCTGCAGATTCCGGCCGCCACCAACGGCGTCAACCGCAACGACCTCTACTGGACGCCGGACAATCCGAACCTGATCGACGTCACCGCGACTCTCCTCGGCGCCGACGCCAAATCCGTCGACAGCGTGCAGAGCTATTTCGGCCTCCGCAGCGTCGGTATCGCCAATGGCCGCTTCCTCCTCAACGACCGGCCGGTATTCGTCCGCTCGGTGCTCGAGCAGGGCTACTGGCCGAAATCGCACCTCACCGCGCCGAGCGCCGACGCGCTGAAACATGAGGTCGAGCTGATCAAGTCGCTCGGCTTCAACGCGGTGCGTATCCATCAGAAGATCGAGGACCCGCGCTTCCTCTACTGGGCCGACCATCTCGGCCTGATGGTCTGGGGCGAGATCGCCAACGCCTACGAGTACAACGCGCAGGCGGTCGACCGGCTAACCCGCGAATGGCTGAGCGCCGTCAAGCGCGACCGCAGTCATCCGTGTATCGTCACCTGGGTGCCGATCAATGAGAGCTGGGGCGTTTCCGACATCGCCATCCGCCGCGACCAGCAGGATTTTGCAACGTCGCTCTACTACCTCACCAAGGCGATCGACCAGACCCGTCCGGTGATCTCCAACGAGGGCTGGGAGCACACCATCTCCGACATCTGGGGCTTCCACGACTACACCCAGTTCAAGGCGCACCTCGCCGAGCGCTACGGCACCAGGGAAGCGATCGAGCGCACGCTCACCGAAATGCGGCCAACCCGCAAGCGCCTGCTGCTCAGGCCCGAGGATCGCCGCGGCCAGCCGGTGATGCTGACCGAGTTCGGCGGCCTGTCGATGCACCCCAAGACCGGCCAGGCCTGGTTCGGCTACGCCACCGCCGAGAGCGACGACGAATACCTGGCGATGATCAAGTCGCTGTTCGACGCGATCTACGAGAGCACCGATCTCGCCGGCTATTGCTACACGCAGATCACCGACACGCTGCAGGAAACCAACGGCCTGCTCGACGAGAACCGCAACCCCAAGCTGCCGGTCGAAAAGCTCCGCGATATCATCATGCGCCCGAGCAACGCCGTGCCCAGCGAGTCGCTCGACGTGGCGCGGCAGAAGGCGCTGCGCATCAGCTTCGGCCAGGTGGTCTGAGGCGTGGCGCCGGCCGGCCGCCCGGAGGCGTCGTTCGCCGGCGGGCGCGCCGACTGGCTCGATGTGCTCAAGGTGCTGCTCGTGGCGGGCATGATCTGTGCCCACTGCATCCAACTGCTGATGGTGCGGCCGGCGCCGGCCGAAGCGGTGCTCAGCAACGTCATCAACATCGTCACCTTCTCGGGCTTCATGCTGGCCTTCGGCATCGGCGTGGGCCTGTCGCGGCGCAGCAAGAGCTGGGGCCGGCGGCTGTGGCCGGTGCTGCTCCTGCTGCTCGCCACCTGGACCTCGGAATTGGCCTTCGCCGTGCTCGTCGACAAGCAGGCGATCGGGCCTGACCTGCTGCTGCCGTTGCTGACCTTGCGCCGGCTCTACGGCTGGAGCGAATTCCTCGCGAGCTTCACCGTGCTCTATCTGGTGATCGCGATGGCCCGGCCGCTGCTCGTCGCGATCGCCACCAGCCGGTGGCTGCTGATCATCGCGATCGTCGCCTGCCTCGCCTCGACCTGGATCGTGCTGAACACCGGCTGGCCCCTGGTGCCCGCCATCATCGGCACCACGGACTTCGCGAGCTTTCCGCTCCTGCCCTACTTGCCGTGGTTCCTCATCGGCATCGCCATGGCCCGCGGCAGACGCCTGCCGCCCTGGCTCGAGTGGATCGTGGCCGCCATCGCGACCGCCGCCTTCGTCGACTATCTCTGGCAGAACCATGACCTGCCCGGCCGCTTCCCGCCCACCGTGCTGTGGATCGTCGGTCCGGCGCTGCCGCTGCTGCTCTACCTCGCCATTGCCCGCGGCATCGGCCGGCTGCAGCCGCCGGGCTGGCTGCTCGGCACCGGCCGGCACGTGCTCGCGGCCCTGCTAGTCTCCAACCTCGCGATCTTCACCCTGCGCTGGGCCTTCGGCTATCGTTTGGGCTTCGCCTGGTGGGAACCGCTGGCCATCGCCGCGGCGATCATCGTCGCCGCGACCGTCTGGGCCGGTATCCTCGAGATGATGCGAACGCGGCGCGCGGCCGCGGCCGCGCCTGCGACCGCCTGAACCTCAGTGCGACTCGACGATCGTCGGCGCCTCGAGCTAGGGGATGAGCGACATGGGGAAAGCTCCGCGGCACACTCGAATGGCCGGGACCATGCCGGCGGCGAGCCGGCGCGTCCATGCCGCCTGGGCTAGGGGCTGGACGCCGCCGCTTCGTAGTCCCCCACGAAGCTCAACAGCTCGTCCGGCTCGAGATCGGACACGGCGGTGAAGACAAAGCCGTTGGCGCTCCACTCGACCATGTTGTAGCCGCCCGAGGCCAGCGGCTTCGGCGCGACGATTGCCGTCGTGCCCGGTTGCGCCACCACCGAGATGGTGTGCTCGCTGTGCCGGTAGACCAGCGTCGGCACCGATTTTTCGCCGAACACGTCGACCCGGCCGCCGACCAGCGGATAGCCCTGCGGCGCAAGGTCCGGTGCCGGCGGCGAGAGACCGAGATGCGCGTCGAGATAGGGCTTCACCGTGTGCCGATCCGACGACAACACATCCACCGGACTCGCGGCGAGCAGGCTCCGCCGATGCGCGTCGGCCACCAGCGTCTCGAACGCGGTGCCGCGCGGGGCGCTGAGATAATAGGTCGCGCCGCTCGCGACGAGCGCCGTGATGACAACCGCTGCGGCGATGTTCTGCCAGCCCTCGGTCCACCGCCGGGCCGGTCTGGTGGCCGGTGCGGGCGCCGCCAGCGCTTCGATGCGAGCCAGCAAGTCGGCCGAAACCGCCGGACGATCGAGCGCCGCCACCGCCGCGCGCGTCGCCTCGATCTCGTCGCGCGCCGCCGCCAGATCCGGATCGGCCGCGATCCTGTTGGCCCACACCGTCGCCTCGCGCGCATCGAGCTCGCCGTCGACGAAGGCGTTGAGCGCGATGCGCTCGTCGTCGCTGAGGCTCCGGCTCATTGCTCCGCCCTCCTGACCAGCGCCGCCAGGTGCTGCCGGCCGCGGGCGAGCCGCGACATGACGGTCCCGATCGGCAGGTTGAGCACCTCGGCGATTTCCTTGTAGCTACAGCCGTTGACGTCGCGCAGCACCAGCACCTCGCGCATCGGCAGGGTAAGCGCCGCGATCGCCGCCGCCACCATCTGCTGGTCGGCGCGGCGGATCAGCTCGGATTCGGGCGTCGGCTGCGGATCGGCGCCGCCCGAGGTATTGGCGGCCGACGCCTCGTCGATATCGGCGAGATCGCCCACCATCACCAGCGCGCTCGAGCGCTGCCGCGCGAGCCAGCTGAAGGCGGTGTTGCGCACGATCGTCAACAGCCACGCCCGCGCGCTGCCGCCGCGATAGCCGTCGATGCCCTTGAGCGCCCGCATGCAGGCGTCCTGCACGATGTCTTCGGCGTCGCTGGCATTGCCCGCCAGCCAGCGCGCAAGCGCCAGCCCGTCGGCCAGATGCGGCACGACGACCTGACGAAACAGCTCTGCCGCGCGGTCCTGGTCCAATGCCTGCCTGGTCTGGGGCCGATCGGTGCGCCCGCCCGAAGGCGCGCGCACCATGTGAGGAGTGCCCGTCACTGCACGACGATCGTGCCCTTCATGAACGGGTGCAGGCCGCAATGATACCCGATCTTGCCGGCTTTCGAGAAGGTGAAGGTGACCTTGTCGTTGGTGTCGAGCCCGTCGGAGTGGAAACTGCCGTCGTCGGCGATCACTGAGTGGATGGTGTCGTCACCATTGACGAACGTCACCGTGTCGCCCACGGCGATCGTCGTCGCCGCCGGTGCGAAGGCGAAATTGGAGATCGTGACGGTCACGTCCTTGGCGAACGCCGGCATACAGAAGGCAAGTGTCGCAAGGCCGGCCGCCATGCCGAGGCTGAGGGAGATACGGGGGAGGCGCAGAAACATGGTCGTGTCCTGAGTTGGGAGGAAGGTGAGGCATGGACGCCTCAGAGGGTGCTGTCGGTGATGGCGAGGTCGCGCTGGCCGACCACGTAGTTGACGGAGGTGAGGCCGAGCAGGCCCCTGAGCTGCTCCGCCGGCACGATCATCGGGCCGGGCGCAGGCGCCGCGCCCGGCGCCGGCTGCGGGAAGGCCGTCGAGCGTGCAGTGTGGAAGGTCATGTTGCCTTCGACCTTCTGGATGATCTGGTGGATATGGCCGTTGAGCACCGTCACCGAGCCGAAGCGCTGCAGCAGCGCCAGCGCCTGCGCGCTGTCGTCGGTGCCCCAGCCCCATTGCGGATAGATCGTCCACAGCGGGATGTGCGCGAACACCACGATCGGCTGCGAGCTCGGCCGGTTGGCGAGGTCCTTCTGCAGCCAGTCGAGCTGCTCCGGCCCGAGATTGCCGAGGCCGCCGGCCTTGAGGTTCACGACGTTGACCAGCCCGATGAAATGAACGCCGTTCTGGTCGAACGAGAACCAGCCCTGCCCCCAGCTGTCCTTGCCGTAGCGGTCCATATAGGCCTTGCCCTGCCCGGCATCGACCATGTCGTGCTCGCCCGGCACATAGTGGGTGACGATCTTGGTCGAGCCGATGATCTGGTCGGCGTCGTCGAACTCGTCGGGCTTGCTGAGGTGCGTGATATCGCCGGTGTGGATCATGAAGTTCGGCTTCACCGCCAACCCGTTGATCCGTCCGATCGCTTCGTTGAGCGTATCGATCGCGGTCACCTCGGCTTCCTTGTCGAAGCCGATATGGCTGTCCGAGATCTGCAGGAACGTGAAATTGCTGGCGGCGGCTTCCGCCGCCTGGGCCTCATCGAGGAGGCTGAGCGACTTCGGGATGCCCCCCGACAGGGTCCAGATCACGCCGGTGCCGGCCCACACCATGCATTCGAGCGCATGGCGGCGGCTGAGCTTGCCCGGCTTGGCCTCGCTGTTGTCGGTCATTGTCGGTCTCCTTGGGCGCCATGGGGCGCACGTCGAGGAGACCGGCAGGACGGCCGGGATATTCCGGCCGCCCGATCACAGGCGTGTGAAGATCAGAGCTGGCCGGCGCCCTTGAGGTCGGCCACCACGCGGTCGGCCATGTGCACGCAGCGTTCGCCGTCGAACGGAAAGAGCGCGCTGAACGCGAGGCTCAGCCGGTCCTCGATCGCCGTCCGCAGCAGGCGCCGGGCACGGAACAGCCGGGTGTTGACCGTTTCCAGCTTGATCCCGAGCTGCGCCGCCGTCTCCTCGCCGCTCATCCCCTCGACGTCGCGCAGCACGAACACGGCGCGGAACGCCTCCGGCAAGGCGTCGACGGCCTGCTCGAGCAACTCGCGGATTTCCTGGCGGGACATGGCGGTCTCCGGATCTGTGTGGGTCTGCAGCAGCGGAAACTGGATGATCTGCGCACTGCTGGCTTGTTCGAGCTCGACCTGTTCGAGGCCGGTGGTGGGGCGAAGCTTGCGCATCCGGCCGAGCGCCTCGTTGAGGACGATACGTGTGAGCCAGGTGCTGAGCTGCGCCTCGCCGCGAAACCCATTGAGGTGCGTGAAGGCCTGCACATACCCGGCCTGCACCACGTCCTCGGCATCGGCATCGTTGCGCATGATCGACCGGGCGGCACGAAACAGCCGCTGGTTATAGCGGCGGACGATCTCACGTACCGCCGCTTCGTCGCGCGCCTGCGCCCGCGAGACGAGCTCGGCTTCTGGGGTTTCGGCCAGGTCGCGCGCGGTCGCCGCGCTTGCTCCACTCATCTTGGTTCCTGCGGTGTTGCTCGGATCAGTATAGCGGATCGCGAAGCCGATTGCTCCGCGATCCTGTGGCTCGCATCAGGGCGGCGTGATGACCAGCGTTCCGGTCATCCCCGGATGAAACTTGCAGTAGAACGCCACCGTACCGGCAGCCCCGACCGTCATCGTCGCCGAGCTCTTGGCCGGCAGATCGAGGTCGAAGCTTTTGTCGCGCGCCGTCGCCGAATGGCGCAGGATGTCGTCGTTCTGCCAGACGATGGTGTCGCCCGGATGCAGCACTGCCGGCACCGGCCCGAACTTCATCTGCGCGACCACGATCGTATACTGCGCCGCGGTGGCGCCGAAGCTGCCGGCGGCCACCAGGGCCGCCGCCAGAACCGCAACCCTGAGGATGCGCATTGCCATTCTCACTTGAACTCCGCCGCGACCATCTCGGCGTGCTTTTCGTGCTCGGTGAAGAGCGTCAGGCCCTGCTGCAGCAGCGCCTTGAGCTCGGCATTCTGGGCCGCCGGGATCAGCGTCGTGCTCAGCGCCGAGTCGACCGCCTTGTGGTACGCGACCTCGTTGTCGATATAGGCCTTGTCGAAGGCGGCGCCGTCCAGCTTGGCGAGTTCGGCGAGCTTGTCGGCGGCCGCCTTGCTCAGCGCCTGGCTGGTCGGATTGTCCTCCGGCGTGACGTTGAGCTTCTTGACCAGCGCCAGCGCCTGGTCGTTCACCGCCTTGTGGTCCTCTGCCATCTGCTTGGCGAAGGCGACGATATCGGCGTTCTTGCTCTTGGCGATCGCCTGCTGCGCGGCGGCGATGTCGATCTGCCCGGCGGTATAGGCGATGTGGGCGATCTGCGGATCGGTGGGCGCGTCGGCGGCAATGGCCGCCCCGCTGAGCCCCATCGCCAGCAGCGCGGCGATCATGATGGTACGGATCATTCGTTTCTCCTTTGATCGCGGGCGGCTCTTGCTGTCCGCAAACCATTGGATGCGGCCCGCCGGCAAATCTTCCCGGCGCGCCGCAAGGAGAAACTTCAGCAGGCTATTCCGCCACCGCCGGCGCCGGCGCCGCGGTTTCGTTGCGGCCGCGAAGCTGCTTGTGCGGCATCAGCGCCACGATGATGGC
>Ga0157369_10002568_pt1 | contig 21726 bp, 21 predicted proteins | sample C25metaG_FD_113461 | JGI IMG/M metagenome (GOLD analysis project Ga0157369, IMG submission 113461) | Corn rhizosphere microbial communities from Kellogg Biological Station, Michigan, USA - C2-5 metaG | ecosystem: Host-associated > Plants > Roots > Rhizosphere > Soil | place: USA: Michigan...
AGTCGGCATTCTGTCCTCTTGGCCCCCAGCCATCATGATCGTCGTTGCCCCGTGGCGCAACAACAACCTTTGTCACATATAGTTATACCCAGGTGCGGCGAAAGACCGGTTCCGCGACTTCGGTACTAACGCGCTGACCGCATTTTCGATGCAAACCCGTCGCCATTTGGGCGGGTGAAGACGGCTGCCCGTATTTTCCCGGCGTGCGGCTACTTCTTTTCCATCACGCATTGCAGGGGATGCTGGTGCTTGCGTGCGAAATCCATCACCTGCGTCACCTTGGTCTCGGCGATCTCGTAGGTGAATACGCCGCACTCGCCGATTCCATGATGATGGACGTGAAGCATGATCTTGGTGGCGGCTTCCACATCCTTCTGGAAGAACTTCTCTAAAACATGGACGACGAATTCCATTGGCGTGTAATCGTCGTTCAGAATCAATACGCGATAGAGGTTCGGCCGCTTGGTCTTCGGCTTGACCTTGGTGATGACAGACGTGGTCGGTCCGGACGGCCCATTGGAGCGATTTTCGTCATTGCCCATTCGCGGGCACAACGAGGCCGTCGCGGCAGCGGCTCGATGATCAAAGCTGGACGTCAATTGCGACATGGCAAACGTATTCGGTATCCCCATGGGAACGCAGACGGCGGCCAGTGGATGCTCTCCCGCCGGAGCCATCGTGGCTTCCCATCGTTCCAGATCGCTCTTTCCAGCCGGCCCGACCCGTCCGGATCGATAGCGTAGAATATGGGTCAGTCCCCAGCCCTTCGCAAGCGCGGCGTTGGAGCCCTCCAACACGCCTCGCGGGGGCCGATTCCTTACCCAGGCGATCCCACAAGGTTAATCAATTCCCCTCGTTTTGACAAAACAATGTCAAGGCGGGTTCAGGGCCTGTTGAGGATAGTGCGGCTTTGGCGGCCGGAAGCCGGTTCGCGCGCCTTGGACACGATTTTTTCAGCACTGATTTACCAACCATTGAGAGCCACACCCTCAGATTGCGGCAATACAGGGATAAGGGTGTGTGTGCCATGTCGCGCCAATTGCCGAATTGCCTCGGCCTCTTGCGCCGCTTTGCGGGCGCGACCGACGGCAATATTGCGATCATCTTCGCGACCGCGCTGGTGCCGCTCATTTCCTTTGTCGGCGCCGCGATCGACTACAGCCGTGCCAACATGGCGCGCTCCTCCATGCAGGCGGCGCTGGATTCCGCCACACTGATGGTGTCCAAGGACCCGTCGGCCGGCACCATCACCACCGCGCAGATCAGCGCCAAGGCCCAAGCCTATTTCAACGCGCTCTACACCAACAAGGAAGCGACCGGCATCACCGTCACCGCGAACTATACCGTCGGCAGCGGCACCACGGGCTCGACCGTGCAGATCAATGCCTCCGGCCGGATCGCCACCGACTTCATGAAGGTCGTGGGTTTCCCGAACATGGGCTTCAACACCAGTTCCACGGCGACCTGGGGAACCCAACTTCTCCGCGTCGCATTGGTGCTCGATAACACCGGATCCATGGCCGACTATAACAAGATCGGCGCGCTGAAGACGGCCGCCAAGAGTCTGGTCAGCCAGCTCTCCGCGCTCGCGAAGAACGATGGCGACGTCTACATCTCGGTCATTCCCTTTGAGGTCGACGTCAATGTCGGCACGGCCAACAGCGGCGCAAGCTGGCTGCGCTGGGATATGAATGATTCCACATTTGGAAGCATGTATTGCAGCAGCGGCTACGCTCTTTCCCAACCGACGCTGGCTCAGTGCAAAGGCCATGGCTACACCTGGAGCCACACACCGAGCACGAACAAGTCGCAATGGAACGGCTGCGTCACCGACCGTGACCAGAACTACGACGTTTCCTCTACGGCGCCGAGCTCGCAGTCGACCTACTTCCCGGCCGATCAGGACGCGGGCTGCCCGGCGGCCACGGTCCTGCCGCTCACCACCGACTGGACCAACGTCAACAATACCATCAACCAGATGTCACCGCTCGGCGGTACCAACCAGACCATCGGTCTGCAATGGGGCTGGCTGTCATTGCTGCAACAGTCGCCGCTGAACGCGCCGGCTGAAGATTCCACCAAGACCTACCAGCACATCATCATCCTCTTCACCGACGGCTTGAACACCTTGAACCGCTGGAACGGTAACGGTTCCAGCACGAGCACGCAGGTGGACTCGCGCATGTCGACGCTGTGCTCGAACATCAAGGCAACCAACGTCACCATCTTCACCGTGCAGATCGACACCGACGGCGCAGGCGAATCGTCCGTGCTGCCCGCCTGTGCAACGGACAGGTCGCACTTCTTCATGCTGACGCAGCCGAGCCAGATCGCCTCAGCCTTCCAGCAGATCGGCGTCGAGATTTCGAAGCTCCGGGTTGCCAGGTAAGCTGCCAGGTAAGGCAAGCTAGAAACCGCGAAAAACAAAAAGCCCGGCCGCAACAGCCGGGCTTTCGCATTCTGGAAGTATACAGGCTTGCGCTTAGCGAGCGGCAGCCGGCGCGAACTTGGCCACCACGCCTTCCAGCGGCTTGAACGCCTGCTTGGCGAGATCGCCGTAGAGACCGGCGATCTTCTGGGAGTCGGCCACGAAGGTCTCGTAGGCGGTCTTGGCATATTCGTTCTGCGCCTCGAGCACCTTGTCGAGCGACTTCACGCCCGAAAGCTTCTCCACCAAGGACTTGGTGTCCTCATAGGACTTCTTGGTGTAGTCGCCATAGGCGTTGGCGATCGCGGAAAGGCCGTTCTGCAACGAGGTCGCGTGCGCAACCACCGTGTCGAACTGCTCTTTGCCGTAGCTCTGAATGTCTTCAACCTTGAACATCAATAGAATCCTTTTTCCCTGACTGTCCTGCAGCCGGGAAAATCCCGGCCCTTCGGCTCGTCCCCTTATACTGCAATGCACAATAAAAATCAAGAATCTTGTGCGACGCACAAATATCCGGAAAAATTACCGTAAAGACCGGGGATTTACGCAACGGTTGTTTAATGTTTTGGCAACTCTCGGCACCTAACCTGATTCCCGGACTTGTTGGGCTTCCCGCAAATGAACAAAAATCATTTGTGAACAACACCTTAGCTAGAATAGCAGCGTGACCCCCAAGGTGCCGGGCGAGAGCCGTGGCAGCGCAAGGGTTCAGGCAGGGAACGATCGCTGGAATGCGGGCACAATTTCGCCTCACGGGCCGGTGATCAAGTCAGAAACTGGGACGGGGATTTCATGCTTCGCAACAAATCGGCTTCCTCGCGCCTGGTGCGTGTTGGCGCCTTTGGGCTCGTAACCATCGCCGCGGCAGTCCTCGCGACGACTGGCAGCGCCGAGGCCCGCCGTTACTACCATCACCGTCACCATGCGCATCATTCCAGCAGTGATGACGATGGCGGCAGCTACAGCCCGCAATTCTCCTCCATCATCGTCGACGGCAATTCCGGCGCGGTGTTGACCTCCACGAGCCCTGACGGGCTCCGCCATCCGGCTTCGCTCACCAAGGTGATGACGCTCTATCTGCTGTTCGAGCGTCTGGACTCGGGCAAGGTTACCCTCGACACCGAAATGCCGGTGTCGGAGCACGCCGCCGATCAGGATCCGACCAAACTCGGCCTGCGCCCTGGCTCGACGCTTCGCGTCGAAGACGCCATCAAGGGCATGATCACGCGTTCGGCCAACGACGCTGCCGTGGTTGTCGGCGAGTTCATCGGCGGTAACGAGGAGGATTTCGCGAAGATGATGACCCGCAAGGCGCATGCGCTCGGCATGAGCCGGACCATCTATCGCAACGCCTCGGGCCTGCCCAACGACGAGCAGGTCACCACTGCGCGCGATCAGTCGACGCTCGGCCGCGCTATCCAGGACCGCTTCCCGCGCTACTATCGTTATTTCTCGACCACGGCCTTCAATTTCCACGGCCACACCATCACCGGCCACAATCACCTGCTCGGCAGCGTCGAGGGTGTTGACGGCATCAAGACCGGATACATCCGCGCCTCCGGCTTCAACCTGATCACCTCGATCCACCGCGGCAACCGCTTCCTGGTCGGCGTCGTGATGGGCGGCCGCAGCGGCGGCTCGCGCGATGCCATCATGCGCAACCTGCTGGCGGAAAATATCGGCCGTGGCGCGACCACGCGCACGGTTGCTGCGATCACCGAGCACAACGGCCAAGGCAACAATCAGGGCAACAATGTTGACGTCGCCGACGCCGATCCGGATGCAGCGCCGCCGCAAGCGACTCGAGCGCAGGCCGCTCCCCAGCAGCCCGTCGCCGAGCAGACCGCTCCGCCTGCGATGCGATCGATGCCGCTCGCCAGGATGACCGCGGCGATGGCGGAAGCCACCGCAGCCGTTCCGCCGGGCCGCTCGGCCAAGGTCGACCCCGCCCCGATGACCTCGGGCGTGATCCAGACCCAGCCGATGGCGCTGCTTCCGGGTTCTTCGGAGCCGATGAAGCCGGTTCGGGTGAAGACGGTTCAGGTCAAGGCCGGCCCGATGAGGCTCGCTTCCGCGAACTCCTCGCAGCCGACTACTCCGATCACGAACTCGATCCCGCCGGCCACGGCAAGCGTGCCGGAGACCTCGAACGCGGTCATGGCGAGAGCCTCGGAAAGCAGGGTTGAACAGGGCCAGAACGAATTCGTACCGCCTGCGATGCGCTCGGAGCTGCCGCCGCAGCCGCCTGGGCACGGCACCGGTAACGGCATACTCGGCGTTTTGCCGGCTTCCAGCGTCGCCGCGAGCCCGGCCCCCGCACCGCAGATGATGGCCAATGCTGCCCCGGCCCCCGCTCCTGCCGCGCAGCCGCCGGTCCAGGTGCAGGCCGCGCAGGTCAGCAGCATGCCCAAGCCGGCCATGGTTCACACTGGCTGGATCGTCCAGGTCGGCGCGCTCGAGAGCGAGGATGAAGCCCAGAAGCGGATCGAGGCCGCCCGCAACGGCGCCCGCGGCCTGCTCAGCAAGGCCGATCCGTTCACCGAGCCCGTGATTGCCAAGGACAACCGCAAGCTCTACCGCGCCCGTTTTGCCGGCCTGGAGCGCGACCAGGCGGAAGCGGTGTGCCGGGCGCTGCGCCGCTCCGACATCCCCTGCATGACCGCTCGCAACTAGCCGAACTGGCAGGCAAATAGAAAATACCCGCGCTTCTCCTGAAGCGCGGGCTTTTTGTTGTCCGGGATCAGTGTCCCCACGGTGATCCTGCAAACCTCTCGTCAAGAATTTAGGGTTAAAAGGTTTTGACAGGAAGGATCGACCACGCCGGACGAACGGCGGGCGGCAACGGGCGTCTTAGCGGAGTTCAGGCGGAAGCGGCTTTCGGTCAGTAGCGTTTGCGGGCGTTGCCGGAGTCAGTCTTGATGCGTGCGAAGCAGAGTATCCTTGGCCTCGTTTACCCGGGCAGCGAGGTACGTCGACCCCCCTTGGTCGGGATGCAGTTTCTTCATGAGGGCTCGGTGCGCCCGGCCGATGTCGTCCCGGCTCGCGCCCGGCTGCAGGCCAAGGATCTGATAGGCCTCCTCGTTCGACATTTTGCCGCTCGCCGCCGCGCGGCGCTGCCCCCCTGCCGAATTTCGCTGCGCGTTCTCACGCCAAGCGGGAAACCGGCGGTCCAGATAGCTTTCAAGTAAAGCGACGCTCTCGGCGTCGAAGGTCGGGATCATTGCCGCCAACTGCGGCAGGCCGAACTCGTCCAGCGAACGGCCGGCATGAGGTCCGGCGACAAAGCGGCCGGCGAGCTGACCCGTATCGTGATCGAGCATCATCTCGATGAATTGCGAACGGACCTGTGATGTCTGGCCGGCCGAACGGCCGGTGTTGAAGCCGGAAAATATCCCGCCGATATTGCCGAACCCGACCGAGCCGAACGGCGCCCAGCCAAGCAGCCCGGCACCGAAAACACCGAGCGGAATCGCGACCGCGAGTTCGCCCCGCAAGCCGACAAAGGCGGCAACCGCAAGTGAAACCACGCCGCCAACGATCTTGACGGCGCGCGCGAGCACCGCGGGATTGGCGGCACGGAACATCTGCAAGAGCAGATAGAGGATGATGACGGCGACAGCGCCTGCGATCAGGGTCGGCATGTACTTAATATAAACGGGCTGTCGTCAAAAAGCAGGGATCACTTCATCTGGCCGAGCAATTTGGCGGCACCGCTCTCATTTGCCGACAGCCGCTTCAGCGCCTCGCGCCCGCCGGCCGCATAGGCCGCCGCCGCACGGAGCAGCTCGCGCAATTGCGCCGCAGCGCCAGGATCGAATCTGCACCATGCCCCGCCCGTCAGCCGTGCGATCTCGCGGAACGCCTGCTCGGCCCTTTCCTCATGCCCTTCCTGGAACATGAAGACCGGCACCTTGAGCAAGCCGAGCTCGCCCGCCTTGATGCAGAGTTCGTCGACATTTTCCTCCATGGCGTCGCCGACAAACACCACGGCGCGCACTCCGGAAGCCACCGCCTCACGCCTCGCCTCGGACAGCACTTTCCCAATCTGGGTGTTGCCACCGCGGCAATCGATCTTTTGCATCAGCTTTGCAAGATGCGCGCTGTCGGAAATCCAGGAGCTGGCGCGGCATTCGTTCAGGCCGCGATAATAGACCAGGCGGATATCGAGACTGCCAAGCGAGGCCGCTTCGCGGAACATGTCGGCCTGGAGCGCGCAGGCCATGTCCCAGGTCGGCTGCCGGCTCATGGTAGCGTCGAGTGCGAATACCAGCCGGCCCCTTGCGCCGGCGGCATGCGGCGACATCGCCCGCGCTTTGGTAACGAAAGCGGCGATCTCGTCGGAGCTGGAGGATTTGGTATCCGGCAGCGATCGGTCGGCGCCATTTGACGACGCCACATCGTTGCGGTCGGATTTGGTGGGTTCACCCGGCATTTGGCACTCGCCTGTGGCCGGGACGCTGCGCCCTATTGCGTCAGCTTTGCCGGCGGCTTCACTTGATTGCCTGTGGGTACATAGGGAGCAACCGGCATCGGGTCCACCATCTTCAGCACGCTGGTCGCGACCGGTGTGACGTCGCTCGACTCGTCGGTGTCGGCGAGGAACTTGTCCAGCATGTTCTGGATCGACGCCTTGGCCTCTTCCGAGCCGGTGTCGCGCATGTCGTTGTGCTGGAAATTGGTGTTCACGATGGTGATGCCGTCTTTGGCGCATTCATCGGAGGTCGGCAGGACGCCAGGATCGGTCTTGAACACCGGATCGTGCGAACGGAACGAGAGTATCTTGAACTTGCCCGAGGTGACGAACGGGACGCGCAGATTGTCGAGCGTCACGACCTTGCGGACGCGCTCGGGATATTGCTTGGCGAAATACATGGTGATGTCGCCGCCCATGGAATGCCCGATCACGGTGAGATGGTCATAATCCGCGTTCGGCTGCACCTTCTCCATCTGCGCAACGGCGAACTTGATGTTGGCAACGCCACGCTCGATCTGCTTCAGGCGACCGACATAGAGCTCACCCTCCTTGGTCACCATCGGCGCATCCGTCGGCAGGTCGTGCTGGATGCTGACGACGAGGTAGCCGCGTGCGGCAAGAACGTTCGTCAGAAAGGAATATTCGGTAAATTTGACGGTATTGCCGTGGTTGAGGACAGCGACCGGCAACTTCGACATGCCGGCTTCGGCCTGCATTTCCCTGTCGCGACGAACGGCGATGTTGACGGCGACCGGGCGATTGTCGCGCTCGGCGTCGTAGAACGTGATCGTCTGATGGCGGATCGCCCACTTGCTCGCGCTGAAATAAGCGAGCGTGAAAAGCGCCCCGACCGAAAGCAGAACCGCAATTCCCCGTTTCATCGCCGTCCTCGGAAATGGGCTTATGCCCTTGTTGCAGCCACCCGGTTCTGCGACCGTCTTATTCCCTTAATATAATATACGTCACGTCCACGTGACAGGAAGACCAAAAGTTGTGTGTTGACCGCCTGATCATTGTGCGCCGCACCCAATTCTTGTACAGTTACCCAATACCGCCGCGGCCGTGGTTCCTCACCATAAGAGGCGACCAATCAAGGCCGGGTTCAAATCTCCGGTGAAACCGAGGTAAAAAATCCCCGGAAAATGCGACGGACCGGCACGCCAGCCAGAGCCGCGGCGGGACGCCGCAGAAGACTGCGGCGAACGCAATCAAAACAGGCTGTGCGTGCGGCGGTTACGCGCCCAGGATGTCGTGGAACTCGAGCGGCTTGTCGACCTGGCTGAACCACTCGGCCCGGCTCGCCGCCCGCCTGCGCCCGCGCTCGTCCAGCGGCAGCTTGAGCTGGCGCAGCAGACTCGTCACCTCTTCCCGCGCCGTCACATGGCCAAGGCTCGGCTTGGTGCCAAGCGTGGTCTCGTCGATGTCGTCGAGCGCGGTCAGGCCGCGCGGAAAGAACTCACGGTAGACCACGCGCTCGGCAAAACCGTCGATGGAGCGGAAACCGAGCCGGAACGACAGCTCCTTGAGTCCGTTAGCCACCAATTGCTTGTTGCGCGAGCCGATCATGGACAACCGATTGCGCACCACGATCCAGTCGGTCGTCGCGCCGTCGAGCTGACGGCGCTTGCGGCGGGTGTCGCGCACCATCTCGGCGTAATGGCTCTCGCCGGTAACGGCGTAGGTCTGCGGATCGACCGTGCCGAGCACGTCGAAATCCAGGAAGCTGTCATTGATCGGCGTGACCAGCGTATCCGCCATCGAATGCGCCAGCCGCATCAGATAGCTGTCGGTGCCGGGCGTATCGATCACGATGAAGTCGAAGGTCCGCTCCACCGCGCTGACCGCGTCCATGAACTGCTGCAGCTCGGTGTTTTCGTTGTCGGCGATCTGCATGGTCTCGCCGAGCTTGATGCAGCGGTGCACCGGCAGCTCGAGGTCGACGCCGGTGCGGCGCGCCCAGGCGCCGCGATTGGTGATGTAGCGGGTGAAGCTCTGCTGGCGGCAATCGAGATCGATGGTGGCGACCCGCTGACCGGCCTTCATCAGGGCAACGGCAATGTGCAGGGCGGTGGTCGATTTGCCCGAACCGCCCTTCTCGTTGCCCAGCACCACGACGTGCGCCGAGCCCGATTGTCCTTGGCTAGTCTGCACCAGCATCGATTGATCCCCGTAGTCATCTTCAAATCACACGCGTCCACGGTCAAGTGAAATGCGCGCGAACAATCTCAAATTGCTGATCGACTGCTTTAATCATGAATCCGGAGAAGCCCCGCGCGTTCCGTGATCGGCATTTACAATTCCGGCTGAGACATTTTTGCCTCAGGCAAGCCGCCATGTGAGTCCGCGCGCTTGGCGCTAAAGCGCCTGACTTGATAGTGTCGGTCCTCCCTTCTCCAGCGTCTGCGCTGCGCCGGACCAGCTCCAACTGATCGAAACAAGATGTCACGAAATCCCATGATTCTCCGAACGCTTCCTGTGCTGCGACGCGCTGTCGACAACTTTCGCGCCAGGAAAGGCACCGTCGCGCTCGTTCCAACCATGGGTGCGCTCCATGACGGGCATTTGTCGCTGGTCCGGCTGGCAAAGCGCCGCGCCAAGCGAGTGATCGTCTCGATCTTCGTCAACCCGACGCAGTTCGCGCCGACCGAAGACTTCAGCTCCTACCCGCGAACCTGGAAAGCGGATATCGCCAAGCTTGCCGCCGAAGACGTCGACGCGATCTGGCATCCCGACGTGAAGACGATGTACCCGGACGGCTTTGCCACGCGGATCACGCCGGAGGGCCCGGCGACGGCCGGTCTTGAAGACAGGTTCCGGCCGCATTTCTTCGGCGGCGTCGCCACCGTCGTCGGCAAGCTCTTTACCCAGTGCCGCCCGGACATCGCGGTCTTCGGCGAAAAGGATTTTCAGCAGCTGCGCGTGGTGACGCAGATGGCGCGCGACCTTGACCTCGGCGTCAAGGTGATCGGCTCAAAGACGGTGCGCGAGCGCGACGGGCTCGCGATGTCCTCGCGCAACGTCTACCTGTCGGCAGATGAGCGGCGCGCGGCGCCGGAGTTGTTCCGCGCCATGAAGGAAACCTCGGCGCAGCTGCACGCGGGTTCGGCGCTTGCCGCGGCGCTTGCGGCCGGAACCGAGATCATCCGGCAAGCGGGCTTTGCGCTGGACTATCTGGAAGTGCGGCACGCCGAAACGCTGGCGCCGGTCACATCCATCAAGGACGGCCCGCTGCGCGTTTTGGTCGCCGCCAAGCTCGGCACGACCCGGCTGATCGACAATATGGCTGTATGAGTTGTTGTTTGCGCATGATCTCCGCGCAAACGCTTCGCGTTTGTCGCGAGGGGAAACCGCTGCACACCCCGCATCAAGTGCGGGGCAGGCTTTTCCGGATCATGCGCTAAAGCAGCCCGAGATCGCGCAGTTCACGCCGCATCGGTTCCGGCATCGCCGCAATGCTGCCGGCGGTCGCCTTGCCAAGATCGGGCGGCACCGAGTCGTCGGTGAAATAGCGCCAGCCCTGGAACGGCCGCATCGGCCGCGGCGAAACCGCGATCACCTTGGGCTGCATCACGATCCGGCACCGCCCGATGCCGTCCTTGTCGCGGAACGGCTCGATGCCGATGATTTTCTCGCGCGCGGCGATTTCGCCGCGGATCACCCAATAGAGTGAGCCGCCCGAAAGGATCTCCCCGGTTCGCTTCGGCGTCATCCGGGTGGTGTGGACATGGCGCTGCGGAAGACCTTTTTTCTTTGCGGTCTTCATCCGCTCGGCGACCCATTGTTTCAGTTCGGCCACGGAATCGCAGCCGACGGCAAGCTTGATGATGTGTAGCGGCATGATTTCTAACTAGCGGTAACGCCAGCTGCGATCAATCGTTCGACTGGGCCGGCGCCTGCGCGCTTGGGGAAATCTGGACCGGTGCGCCAGCCGGCGTCGCCGGCGGCTTTTTTGCCGCGGTTTTCCTGCCCTTCGCCGCCGGCTCGGGCGGAGGTGGAGGCGCGAGCGATGCCGTCGGCGCGGCTCCGGTCTGTGTCGAGGCGCGCGGCGGGACCGATGCGGTCGATTTCTCGGCCGCCGCCGGCGAGGACGCCGCGCGCGGCGCAGCGGTCCCGGTGCCCGGCTCCGGCGTCATGATGCTCACCGGAGGCGTGTTGGCGGCGCTTGGAAACTCGGCATTGGTCGGCCGCCCGGTCGGCACGGATGCGCCAAGCATGCTGCCGGGCGCAGCAATCGCTACTTGCGGCGCGTTCCAGGACGGAGCATAGCGCGCAACCAGCGCGTCATAGGTGTGCTCGTCCATGTTGGTGATGATCTGGTGATTGTCGGTCAGCGACCGGTAGGCCCGGCATTCCGTCGGTGTGCAGCGGTCCCTTGCCAGCAGCACCTGTGCAACCAGGCCATAACGGTCGTGTTCGACCGCCCGGCGCAACGCCTGCATCTCGGGAGTCATGGTGCGCTGCGCGCTGGCGGCATCGCCAAGCGCGGTCAGGCGCGAGATCATCGCGGCCATGTGGTTGACGGCGGCGGCGGTGGATTCCGGCGAGCCGAACAATATCTTCTCGCAGGCCTGCTCCACCGCGTCACCGGCAATGTCATCAATGCAGGCCAGCGCCGGCAGACTGCCCGCCGCGGTCGCCTGCGAAGACGGGTTTTCGACGACACCATGCGCGGCGGACGGGCCATATCCACGCAAAGTCGAGGCCACCGCAATTCCGACGGCGAGCAGCGTGATGACCGTCAGCGCCCCGTTGGCGACCGATTTCTCGGCGCGCAGCAGCGTGATCAGCACGATCAATCCGAAGAAGCCCGCAGCCGCCAGCGTCAGCCACATGGGAAATCCCGGCGAACGCCAGATCTCATCGAGCGACGTGGCCCAAGCCCAGTTCATGCACGAAATCCCCTCACGCGGCCGGAAACGAATTCAGCCGAGTCGAATGCCCGGTCTTTGGGCATTCTACTCGCGGAGAATGTTTCTGCGAACGGGGCCATTTGACGGCGTGGGAAAGTTCCGTCGTCGTCCAAGCCGTACACTTGCTTGATAGGCCAATTGGCCGCTTGCGCTCGGTTTCAGGAAACGGCGAGCTGGCTTTCCTTGGCCACCCGCTCGAAAGCTTCGGTCGAGCTCTTGATACGATACTGGCAATCGTCGCCCTCGGACGGAAGCTGCCGGATCACCTCATAGGTGCCGGTTGCCGCCGGGCGCGAAACGTTGCTGGCAGTAAAGTAGACGGTCGATCCTACAGGGAATTTGTGCTTCAACGCCCTCTCCATCACACAGAGAAAGCCGGTCGCGCTTTCAGTCCCGATGCGCGGCTCGGCTAGAAATCCGGAGGCGGGTATAGCATGCGCCCTCGCACATTGGCCAGTCACATCCGGGCATGGCAAATGCGCGAATATCGCTGGCATTTCAGGGTGATAGACCGATTTTACCGGCCATGAGAGCATTTCAGCCCAGCACCGACCGTGGTTTTTTTAAGGCCGCAAGCCTCAGGCGGTGTGCGGCAGTTTGCCGTTCGGGCTGGCCTGATCGACGGCCTGCGGTAGCTGGTGCGCCAATACCTCCGCGACCTGGTCGATCGGGATGTTGTACTTGGCCGCAAGCTGGCGAACCACGTCGCTGCCCAGCACCTGCTTCAGCTGGTCGGCGGTGATTGGCAGGTTCTGGCCATTGCCGATCCACGATCGGACCTGATCGCCGAGGCCAGCCTGCTGCAGCTTGGCAACGATCGCATTCAGCGCCCCGCCCTGAGCGCCGGTCCCCATCACCTCGCCCAGCACGGCGGGAAGCACGGCCGCGCCGAGTTGACCGAGGATGCCCGAATTTTCCAGTGAATCGAGAATACCCATGGTCACATTCCCTCTGCTGTTTTCATCGCCGGACGCGAGCGGCACCGCGATTGAGACCGCTTCGCTTGCGCCCGTCAAGCCGCGACGGGTGTCATAATCGCATCACACGCTTCACACCGTCTCGAACTTCTCGATGATGAGCGTCTCCGCCAGCCCTGCCTCCGTCCATTCCTTGAAGGCGGGCAGCGCCATCATGGTTTCCATATAGGCTTGCACCACCGGCGCGACCTTGATGTCGTAGGTTCGAAAGCGATGCACGACAGGAGCGTACATCGCATCCGCCCCGGTGAACGCGCCGAACAGGAACGGTCCCTGCTTGCCATAGCGCTCCCGGCAACCGCTCCAGATCTCTTCGATGCGCGCGATGTTGGCACGGGCGTCCTCCGACAGCGCGACGCTGCGGATCGGCCGGTGCAAATTCATGCCGCACTCGTTGCGCAGCGGCATAAACCCCGAATGCATCTCGGCCGAGATCGAGCGCGCATGGGCGCGCGCGGCGCGATCCTGCGGCCAGAGTTTTGCTTCGGGAAAGCGCTCGGCGAGATATTCGATGATCGCAAGCGAATCCCAGATCGTGATGTCGCCGTCGATCAGGGCCGGCACCTTGCCCGAGCGGCTGAAGCTCAGAAGGCGGTCCTTGTCGGCCGGCCCCGTGTAAAGCGGGACGAAGATTTCCTCGAACGGGATGTTGCTCGCGCGCAGCGCAAGCCATGGCCGCATCGACCAGGACGAATAGTTCTTGTTGCCGATTACGAGCTTCAAGTTCATCGAACAATCCCCGCGAAATTCCCGGAACAATCCCCTTGGGGGCGCCAGTGCGCCATGTTAGGCGCTTTAGCACGCGCCATTACGGAATGCAGCATGGGCGAATATACGGTCGATATTCTGGCGGTCTCTTTCTTCGTGCTCGAATGGAGCGTCTACGCGTTCACGCTGGAGCGCACGCCTTACGGGCGCCACAGCCTGTCGGCGCGGATGCATGTCTATCGCGAGCGCTGGATCCGCCGCATGCTCGACCGCGAGGCGCGTATGGTCGACATGCAGATCATGATCAGCTTGCAGAACGGCACCGCTTTCTTCGCTTCCACCAGCCTGCTTGCGATCGGCGGCGGGCTCGCACTCCTGCGCTCCACCAACGACGCGCTGGCCGTGCTCTCCAAGCTGCCGATCGACATCAGCCCCACGCCCGCGCTGTGGGAAATCAAATGCGTCGGGCTGATCCTGATTTTCGTCTACACCTTCTTCAAGTTCGCGTGGGCCTACCGGCTGTTCAATTATGTCTGCATCCTGCTCGGCGCGATGCCGCCGTCGAGCGAACGTTACTCGGTGGAAGCGGAAGCCCATGTGGTCCGCACCGCGCGCATGTTCGAATCCGGCGGTCGACATTTCAACCGCGGCCAGCGCGCTTTCTTCTTTGCGCTCGGCTATCTCGGCTGGTTCGTGAGCCCCTGGGTGCTGTTCGTCACCACCGCCCTGGTGGTGGTCGTGATCTGGCGCCGGCAGTTTGCCTCCAATGCCTGGCGCGCGATGGACGCGTAAAGTGGAATGGGTTGCCGCTTTACGAGCTGAAATCGTGCGGCGTGAAGGAAAGGTCGAGCACCTTCCATTCGCCATAGCGGTCGGCCGGCAACTCCGCATAGGGCTGGCACGCAGATAGCGCCGCGACCGCGCTTCGCATCAGCGCCACGCCCTTCACCGACGCGGTGCCCTCGATCAAAGCGGGCTCGGCGGCAAGCCTTCCGTCCGGCGTCATCTGCACGCGCAGCTTGACCGCGACATTGTCGGAAAACGACAGCGACGCCGGCAATTTCGAGCAGCTCTTCAGATGACGCCGCAGCGGCCCGACCAGACTCGAGGAGAGATTGTCCGTCGCCGGCGTAGCATCACCGCCATCGCCCTGCTTGTCGCCGGACGACGCGGGCGCCGGCTTATCTTCGGGCAGACCGAGCATCACGTGATATTTGATGGTCAGATCCGGCTGGGCCGGCGTGTATGCGGGCGAAGCCGCGGCTGGCGCCGCTTGTATTTGTGGCTGGGGTTGCGGCGTGGCAGCCTCGCGGCGGCTCGCAGCTGCGCCTGCGCTGGGTGGCGGGCTCGCCGCGGCCGGTGCTGCTGCGGAAGACTCGCTCGGCGACGCCGGCTTATTCAGCAGGGAGAAATCGGGCGAAGGCTGCGGCGTTGGCTGTGGATCAGCCTTCTTCTCGTCGGCAATGACGACATCGACGGGGACAGTCACTTCAGGCGGCGTAACGAAAGGCCTGATGTGGGTGTAGATCACCACGAGTGCCACCAGCGACAGATGCGCGAGCACTGAAGCGGCGACATCTGGGCGTATGTATTCTCGAATTTCCATCACAGCCGGCCGATGGTCGAAGCCGTTCCCAAGGCGCCAGCATAGCCGCTAGTGCCCACTTTCCGAAGTTCGTACACCATTGCAGCAACCACTTATACGAACTTCGGAAAGCCATGGGCACTAGCAAACTTATGATTCTAGTGCCGCTTTTCGATTTGAGGTCCCTGGTCCATTTCTCGGCTGCGGTGCAGGGACTTCAAATCGGCGGCACTAGCGCCGCCGCCTCAATCCCATTTCGGCGCGAATCCGAAATCTGTGAGTCGCCCCTTGGCATTGGCGAGGGCGAAAATCTTGTCCATTTCCTCCTCGGAAAGCTCGAAATCGAAGATGTCGATGTTCTCCGAGAGCCGTTCGAGGCGCGAGGTGCGCGGGATCGCCGACACATTCTGCTGCACCAGCCAGCGCAGGCAGATTTGCGCCGGGCTTTTCCCGTGATCGCGGCCGATCCGTGCCAAGGTCGGATCATTCTTGATCTTGCCCTTGGCGACGGGGCTATAGGCAACCAGCGCGAGATCGTTCGCCGCGCAGGCTTCTCTCACCTTCGCCTGATCGAGATAGGGATGGTATTCGACCTGGTCGCAAACCAGCGGTTCCGGACAAGCCTTCACCGCCTCCTCGATCAGCGCCACGGTGAAATTCGAGACGCCGATATGGCGTGCCAGCCCCATCCGCTTGGCATGGGCCAGCGCGCCCAAGGTCTCTGCCAGTGGCACATGCGGGTTGGGCCAGTGCAGCAGCAACAGGTCGACCTCGGGCATGCGCAGCCTGACCAGGCTCTCCTTGACCGAGCGTTCGAGCTCGTTCGGTGCAAAATGCGTGGTCCAGATTTTGGTGGCCACGAACACGTCGTCGCGGCGCACGCCGGAGGCGCGCAAGCCGTCACCGACCTCGCGCTCATTCTCATAGGCCTGAGCGGTGTCGATGTGGCGATAACCGAGCCGCAGCGCCTGCTCGACGATGCGCGCGCAGGTGCGTCCGCGCAATTCCCAGGTGCCAAGCCCGATGGCCGGGATTTTAGCGTCCCCGGCTTCAACAAATTGGGCTTCCACAAATCGCATGAGTGCGCCTTCTTATCCGCCGGCGCATTATGTCCCGCCGCCATCACACTGCCAACGGCGATCAATCAGGCCTGATCGTCGGTTTTCAGGATTTGGCGAGGGCCGCGAACACCGTGTCGGGCGCGTGCGCGATCACGGCGAGCAAGGCCCGCGCCGGTCCCCGCGGGGCACGCTTGCCCTGCTCCCAGTTGCGGATGGTTTCGACGGGAACGCCGAGCCGTGCCGCGAATTCCTGCTGGGTGAGCTGAGCGCGGCGGCGCAGGTCGCGCACTTCGAGGGTTCCCCCCTCCGGGACCGCAGGGGCGTCAGGCGTCAACGGGAACTCGCGCCCGTCCCGCAATTCGACAATCCGTCCGTCCGCTTTCAGCCGCAAGCGCTGCATCGTGGTTACCCCTAACCGCGCGAGCATCATGCGCCAAGCGCGTTAAGGTCCGATTAACGATAAAAGTCCCTGTGAATCCCGGCTATTTCAGCCCGAACCACAGCGTGGCGATGCCAAGGAAAGAGAAGAAGCCGACCACGTCGGTCACGGTGGTGACGAAAGTTCCTGAGGCGACCGCCGGGTCCGCGCGCAACTTCTCCAGCACGATCGGGATCAGGATGCCGCCGAGCGCGCCGGCGACGAGATTGCAGATCATCGCAAGCCCGATCACGAAGCCGAGCCCGGGGATCTGGAACCAGACCACCGCGGCGATACCGGTGATGACGGCAAAGCCGAGGCCGTTGACGAGACCCACCACGACTTCGCGCAAGGTGATCCGGAGCGCGTTGTTCGAGCCGAGCTCGCGTGTCGCCAGGGCCCGCACCGCGACCGTCATGGTTTGGGTCGCGGCATTGCCGCCCTGGCTCGCCACGATCGGCGCCAGCACGGCGAGCGCCACCATTTGCTTGAGCTGCCCCTCGAACAGGCCGAGCACGGAGGACGCCAGGAACGCGGTGGCGAGATTGATCAAGAGCCAGTTGAAGCGGCCTTTGACGATGGTCCAGAAATTGTCGGACAGCTCTTCGTCGCTGGTAACGCCGCCGAGCGCCTTGATCTCCTCGTCCGCCTCCTCCTCGATGACGTCGACCACGTCGTCGATGGTGATGACGCCGACCAGGCGATCCTCGGCATCGACCACGGGGGCGGCGACAAGGTTGTATTTGCCGAACAGCCGCGCGACCTCTTCCTGCGCATCCTCGACGAAGACGCGGCGGCGGTCCTCCTCGATCAGATCGGTGAGCGGCACCGGCCGGCGCGAGCGCAACAGCACGTCGAGCGGGATAGCGCCCTGCCAGCGCTTGGCGCCGTCGACCACATAGATCTCATAGAAGCGATCGGGCAGATCGGGCGCCTCGCGCATGTAGTCGATCGCCTGCCCCACCGTCCAATCCTTCGGCACGGTGATGAACTCGGTTTGCATCCGCCGGCCGGCGGAGCCTTCCGGATATTCCAGGCTGCGTGCGAGGACGCCGCGTTCCTGCGGCGGCAGCTTTTCGAGAATTTCCTCCTGGTCCTCCTCGTCGAGCCCTTCGAGCAATTCGACGGCATCGTCGGATTCCAGCTCGCGAACGCCTTCGGCAACGGTCTCCGGTTCGAGCTCCTCGAGGATCTCCTCGCGGACGGTGTCGTCGACCTCGTTGAGTGCGGAAAAGTGGAAATCGGCGCCGGTCAGCTCCACCAGCCTGACGCGGTCCTCGGCACCAAGGGCCGCGATCAGGTCACCGAGATCGGCCTCGTGCAATTCGCCCACGACCTCGCGCAGGAACGGCGCGTTCTCTTCCTTGATGCGGCGCGTGATCTCTTCGACGAATTCGGGACGAATTCCCCCGGCTTCGTCGCGCATCGGAAGGCGGTCGAGTACCGAAGCATCGGCCGAAGAGGCAAGGTCCAAAGGTTCGGCCATGGTCACCTCGCCGGTTTTGACAGAAGGCTGTAACTCGTTTCGACTATTGCCGAGCCAATACGCAATAGGCAACATCGAGCGCAATGCCAAATGTCGACGGCTATCAGAAGGCCCGCAGCCTGATCCGGCTGGTGGGCGCGGCACTGCTGATGTCGCTGTTTGCGAGCGCGGCCGCCCGTGCCGCCGGCTGTCCGCGCAAGGGAACGCTCGGCACCTCGCGCCTGCTCAAGGTCGATGCCGTCGACTTTCCCCGGGTCGGCCTGAAAAGCTTTCCGCAGACCTTGCCGCTCAGGGATCACGAGGTGGTCCTGACCTTCGACGACGGCCCCTGGCCGCCCACCACGCCAAAAGTGCTGGCGGCGCTTCGGAAGCAATGCGTGCTTGCGACGTTCTTCCTGATCGGCAAGCCCGCCATGGAGCACCCCAGCATGGTGCGGCGGATCGCCGCCGAGGGCCACAGCATCGGCACCCACACCTGGTCGCATTCCGATCTCCAGGCGATGCCGCGGATCGACGCCTTCTCGGAAATCAACGATGGCATCGCGGCGGTCGAATGGGCGCTGCACCGCGTCGCGACCACGACCCCGACGACGCCGTTTTTCCGCTATCCCGGATTTTTGATGACGCCGGAAACGCTGCACCTGCTGCAGTCGCGCGGAATTGTGGTGTTTGCAGCCGATTTGTGGGCTAACGACTGGGATCCGCAGACGCCGGAGCACGAATTGCGGCTATTGATCGAGCGCCTCAACGTGGCGCGCAAGGGGATCATCATATTGCACGACCCTCAGGCGAAGACCGTGGCCATGTTGCCCGCATTTTTACGATATCTGCGTGAAAATCATTATCGTGTGGTTCACGTGGTGCCGACGGGACCAGCCGTTGACTTTGACGGGGTACCCTGATCAGAAACATAGTCGGGATCGAGCGGTTAATCCTGTGTTCAGGATGCACCCGTGATGCTTTGATCCGCTACTGGAATGCAGACGGTGCTTCATGGTCGGTAATCGTTTGTTCGACGTCGGGACCGGGTGTTTGACGGTCCTTTGTTTCGCGCTCCTCGCCTGTTCCGCCGCGAAGGCCGAACCGGCCGAGCCCGACAATAATTGTCCCGGCCATCCCGATGCGATTGGAACTTCCCGCACGCTGGTCGTCGATCCCCGCGCGCATCCCCGGATCGGCTCGATGCAGTATCCGGAAACCCTGCCCCTCAGGGATCACGAGGTCGTCCTGACCTTCGACGACGGTCCGCTGCCGAAGAACAGCAACCAGGTGCTGCAGATCCTCGCCGACAATTGCGTCAAGGCGACGTTCTTCGAGATCGGCGAACAGGCGAAGGCCAACCCGGAAGGTATTCGCAAGCTGGTCGCTGCCGGCCACACCGTCGGCTCGCACAGCATGCATCACCCCCTCACCTTCCACAAAATGTCGGAAGCCCAGGCCAAGCAGGAAGTGGACGACGGCATTACGTGGATCAAGGCCGCGATGGTCGATCCCAGCGCGATGGCGCCGTTCTTCCGCATTCCCGGGCTGCTTCGTGCACCGCCGGTCGAGGCCTATCTGGAAACACAGGGCATCCAGACCTGGAGCACGGACTTCCTCGCCGACGACTGGCACCGCATTTCCTCGGCGAAGGTCCACGACCTTGCGATGTCGCGGCTTAACGCCATGGGCAAGGGCATCCTGCTCCTGCACGACATCCAGGCCCGCACGGTCGGGGCGCTGCCGAAGATCCTGCATGACATGAAGGCGCAGGGCTACCACATCGTCCATGTGGTGGCAGCGACGCCCGATATGCCGGCAACGCCAACCGAGCCGGAGCAATGGCAGCTGCATCCGACGTCGGAGGACAAGCCCGTTGCGCGCTGGCCGAAGCTGCCGAACTTCATCTATGCCGACACGGATATGCTGCCGGCACCGGCCGCTTCCGATTTCGATCTCTCGGAGGCAAGCCTCGCGCTCGCGCTGGATCCCAAAAATCGCGTCCGTCAGCGCGGCGTACCGGTGCAGACGTCATGGCCGCAGCTTGCGGCCCTGCAGGTCGCCAGCGCCACCACGACGCTGCCCGTGCCCGCGGCTGACGTGTTCGATATACCGGAGCAGGCTCGCGCGGCGATCCAGCCCTTCCCGGTGACGATGCATCATTATGCCGAAGGTGAGCTGCCGTCTTGCATGACCGCAGCCGCGGCGCCGCGTGGGCGCCATGGACGCGGCGCCCGCGTCGCGGTTCGTCAGCAGGCCAGGACCCGCGTGGCGCATGCCGCGCCGAGCGCGGCCGCGAAACATCAGGCGCGCCCGGCGGCAGGCGCCGCCAAGCGCAGGGTCCATGTCGCGAGCTTGAAGAAGCGCAAGATCTGACGCCGGACCGCTCCCGGCTCACTCGGCCGAGCCCCTAATCCAGTTCAAAGGCGGAGCTATAGTCCTGCTTCAGCGCCGGGTCCTGCTCGGCCTTCTTCAGCACGCAATTGCCGACCACGAGCAGGTCCAGCTCATTGCCCATGAAGCAGCGGAAGGCGTCCTCCGGCGTGCATACGATCGGCTCGCCGCGGACATTGAAGCTGGTATTGACCAGCACCGGGCAGCCGGTGAGCTGCTTGAACTGCAATAGCAGCTGATGGAACAACGGATTGGTCGCCGCACTCACGCTCTGGATGCGCGCCGAATAATCGATGTGGGTCACGGCCGGAATCTCCGAGCGTGAAATGTTCAGCTTGTCGATGCCGAACAGCGTCTGCTCGGCCGCCGTCATCGTGCGGCGTTTGTCCGCGCGGACATCGGCCACGATCAGCATATAGGGGCTGTCGGATTCGAGCTCGAACCAGTCGGCGACATCCTCGCGCAGCACGGCCGGCGCAAAGGGACGGAAGCTCTCGCGATATTTGACCTTGAGATTGAGGTTCTTCTGCATAGCCGGCGAGCGGGCATCACCAAGGATCGAGCGGGCGCCAAGCGAGCGCGGCCCGAATTCCATCCGCCCCTGAAACCAGCCGATCGCTTGCTGATCGGCGAGCGCCTTGGCGGTGGCCTCGATCATGGCGGCTTCACCGAGCACGGTGAAGCGCGCGCCTGCCGCGGTGAGCCGCCGCTCGATCTCGCCTTGCGAGAACTCAGGGCCGAGATAGGCGCCGGACATGCCGTCGCTGTTGCCGACGCTGCGCGGCTGGCCCTTGAATTGGTGGTAGGCGGCGAGTGCCGCCCCGACGGCGCCGCCGGCATCGCCCGCCGCAGGTTGAATCCAGATGGAATCGAACCTGCCGTCGCGCAGCACCTTGCCGTTGGCGACGCAATTGAGCGCCACACCGCCGGCAAGACACAGATTGCGCGCACCGGTCTTCGCCGCAAGATTGCGCGTCAGCCGCAGCACCGCCTCGTCCAGCACCGCCTGGATCGAAGCGGCAACATCCATGTGGAACGGCGTCAGCAATTTATCCGGCGTGCGCACCGGCTGGCCGAACAGCTTGGCAAAGCGCTCGTTGGTCATGGTGAGACCAGTGCAATAATCGAAATAGGACATGTCGAGCCGGAACGAGCCGTCCGGCTTGAGATCGATCAGATGGTCCAGGATCAATTGCGCGTATTTCGGCTCGCCGTAGGGTGCGAGCCCCATCACCTTGTATTCGCCGGAGTTGACCTTGAAGCCGGTGTAATAGGTCAGCGCCGAATAGAGCAGCCCGAGCGAATG
>Ga0157369_10002569_pt1 | contig 21723 bp, 21 predicted proteins | sample C25metaG_FD_113461 | JGI IMG/M metagenome (GOLD analysis project Ga0157369, IMG submission 113461) | Corn rhizosphere microbial communities from Kellogg Biological Station, Michigan, USA - C2-5 metaG | ecosystem: Host-associated > Plants > Roots > Rhizosphere > Soil | place: USA: Michigan...
CGGCAAGTAGCGCGGTCGTATAGGGACTGTCGGCGCCGTTGCCGTCCTCGGCTTCCGCGCCGGGCGAGGTGGAATAGGACAGGAACGTGCCGGGAATCCCGGTCTTGGTATCGACCAGCGCGAGGCCGCGGCCGGCGGTCTGGTTCAACGCGGGGAACGGATTGTTGCGGCACGCATCCAGAAGCAGAATGCGCATCCGCGTCGGCACGGAATTGAGCGTGTTGAGGATGTCGTTCAGCCGCACCGCCTGCAAGGGGATGTCGGCCTCGCGCCTGGGATCGACGTCGACGGGCACGAGATAGTTCTCGCCGTCGATCTGCAGGCCGTGGCCGGCATAAAACACCAGTGCGACCGTGTCCGGTCCTCTCGCCGCGATCTCGGCGGTGAAGTCGCCGACCGTCTGGTTGAATTCCTTCTGCGAAAGGTCGGAAGCAGTCGTCACCTCGAAGCCGGAATCGGCGAGCAGCTTGCCGATCGCCTTGGCGTCGTTGACCGGATTGGGCAACGACGGCACGGCGCGATAGGCGGATTCGCCGATCACGAGCGCGACCCGGCTTTCGGCATGCGCGGCGCTCGAACCGGCCAGGAAAACAGTGAGTGAAGCGCTCAACAAAAGCGCGGAAGAAAATGCTTGGCGGAACATGGCCATCTCCCCTCGGTATGACGGCCATTGGACGCCCCCTCGCTGAGGGTGGTTCGAACCGGTTTTTCAAGAGGCGCGATTTTTGCCCACGATCAGGATTTGTTGATCGGCCGCGGTTGTGGAAGTGAAGTTGCACCCGGGCGATTTTTTCACCGCCAGCGTCTAAAATCGGCCCATGCGGGGTGGGTTCCTTCATATCGCGGTCCTGGTGGGGGCGGCGCTGTCGCTGGCTGGGTGCGGCTTTGCCGACGTCCGCTCGCCGGTGCCCGAATTCATGCGGGCCAAGGAAGCCGACCCCGTGCCGCCCGAGCCGCCGCCGGACGTCAAGCATCTGGTGCACGACCAGCTCGACAGCATGTTTGCCGCCAATTCATACCCGCGCGACGTGAGGGTCTCCCCGCCGCATCACGAGGTGCGCGGCCCTGGCTGGACGGCCTGCGTCCGTGCCGACGTCAATTCCGCCACGGGAAAGCCGATCAGCGGGGAAACCTGGCGCATCAGCATCGTCAGCGGCACCATCGTCGACCGCCGTCGCGCCGGCGAGGACGACAATTGCGAGAGCGAGAGCTACGAGCCGATCTAGGGCTTGGTGACTGAACCGTTAATGTTACCGCTCGAATTGCGTGAGGCAACGAACGGCTTCTTCCAATCTTTGCGATAGGTTTTGCGCGTCATTTTGGGAAACGGGACGTGGCCGAGATCGTGGACCTCGCGATGGTGCGCCGTGCATCGACTGGCTATGCCACGGTCGCGCACACCCGAACCGGAACGGTTCACGTCGAAGGCGGAAAGCTCCCGCTCCCTTCCATCGACATTGCCGCCTGGCGCGCGCTGAGCAGCCGCGCGATCGAGCCGAACGGCTATTATCTGCCGGACTGGGAGCTGGCGGTTAATGCGACCGCGCCTGGACGTACCGATGCATCCGCGCTTGCCGCATCGCGCGGCGACAGACTGATCGGGCTGATGCCCGTCGTGCCGCTCTGGCGCGCCGCCAGGATCCCCCTGCCCGCGCTCGCCAGCGCCCATCCCTATGGCACCCTGTGCACGCCGCTGCTCGACCGCGATGAGGCCGAGAACGCCGCGCAGCGCCTGCTCGAAGCCGCCCGCGCCGGCGGCGCCCATGCGTTGCTTCTGCGCGAGGTCGCCCTCGACGGCGCGGCCATGAAAGCGTTCAACAATGTGCTGCGCGGCGAAGGCCTGCGCGCCCGTACGCTGAACTGGCATCTGCGCGCCTCGCTCGACGCGATGCGCGATGCCGACGAATTGCTGCGCGAAGCCTTGAGCGGCAAGAAGCTGAAGGAGCTGCGGCGCCAGCGCCACCGTCTTGCCGAGCATGGCGAGGTTGCTTTCGAGGTCGCGCGATCGCCGCAGGAGGTCGCCGCAGCGCTGGAAGTGTTCCTGAAGCTCGAAGCAGGCGGCTGGAAAGGCGAGCGCGGCACCGCGCTGTCGCAGGTCGAGGGCGATGCCGCCTTCATCCGGCGTGCTACCGGCGCCCTGGCAGCGACCGGCAACTGCGAGATCGTGACGCTCAAGGCCGGCGATACGCCGGTCGCAGCCGGTATCGTGCTGCGGCACCAGACGCGCGCGTTCTTCTTCAAGATCGGCGTCGACGAGCGTTTTGCAAAATTTTCACCGGGCGTGCAGCTCACGCTGGAGCTGACGCGTCACCTCTGCGCCGATCCCCTGATTGCGTCTGCCGACTCCACGGCCGCCCCCGATCATCCCATGATCAACCCGATCTGGCGCGGCCGCTTTGCGATCGGCGACGTGCTGGTCCCGCTCAAGGCGAACGATCCGATCGTGGCGCTGATCCATGCAGCGCTCAGAGCACGCAGCATCGCGCGCGAGACCGCGCGCGGAGCCGTTCATGCCATCAGGAAGCTTCGCGCGAAATCGCGCTGAGCGCTGGTAGCGCGGGATGAGATCAGGTTGAATCGTCATTGCGAGCGGAGCGAAGCAATCCATCGCGCCGCGTGTATAGAATGGATTGCTTCGTCGCTGTCGCTCCCCGCAATGACGGCGAGGCGTGAGCAACCTCATCCCATCCCGCGGCCCCTTCACTTCAGCGGCGAGTGCGGCGCGGGCAGCATGATGGTCGAGTGCATCTCTTCCAGGAATGCCGGTCCCTTGCCGAGAAATTCTCCCCACACCGGATCCTTCGATGCATTGGCGCGGGCCTCAGTGCGTGCATTGAGGCTCGGATAGGCCCAGATGTGGCAGACTTCGTTGGGCTGGCCACTCTCGGTCTGCCAGAGGCCAACCATCTTCGAATATTTCTCGCGCGCCGGCAGCGCCGCGGTGAAGGCTTCGGTCCATTGCCTGACCGCGCCGAGCGGCCTGGCGCGATAGTTGCGGAGCTCATAGATGTTGCCGGTCGAGCTGGGTGCAACCGGCGGCCTGAGTGCGTTCAGCAGCCGCACCTCCTGGCGCACCAGCACCGGCCGGATCAGGGGAATGTACTCGCTGGTCCAGCGCGTGTTCCTGGCGAGCTCGCCACGCAGCCGCGCGCGCTCATTGAGATCGCTGTAGCTCCACAGATGCATGACCTGATTGAGCGGACCGATCTCGGTGAACCAGTAGCCCTCGAGCTTGCCGAAATTATTGCCGCGGATGTCCACCGACACCGTGCTCGCGGCCTTGACCATGTCGCCGACGGTGCCGGGCTTCACCGTGTAGGTTCGCAGCTCATAGATCATGATGTTCTCTCCCCGTTTTGTCTTGCAAGTTTGTCAGTGTCTCAACCGGCCTTTGAGGCAGGTTCGACCGAAAGACAGCCTTCAATGGCTTCACGAAGATTGGCCATCAGCTCTTCCATTGTGTCGCCCTGCGTTGCGCAGCCAGCAATCGCCGGGACTTCGGCCCAGAAGCCCCCTTCTTCAGCCTCATGCACAACGATCTTGATTTTCATTGCAGGACGACCGCGCTACTCCGCCGCCTGCGCGTTCACTTCCGCCGAAACCTGGCGGATGGCACGGGCGAGCATTTCGGCCGGCTGGGCGCCGGAGACGGCGTATTTCTGCGCGAACACATAAGTCGGCACGCCGGAAATGCCTTTCTCGGAGGCTTCCTGCGCCTGCCCTGAAATCAACTCGACGTCCTCGTCGGTGGCAAGCCGCCGGCGCACATCGTCGGCGTCGAGCCCGACATCGGCCGCGGCTTGCACCAGCACGTTGGCGTCGGTGAGATCGCCGCCGTCGCGGAAATACAATTCCATCAGCCGCTGCTTCATCGCGGCCGCCTTGCCGCTGGCTTCGGCCCAATGGATCAGGCGATGGCAATCGATGGTGTTGGGCTGACGCTTGACCAGCTCCGGACGATAGGAAAGCCCCTCCTCGCCCGCGGCAGCGACGACGCGGCCGGCGATGCCCTTATAGGCCTCGGGCGAGCCGAACTTCGCGGTGAGATATTCGTCGCGGCTGATGCCCTCGCGCGGCACCCAGGAATTGAGGAAGAACGGCCGCCAGTTCACTTCGACCGGCACGTCGGTGACGAGCGCCAGCGCATCCTCGATGCGCTTCTTGCCGATATAGCACCAGGGGCAGACCACGTCGGAGACGATGTCGATTGTCAGCGGCTTCAATGCGCTCATGGCCTAAGTCCTCCCGGGAACCATCATCCCAAGATAGGCCCAAAGAGGCATGAAACAAGCGCTAATCCATGCGTGCCGCGAGGCTTCGCATTCGCGCCGCGGTCGGCTCGTCCGCCGGAAAGAAGGTCTCCAGCGCCAATTCCGACAGCGTGATGTCGACAGGCGTGCCGAACACCATGGTGGTCGAAAAGAAGCTCAAGACCTCGCCCTCGTAACGCATCTTGAAGGGGATCGCGACGCTGTCGGTCGTGATCGGCGCCGATCGCGCCGGGATCTTGAAGGCCCTGAGGTCGTCATAGAGCTTCAGCAATTCGGGGTCGGCGGTCGCCTCGCACTGGCGATGCAGCCGCTCGAGTAGATGCGCGCACCATTCGGCGAGATTGACCGTGCGCGGCGCGAGCCCCTCGGGGTGGAAAGCAAGCCGCAGCACATTGAAGGGCTGGCCGAGCAGCCGCTCCGGAATGCCGTCCATCAGCGGCGCCACCATGCGGTTGGCCGACACCAGGTTCCAGTGCCGGTCGACTGCGAGCGCCGGATTGGGCTCATGCGCCTTCAGCACGAGGTCGATGGCCTGCCGTGCGGCTTTCAGCGCGGGATCATCCAGCGAGCGCTGCGGAAAGGCCGGGGCAAATCCGGCCGCGACCAAGAGCACGTTGCGCTCGCGCAAGGGCACCTCCAGCCGCTCGGCCAGTTTGAGCACCATCTCGCGCGACGGCGCCGCGCGGCCGGTCTCGACAAAGCTCAAGTGGCGCGCCGAGATTTCGGCGTCTCCGGCGAGGTCGAGCTGGCTCAAATGCCGCCGTTGCCGCCATTCACGCAAATGATGGCCGATATGGACGGGCTTGGCGGGTTGGGTGTCGATCGTGGAAGCATGTGTGTTCATGAGGCAAAACTAGCACGCGAAATTCGCCCCAGCCATTACCCCTGAGGTAATCGAATTACCTCGCCTCCTGCCTCATCTCCTGTCCTCAAGGAGACGATCCGTGAGCGCCTTCATCCGCTACCTGCCCGCCGCCGCCCCGCTGCTGTTGCCGTGGCTCATCCACCTTGCCACCTGGCTCGTGGCGCGCAGCCTCAACATGCCGGCCCCGCTGGTCGAGGCCGCCGGCATCTTCGTGTTCCTGAAGGCGCAGGCATTCGAGAGCCGCATCGGAAAGTCGCTCTGCCCGGTTCGGCTGTGGCGGCGGCACGTGGCAATCTATCTTTCAGCCGCAAAGCCCTCCCGCACACGTTGATCGACGTCAAACGGTGCGCGCTCCGCGCTCTATCACTAGTTGCAACCCATCACTCACTCCTTTAGCATGCGTACCCGCGGGCAGATGTAGCCTCGACAAGCGGGGACCCTCCATGCGCAACGTTGCTGTTACGGGATATCTTGGACTGATCGTGAACCTCTTGTTCGTGTCCCATTTGCACGCCCAGACGTGCCAAGGCTGCGTTTTGCAGCGGCAGCTCGGACGTGCATCCGGTCTACACGATCCAGGAGTGCATTCAGGGGTGCAGCATCATTGAAATTGTTTGCTCTGGGGATGGGAGCCCTGGTTCAGCCGGAACGAAGCAGGTGGTTGGCTTAGGGTTTGGTGGTCGGCCAAAGGCCGTACCGAAGGACTGTACGATTCAGGTCATCCCAAACGGAGGCACATTGACTGGCCATACGACTTCGGGCTGCCCAACCGGACCGGTAGTTGGGCCAGGCAACGGCGGCTGTATGGGGCCGACGGGCCGAGGACCAAATAGATGCTAGAGGCATGCTAACGGTTCGCCGTCTCGAAACCTCAAGCCGCCGTGCGGTCGTGGCCGTTGGCAAGGCTGCCGTTGGTACCGTTGGCGAGCTTGCCGTTCGCGTGGCTATTGAGGCGCTTGCCGTTGCTCTTGGCATGACCGTTGAGCTTTTTCAGCAAGCGTAGGATGGGTTGAGCGCAGCGAAACCCATCCTACGAACTACTTTAGGGGCCTTCTCGCATCCTTCAGCCCCGCGATCCGCACCCGCACAAAAACAAACCTTAACCCTTCAGGTCCGTGATCCTCATAATCGCGACCACGTTCCCGTCATTGAACGCCTGCTCTTTTGTGTCCTTGTTGCAGGTCCAGACAAAATTCTTCTTGCCCGTAAAGGGCTTTCCATCCTGCTCAAGCCGAAGCTCTCCTTCAGTGATATGGCAGACCATGGCATTCTCCATCGGAGGACCCATCGTCTTCGATCCCGGTTGCATGATGACATCGCGCATTGAGACGGTCTTAAAACCGGGGATGATGGCTGGTGTGTCGCCTTCATATTGACGCACCACAACACCAGGCCACGGCGTCGTATCCTTGTAGCCTGCGGTTTGAGCGGCGGCTGGCTTCATCATGGCTGCCGAAGCCGCTGCCAACCCGATTCCCAATGCTGACCTTCGATCGATCTTGTTCATCGCTCTTCTCCTGAAGTTACAGCAACGAGCCGCCGCCGAGCGGCGCGCGCATTTGTGGACGATGAATCGTGATGCAAACCGAAAAAGAGGTCGGTCCCTTAGGATGAATGCCCGCCGATGGCATAGTGCTGCTGCTCGTCCGTCCCGAACGGCGATTTCGGCACATCCCGCTTCAATGGCAACTGTATTCTACGCGACGTGATGCGCCTGAGAAGCAGACACAATGTCTCAACTTGATTAGACCCTGAAGACCGGAACCCCGGCGTCGGGAATTACGGTGACAGCAAGCGTAGGATGGGTTGAGCGCAGCGAAACCCATCGCTTTCGTTCATAACCGCGATGGGTTTCTGGTGGCCGGGCGATGTCTGTCGGCCGAGCACGAGGCGATGGCGTCTACGCGCGTCACCGCGTAGTGCTTTTCTTATGGCCAGGCGATCGGCATGGCGGCGTCGATGTCGCTGCACAATGGCGTCTCGCCGCGGAAACTTTCAGTCTCCGATTCTTCGCTACGCGCTGCGCAGGGAGGGTGCCGTGATCTAACTCAACGAATATGCGACGGCGCGACAGCCCGCCAAATGCAGTAGCAGGAGAGCGACAAGCGAAATTTCACAAGGTCATGGGCGGTTGCCACGTGCAGTCGCCGCAGACCACGCAACCCGGGCGCGGTAACGCGTCGCACATAGATCGCATCCTGCGCGGTGAAAAGCAGGGCGAACTTCCGGTGCAGATACCGCGGCCGAGGGAAAGTCAGGAGTTGAGAGGCAACCGGAAGTCACCCGCCAAGCCTCAGACCGGTGCTTTTGACCCATAGGACAGCGCGGCGTGACGCTCTCTGATTTGGTCAGCGAAATCGATTCCAACCGCCAACCGGGCAACTTGTCGTCGGCGATTCGGCTATTCGTGCTTGGACACTTCAAGGCTCGCGCCCCGAGCCCCGCTGCCGGTCCGAAAGCCTCCCCTTTGAGGGCATGGTCCGCGGGTAGAGCCACGCGACGTCCGCCTTTTGCCGTGAAGCGGACGCGCCTCTTGGGTTAGAAGATGTCCGCAACCCCTTAACGGTCATGTTGCAGAAAAGGGGTTGCGAAGCCTTCAAATTCCTGCGTTTCAGCGGCGTCGCCCGCGCACTGTGAGGAGTGCAGGATCACTTCTGCCCTCGTATGGTCGATGCGGCACGCACGCCTGATGGCGTCTCGCCGAAGTGCCGGCGGAACGTTCGATTGAAATGAGAAACATCACCAAAGCCGACTGCAAACGCGATATCGATGATGGCCAAATGCAGATGGTGCGGGTCGGTCAACATCGCGAAGGCGCGCTCAAGCCGGCATCCTGCAAGATGCTCGGTGAACGACTTTCCCGTCCCCTCGAGCAATTTTTGCACGTATCGCCGCGACATACCGAGTGCCGTGGCGACATTGTCCAGATCGAAATTGGGATCGGTGAAGCGTCGCGCGACCTCCGCCAGGATCGCCTGCAGCTTGGCTGCCTTCACACCACGCTCCGTAACGATGTTTGCAGCTTCGGCGGTCGGCCCGAGCGTCGCGGCCACGAGATCGAGGAGATGTGCGCCGATGACGGAGACCAGTTTTGACGACGGAGGTTCTCTGAAGGATGCGAGCGACCGCAGGTAGCGGTCGAGGAGTCTAAGCGCCGGTCCGGGACGCACCGGCCGACCTGATAGATCTTCCGGCTGCGCAACGAGTGACCTAAGGGCGGCAGCCTGCACGGTCACAAATCTGACGCTGCCGCCACGCGGCCCAAATACGCGCAGCGGCGTTCCCCGGTCAACCAAACAAGCGGAGCCGACATCATAGACATGTTCCTGATCAGCATTTGCAAATTGCACCGGCCCAGTGCCAACAACGTTCAGTCCGAATTGGTCACGGCTGTCCTTGAGGTGGTGTTTGTGACGGATAAACTCCACCGGCGTCGTGACGATGCTACAAACGCCGACTGCGCCGAGCGGCAAGTAGGTGACGTCGATACGCGGGCGGCCGCCGCTGTGATCTATCACGTCCAAGGCGAGGTTCAGCCGCGCAAATTCCTCACGGAACGTGGAGAACCGCGTGCGCTCCGGCAGCATCTCGGTCGACCATCGCAAAAGGTGAGATGACGTTGACATCTCGGCCTCCCGTTTCGGGGCTTCTCGAGGGATCATATCGGGCCGCGCGTCGCTGCGTTTGTGAAATGGATTACACAGGTGAGGCAGGCCGCGCGACATGACCGAGCGCCCCTCATTGCGCGCCGCACGGGATGAGTTGGCGCGCACTCCGCGCAGATTGTGCCGGCCAACGAGATCGCAGCTTCCTTCATTTGCGAGAACAGTCGTAAATGGTGGTGTCGGCTTGTTGCGCGCAGAAATCGATCAGAAAGCAGCATAGTCGGCATTTGACCCACACCAACGAACTCCGGCTGACTCATAGCAGAAGTGGGCACGAACCTTGTATTTGGCCCGCAAACTTGGTTTGAGGCCCCTCAACTGCCAACCGCAGCGAGCGACATTGTGTTACGCTGGGTATGCGACGGAGCCGTCGAAAGTGACGGCGCGGAGTTCGCCCTCTGGGTATGCGGCCCGGTGCATCTCCGGCGATATTTCCCGTGCGCAACGCCGCTCTCCGTCGTCAGCTTCTGTCGGACTTACTTCCGCACGCAACCGAACCGCTTGTTGAGGCAATGCAGAGCGCGAACAAAGGTTTGTGGCCCTTCCCGGTCCTCATCCTGAAGACAGGGCATTATGTTTTTGACTATGGCGGCCTCGGTATCATTCGAACCCTGGGGATGCTCGGCGTGCCAGTATTTACAGTTATCGAGGATCGCTTCGTACCCGCAGCTGTTTCCAGATATCTGAAGGGAATATTCGTCTGGGACACCAGCGATTTGTCGAGATCACGGATGCTCGAAGGGCTGGAAAGGATCGGACGACAGCTGAAACTGCCGACCGTCCTCATTCCGACGGACGATGCCGGTGCGATCTTGATTGCCGAAGAAGCTCTCAAATTGCGGCAGTGGTTTTTGTTTCCGAAGCTGCGATCGGACATTCCACGCAGCTTGGCCGACAAATCACGCCTGCATGCCCTATGCAAACAGCTCGAGGTGTCCTGTCCTCAAACAATATTGCCCAAGTCGATTTCAGACGTCTACGAGTTCATTGACACTGCGGCTTTCCCGGTTGTGGTCAAGCCTTCGAGACCATGGCTTAAGCCAAAGATCAGAACGTCCGTCGTTCGCTCCCCTCAGGCACTGCTCGATGTCTACCGCCGATCAGAACGACAGGTTCCTTCCAACCTTCTTATCCAGGAATACATTTCTGGTGACGAAGATTGGTTTTTTACCGGATATTGCAACGCGAAGTCGGAGCGCTTGGCCGCCTTTACGGGCAGAAAACTGCGCTCTTTTCCGCCGCACTTCGGTCCTGCAAGCTTGGGCAGATCTGTCACCAACCCCGTGCTCCTCCGGCAGGCCGAGGGTCTGGTCGAAGCGATTCCTTATGCGGGCATAATGGACATCGACTATCGATTCGATAAACGGGACGGTCAATACAAGCTTCTGGACTTCAACCCGCGTATCGGTGCTGAGTTTCGATTGTTCGAGGATAGCGAGAAAATTGACGTCGCGAGAGCGCTTTATCGCGATCTCACGGGCCAGCCGGTGCAGAGAGCTCTACAGATCGATGGGCGAGTGTTTGTTGTCGAGCCCCATGATTGCCTGACGAGCATGCACCACCTCTTGCGCCGCGAACTCTCGGTCCGAGATTGGTGGCGATCATTCGAGGGGGCCAAGGAATTTGCCTGGTTCAGATGGAATGATCCTATTCCCTTCATCATGATTTGGATACGCCTTGCTATGGCAAGCGTCGCGAAAGCAATGCGCGCGGTAGTTATTTTCCTAAGGTCGCAACCTGAGCGCAGCTAATTCGAAGAACGCACCTCTGTTCGATGACGTGCCGCTTCCATGTAAGATTGGAGCGCTGACGATGATGAATACCCGTTGGATGTCGATCGAGCTTACTGATGGCACCTAGCTGACGCTCAAGCGCGGTCACGGATCTACTACCTGCCAAGCTTTCGTTTTTGGTCGTAGCGTCCGACCAAAAAAGCAAGGCTTTAGTTTTTAGCGTACTGACTTTTTGTTACGCGTAGTGATGGGCGGCGCTACGATCAGTCCCGCTTTACTCAATGCCAATGCCAGTCTCAGTGACAACCTCAGTGATCACGAGATGCATATGCGGAATCTGCATGATTCCGGGTACAATCCAAAGAATGACATGGGTTCTTCCGGCAACATGTCTGATCCTTATAACTGGTAACTCGATGAGATAATCAACCAGTGCAACCTCGGGTTCGCGGCTTGTGGCGATTGTCGCAGCATAGCGACCGGCATCGCCACGGTCGCACATGAACACACCATCGCGCGCGCAGCATGCAGCCCTTCACGGCATAAGCTCGCCGTCGCTGGCAACGTATGGCCCCTGAAGTGCATCTTGTTCAGTCGGCGAATGATCGCAGTCGGCGCGCATGGGCTGGCACTTGCCCGGAAATGAGCGCAACCCGACGGGCAAATCACTTCGCCTAATCAGAAATCATGTCAAGCCCCGCCGGCAAAAATATTTGACTTCCGCTTTTCGAAAATCAATGATTATCCTGTCCGCATCCCGCCTCCACTGGAGGGGCGTATCGCGATCGTCACGGACGTAAGGCGGCGGGATGCGGTGGACGTGAGGGAGCTCAGCGCGCTTTTGGCGCGCCGGCGAAAGCATCCTTGCGGACGGCGAAGGCGTGTGGTCTTGGTCCCCCGATGCTGGGATCAAGTCTCGCGGGTGATGATCCCGCGAGGCGACGGAGGCAATCAAAGCCCGGTCTCCGGAGAGAGCGCGCTATAAGCCGTTAACACCATCGCGCGGGGAATGCCGGTTGTTCCGGCTGAACCTGTGGTGACTGCCGCCTGCTTTCCTATTTGCAGGCGGGCCATGGGTGCGGCCTGCACCCGGCATTCCCTGCGCCCTCTTCGCTTCGAGGGCGACGAATGATGCGTCACTCGGGCACGGAATGTGCCGCGGGAATGCGGAGTCACGACATCTCATCGTCATTGCGAGGAGCGAAGCGACGACGTGTCCGCCGAAGCTCAGCGAGCGAAGGCGGAAGCAATCCACGGTGCCGCAAGTGGCAACATGGATTGCTTCGCGGAGCCTGGCATCGGGCCGCGCTTCGCGCGGACCCGTTGGCTCATGCGGGCTACGATTATCTCACAACCTCGTCGCTCAAGCCGCCGCGCGGTCGTGCCCGTTAGCCAGGCTGCCATTGGCACCCTTGGCGAGCTGGCCATTGAGGCGCTTGCCGTTGCTCTTGCCATTAGCCTTGGCATGGCCGTTGAGCTTCTTCAGCTTCTCCTCGGCCCTGGCGAGCTTCTCGGCAAGGCGCTTCGCCTTGCGCTCGGCCTTTTCACGCTCGCGCTGGCGTTCGACCCTGGCCTCGGCGCGCTTCTTCTTGCGCTTCTTCTCGCAGGCGTCGCATTTGCAGCCGATTGGCTTCAGATAGGCCTTGAAATAATCGGTGCCGTAATCGTAGTTGATCTCCTCGCCCGGCTCGATGTTCTTGATGGCGCGGATATAGACCTTGCGCTTGCGCGGGCGAACGTCGCTTTCCGCGTTCGGCTTGCAGGCATGGTTGATGTAGCGGGCGATGTTCTTGCGGACCGAGCCGTCGATGGTCCAGCGGTTGGTGAGCTCGAAAAGGTATTTGTTCTCGATCTCGTCGTCTTTTTTCTTCTTCGAATCCAGCAGCGGCCCGAAATAGCGGATGATCCGGGTCCCCTTCTTGATCGGTTTGGTGGCGAAGAGGCCGAGCCCGGTGCGGGAACGGCCGATACGGTAAGGTTTGTCTGGGGAAAGTTCAGGCATGATATGTTGATGAACGGACGCACGGTCGAGATGGCGCTCCTTCTAGAACGATTTAATGCCGATGTCAGGCATTTTGCGCTGCGCGCGCCAACCTTCCCCAGTTTGTACAGCTCGAAACCCCATGCCCCATTGGTTCCCCTGCGCTTCGCCTCAACGTCACATTCGCGATTGCCATTGTGACAGCCGTGCCGGCCTTGAGCGGCAGCGCGATCGCCCGTTTGCAACGGCTCGGCGGATTGACAGCGAGGCTTTGGAGGAGCCTCCTAACAGCCAACAAAACATGCCTGTTCCGGCCTTGGGAGGAACGTATGGGTGAGTATTTCGCAGGCGCCGTCGCCGACTACGCCGATGGCGACCGCAAGGTGATCGATTGCGGTGAGTTCGAGGTCGGCGTCTTCAGGATCGGCGACGAATTCTTCGCCTGGCACAACCGCTGTGCCCATCGCGCAGGTCCCGTGTGCCAGGGCCGCGTCATGAAGCGCGTGATCGAGCCGGTCTCAGGCGACCGCACCACGCGGACGCTGGAATATGACCCCACGGAGACCAACATCGTCTGCCCCTGGCATGGCTACGAGTTCAGCATCAAGACCGGCTGCCACCAGGGCTCCAGCCGCTTTCGATTGCGCAAGGCGGAGTTCACGATCCGGGAGGGCGAAATCTATGTTCGAACCTGAACGCGATCGCCAGAGCGACGCTGGCAATCGCAACAACGACGCGTATGGCTGGATCGACCGCATGGCCCCCGAGCTGCTGCGCGCCTCGCGCGAACTGGTCGGGAGCGGTGAAGCGGGGCGCGTCTCGGACGAGGCCGTGGCGCAAATCCTGACCGCGGCGATCCGGCTCTATGTCGCGAAGTCCGACGGCGAGGAACGGACCTTTGCGCCGATCGCGGGCCGCAACGACAGCGAGCTGACGCCAACCGAGCTGTTGTCGGCGGTCTCCGAAATGCTGCGCGCCATGCGCCTCGGACCTATGGAGCTAGCGCTCTGGTACCGGCGGCACCCGGACGAAGACATTTATTGCGCGGGAGAACGGCAATGAACATTCAGGGCAGGATCGGGCCGCCGTTTTCGGCGATCCAGGAAATCACCGTTCATACCGACACCCGCGACATCCTCGCGCATGCCAAACGCAACGCCATCCGGCGCGGACTACAGGACATGTTCGTGGTCGACATCGACGCCCATCATGTCGAGACCGTCTCCTGGAAGGAGATCGTCACCTATATCGAGGACCCTGTCGTTCGCGACAACGCGATCCGCTTCCAGAACGAGCGTCTCGCCGCTCCGCCCTACGGGCTGAACGGCGACCTTGGCCTGCGTTACCAGTCGGTCGGCGGCCGCATTCCGCACCAGGACGGCCAGCGGGAGACGGTGGAGGAAACCGGCGTGCACCGCGACGTCGTGCTGACGCGGCGGGCGATGGATTCGCTCGGCGTCGACAACATGGTGGTGTTCCCGACCCCGATGCTGTTTCTCGGCATGCATCCGCAGCCGGAAATGGAAGTGTGGCTCGGCAATGCCTATAACCGCTGGCTGATCGAGCGCATCCTTGCCGACGACGATCGCATCAAGTCGCTGATCTATCTGCCCTTCAACACGCCGCAGGAAGCCGAGCGGACGGTGCAGGAATTCGCCGGCAAGAAAGGCGTGATCGGCTTCTGCGTGACGTCGACGCGCAACAAGCCGGTGCATCACAACGACTATATGCGGCTCTACTCGATGATCGAGGAGACCGGCAAGCCGATGGCCTTCCATGCCGGCTATCACTGGCAGGACGCCTCGCTTGCGACCATCAACCGTTTTCTCGGCATGCACGCGCTGGGCTTTGTCTGGTGCAACATGGTGCACATGACCAACTGGATCCTCAACGGAATCCCCGAGCGGTTTCCGAAGCTGAAGACGGTGTGGGTCGAGAGCGGCCTCGCCTGGGTGCCGTTCCTGATGCAGCGGCTCGACGACCAGTTCCTGATGCGCCCCTCCGAGGCGCCGCAGCTCAAGCGGATGCCGAGCGAATACATGAACACCAACTGCTACTACACCACGCAGCCGATGGAGACGACGCATCCGAAGGCGCTGGAGAGCACGCTGGAGATGATCAAGGCCGAGACGCAGCTTCTGTTCTCGTCCGACTGGCCGCATTTCGACTTCGACCTGCCGCAGGAAATCTGCGACCTGCCGTTCCTCTCCGATCAGGCCAAGCGCAATATTCTCGGCCTGAACGCGGCGCGGATCTTCAACCTCGACCCGACGCCGGTGAAGAAGCTGGTGGCTTCCTGATTTGCGCAGCTTCAGGACGCCGGCGACCTCGCGATCGCGACCTTCAGCATCGCATCCAGCAGCGTTTCGACGCTGTTGCCTTCCGGCAATCGGCCAAGGATGTCCTTGAGCCGGCCGTCGAGCATCAGCATGGTGAAACCATGCACCAGCGACCAGGCGCGCGCGATCGCGGCGGCCTGCTCCAGCGTCAGATGCTCCTGCTCGATCGGTTCGTGACGGCTGGCCGCAACCGCATTTGCGAGGCCCGCAAACGCGGCTTCCGCCGCCTCGTCGAGCGAGGGGCGCGAATAATCCAGCCGCTCGGTGCGGAACATCAGCCCGTACATGCCGGGATGTGCCTCCGCATACGCCACATAGGCCTTGGCGCGCGCCATGCCGCGCGCGGGAAAGGGCGTCTCCGGCGCGCAGGCCGCGGCCATCGCCTCGTTGAACTGGCGAAAACCGATCGCGGCAAGCTCGCTGACGAGGCCGGTAAGATCGCGGAAATGATGCGTCGGCGCCGCGTGCGACACGCCGGCTTCGCGCGCCACGGCGCGCAACGTCAGTCCGGCAAGTCCGTCCCGCTCCAGCACCCGTTCGGCCGCCTTGAGCAGGGCGTCGCGCAGCGCGCCGTGGTGATAGGGCGTGCTCTCGGTGGCACTCCGCCGCCCCGATCGCGTCCGTGCCGGGCGCGCGGCCGGCGCGCCGGCACTTCGCTTCGCCAATTTTCGCGTTTGTTCTGCTTTTCTTGCCATCGCGACGTTATACGGTTTCATTTTTACAGTGTAAAGATTTTGCTTGACCGCCATTGGTCGCTACCTTACTGCTATCTTTACGATGTAAAGATAAACCAGAGAGAGTGCGATGCAGCATCAGAGCGCGATCCGTTCCGACTGGCCCAACCGGGCGCCGATCCCGATGGAATGCGACGCCCCGTTTCTGAAGATATCGGGCGAACTGCCGCGCGAGCTGAACGGCACGCTCTACCGCAACGGCCCCAATCCGCAATTCGATGCGCCGGGCGCGCACTGGTTCGTTGGCGACGGCATGCTCCATGCCTTTCATCTCGAGAACGGTGGCGCTTCCTATCGCAACCGCTGGATCCGCACCCCGAAATGGCAGGCCGAGCACGATGCCGGCCGCGCCTTGTTTGGCGGCTTCGGCCGCAAGCTTGCGGACGCGCCGGCCGAGCTCACCGATGGCGGCGTGGCCAACACCAACATCATCTTCCACGGCGGCCGGCTGCTCGCGCTGGAGGAAGCGCATCTGCCGACCGAGATCGAGCCCGGCACGCTGGCGACACGCGGCTACTGCAACTATGCAGGCCGCATCGCCGGCGCCGTCACCGCGCATCCGAAGATCGATCCCGTAACCGGCGAGATGGTGTTCTTCGGCTACAACGCCTCCGGCCCCTTCACGCCCACCCTCTCCTACGGCGCGATCGACGCATCGGGAAAGGTGACGCGCTTTGGCCGGCTCAACGCGCCCTATGCCAGCATGGTGCACGACTTCATCGTCACCGAAAATCACATGCTGTTTCCGGTGCTGCCCATTACCGGCAGCCTACAGCGGGCGATGGCAGGTGCGCCCGCCTATGCCTGGGAGCCGGACAAGGGCACCCATGTCGGCGTGATGAAGCGCAGGGGCTCGGCCGATGACATCGTCTGGTTCCGCGGCGAGAACTGCTACGTCTTCCATGTCATGAACGCCTGGGAGGACGGCAGCCGCATCATCGCCGACGTCATGCAGTTCGAGGAAGCGCCGCTCTTCCCGCATCCCGACGGCAGGCCGACCGATCCGAACAAGTCGCGCGCAAGGTATTGTCGCTGGACCTTCGATCTTGCAGGGAATACCGACCGCTTCGATCAGACCTATCTCGACGACCTCACCGGCGAATTTCCGCGCATCGACGATCGCCGCGCCGGACTGAAGAGCACGCACGGCTGGTACGCCTGCGCCAATCCGGATCTGCCGATCTTCGGCGCATTGTCAGGCAACGCCCATGTCGATGGCACGGGCAAACGGCTTGGCAATTATCACCTGCCCGCGGGCGATACGATCTCCGAGCCGGTCTTCGTCGAGCGCGGCAAGGACGCCAGCGAAGGTGACGGCTGGCTGCTCGCCGTGGTCTACCGCGCGCGCGAACACCGCAGCGACCTCGCGGTGTTCAATGCCACCGATGTCGAGGGTGGGCCCATCGCGCTGGTCCATCTCGCCCATCGCGTGCCTGACGGCTTCCACGGCAATTGGGTGGGGGTTGGCTAGTATCCCGGCTCGCCGTCATTCCGGGGCGCCACAAAGTGGCGAGCCCGGAATCCATAACCACGGCCTTGGGTTATGGATTCCGGGCCCGCGCCTTGCGGCGCGTCCCGGAATGAGGAGTCCATAACCGATTAACCAAGCTTGGATTTCGCACACCAATCAACTAATATTGACGATGTAAAGATTCACCTTGACCGTAACAGCTTTTGTCCTTAACAATCTTTCCAATGTAAAGATTGGCCCGCAGAGGCTAAGGCGATGACAATATTTCTCATCCTTGCGCCCTATGGCGCTTTCAGCGCCCTGATGCTCTTGACCTCGGCGACGGCGAGCCTCGTTGCCGCGACTTTCGTTTGCGCCGGCACCATCGCGTTCGACGCCTGGCGCGGCCGGTCGCTCAAGATGCTGGCAACGGGCTCTGCGATCCTGTTCGCCGCCATTGCCGCCTATCTCAACGTCATCGACGCTGACGTGAGCGACAAGGCCGTCAAGCTCACCGTCGACATCGGCATTTTTGCGATCTCGTTCGGCTCGATGCTGCTCCGCTATCCCTTCACCACGCAATATGCGTTGGAATCGGTCCCCGCCGAGATCGCGGCGATGCCGGGCTTCATGCGCGCCAACTACATCATCACCAGCGCCTGGACCGCGGCCTCGCTGTTGATGATGCTCGCGAATGCCGCCATCCTCTATGTGCCGGGCCTGCCGATCTGGCTCGGGCTCGCGGTGACCCTTGCCGCGCGCAACAGTGCGGTGTTCTTCACCAAATGGTATTCGGCGCACCGCCGCACCCGGTACGCATCGTCCCTGCTGCCCCACGCGTTGCCCAAGGCGCATTGAAAGACTGGAGGAAAGACGATGAAGGACGTGTTCGCCCGCCTTGCCAGCGACTTCTTTTCCACCATCGTCTTCCTCGTCATCTACCTCGCCACCGACAACATCATTCTCGCGACGGGGGTGGCGATCGCCGGCGCCGTCGCGCAGGTGATCCATAGCCGCATCAAGGGTCGCGACCTCGGCTACATGACCTGGGCGAGCCTCGGGCTTGTGATCGTGCTCGGCACGGCGACCATCCTGACCAGCGATCCCCGCTTCGTGCTGGCGAAGCCCGCGATCGCGCATTTCGCGGTCGGCGCGGTCATGCTGAGGCGCGGCTGGATGCTGCGCTACATGCCGCCGCTGGTGGCCGAGACCATTCCGGAATATGTCACCGCCGCGGGCTTTGCCTGGGCCGCACTGATGTTCGTGCTCGGCGCCGGCACCATCGCGATCGCCCTGACCGGCGACCTCAAGCTGTGGACGATCTACGTCTCCGTCGTGGCGCTCGGTGCCAAGATCGCGGCCTTCGCCATCCAGTACGTGGTATTTCGCCTCGTCGTCACCAACCGCATCCGCGCCGCGCGGACGGCGGCCGGCACCTAAACGCGCTCACAAGCGTACCGATTAGGCTTGTGCGGCGAGATGGGCTATACCGCCGCGCACGCCTTTTGGCGCGGAATCGGGAGGGATGAATGGCAGTGGACGGCAATTGGAATCTGGTGATGACGACGCCGATGGGCGATCGCAATGCGACGCTGAGCCTGAAGAGCGCCGGAAACGCGCTCACCGGCACGCAGAGCGCCGATGGCAATTCGACCGAGATTTTCGACGGCGCCGTCGATGGCGACGACGTGGCCTGGAAGGTATCGATCACCAACCCGATGCCGCTGACGCTGGAATTCACCGGCAAGGTCGCGGGCGATGCCATCGCCGGCGAGATGGGCATCGGCTTCATGGGCAATTTCCCGTTCACGGGGAAAAGGGCTTGATGTCGCCCCTGCGAAAGCAGTGATCCATAGTACAGCCAAATGTTCTTCTGTCATTGCGAGGAGCGGTCGCTCGCAATGACGGCCAAAAACCTCGCCCCGTTAGCTCGGCCGCCGCGGCACGATGGCGATCGGATTGAAGGTATAGACCGCCTCGCCGTTCTGATTGTAGGCGGTCCATTTGACGCGGACGACGCCTTGCGGCTTCGACTTCGACGGCATGAGGTCAACCACCTCCCCTTCGAGACGAAGCCTGTCGCCGGGTCGCACCGGCTTCATCCAGCGCAGCTCGTCGACACCGGCGCCGAACAGCGGATGCGGCCCGAACGGCCGGCAGGTGATAGCGAGCTTCATGGCGATCGCCGCCGTGTGCCATCCCGATGCAGCGAGCCCGCCGAGGATGGTGTGTTTGGCCGCCTCTTCATCCAGGTGAAACGGCTGCGGATCGAATTCCGAAGCGAAGCGCAGAATGTCTTCCTTCGACACCGTCACCTCGCCGCTCACAAACCGCATCCCGAACTTCAAATCGTCGAACCATTCAATCATTTCGTTCTCAATTCTCTCTGCAACCGACCTAACTGACACCGAGGATCAAAACCAAATCCGCATCGGCAATTGATACTTGTCGAGTGGCGGCGCGCCCTCGGGCAAGCTGCCCTTTGGATCGCGCGCCGCAATCGCCACCGCGCAGGCATCCAGCACATCGTCGCGCTTTGCACCGGTTCCGATGCGCTCTTTGTCGAGCCAGCGATCTATAACGCGAAATCCCTGCCGCTTGAGCAGCCTGCGGCGAAGTGCATCGCCCTCCTCCGATTTCTTCGCCGGTAAAGGCTTGTTGCCGTTCAGCCGCAAGAATACCAACTCCGGATGAACCTCGCATACGTCGATCAGGGGATGCGCGCGCAAAAAAGCGTCGACCTCCATGATCTTCCGGCCGAGATGCCAGAGCTGTCGCGAGACGCGCGTTTGCCCCCGGCGCGGTGCCTCGCGGTTGGCCTCATCGGGATCGGAAAACTCCTGCCAGAGCCAGCGCCGCGCACCGGTGAAGACGCGTGAAAAATGCGGCCGCAACCTCTCGCGCGCCAGCAGATCGCAAGCGCGCTTGCCATCCTCGGTCATGCCAATGGGAATATCGATCCCGGCCCAATCGAACCTGCCGGACAGCGCCTCAGCAACGTTGGCATGGAAGGAGATCGTCTGCTGGTCGCCGTCGAGCGTGACGGCGACCCAGCCATTGCGGAATCCGTCGAGGCCGATGGCCCTCAACCGAGGTTCAACTCCCTAAAGAAGTCGTTGCCCTTGTCATCGATGATGATGAACGCCGGGAAGTCCACGACCTCGATGCGCCAGATCGCTTCCATGCCGAGCTCGGGATATTCGACGACCTCGACCTTCTTGATGCAGTGTTCGGCGAGATTCGCCGCAGCACCGCCGATCGAGCCGAGATAGAAGCCGCCATGCTTCTTGCAGGCTTCGCGCACGGCCGGCGCGCGGTTGCCCTTGGCCAGCATCACCATCGAGCCGCCGGCCGCCTGGAACTGATCGACAAAGGAGTCCATGCGGCCCGCGGTGGTCGGGCCGAACGCGCCGGAGGCGTAGCCTTCGGGCGTCTTCGCAGGACCTGCGTAATAGATCGGATGGTTCTTGAAATAATCCGGCAGCGGCTCGCCCTTCTCCAGCCGCTCACGCAGCTTGGCATGCGCGGAGTCGCGCGCGACGATCATGGTGCCGGTCAGCGACAACCGCGTCTTGGTCGGATGCTTCGACAGCGTCGCCAGGATATCCTTCATCGGCTGGTTCAGATTGATCGGGACCATTTCGCCGCCGAGTGTCTGCTCGACCTGCGGCAGATACTGCGCGGGGTTATGCTCGAGCTCCTCGAGATAGACGCCGTCTCTGGTGATCTTGCCGAGCACTTGGCGGTCCGCCGAGCAGGATACGCCGAGCCCGATCGGCAGCGAGGCGCCGTGGCGCGACATGCGGATCACGCGCACGTCGTGGCAGAAATATTTTCCACCGAACTGCGCGCCGACGCCGAGCGACTGCGTCATCTTGTGGATCTCCTGCTCCATCTCGACATCGCGGAAGGCGTTGCCGTCCGCCGAGCCATGGGTCGGCAGCGCATCGAGGTAGCGCGCGGAAGCAAGCTTCACCGTCTTCATGCAGAGCTCGGCCGAGGTGCCGCCGATGACGATGGCGAGATGATAAGGCGGGCACGCCGCAGTGCCCAGCGTAAGGATCTTCTCCTTCAGGAACGCCAGCAGCCGATCCTTGGTCAGCACCGAGGGCGTGGCCTGGAACAGGAAGCTCTTGTTGGCGCTGCCGCCACCCTTGGCCATGAACATGAACTTGTAGGCCGAGTCTATTTCTGAAGAGCCGCCCTCTGCGTAGATCTCACACTGCGCCGGCATGTTGTTGGCGGTGTTTTTCTCCTCATACATCGAGAGCGGCGCCACCTGCGAGTAGCGCAGATTGCGGCGCAGATACGCGTCGCGCGCACCTTCCGAGAGCGCGGCCTCGTCCTCGCCGTCGGTGATGACATTGCAGCCCTTCTTGCCCATGATGATCGCAGTGCCGGTGTCCTGGCACATCGGCAGCACGCCGCCAGCCGCGATGTTGGCGTTCTTCAGGAAGTCGAGCGCAACGAACTTGTCGTTGGGGCTCGCCTCCTTGTCATCGAGGATCGAGCGGAGCTGCTTCAGATGGCCGGGGCGCAAATAGTGATTGATCTCGCCGAAGGCCGCCTCCGAGAGCGCCCGCATCGCCTCGCGCGACACCACCAGCATGTCCTTGCCGAGGACCTTCTCCACCCGGACGCCCTCGGTCGTGATCTTCTTGTAGGGCGTCTCGTCCTTGCCCAGC
>Ga0157369_10002571_pt1 | contig 21719 bp, 12 predicted proteins | sample C25metaG_FD_113461 | JGI IMG/M metagenome (GOLD analysis project Ga0157369, IMG submission 113461) | Corn rhizosphere microbial communities from Kellogg Biological Station, Michigan, USA - C2-5 metaG | ecosystem: Host-associated > Plants > Roots > Rhizosphere > Soil | place: USA: Michigan...
CCTGGTTTTTCGCTGCGACAGCGCAGCCCGAGCCGCTCTCCTACGATGGTTGCAAGATGCTGCGCGACGCCTCCAATCATGGGCCGTTTCAGTGGGTCAGATTGCGATGGATTACGAGCTTCGAAGACAGGCCTTCCATCGGGATGGCGGATGCCCTCGGCTACGACGACGACCGCCCAACCCAAACGATCGACAACGGCACTGAGATCCGAAAGAAATTCCTCCGTTTCAAATGGCACCTCAGGAATGTAGATCAAGTGCGGAGCGCTATCTGTGTCTGTGCGCGCCAGCCCTGCAGCCGCGGCGATCCATCCTACGGAACGACCCATAGTCTCGAGGATCGTGACCGGTTGGGGAAGGGAACGAACGTCAGCAGCCAGTTCGCGTGTGGAGGTTGCTATAAACCGGGCGGCACTCGCGTAACCTGGGCAACGATCGGTTGCTGCGATGTCATTGTCGATGGTTTTGGGCACTCCGACAACTCGAATGTTCAGCCCTTGTGAGGCGCAAAATCCGCTAACGATCTCAGCACCTCGCATCGTACCGTTACCACCCAGAAATAGGAGCAGATCAATTTCGAGGCTCACCAGCGAACGAGCCAACCTCGGCATCTCCTCCTCGCTGGGATTGTGGCGGGAGGAACCGAGGGCGGCGCCTGGAGTCTTGCTCAATAGATCAAGGTCCGTTTCGGAAGTGGCGGTGAGATCAACGATCTGGTCATCGATCAAGCCTTTGATGCCATATCGCGAACCAAAAACAGACATAATAGAGGGCTGGCGCTGTCCTTCGGCGATGATTTCGGCAAGGCTGGCATTAAACACGGCGGTTGGGCCGCCACCCTGCACGATCATCAGATTAGAGCTGCTCATCTAGGCTTCTCTTGAACTGGGCTAACGATATAATCGATTATGATTGATTGTCAACGAACCGCTGTGGATGGCCATCATCGGACGAGCAGATCGCTGAACTTGAGGTCATTCTCTCCCAATTGAGCGGTAACGTGGGGCAGACGAGGAGTAGTCGTTAATAGTTCCAAGTGGCCCTTATCGTAAAGAAACGTCTCCTCGCACTTGGCACTCCCAAAGCTTGGGTTCCAGGCTACCGCTTGATGAGACAGAATTGACTCTGTTCCCGAGGGTCTGGCGAACCACTCGCGTTCCATATAGCCGATAGCGCCTCCTTGATGGTGTCTTTGTTCGGCTCCGGGGACCCCAAGTTCAGCATATGCTTCCTTTGCGATTCGGAAGAGTTCATCACTCTTTACACCTTCGCTCGTAGCTCGAAGGAGATGCGCCGCTACCTGTTGGACAACGGTCAAATCATCCCGCAACTGATCAGGAGGAGTCCCAAAGTGGATGAAACGTGTCAGCGCGACGGTCAATCCCCATCTACGGGCGCAGAGTCCGAGCATGGCTAGTCGTGCAAGCACGGCATCTCTCGGGACGGGGTGAGGATAACGCCGGACCCGGTCGTCCACTGCAGTTAGATAAACGCTCGGTTGGATACGTTGACGAAGCAATGCTGCTGCGACCATACATTGCATGTGCCTCTCGGAGTCACCCGGTTGGATAGCCAACGCAATCTGTTCAATAACTGCCGACGCGGCGCGGGCTAACCAACGATAGCGTCGAATCTCGGAGCACGTCAGCGGTCCACGCAAATCCAGCATGGGAATTGCAGGATTCGTGCCAAGTGGGATATCTGCAGCTACGCGATTACATGCAAGCGAGGGAAGTGATTCTGCAAGAGCGTTCTTGTGCCAGGGTTGAACGATAGGACGGAAGCCGAGTCCATCGAACTCTTCGCACGCAAGCCGATCAGCTTCATTGTTCGATGTGATGTAGTACCTTTCGCCGTCTCGGGTAAAAAGGAGAGTGGCAGGTCCAGTCTCGCGCAGCACTCCGATGCGACAGTCAACTTGCCCGGCAGTCGCCCATGCAATGTTCTCGTGCCGTCCAATAATCAAGCCGTCTACTTGACGTTCAGCGATCCAGGCGAGGATGCGTTCATGTTTGTACTGAAGCTCGGCCTGAATCTCCGATGGTTCGTCCTGCCAGGGCAACAAGAGGCTGCTCATTGAATCCCTTTCAATTTGATTGCTGAACTCCCACTCGCTGGACGCTGCTTCCCATCGTGCGGTACTTTCGGCCAAGGATAAAAAGCGCAAATGTGCCTACGAGAGGCATTAGGGCAATCAGTACAAAGACCGGGCTGTAGGAAAAACGGTCAATCAATATCCCGGTAAGTAAGGGGAAGAGTAGACCGCTGAGCCCACCTGCTACTCCGGTGAGTCCGGTGGCGCGTCCCACCTTCGAATCCGAAAAAAGATCGGTGATCGCGCCGTACATGTTCGCGGAAAGGAAATTGTGTGCTGCGACGGCCACGCCGATCATCGCGAGCGCCATGCCGCTCCCTCGGGTGTAAGGAACAAGAAAACTAGCGAAGCAGAAGGCGCTGCTTCCGTACATCAACCAGCGCCTCGTGCTCCGCACAGAGATGCCACGCCGTAGCAAAATGCCGGCGGCCCAACCACCGACCACATTTCCAGCGTCACCCAACAGGAACGGGATCCAGCTGAGAAATCCTACCTGTGTCAGTGACATGTGGCGCACAGTGAAGAGATACATCGGAATCCAGTACCAATAGAACTGAATCACCGGGCCAACGAAGAACCTGCAGGACATCACCGCCCAGGAGGACGAGTCGCTAAGCAAATCACGAAGGGAACTCGGCGGCTGCCGGTTTTCCTTTCGTGGCGCCGCCTCGCGCTGGTAGACAAACCACCAGGCAATGAGCCAAACAAAGCCCATTGCTGCCGGAACAAGGAATGCCGCCCGAAATCCATAGTGGTGCAGCAAGTACACAATCAGTGGAGGCGCTATGGTTGCTCCCACCATGCTGCCGGCGTTGAAGATGCCAATCGCGAGAGTTCGTTCTGCAGGCGCGAAGAGCCGTGTCGCCGTCTTTACGCCTCCTGAGAAATTTCCGCACTCACCCGTTCCCATCCAGTAGCGGATCAATCCGAACTGGGTTCCGGTGCGCGCAAATACCTGGGCTGCCGTGGCCGAGGACCACCACATGACAGCGAAGGAGATCCCAAGCCGCGTGCCCCAACGATCCATGAGATAACCCATGGGGAACTCACCGGACATCATCCCGAACTGTAGAGCGGCCACGATGCGTCCATAGGCCGCGTTCGTCAGATGGAAGGCGGAGCAAATGACGGGCGCTAAAACGGACAGCGTCTGTCGGTCGATGAAGTTGATGACCGTAATGGAGAACAGCAGGCTGAGGATCCACCAGCGTCGACGATAGATCGCCCGCTCCACCATGAAGCCGGCCGTCTCTTTCTGCTGATCCATCGTGTCTAGCAAAAGGTTCCTCAGTGGCCGTCGCCGTGCGATCAGGAGATGCGAGTGGTCATTTGCGCTTAATCGCGGAACGCGCGCGCTTCCGTCCAGGGATGTGCGAGGTGGAGCGCACGATTCACGTTGTCTATATTCTGTGCCCCCTGCGTATTCATCCAACGCTCCAGCGCCGTTGCCCCCTCTTTGACATACACGGGAACTCCATCCTGCCAGGTGGCGCGTCCTGCCAGCACTCCATGAAATTCGACGCCGGCCTCTGCCGCCAGTCCCAATGTTTCGATGAACACCGGACTGCCGACGCCCGCGGACAAGTAGACGATGGGAAGGTCAGTCTTGTCTGCCGCCTCGCGTACCAGCTTCTTGGCGTCATCCCGAGAGTAGGCGGCATCTCCTTTGAACGCCGCAGTCCCTTCCACGTAGGCCATCTGGATAGGCACATCGACCTTGAGCACGTCGGCTCCATATCGCTCTTTCGCAAACTCTTCCATACCGGCCAGGATTACCTCCGGCTTTCTGCGCGCGAACTCAGGTCCTTTTTCATCCTCGCCGTGGACGCTGTAAGGCAGAAATTCGAGGAAGAGGGGCATGTCCGCTCCACGACACTCTGCGCCAACTCGCTCGATCCATGCGTGCTTCTGCTCATTGACCCACGTCTTCTCAAAAGGGGTGTAGTAGACGAGGGTCTTCACTGCATTTGCACCAGCCTCTTTGAGGCGCAACGCCGACCATCCCTCGGAAAGGGAAGGGAGGCGCTCGGGCTTATCCGGACTATAGCCGGCGTGCTCATAGGCCAGCAGCAGACCCTTGCCGTTGATATTGTGGGTTGCCTTCAGGCCATACTGCACGTCGAGCAAAATAGAAGACGCGTGCTGCGTTAGTGAGCGTGCGACGATCTCCTTGAACTCGGACATCATCTCATTGCTGGGTTCCTTGCCGCCAAGTTCGCGGATCAGCATTTGCTTCAGCAGGCCTCTTTGATCCATCGCCGCCGCTGCAATAACACCACGGCGATCGGCCACTGCCTTAAGCCCGGCAGCTTTTCCGGGGGTAAGCTTCTTTCGCATTTCGAGAAATCTCCTGGGGTTGTCTCAGATGTTCTTGCGGCCGTCGGGAGGGAACGAGGCCACTATATTGACTCGCGCTGCGAGTGTCAATCGATTACAAACGATTATAGGGGCGACGGAACGTTGGGCATAATCGAAGCGCATCCCAAGCGACAATTCAGCTTTAAGCCTCTAGCGACAACTTTGACTGCAACTGTTCCAGCGACAACCCCTTGGTCTCGGGAAAATAGATCAAAGTCAGGACGAATTGCAGAGCCATGACCCCGGCGAACACAGCAAACGGAAGAGACGAAGACTTCGCAGCGAAGAGCGGGAACAGCTGTGAAATGATCCCGTTCATAACCCACAGCACAGTACTTCCCATAGCCTGTCCCTGGACCCGAACCTCGTTGGGGAAGATCTCACTCATATACACCCAAATGACGGCACCTGAGGAAAGAGCGAAGCACGCAATATAAGCGGCCACGAGAAACAACAATCTGTCCCTTCCATGCCCCGTGACAAAGATCATGCAGATTCCGAGAAGGTTGAAAACCATTCCGGCGCAGCCGATCAGCAAAAGCGTGCGGCGCCCCAACCGATCGATCAGGGTCATCGCAAAAAGAGTGGCCACCAGGTTCACAAGGCCAATCACTACCGCCTGCAGTGCACCAGAGACGCGACTGAATCCGGCCGAGACGAAAATGTCGTTCAGGTAATAGAGGACCGCATTGATTCCTGAAAGCTGATTAAAAGCTGCGATGAGAGCAGCCAGAACGATAGGCTTGCGGTAGCGCCTTTGAAACAGCGATTCTTGCTTCAAGGTGCTCTCGACATGAATAGACCGAGCAATGGCATTGAGCTCCGCCGCGGGATCGCTTCCCCCAAGCTGCTGAAGTGTCGCGAGCGCCTCCGTACTCCTGCCCCGCATTGCCAGCCACCTTGGACTCTCCGGAATCGTTAAGAGCATCAACAGGAAGAACACTGCGGGAATGCTCGACATACCGAAGTCCAGCCTCCATTCCAATGCGCCTGTGTGCAGGGCGGAGATCACAAAGTTTGAGAAGTATGCCAACAGGATCCCAACGACAATGTTGATCTGGAAGAGGCCGACCAGGCGTCCACGATATTCAGCAGGTGCGAGCTCTGCGATATAAACCGGGCCGAGGACGGAGGAGCCTCCGATCCCAATGCCGCCGAGTAGACGAGCCGCCAGGAATACGGGCCAACTCCACGCGAGCGCACACCCCACTGCCGACAGTACATAGAGCACAGCCATAATCTGCAGAGTCGCGCGGCTTCCCAGGCGCTGTCCGATCTTGCCCGCAGAGAGTGCACCGAAGACTGTCCCCCACAATGCAATGGAGACGGTAAAGCCCAGCTGCCATGTTGAGAGAGAGAAGTGATCACTCAGCGCGTGCGTGGCGCCGGCAATGACTGCCGTATCAAACCCGAACAGCAATCCACCAAGTGCTCCGGTGGCAGCGCTGCGCAAAACAATTCTGGTAAAGGCCATGTCTATCCTTCGGCTCCAAGTCCGGTCCGGACAAACGCTTTGATCGTGGCGCACTCCGTACCGACCGCAACTCCATGAGGACGAATCGTATAAGCGCCAACGGCTGCAGGAACGATGAATGTCTCTGCATAGTGAACGATGAATGGGGAAAAGCGATTCAGCGGACTCTCAACGATCACTTCCTCGCCTTGCACGAGGTTCAGCACGTTCACGATTCCGTGCGTATTGTGCGGCACTGTTCCCGTGAACCAATGCCGGCGGGTCTCAATGAACTCACGCGCGTGAAGCCCAGTGGCTTCTTCGGACCACCCTTCTCCAGTGCCGATCGACCTCACCGCATTCACAAGATTCTCGCGAGCCCATGCCGTTGTTCGGTCCCACTGAATGTTCGCCAAACCATGATCGAGATGGATTGGCCGCGGACGTCCATCAAGCCCCAGGCGATTCCAGTCCCAAAGCTTGAATGTGAAGATGTAGGGAGTCGCGCTGATCTCCAGCACCATGCTGTCTCTGCCGGAGCAATGGATAGTTCCTGCTGGAATCAGAAAGTGATCATGTTTCTTAGCAGGAAACTGATTGACATACTGTTCCGCTGGAAAGGCGTAGTTTCCTGCTTGCGCGCGATTGAGGTCATCCGCCATCGCTTGCTGGTCAACACCCTCCTTCAGGCCGAGATAAACGCAGGCACCTGGCTTGGCATCCAGCAGGTAATAGCTTTCGTCCTGCGTGTAATGCATTCCAAACTTGTCCTGGATGTATTCCGTGAGTGGATGCACCTGGAGCGAAAGATTGCCTCCGCCCATGGTGTCGAGGAAATCAAAGCGTATAGGAAACTCCGTGCCAAATCGCGCATGGACTGCGTCTCCAAGGAGCTCCTTCGGTTGAAGGAAGACCAGGTCAATCGCTGGAACCTCAACCTGATGGTTACCAAAGCCCAAGAGAAGGCTGTTCTCCTCGGGTACACAATCGAAACACCACGCGTGATTCGGAGCATCCTTCGGAAGATCGCAGACCTGCTCCATCCAGTGCCCGCCCCATGGACCTGGATCAAAATAGGGAACTACTCTAAAAGGCCGCTGCGCGGCCTTTTGTAAAGTAGTCCTAAATGTCTCACCAGAGATCAGCTGCGGGACGTCGTTGTCATTCGTATCGAGGATGAAGTCTGCCCGAGGCAGAAGCCGCTTCTTCAGCCGATCAGCTGCTCGCCATTCAGCGAAATAGCCGCACTTATATTTCTCTGCAAAGGTTGACTCCCGGTTGTCGTAACCCAGGTTTCCCAATTCACCACGGCGAAACCGCATCTGGATCTCCCAGCGAGCCATATCCGCGTAAACGAGAACATCGGCCTCAGGCACGAGCAGGGAAGCGCCTGAACCTACTACGACGACTGACTCAGAGTGCGCGTGGGAAGCAATCCCACCTCGGACCCGCGCAGCTTTGTCTTCGTCGAACCAATCTTCCAGTGTCAGGCCATTCATTCGCCCGAAGACAGGATCATCTCCGAGGAACGGTTGAAGCATCTTGCGAATGCAGTCTGATGATTTGTAGACGTTTGAAGAGAGGAATACTGTGCGCGGCCCCAGCTTCGGAAGTAGCTCCCTCTCAAGGCGTCCCACGTCGACACCGGGATAACACTCGATACAAATCACGCGAGCCGAATTCATTTGTGCGGCAATCGCGCTCCATCCAACGTGGCAATGTTCAGCACCACCCGCAGAAATTACAGGAAACTTATCGTAATTCGATCGGCGCACGACTCTCCTCATTCAATAGTGGGACGGCCCCTAGTAGCGCGGCCTTGTTGCCAAGCTTAGCGGCACGTATCTCCGGTTTTCCCCAGCTCGACCAGACGTGCCGGTTCACATACGACTGGATGGCGGGTACGATCTGCTCCGCACTTCCCATCACCCCTCCGCCGAGGATCAGAGCATTCGGGTCATAAGCGTGGATAAGAGAGACGGCAGTGGCGCCCCAGATCTTCAGGCAATGATCGCGTATCTGCACAGCCACCGAATCTCCCGCTCTCGCGTGCGCGAACAGATCGAAGAAACCGATCGAGTGGATGTCTGCGAGCGAACTGTTTTCGTATCCCTGCCACTTGGATGCGACCAGTGGCAGCGCCCAACCCGAGGCCTCCGACTCTGAACAGCCCACGTTCCCACACGAGCAGAGACGTCCGTTATAGTTCACTGTAAAGTGGCCTCCGAGACACGCGGCGTGAAAGTGCGTACCACGCAACAGTCGGCCGTGGATAAGTGCCGCCGTTCCAATGCCGGTTCCGAGCGTCATCATCACCAGGTCGTCCTGATCCTGGCCGGCGCCTGCGAACCGCTCTCCAAGAAGAGCCATGCGCGCATCATTCTCGATTCTTAGATCGAGGCCAAGTCGGCTCCGGCACCAATCGGTCAAATCGATATCGGTCGCGTCCTCATACTTTTTGAGGACGGAGAGCACTCGGTTCGTGGACGTATCGACGATGCACGGGAAACCCATGGCCAATCCAGAGCACTCTCCAAAGATCCGTTGACATTGTCGGAGTTCCTCTTCGAGAGTGGCGAGTACCGAGCGAAGTGTTGTAGCCCGAGCGACTTCGAACGCCTCATGAAAGGTAAGCGTTCGATCCTCTACAACTCCGTACGCAATGTGCGTGCCTCCGAAGTCAACGGCTAGTGCTTTCATGTGAGACGAAGCTTCTCCTTGGCGCTATGACCGACTATAGGTGGGAATCGGGCGCCTGACAAGAAAATCAATTGTGATAGATTGGTGGCCTTAGGAGCGCATACCACTTAGAGGTGTTTGTGAAGCCGAAACTGATCTGCCTGATTGCCTTTTGGCTCTGCATTGCCGTGCTTTGTGCATCGGCACAATCACACGTAACGGTAGATATCGCTGATCAGCCGGGAGTTGCAATACCAAACGATTTTGCCGGACTGAGTTTCGAATCATCTAATTTGAACCCGGACAAGCAGGGCCAACACCTCTTCAGCCCGGACAACAAACCCTTGATTGATCTCTTTCGCGTGATCGGAATTCACAATCTTCGGGTCGGTGGTGGCACAGCGGACGGTCCAGAGTTCAAAATTCCGGGCCAGGCGGACATTGATCAACTGTTCGGGTTTGCAAAGGCTGCCGACGTAAAGGTGATTTATACAGTCCGTCTGCTGAACGGAAACGCGCAACAGAACGCCGCGATTGCGCAGTACATCCAGCAACGTTATGCCTCACAATTGGTGTGTTTTCAGATTGGTAACGAGCCAGACTGGCATTCCTTCCACACGTCACCTGGCCACGAGCGAGACCCCCGAATCCTAGAGACAACGCCTGAGATCCCGGGCACCGCCTATCCATCATTTCTAAAGGAGTGGCGAGATTTCGCAGCCGCTATTGACGCGACTGCGCGAGGGGCGAAATTCACCGGCCCCGATACCGGCTCAGACTATCCCGTGCCCGGCACAAAGAATACTGACTTCGAGGGACAATCGTGGACCGAACGATTCGCCCACGATGAAAAGGGCTCGGGCAATCTGCTATTCGTCACTCAGCACGACTATCCCGGTCAGAGTGCTGCCGGCGTCGCCGTCGATACGGCAGTCGACTCGATGCTCTCAGCAACCTGGCCTAAAGAGCGATACCAGGTTCTCTTCCACCATGTCTTAGAGCCAGTGGAGCGCGAAGGACTCACCTATAGAATGACGGAAGCCAACGACTATACGGGAGGCGTAGACGGTGCAAGCAATGCATTTGTCTCCGCGTTGTGGGCATTGGACTATCTTCACTGGCACGCAGCCCATGGAGCCGCCGGCGTGAACTTCCATAACAAGAGCTGGATTTTTACCGACACAATCTACCGCGCAGGCGACGGGACCTTTCACTTCAACCCGAAGGCGTACGCCTTCAAAGCGTTCGAAGTGGGTGGTCAAGGTCGCATAAATCCAGTCTCAATCAACAACGACGATGACATCAACCTCACAGCGTATGCAGTTCGCGCGAATCACGAGATCTATGTAACGCTCATTAACAAGGAGCACGGTCCACGGGCCAGAACTGCCTCTGTGACTCTCCATGCGGCGGGCGTCAAAGGCGAAGTTGAAAGTATGTCACTCGAGGCACCTGGGGCTAATTTGACTGCTCGCGAGGGAATCACTTTCGGTGGAGCCGCAATCACCCAAGGCGAATGGAATGGACACTGGAACAAGCTCGCTCAGTCCAAGGATGACAGAACCACGGTGCTCGTGCCTCCCGCGTCGGCACTAGTTGTGAAGCTCGCAAGCAAGTAGGTGAATGAGTGGCGGCGATATCTGCCACATAAGAAAGGTGAGGCAATTGAGCAGCCATCTTGATCGTCGTGATTTTCTTCTGGCAATGTTGGCCACGGGCGGTGCGTTCGCGTCCGGTTCGCTCGAACGATCCTGGGGAATGCAGAACACCCCACCAGTGGCCGCGCACCAGGTCCGTCGTGTGCTAGTCATGTTCAAGTGCCACTTTGACGCGGGCTTTGTCGACACGCAGGAACACGTCGTACAGAAATATTTCCAAAAGTATTTTCCCGCCGCTATCCAGGTTGCTCGTGAGTCTCGGCAGCAGGGAAAACCACGCTACGTGTGGACGACCGGCTCATGGCTCCTCTATGAGTATCTGGAGCAGGCCTCGAAAGAGGATAGAGACAACACAGAAAAAGCGATTGCCGATGGCGACCTCGCCTGGCATGCCCTGCCGTTTAGCTGGCAGACCGAGTTGATGGACGACTCACAAATCATTGGAAGCGTCTCGCTCTCGCGTTCTCTAGATGCAAGGTTCGGCAAAAAGACAAATGGCGCTAAGATGACCGACGTGCCGGGCCACACTCGCGGCTTGATCACACCCCTTGCTGCAAGTGGCGTCACCTTTCTCGATATCGGCGTGAACGGCGCGAGTCGGACTGCGATTGTGCCACCTATCTTCCTTTGGAAAGACTCCCGCGGCGCGTCGTTGACGGTGATGTACCACCATGACTACGGTGGTGTTACGCAGGTCCCGAACTCTGATCTCGCGATCGCGATCGTAGTTCGAGGAGACAACAGCGGACCGCATACTCCCGTTGAGATTGAGTCCATTTACGCAGAGCTGAAGCGACAGTTTCCAAACGCCGAAATCATCGCAACTGGCCTGGGAGAGATAGCCGAAGCAGTTGAACCCCATCGCGCGGATCTTCCCGTAGTTACGCAGGAGATCGGTGATACCTGGATCTACGGTGTGCCCAGCGACCCAATCAAAGTTGCCCGTTACCGCGAAATCTCACGCCTTCGGAACAAGTGGATCCAGCGTGGCGAGTTTCGGTGTGGGGATAAGACCGATCTGGCGTTCCTCGCTGATCTTCTGCTCGAAGCAGAGCATACCTGGGGTACTGACACGAAGACCTGGCTGGATTTCGAGAACTACAAGCCAAAACAATTGGCTGCAATGATGCCTACGAAGAACTATCAGGTAGTTGCCTACAGTTGGAAGGAAAAAAGGGACGATCTCTCCTCAGCTCTCGCAACATTGCCGCAACCCCTCCAAAAGGAGGCCCAGGACGCACTGGGAACGCTCACGCCTCACGAGCCATCAATATCGAACGAATATGACGTCCATCGCGGTGGAGAAATCGATTCCAAATACTTCCGCCTGCAGATAGACTCCTCGACCGGCGCAATTCATCGTCTACTGAGTAAGAGCTCAGGCCACGAATGGGCATCACCGCAAAAGCCTCTTGCCCTTATTGCCTATCAAGCGCTGTCCAGTGACGACTACGATCGTTTTCTCAAGAACTACATCATCTCAAAGGCCGACTGGGCTCCCAAGGATTTTGGTAAACCAAACATTGATCGCATCGGCGCAATCAGCAGAACCTGGCAGCCCACGGTTGAGAGAATCTATACAAAGAAGGACTCGGACGGCCAGAGCATCATCGTTGAATCGAGAATCAAAGATGCGAAATCGTTCGCAAGCGGCCTTGCGTCTTTTCCAAAACGCTTTTGTGTCGAGATTTTCTTGCCAGATGCCGAGCCCACAATCTCTCTGACTCTCTCGTGGTTCGGAAAACCTGCGACACGCCTTCCTGAGTCTCTATGGCTCACCTTTAATCCAGTGACCTCCGCTGGCGCGGAGTGGACATTCGAGAAGTGCTCCGAGCGAGTCTCACCGCAGGACGTCGTACGCAGTGGAGGCCGTCACATGCATGGGCTCTCCACTGGCTTCAGTTGCCATTCCGGAGATAGGACCCTCTATGTCGACACGATAGACGCTCCCGTTATTGCACTCGGTGAACGCTCCCCACTGAACTTCTCGCAAGAGGAGGCAGACCTGAGCCAGGGTATTCATTGCAATCTGTTCAACAACGCTTGGGGAACGAACTACGTCCAGTGGTTTGGTGAGGACTGCCGGCTACGCTTCAAGTTGCGCGAATCGTAGCAGTGTAATTTTCAGGCCGGATGGAAGCCGGCCCGCTGGAATGCAACAGCAACCTCAGGGTTGTGAGCAAACGTGCTCCACACAAACCCAGTGCGAAGATTCTCCGCCATCACGACTGTGATGCCCTGATCAATTCCGAGGCAGTCCGGATCATACCAATTGTCCTTCGGATTGAATGCGTCGCAGAATCCATAGCGTCCCCATGCCTTATCGCCATAGTTCTGCTTTAGCGCACGCAGCACACGCAGGCAATCGTCAGGAACAAAGGCGAGTGATCCTCCCGCGGCGCACGGCACTACCGAACCATCGACGCCTCCATGTGCGGGCGGTCCACCCCAGGCACGGTATCCATGCTGTGTGTCAGAAGCGCTAATTCCCCAATAGTCCGGTGAATATGGCGCGCCAAGCGAGATACAGAAAGCTTTGTGGGCATGCGTAGCAACAATCGAGTTTTCGAAATAGTTCACGAACTTGTCGCGTTTCCTGCGGAAGTCGAACCAGGCATGACTGTACTGATGAACAAAGAGCGGGTCAGCGGCCGAGACGTACGTGTAATCCTCAAAGTGCATCACTGGGCGCTCCCACGCATTCCAACTCTCAGCTGGAATTGGATGTGTCGGCGATCCAAGCGCGAGCAGGTACATCATCATCAGCTCACTGTAATGATTCCATCGTCCGCTCTCGAAGCGGCCATTTCGCCAGGCCATCGCGAACATGTCCCCACCGTTCAGCATCCAGGTCCAGTCGACGCGGTGATAAAGATCCGTCGCAAGTTGGCAAATCTCGCTGTCGTGGTGGAAATATTGCCGTGCAGTCAGCACGCCGCAGAGCAGCAAGGATGTGTCGATAGGCGAGATCTCACTCCCGTGGTACGGAGCGCCGCTTTCGACGTCGTTGAAGTGTGAGAAGAATCCGTGGTTGTTTTCCAACTTCTCGTGATGGAATCGCAACGTGTTCCGCACGCGGGCCAGGACAGTCTCGTGCGGAATATACCTGCGTCGATCAGCGATGCACAGCGCGGTCAATCCAAAGCCAGTTGCGGCGATCGACGCCATCCTACGGCTGTCGCGGACCCCTGGCGGATCGAAGGCCTTCGCGCGATCAAGTACTTGTCCACTGTCTGGACTCGCTTGCTCCAGAAAGAACATGCACGCGCGCCGCTGCATATCATCGAGAAAGCCAATGTCCTCGTGGGTTAGCTTGTATGCAGTTGACTCTACTGGTCCAATCTTTATCTCTTGGGCGCGCGCCCGTACACGCAGCGCTGGCAGTGCGGCGGCTGCTGTCAGAAGCTTTAGAGCGTGTCGGCGGTGCATTACATCCATTGGACGAATCAACGCCCCACCAGGACGACAGCCAATCCATGTGGGGGGACCGTAAGTTCGAGCCGGCCACGGCTGAGATGTGTGTGCTCTGGGGCAGCCATCGCACCGGCAGCGCGTAGTTCCTCGATTTGCTGCTGGGTTAGGTCGCCCGGCGGCCGCCCCATCGCGTTAAACGCCTTCACTACGTTGCCGTGATCATCGTCCACGCGCCAGATCTCAACCGTAGCATTCGCTGGTACGTGCTCAAATGTGAGCGTAAAGGCCTTTGAAGGTCCAGCGGGTCCCGTCGGCATCGTATATCGCGGTCCGGTGCCGTCTGGAGGAGCATAATCCCACAGAGCAAGCGCGAGGCGTCCGTCGGGGCCTGCTGTGGCAAGCGCTGAATCGGACTCCAGGTGAATTCGGCGGGTGCCCAGCTTGTGCAGTGCGCGGAAGACATTCAGCGATGGCTTCGGAATACTGTCCGCCGCGACAAGCCCAAAGCCTCCATAGAACGGCGTGCGTACTACACCCTGCTCTTCAAACACATCGGAGAAAGACCAGTACGCCATGTTGCTGACCAGGCCATCACACTGGCGAATCGTGTTGGCCAGCCATGGACCCATGTAATCGGTGTCGGTAACGTTCGGTTCGTTCGCGTAACTCGCGTTGTACTCGGAAAAGATAAGCGGGAGATTCGGAAACGGAGAACTCGCGATCTGGTCATGAACTTTCTTCACTGCGCGATAAACCATCTGGTCGCGTGGAACCTGCTCGTCTGTGCCAAAGACGTCGTGCGCCGTATCGTTCGCGTAAACGTGCGTCGACACGAAATCGATTGGCACATTCGCGTCCTTAACGTGCTGGAGGAACGGCGTGACCCATGCCGCTTGGGCTGTCGAAGGTCCGCCCACCTGCAATCGCGGTGAAACTGACTTGATCGTGCGCGCGGTGTGATCGTAAAGCTCGAAATAAGTAGATTGCTTCGGCTCACCACCCCAGAAGTCGAGGTTCGGCTCGTTCCACACCTCGAACTTCCACGCTGCCACCTCATCAATCCCGTACCGATCGACAAGATGTTGCGTGAAGGCCCGGATCATCGAATCCCACTCGTCATAATTCTTCGGCGGCGACACAACAGGGTGGTACCAGAACGGATGAAGTTTGTTCGGATCTGCAGCCATCTTTTTCGGCATGAAACTCAATTCAACATAAGGCCGCACGTGCCGCGCCAGGAGTCCATCGTAAATCTGGTCGATGTAGGAAAAGTTATAAGCAGAGGTGTCCTGCGAGTTCGCTCCGGTTCTGCCAGCAGTCTGTGCGAATTCGATGCTTTTGCGGTCCGGATCGTACAGCCCAACCTCATCCTGGAAGATCGCATGGAACCGGACAGACTCAAAATCGGTAGCTTCTTTCACAGTGGTCAAATCCGTGCGATAGCTCTCCCGCAGCGACAGAATGGCCCGGCCGGAGCCGAATGTTTTTTCCCAGAAATGAGGGAAGGCGGTCGTTTGCGCAGACGCATCGATAGTGAGCGACACGGGAACGGGAGCGCTCTGCGCGATCGCGATTCGACCGAGTGTTAGCGTAACAGCAAGAATCGTCGTCAGCGCGCGCCCCGTTCTCATGAGCGTTACTCCTGTGGATGAAGGGAATTCGACTTGCCATGGGGCTCAATAGCGCCAATAACGCCAACATGGAGCAACGCGAGTCCATTGGGTTTGAGGTCAAGTTTGAGAATGCCGTCGCGAAGAACGAGATGCTCGGGCGATCCCAGCGCCGACGCCGCGTTCATCTGCTCAACCTGTGCTCGCTTGGGATACCGCGGACTTCCCATGTCAATATAGGCTTTCATCACATTGCCATGGTCTCCGTCGACGCGTTGGAGGGAAACGGCCGCGTTCGGTGCAATCCCCGCAATCCTCAGCGTCACGTGATGAGTGGAAATCGATTGCGCTGGCTCGTCGACAGAGGCGAGATTCCAAAGTGCTAGAACCAACGACCCATCACTCAATCGCGTAACCAGCGCATTGTGCGACGGATTCGCGATGCGCTGCGTTCCGAGTTGATGCAGGAGTGCGAAATCATAGAAGCTCGGCTTATTGATTCCACCTGTCGCTCTCAGGCCGAACTGCCCTTGAAAGGGACGCTGCGCCGGCCCGCCCTCCTCAAAAACGTCTGAGAAGGTCCAGAAGGAAAGCATGTCAACATGGCCGTCACATGTACGAATGGCTTCCGCCAGTGCGGGCCCAACGTACGGTGTGTCGCGCAGCCTGTCCTTGCCTGGCACATTCCACTCCGTCCATAGCAGTGGAAGGTGCGGCATCGGCGACCCATCGATCTGCTTTCTTACCTTCGCCACCGCGGCGCATGTGCGATCCTCTTGAATGATGTCCTTATCACGCAGAGGCTGGTCTTTTCCCAGCAACCTCTCGACTGGCTCATCGTCATATCCGTGCGAGCTGACGAAGTCTACCGGCACATGATTATCAGCGGCATAGTTGAGGAACTCCGGCACCCATGCTGCCGCTGCGGTTGCCGGCCCACCGACACGCAGCCGTGGCGAAACCGACTTCAATGCACGTGCGGTATGCGCATACAGATCGAAGTAGGACTCCTTCCGCGGGATCCCACCCCAGAAGTCGATGTTCGGCTCGTTCCATACCTCGAAGTACCATTGCGCAACCTCATCAATGCCGAAGTGCTCAATCAGGTTCTGCGCGAATGCGCGAATCAGATCGTCCCAGCGATCCATACTCTTCGGCGGTGAGACGTTCTGCTTGTACCAGAAAGGATGAAGATCATCAGGATTGAACGCCAGTTTCTTTGGCATGAAGCTGATCTCAACGACAGGTCGCACACCTTGTGCAAGCATGCTCTCGTAGATCTGATTCACATAGGTGAAGTTGTAAACAGGATTTCCGTGCCCATCCTCGTTGTAGACGTCAAGCTCGTCGTGCAGAATCGCGTGGAAGCGAAGGTACTTCATATCGGTGATCGCTTTCACTGCGGTGAGATCATTCTGATACGCCGTGCGCAGCACCAGTGCCGCACGCCCTGAACCGAACATTTCCTCCCAGAAATGAGGGAAGGGAGTAGTACTCGCGCGCGCATCGATCGTGATCTCTTCACTCTCCTGCGCCCGCGAAACGCACGCCGCCCAGAGCACCATCAGCAGGAGTGCGATTGTACCGAGCCTCGTGCTCCGAAGAGTGCGCATAGTATTCCCCGAACGCTGTCCGGATGGCGCCGTGCGCCAACACCGGCGTTTGTCACGGCAATCGAGTGAGGTCTAAGAGAGAGGGTGCGCCTTCGCACCCCTCTCGGCAATATCACAAACTAGAAGCTAAACCTGGCTTGGAGAGTGATCGTTCGTCCTCCAAGTGCAATCTGGTCTTGGCCAAAGTTAGGTTGGTTGACGTTATTTCTAACTTGGAGCGGATCGAGATTCAGGATGTTGAACAGGTTGAACGCATCGGCGCGAATCTCGAGGTTTGCATTTTCACCAAGCAGGCGCGTGTTTGGCAGACCGAATGCCTTGGTGAGAGACGCGTCGAAGCCGCGGTAGTTCGGTCCCACAAAAGCATTGCGTCCCAGTCCCGGAGGCGGTGGCAACGCCTTGTTCGGACTCGGGAAACCATTGCCAGTAGCAGCCTGCATCGCGTTCGCAAAGTTGGAAGTCGCGAAGAATTTGTTGGAGTACTGAACCGTTGTGTTCGGAGTGCCGTTGATCGTTGCGGTCTGACTTTGCTGTGTCGAGGTTATTCCGGCAAAGTTGGTTCCGTTGATAAAGGCGCCATTGCTGTGGTCATGCCCGCCGCCTCCAAGGTAGAAAGCCCGGGTATTGAAGTAGCCGCACTGTGTGCAGTACAGCGAAGACGGGATGCCGTAAGTTGGTGAATACGGGAAACCGGTGTGGTACTGGAAGATTCCGCTGAGTGACCAGCCGCCGACGATCTTTTCGACCCATGCTTTGTCACCGTGGAAGAACTTCGGTTGCCACAGGCCGAAAACCTTGAACGACTTGCCTACATTGAACTCCGACGGACCGTACGAATATCCCGGAGCCAGCGGGAAGTATGGATCCTCGTAGTATGGGCCAGAGCCATCGGTATCCAGGCTCTTCGCCCACTGGAACTGCGCGTCAGCCGTGAAGCGATGGGAAAACGGATGCTTCACTTCGACGAGCATCGCGTTGTTGTTCCCCATCCCGCCGTTGATCCAGAAGTCGCCACCGGTCACCGCTGGATTCAGTGCCCAACCCGCGACAACAGCGGGCGCATTGGGAGTCATATGGTTGATCAGATGTCTGCTTAGACTGCCCTGATATCCGAGTGACGCAATGATGTCCTTGCTGAACTGGTAGGTGCCTTCCAGTGAGAAATGCTGGATGTAGGTCGTCGGGAGATGCCCATAACCGTCACCAACGATCACAACCGTCGCGGTCGTGGAGGTCGGCAGGCCGTTCGCATTAAACCCGGTGATGGCATGGGGATTCGGAGGATACCCAGCTAAAGAGGTGGGGCTGCTTGAAAGCGCATAAAGAATGAAATTCCCATTCGCGCCTGGGTTCGAAGGCGTCACATAGCCGAAGCCCGGGAAGATCGTGTTCGGAGGATTATTTCCCAGGTTCGCTGTGATCGCAATCTCGTCCTGGTTGAAGTTCAATCCATAACCACCACGTAGAACAAGGTTGTTATGGAAGTTACCGGGAGCCCAGTTGAACCCGATCTGCGGTCCAAGATCACTCTTCGGCGACTCCCAAAGATTGTGACCTGCAGCGATCGACATTCCCGTAAAGGCAGCAGATCCCTGTCCAAGCATCACACGGGGTATATTGTCCTGCTTCGCATACAGCGCTCCAAAGTAGGAGTAGCGAAGACCCAAAGTTAGCGTGAGAGTTGGAAGGATCTTCCAATTATCCTGGGCAAACGCACCAAACAGATTCTCGCGCTCATCCGATCGAGTCCCGGCCGGTAGGCCATTCGTCGGATTGAAGCCGACATTCTCAGCCTTCGGTGCATCGTTCAGGAAGGACCATATGTTGTAAAAGCTATAATTCGGCCGGCCAATCGGATTGTTCAGATAATGCAGGCTCGTGTATTCACCGCCGAATTTGATCGTGTGGGTGCCGGCAACCTTGGTCGCAACATCCTTATAGCTGTACGTCCACTGATTGAAGATGCTGCCGAGGTTCGTTCCAAACTGGTTGATAGTAATGCTCCCGGTTGGAGTGAACGTGTCCTGCGGTAATCCAACGGGTGCCTGCGGGTTCGAAGCTATCTCATTCCACCGCCAGCCTGCGGCGTTAGCGCGTGCCTCATTCAGCCACGTGGGGCCGAAGACATGGTTCCAGATCACTGAGAAAGCGTCATTGATTTGATCATGGTGGAACAGGTTATAGGATCGTGCTCCGCCGTTGTAGAACGTGCTGGTATAGGGCACCCAATAGATGGCAAAGGCAAGATGATCGTTCTTCGTGGCCTGTGCATCCATGCGCCCGTTGTACTGCTTATAGTCGTTCGAGGACGGTGTGCTCGTAGTGTAGAAGGCGATATCCGGCACATTGTCGAGACCGCCTCCCACACCTGGATTCGCTGATGTGCCATTCCCGCTCAGGTCTTGTTTTCCGAGACCCGTCTTCAGCGGAGAGCCGATATCCAACCCACCCGAGACTGTGCGGCAGTTCGTCCCCTCAACAAGACCAATCGTCGTGCAGGTTTCACCGGTCGACACGAGCGTTCCTGCCGGCACTCCCCCAGCAAAATTCAGGTACGTCGCCGCGATACTGCCTGTTTGGGCCGAAGAGCGAAACTGCGAGGTCTCGTACCATGCATTGTTCGTGGAAGTGGTGTTGTTTGGACTGGTCTCAAACGAGAAAAAGGCGAAGAGGCGATCCTTCAGGATCGGGCCACCAAGACTGCCGCCCCACTGGTTGAACCGTGCGGTATCACGCAATGGCGCGCCAATGCGTGTGCCGTTGGACGTCCGAACAGCAGGCTGAAACGCATTTAGGCCAGGCCGGTGGATTGCTATGAAGAGGCTGCCATGCAGGGCGTTCGTTCCACTCTTCGAGGTAATGAACGTCTGCGCACCGGCGAAGCGGCCGTCCTCCGCTTCATAGGAGTTCGTGACGACACGGACGTTGTCGATCGAATCCTCAGACGGGGTAATGACCGTCGATCCACCCCATACAGCGCTCACCGTGCTGATGCCGTCGATCGCGATTCCGTTATTCGCGTTCTGCTGACCATTCGCAAACGCTTGGGGCTTGTTCTCCGTGGGCATGCTGCCGGTATTGGGTGTGCCCGCATTGCCCTGATTTCCGGGCGCCGAATAGGCACCGCCGGTCGCATTCTGCGCTCCATCATCGATAGCTCCCGGGATGAGTTGCAGCAGGTTCGTAACATCGCGGCCGAACGAAGGCATGTGCTGGATGTCGTTCGCTGTTATTGTTCCGCCGACGTTCGCCGTCGCTGTATCGATCGCAGCGATCGTGTCCGCCGAAACATTCACCGTTGTCGAAGTGTCGCCGAGCGCAAGCTCAATGTTGATCGAGTTTGCCTGCTCCGGAATGATCGTGACATTCTGCAGCACCTTCTTCGTAAATCCCGGTGCAGTCGCAGTAAGGGTGAACTTGTCAGGTGGAAGTTGGCCGAAGTTGTACACACCATCAGCGTTGGAAGTAGCCGTTTGAGTAGCATTTGTCGCGTTGTTTGTAAGCGTGACCTGTGCGTTCGGGATCAGGGCTCCCGTCGGATCCGTGACTGTGCCTTGGATTGATGCCCGGAACTGCGCATGAGCCATGAAGCTGACGAGTGAGAATGTGCCGGCGAGCAGCAGTCTGCACGCTGGGCGCAGAGAAATTCGCATATCTGCCTCCAAAGCAATACAGCGTCGTCCGGCGACCGAGCCGGACCGTTAGGCCGTAGGCAAACCTTTGCCTAAACGAAAAGTGTTCTACGCGCTGACGTGCTTGGATGTCAAGCGGCTCGTTAGAGATGTCAACAATGCCCTGCTTTTGTGGCAAACTTCCAACGTGGCCCTTCCAACTAAAGGCAGGGATGTGAACCGTCCTGCCAGTCTCAAAATCATCGCCGAGCACCTCGGGCTCTCGGTGGCGGCTATCTCGCGCGTGCTCAACGGCGCTCCCGCGGCAAAATCCATTCCTAAGGCGACACAAGATCGAATCTTCGCCGCAGCAGAAGAGTTAAACTACCGCCCCAACGTGCTCGCTCGCTCACTTCGGCGCGGGCGATCCATGACCGTCGGCGTTCTCGTGCCAGAGGTGTCTGAGGGCTACGCCACTGCCGTCCTTGCGGGCATCGAACAGGCCCTGCTCCAGGCCGATTACTTCTATTTCCTCATTAGCCACCACCACCGTGCGGAACTGATTGACCGCTCACAGACGATGATGGTGGACCGCGCCGTCGACGGCATTATTGCTATTGATACCCCACTCGTAAAACACCCGCACCTTCCGATGATTACGGTCTCCTGTCCGGACGAACACGAAGGCATTACCAACATCGTGCTCAACCACAGGCGCGCTGCGGAACTCGCAATTGATCATTTGGTCGGGCTTGGACATCGTGACATTGCGTTCATCAAAGGACAGAGTTTCAGCTCGGACACCGAGCCACGCTGGCAGGCGATTCGTCACGCCGCAGCGCGCGCGAAATTGACGGTTGAGCCCAAGTTGATCGCGCAGCTCGAAGGCGATGCTCCGGGTCACGAACCCGGATACTTTGCGACGCAGCGTCTCCTGGCGTCCAACACGCGTTTTACCGCACTCTTCACCTTCAATGATGTTTCGGCAATCGGAGCCATACGAGCGCTGCGCGAGGCCGGCCTGCGTGTTCCACAGGACGTCTCTGTTGTCGGATTCGACGACGTCTTGTCTGCTGCCTTCCAGAACCCCGGTCTGACAACCGTGCGGCAGCCGCTGCGCACGATGGGAATGCTCGCAGCAGAGGCTGTTGTGCGCCGGATCACCTCTCCTGAGGAGCATCTCTCTGCCAAGCAGATCGTTGTCGACCCTGAGCTCGTCGTTCGCGAC
>Ga0157369_10002572_pt1 | contig 21718 bp, 13 predicted proteins | sample C25metaG_FD_113461 | JGI IMG/M metagenome (GOLD analysis project Ga0157369, IMG submission 113461) | Corn rhizosphere microbial communities from Kellogg Biological Station, Michigan, USA - C2-5 metaG | ecosystem: Host-associated > Plants > Roots > Rhizosphere > Soil | place: USA: Michigan...
CCGCTCCAGCTGTAAAGCACCCCGCGCCCGTTCTCGAACTTTCCGTACGCCGGCTCGCTCATGATGCCGTCGCTGCTGTCCGCGTACTGCTGGCTCCACTTCCCGCTGGCCGGCTCGTAGAGAAAGAGCGTCAATCCCTGAAAGTGCCTACCGGAGCCGGAAGCCTCGATCTTCTCGAGGTTCGCCCGGCCGTTCCATAGAGGCTGATCGATGACCGTCCCGGTCATCTTTGCCCATTGCGAGGCACCGGATGCGCTGCGCCTTCGGCTGAGGATGTGAGTTCTCCAGGTGCCGAAATGAAAGTCGAAGGCATGCTGACCATCAGCCGAGGTCGCCGGGGCGTGGCCGCCCTGTTGTTCCACGGCGTCGGCCGGTGGTGACCCCCAAACCAGGGCGGCGATGCCCGTGAGAAGGAGCGCTGGAAAGAATCTCTGCGCAGGCATGGTCAGCTCGCGAAATGTCATGCGGTTTGGCCCGCCGGTCGCAGGATAGGGGCAGGGCAATGACCGTCAATGGCCACTTTGGCGCGCTCGGGGCACCCAATTGCTTCATCGTAGAAAAATGATCGACGCCACCAGGTGCTCGGCGGCTCAATCGCGGGTCTCTCCGGAGAGCGGGGTTGCGTGCATGGAAGGCCTGGCCTGGAATTCCTCGAGCCACGATGCCAATCTCGGACGCCCATCGCGAAATTCCGGAAGGTCCCGGAACTCGAGCCAGCTCAGACAGGTGGCGAGCGCAATGTGACCCACATGGGTCGGCGTCGAGACATCCAGCTCACGCTCCAGCCAGTCGTAGCCGCAGAGGAGCTTTGCGACATACCCGTCGCGCAAGGGCGCATAGCGCAGGCCTTCCGGCCGCCGAACGGTCTCCCAGCGCAGGGCGATCCCCGAGTCGGCCAGCCCCTGAGCCAGGGCCTGCACGCGCAACGCCTGCCATCGAGCCTCACCCTCCGCCGGGATCAACTTCCGTCCGGAGTGCAATCCGTCGAGATAGGCGCAGATCACATCGGAGTCGAAAAGTGCGGGCAGGCCCGGGCGAATGAGTACCGGAACCTTGCCGAGCGGATTTTCGGCGAAGACGGTCTCGTTGCGTTTCGTGGGGCTCGTTTCCTGATGGATGACTTCGATGCGATCGGCGATGCCGGCCTCATGAGCGAATACCAGAGCCTTGCGCGCATACGGGGAGTGTGTTTGGTACAGTAGTTTCATTACGGTTCAGTGCGTGATTCCATCATCGCGGAGCCATGAGCCGAAGCGGAAATCGACGCCGCAGATTCGCATGGGACAATGTTCGGTGCGGCTCAGTCAGAACTTCGTAAACTGCCATACTCCTGTCGAGGACGAGAGGAAGCTGCCCATCAAACACCGCGGTCCGGTAGAGAGCTGCGCCGTCATGGCTGCTGATGCGACCCGCGCCTCGGAACAGACTCAAGACCACTAGCTCGACATCGGCGCCGTCCGTGGGGCGGGCAAGCAAATAGGCTCCCTTGCAAGTCGCGCAATCCACGAGCGCCGCCTGGATTGCGGCGAGCAGCTGCGCTGCACAGGCGTCGCGGTCAGTGGCCGGCACCGCGCCGCGCCAGATCTGCGCAATCAATGAGTGGCTCATCGGCCGGAAACCTGCCTATTCCCGTTTTCTTCTCGGGCTAAGATGCTAGCGGGCGCCCCCGCTGTTTTTCCGTTCTTTGTGGGCCGATTGCAGGTTTTTTCCGCAGATGGTGCTTTCTGGAGGCCGAACGTGGAGCTGGATGACTTTGATCGGCGATTGCTGAACCTGGTGCAGAGCGATGCCGGCCAGACCGCAGAGCAGCTGGCGGGGAGTGTCGGTCTCTCGGCCTCCGCCGTGCAGCGGCGGCTGAAGCGGTTGCGGGAGGCGGGTGTGATCGTTCGGGAAGCCGCCATTGTCGATCTCAAGAGCGTCGGCAGCCCTACTTTTTTCATTACTTCCCTGCAAATAGAGCGCGAGCGTCCCGAGCTGCTCGCGCAACTGCGCACCTGGCTGATGGCGGAGGAGCTCGTGCAGCAAATCTATTACGTGACCGGCCAGGCAGACTTCGTGCTCGTGGTTAGCGCGCCGAATGCCGAGACTTACGAGGCCTTGATGGCGCGCCTCCTGAGCGAAAATCCCAATGTGAATTGCTTCACCACCAACATGGTGCTCACTGTCGTCAAGCGAAGTCTGGCGATTCCGGTGCCCCCTTGAGGCACCGCAGAGCTCTGGGGCCTAGATGTCGGCGGCTACGGTCAGCGTGTAATTCCGCGGCAGGTTCGGGACCACGGAGAAGTCCGTCCCGAGCGACAGGCCTCTCGAGTTGGTGACGTTGCCGACGTCGAGCCGCAGCGACCACGGGTGGGCCAGCAGTTTCGCGGTGTAGCGGACACCGAGGTTGAGCGTATTGAGGGGCGGCAGGTGATAGCGATCGTCACTCGTCGATACACGCGCCGATAGCCATTTCCACTGCAGTGAGGTTCCCCATCCTCGCCAGTTGCCGGGCGCATAATCCACGTTCACGTTGATCGTTCCCGGTACCGGCCCAATCGGGACCTCTCCGGTGGCTCCGATGCCGCCAACCTGCCGCTCCACTTGCGGCCGCAGCCAGACCGCCCCGGCAATCACGGTCAGTCCTTGTGGCCGCGTCCAAGTGGCCGAGCTCTCGACACCCCGGGCGCTGATGTCCCCGATCGCCGCGTAGCGCTGTGCGCTGTCGGCGCCAAAATAAGTCTTGTGTATTTTGAATACACCGAGCAGCAGCTGCAGGTCCCTGCTCGCGACGAGCCGCGCACCGCCATCCGCCTGCCAGGTCGCCGTCGCGGGCAGCGGCTCACCGCGATTGGCCGCGTAGCTCGGCGCGATCGGCGAGTCCTCCAGGCCGCGCGTATAGCTGCCGTACATCGTGACCTTTCGCAGCGGACGGGCTGCCAGGCTGGCCGTCGGCAGCGCCTTGCGCGTGTGTTGGGTATCTGCGGGCAGTCCCGGATTCGTGACCCTACGCGCATAGTCGGTCATCAGGAGCCCGACGCTGAGGGAGGCGCGGTCCTTCCACTGCTCGATGTCGTTGATGCCGAGGCCGGTCTGCTGCACCCTGTCGAGAGTTCCCGCCGAGAAAACGAGCGGCGGCTCCGGCAGAGTCGCACCGTGGTACAGCGAGATCGGCCCCAGTGGCACGACCGCATCTCCGCCGAAGCCTCGTTGCGTGTGCCGGCCGCGCAATTCCAACGCGATCTCGCGCTGATGGTTTCCGTGAGTCTCGGTTCGCGTGAGGCGCACATCGCCGGAATAAGACTTCGAGACATGTCCGGGCGTGACGTCCATGACGTGATCGCCAATACCGTCCGGTGCCGGACCCAGGATCAGGTCCGAGAAGTTGCGGTAGAGCTCATACTTCGAATGAAAGAGTCCCGCACGCAAGCTCCAGCCCTCGGCGATGTCGAAACGCGAGATCACACCCGCCGTGAGGTCGTTCCACCGCCACGTCGTCCAGCTCTGGGTGGGCAGGTGCTGCTCATCGAAAAGCGGAGGAGGGTGGATGCCGTCGGCATACACGAGCGGGGTCAGCGTCCGTTCGGCATTGTGGTCGTATCCCACGAACGGAATGATCTCTGTGCGGGAACTGGGCCGTATGCGCAGGAGGAGTGACGCCGCCCGCTGATTGCTCCTCACCGCAAACTGATAGTCGAACTCGTGCGCCGCCGCAACGATGAGCCCGATGCTCAACCTGCGATTTAGCAGCGGATATTGTCCATCTATCTCAGCGGACGCGACGTCGAGCGGCCCTCGGGTGAGGACGGCGCTGGTCAACGGCGTGTCGCCTGGCACGCGCAGCGTGAGGTCGGCGATGCCGCTGGGTGAGGGAAACGCGTAGGATTGCGCCGCAATTCCAACGCGGATATCGCTCCTGCTGAAGAGATACGGATCGCTGCCCGAAGACTGCTGATCGTAGTAAAGACCCTCGATCCGCAGATTCTCGGCCTGTGCCGGGCTGAATCCGCGCGCATTGCTCTGGCTGTAGAGTCCGATGGTTTGATTGCCCACGACCGTACCGAAGGCGTCGCTGGCTGCGGTCACGGCGTTGTCGGTTGCGCGCTGGGCGTACGCCGCCGTGCCCGCAAGGGAAGCAGTGAGCAGTGTGATAGCGATCGAAGCTCGAAAACCGGCCTGGAGTGAGGCGCGCATCGTCTCCCTGCGTCGGTAGGGGGCGGCCGCGACGACTCTATGGGGCGCCACCTCCGGTGGCTATATGGTTGCGCCAGCCTGACCGAAAAAATGCGCTGAAGGGTGGCCGGCGATGAGCCTAATGCATCGGGTCCGGACCGAGCGTACCGTCGGACCACTTGCCGGCCCACACCATGAAGATCGTCATCCGCTCATCAGGGTCGTTCAAGGCGATCACCGGCGATCCCGGCAGATTCGCTCCCCAGCTTCTCGCCGCGTCTCCCTGGACGAAAAACATGAGGTGAGGATGCCAGTTCCTGCCGCCGTCGTTGACGTATTGCTGCTTGGACTGCATGTAGCACATTGCCGCGGGCTCGAGCGGCGGCAGCGCCTTGCTGTCGAACGCAGATGCGAGCGCCCGCACCACCTCCATCTTCGATTTTCCTGCGAGGACCAATTTCGTTTTCAGCAGGTAGCTGGGTAGGACGGTTCTTGCCCCGGCGGCGTTGAAGCAAATCGGCGAGCGCACTTTCGGATTCCAGAATTCAGGAAGACTGCTCGGCGCAGCCCATGACCGCTCCACCAGACAGACGAACTCATTTTTCCCCCCGACGACGGTTGTGTAGCCGGTTCGGCTCATAACCATCACTTCGGCGTCGGCGGAAATGGCAGGCGGAGCGGCGCTGCGCGCCAGGGTGATCTCGGCATCCCGAGCCATCAGATACTTTTCGAGGGGAGCCATCCGCGGATACGGGGAGGTCGCCGCCAGGGCTCCCGGTTGCCACATCACACATAGAGCCACTGCGAGCGAACCTGGAAGGAGCAGCGTTTTCGACTTGTTCGGCATGAAGCTCTCCACCCGATGCGCTTTGGCGTCGACATTCTAGTTCAGCAACCTCCTGTGGCAACGGCCAGTTTGCGCGCGGCGAAGCGACCAATTCCCATCCCTCGTCATTTCCGACGCTCCCGCCAAACCAACGCATCACGGCACGAGGCGGGTGCCTCTGACAGCAACTTACCGATGGCCGCGTCAGCCTGGTTTTACCGCGAGCACTTTGCCGATCGCCTGGCGCCATTCCTCGATCATGGTGGAGTAGTGCGGCGGATCCAGAAACGCCGCCACGAACGCCTGTCCCTGCGCATTGACCCCGGTCAGCGTGTAGCGAACGCTGACTTCCGTGCGCCCCCCGGCTATCGGGCTGCATTGCACGTCGACCAGGCCCATGTTCGAGCCCTGAGCGAGGCGCGCGTAGCTCACCCGCCCTTGCGCGGGACTGTAGTCGACCACGATCCAGGTGGTCTGCCGATCGCCGTGCCTCGTGCGAAACACGGAGCCGCGCTCTTCTTTCCCGCTGAGCAGCTCCGGCTCCCAGCCTTCAGCCCAGGCCTTCTCGCCGAGCGCCGTGAAGAGCGGGAAGACCTTTGCAACGGGCGCATCCAGCCGAAAGCTACGGATCTGTGTCGCGGGTGGCTCGGACATCGCGCTTGAGCTCCAAAGACAGAGGGTGAGTGCCAGCCCGTCAATCCAGCGCCGGGCAGGAGTTGTTTGGTACATATGTACCAATGTACATCATTCGAACGACAATCGCAAATCGTGCGATCCTCCTGCAGTCCCCGTACCGGAAACATGCCCATGTCGACAGCGAAGGCCAAATCCGCGGAGTCTCTCCGCCTCGTGGAGCGCGTCCAGACCGGCGTCCGCCTGGAGAAACGGCTGCTCAAGGTGTTGAAGGGGCTGGCCGAGTATCTGGATCTGTCGCTCGGCGATCTTCTCGAGGGCATTGCCTTGCACGCTCTGGAGAACAAGCCGCCGTTCAAGCCGGCGACGCTCGAGAAGATTGCCGATCTGCGGCGGGTATACGCGCTCGATTTGCGAGCGGAGGACAGTCACCAGCTGCGAGAGCGCTAGGCGGACTACGCGGAAACGGTCATTTCCATGGCCAGGGCTTCAGCGCATAGGTTGCCGGTGGAATGTCATCGGCGAGATAGCGGACGAAGTAATCCCACCGGCGCCGCGTGATGTACGGCGTCGCGTAGAGGTAGGCGTGACGCGCATTCGGAATGGCGATCATGTCGAAGTTCTTGTTCGCCTTGATCAGCGCCTGCACTACGAGCAGGGTGCTCTCCGGCGGTACGTTGTCGTCCATCGTGCCGTAGGTGAGCATCAGGTGGCCCTCGAGCTGCTGAGCGAGGAGCTCATTGGCCTGATTGTCATAGTTGGTCCTGCCATCCTTGCCTTGCACCAGCAGCCCCTGGTACATCTCGCCCCAGTCGTTCTCGTAATTGCGGTTATCGTGGTTGCCGCTCTCGGCCCAGCCGACCTTGAAGAAGCCCGGATAGCGGAACATCGCATCCGCTGTCGTATTGCCTCCGCCCGAATGGCCCCAGATGCCGATGCGCGAGAGATCCATCCACGAATGGGTGGCCCCCAGCTCTTTGAGCGCGGTGACCTGGTCGGGCAGTGTGTTGTCGCCCATGTTGCCGTACCAGAGCCTCTGGAACGTGGCAGAGCGGTAGGGCGTTCCCATCCCGTTTACCGCGACTACGATGAAGCCGAGCTCAGCGAGCGACTGATCGTCGCGATGCGAGGCGTCGAAGTCGAAGGTCGCAACAGACCCGATCTGCGGACCCGGATAAACATAGTCAATGACCGGGTAGTGCTTGCCGGGATCGAAGTCCGTCGGCTTGAACAGCAGGCCGTACAGGTCTGTCCTGTGATCCCGCGCTTTCACGATGATGAGCTGCGGGGGTTGCCAGCCGATGGCCTTCAGACGGGAGATATCCGCGGTGGCCACCTTCGCCAGAGTGCGGCCCGTGCCTGCATCGCGGAGAGTGGCGACGGGAGGCTGACTCGGGGTGGAGCAGCTGTCGACGAAGTATCTGCCGTCCGCGGACATGCTGACGGTGTGTTCGCAGCTCTCTTGCGTCAGTAGGGTGGCTGTGCCTCCATCCAGACTGGCTTTCCAGAGCTGTCGATAGTACGGGTTGACACCCGGTACACGGCCGACGGCCCGGAACCATACTGTCCGGCTCTTGGGATCGACGTGCAGAACCTCGGTAATGTCACCCGCGCCCGTCGTGATCGGGTGCTCCAGCTTGCCGGTCTTGAGGCTGTAGAGATAGAGGTTGCCCCAGTCGGTGCGCTCGCTGTACCAGATGGCTTCGTCCGATTTGGGAAGATAGCGCCAACTTACCGCATCGATACCGCTGCGGAAGTACGTGGCGACCTTCTCATCGAACACCGTGCGTACCGCGCCGGTGCCCGTGTCGACGATCCGGAACCATTCATGCCGGCGGTCGCGTGAGGTGGTTACGAGGGCGAGGGTCTTGCCATCCGGAGCCCACTGGGCATCGTCCCAGTGACCACCGGATTTGCAGCTCACGTCATCGCACAGACTCGAGAGCCGCTGCTGTGGCGGCAGCCTGACCCGCACCACCTTGTGGGTGGCGACCACGATGACCACCGGCTCCATCAGGAAGACGTTTGCATCACCCGGGAGACTGCCCTTCCACGCCTTGAGCACGGAGTGTCCCACCTCCGTGCGGACGAGATACATCTCGCCTACCTTGCGCTGATCCTGCTGGTAGGTGGCGATCTTCGTCGAGTCGGGCGACCAGTTGAGTATCGGGCGGTCGGATTGCAGCCAGCCCGCATTGTCCGTGGCATACCCGAAGTCTTTCACCCCATCGGCGGTGAGCTGGGTCTCCCTGCCCGTGGCCGTATCCCGCAGCCATAGATTCCAGTTGCGGATGAAGGCCTCGAGCTTGCCATTCGGCGAGACGATCCCCGGCTCTTTGCCTGTCTTTGTCAGGGTCGATTTGTCGACGCACTGGCCCGCACCCGTGAGGTCGCAGCGATAATGCTTGTCGTCGAGAGTGATGTCGTATCGGCCGATGGCCTCGATGCTGACGTCGGTGATCGCGAGCTTGGATGCTTCGACGGGCTTGCCGACGGCCTTGCCCAGCGCAGCGGCGAGCTTCTGCTGATCGAACAGGGGGACGACCTGGCCGGTCGCGGCGGTCATCATCCGGTAGTGATCGCCGCCGGCATCGTGGTCGATGTACCAGAACCGCCGGTCATCGAGCCAGTGCGCTTGCTGGACATCGTGATCGACGAGCAGCTCGGTGTTATAGGGCATCAGGCGCTCCGCCCGTGCGTAGTCCTGCGCCGTCAATTGGCGGCCGGCGGCCGTGCCGGCATTGGCAGCGGCGAGCAGTGCCAGAGCCAGGACCGCCACCGCGCCGCCGCTACCTAAATCAAGCGCTTTCTTCAGGGACATGCCGCATTTCCCCTATTCTCGATGCGAGATCATGAGCCGAGCCATCAAGGCTAGCTCCCGTGAGCGGAATCGAAACGCCTCCTGCCGCCTCGGGCCCTCGACTCATCGCAGATCGCGGTCTGGGGCTGGCACTCCGGCAGCCGCCTGGTTTACGAACGGCTCACCTCCCAAAAAAAAGCGGCGAGCCAGGTGGCTCGCCGCGATGAAGCGCGATTCAGCTATTGCTCTAGAAGTCGATCTTCAGGTTCGCAAAGATGAACCGACCGAGCGTGTCGTACACCTGCGGATAGGTGTTGCCGTTGAAGAACGGCGGCGGGAGGCTGCCGGTCGCCAGGATCGGCGGATCCTTGTCCATCACGTTGTTGACGCCCACCTGCAGCGAGACGCTGCTGAAGATCTGGTCGGTTGCCACCAGATCGAGGTAGTCGCGCGTTCCGGTCCACTGAATGGCCTGGCCGAACACTCCAGAGAGGAGCGGCGAGGGGTTCGCCAGCTCGATCTCGGTGTTGCCGAGATGGCGCCACCGGGCCTGCAGCCCGATTCCGTGCCAGGGCGTCGCCCAGCTCGTCGTCAGCGTGTGCCGCCACTTCGGCAGCGGGTTGCCGCAGGTCGGACCGAAGTAGCCCGCGCAGTTGTAGTCGCCCGATCCCACGAACGGCTCCGTCACGAACGAGGCGGTGTAGGTGCCGATCAGGTTGAAGCGCAGGGAGCCGAAAGCGCCAATGGGCTGGGTGTAGTTGAGCGACAGGTCCATGCCCTTCTGCTGCTCGAACCCGAGGTTGGCCAGCGGATCGTCCACGTAGCCGAAGTTCGAGAACCAGAGCGAGCCTGCAGGATCGCGGTGCACCATCGAGCAGAACTGCGGGTTATCGTCGAAGACGCACTGCTTGACGATGAGGTTGGCCCCGTAGCTCGAGATCAGGTCCTTGATCTTGATGTTGAAGACGTCCACCGTCGCACTGAACGTGGGGAGGAAGGACGGCGTCAGCACGATGCCGAGGGTGTAGGTGTCCGCGATCTCGGGCTTGAGCGTCGGGTTGCCGCCGACCTTGCCGTTGTACTGCCCGACAGGGTTGGCGGGAGTACCGAAGCCGTTGGACGTGGCGGTCTTTCCATACTGCGCCGCGGAGAGTCCGCTGCGCTGGCACTGGGCGAGCGTCGCTGCAGCCGCTGAGCTGGTGGAGGAGCCGGCACATGGGTCGGCCGAGCCGTCCAGGGCGACTACATCGCTCGCGAAGAGCTCCGCGATGTTCGGCGCTCGCACCGCGCGGTTGTAGCCGCCACGGAAGCGCACACTCGAGGTGGGCGAGTAGTCCACGCCGAACTTGTATGTGTTGGTGGTAAAGCCGACATCGTACTTCGAGTAGCGATAGGCGGCATCGATCGAGATTTCCTTGATGCCCGGCTTGTCCTGCACCAGCGGCAGCCGTGCCTCGAGGAATCCTTCCTTGACACCGTAGCCGGCATTCATCGGCGGAGTGGGACTGCCCGTGCCGGTGAGGTCGCCCTCCATCGTAACGCTGTCCGGCTGTACTCTCATGAACTCTTGGCGGTATTCGACGCCGAAGTTCAGGCCCAGCCCTTCGTTCGCGGTCGGCAGCTTGACACCGGCGCTGGTCAGGTCGGAGGTCAGGTCTGCGTGATATACCCTCTCCTCCGCCGTGCCTTCGATCAAGTTTGGCGTTTCCATGTAACTGACCGCTGCCGGGTCCACGGGGCCGGTGCCCCAGATGTTCCACGGCACGCAACCGGGGGCGTTGTTCTGCCCCGCATTGTTCGCCGCGCAGACGATGTTTTGCTTGCCATTCGCACCTATAACCGGGTTGCCGGCCTTGTCGACCTGCAACTGCGCATTGAGCGCATTCTGAACGTTGGACTTCAACAGGTCAGCCGTGGAGATGTCGTTGCGCAGGGTGACACCTTCCTGCGCGTAAATGTCGTACGACATGTTGTCGTTGAGCTGTCCCTTGCTGCCGAGCACGAAGCGCCAGGAGGTGTGGCGGTGGTCGGTCACACGATTGCCACCCTCGACGTTGCGGCGGCCGAGGAGCGACTGCACCGTCTGCGTGTTGCTGAGGGCGTTGGAGGTGCTCAGACACCCGATGGTGGTGCGCTCCTGTGCGGACATGAGCGGGTTGTTGCAGTTGAGGGTGTCCTCACCGTCCGGCTCGCCCGTGGTAGGGTTGACGCCGATGCCGGTGCCGATGAATGCGGCGCTCGGGGCAATCTGCGCCAGCGAGTCATCGTCCAGGAACATGATCGAGCTGTAGACCTGGTGGTTGTCGTCGATGTTGTAGTGGGTGAAGGCGCCCGCGTTCCAGCGCTCGTCCGGGCGCATGTAGTAATTGAGCGCGCCGAAGTTGTAGGCGTTCTTCGCGGACGAGTATGGGATGAATGTGCCGGTGGTCGGGTCGACCGTCAGGGTCGGGGAGAAGGGAATCGGTACAGATGCCAACGGATCTCCGGGCGTGGTCGACTGGAAATCGTGATTGAAGAACCGGCCGGTCGCATTGCTGCTGGAGCCGCTGCACTGCGGATTACCCTCTCCCGGAACCGAGACGTCCTTGGAAGTCGCCAGCGTACACAGGCTGAAGTCGCGCGCGGCCTCGGTCACCGGGGCAGTTCTGCGATAGCCGACGTAAGCCACCGCGTTCCCCTTCCCGTCGGCAAAATTGCCGCCGAGGATCATGGTGACGTCCTTGGTGGCGCCATCCCACACCGAGCTCGGCGACGTGCCGTAATTGTGTGCCGGTGCGAACTGCGCGAAGTAGGCCTCGTGCTGGTCGTGCTGGTACACCGACGCATTGGCGTCGATCTCGAATCCTTGGAAGTGATCGTTCATGACGAAATTGACGACGCCTGCGACAGCGTCGGCGCCGTATACCGCAGCGGCACCACCGGTCAGCACGTCCACGCGCTCGACGAGCGCGATCGGGATGTTATCGAGGTCGGCCGCGTTGGCGTTGATCGGAACGATCGAGGGCTGGCCCGGCACCATGCGCTTGCCATCGACCAGGACCAGGGTGCGCTGCGGCCCGAGGCCGCGCAGATCGACCGTCGCCGTGCCGGTGGCGCCGTTCGAGGCCATGGCGCCCTGATCGGCCATCACCTGCGGCAGGTTATTGAGCACATCCTCGACCGAGGTGACGCCCTGACTGGCAATGTCCTTGGCGCTGATGGCGGTGACCGGACTGATCGAGCTCAATCCGGGCTGCACGATACGCGAGCCGGTGACTACGACCTCCTGCAGAGCAGCCGTCAGTGGCGCCGCGGTCGTAGGCGCAGCGGCAGCGGCTGCCACCGCGGGGGCGGGCGGGCTGGTCGAGGGTGCCGGGGTCGCCTGATCCGCGGCGGCCGCAACGGCGGGCAGTGCGACAGAGACTGCCGCTGCATTGGCGAGCGCCAGCCGGATGGCTCGACGCAGAATCGTGTTCTTCGACATCATATTGCTCCAGAAACCGGTAGGTATAGTTCTGCGGTGCCGACCACGCGCCGGAAAGTCATGCAACCTGGGGACGAAGACTGCGGGGCGCAAAGCCCATCTGCCGGAAGATCCTCTGGCACTGGCGCACCCCGAGCTCCACGCCGTAGCGATATCGCAGGTGCCTCGACAGTGACGGCCCGTCCCAGAGGGCGCGCTCGAGCCCAAACTCCTGAGGCGCCCTGCAAAGATCAGCCTGCAGCCGGCTCCAGAGATCTGCGCTCAGCGCGCGCCGCCGTCCGGATTTCTTCCGTTCGCGCAGCCCTCCAAGCCCACCCTGCTCGAAACGGCGGACCCAGCGTTGCACGGTGGTGTCGTCCTCACCGAACACCCCCGCTACCTGACGGCACGAGTGTCCCGCTGCCAGCAGCAGCAGCCCATGGAGCCGGTGGTAATAGCGGGCATCCTCGCTGCGCTCGATCTCCTGCTGGATCGCGATTCGCAGCGCTCCGCTATCCTCGATTTCGAGTTTGCGCATCGACTGCCTCGCAGCGAAAATCCGGGTTGCATGCCGCATAATTGCCGCATCGCTTATGTCGCCACATCAGGGTGATGCCCGAGTGCCACAAACGAGACAGGCGTGAACCTCCTCGCTTCGTGCACGATTGCGCTCGTAGCCGCGAACTGATCCGAACCCTGATGTCGTGTTCTCCGGGACAGGGTGTATGTCCCATGCCACGGTTCGACGCGAGTCTAGTGCCGGATGTACGCCGCACAATACCCGCTCTTGGCGAGTGGATATGACTATTGGCCGAGAGTGGCCTGCTGAGCGGCGAGCGCGCGGCGGCGCGGCGCGCGCTCGACCAGCAGTTGGCTGGGCAAAAAAAAGCGGCGGGCCGTGGCCCGCCGCGGATCGCCATGAGTTCGAAGTTTTCCCTAGAGATCGATTTTCAGGTTCGCGAAGATGAACCGCCCCAGCGTGTCATACACCTGCGGATAGGTGTTGCCGTTGAAGAAGGGCGGCGGCAGGCTCCCGGTCGTGATGATCGGCGGGTCCTTGTCCATCACGTTGTTGATACCCACCTGCAGCGAGACGTTGCTGAAGATCTGGTCGGTGGCCACGAGGTCGAGATAATCTCGGGTTCCAGTCCACTGGATGGCCTGACCGAACGTTCCCGACAGCAGCGGCGAGGGATTCGCAAGCTCGATCTCGGTGTTACCGAGATGACGCCACCGCGCCTGCAGCCCGATCCCATGCCACGGCGTCGCCCATCCCATCGTCAGCGTGTGCCGCCACTTCGGCAGAGGATTACCGCAGGTCGGACCGAAGTAACCGGCGCAGTTGTAGTCGCCCGAGCCCGCGAACGGTTCGGTGACGAAAGAGGCCGTATACGTACCGATCAGATTGAAGCGCAGCGAGCCCAGCGCGCCCATGCTCTGGGTGTAGTTGAGCGAGACATCCAGCCCGCTCTCCTTCTCGAACCCCAGATTGAACAACGGGTCGTCCACGTAGCCGAAGCTCGAGAACCAGAGGGACCCTGCCGGGTCGCGATGCACCATGGAGCAGAACTGCGGGTTGTCGTCGAACACGCACTGCTTGACGATCAGGTTGGCGCCGTAGCTCGAGATCAGGTCCTTGATCTTGATGTTGAAGACGTCCACCGTGGCGCTGAAGGCGGGCAGGACGGACGGCGTGAGGACGATACCGAAAGTGTAGGTGTCGGCGATCTCGGGTTTCAGGGTAGGATTGCCACCGGTTTTTCCGTTGTACTGGCCGACGGGGTTGGCCGGCGTGCCGAAGCCGTTGGACGTGGCGGTCTTTCCATACTGCGCCGCGGAGAGTCCGCTGCGCTGGCATTGCGCGATCGTCGCCGTAGCCGGAGAGCTGGTCGAGGAGCCCGCGCAGGGGTCCTGGGTGCCATCCAGCCCCACGATGTCGTCCGCGAACAGCTCCGCGATGTTCGGCGCGCGCACGGCGCGGTTGTAGCCGCCGCGGAATCGCAGGCTCGAGGTGGGCGAGTAGTCGAGGCCGAGTTTGTAGGTGTTGGTCGTGAAGCCGACATCATACTTCGAATAGCGGTAAGCGGCATCCATCGATATCTCCTTGATGCCCGGCTTGTCCTGGACGAGCGGGAGCCGCGCCTCGAGGAACCCTTCCTTGACGCCATAACCCGCGTTCATCGCGGGTGCGGGGCCTCCTATGCCGGTGAGAGTACCCGTGAGGTTGACGTAGTCCGGCTGCACCTTCATGAACTCTTCCCGGTACTCGAGGCCGAAGTTCAAGCCCAGCCCCTCGTTGGCGGTCGGCAGCTTGAAGCCGGCTCCGGTCAGATCGGAAGTCATGTCGGCGTGGAAAACCCGTTCCTCGGCGGAGCCCTGGATCAGTCCCGGGGTCTGCATGTAGGCAACCGATGCGGGGCTCACCGGCCCCGTGCCCCAGATGTTCCACGGGACGCAGCCCGTGGCGCCGCCGCCGCCGGGCTCATTCGCGGCGCAGACGATCTTGCCCGTCGTCGGGTCTTTCACGGCCATCAATGCATTTTCTACCGCCGACTTCAACATGTCGTTGAGATTGGTATCGGTACGCAGCGTTATGCCTTCCTGCGCGTATACGTCATACGACATGTTATCGCTGAGCTGCCCCTTGCTGCCTAAGACCAGCCGGTAGGAGGTATGCCGTACCTCGGAGCGGCGATTGCCGCCTTCGACGTTGCGGCGGCCGAAGAGCGTCTGCACCGTCTGTGTGTTGCTGAGTGAGAGGTCATGGCTCGCGCACCCGAACGAGGCGGCTTCCTGGTCTGACATGAGCGGATTGTTGCAGTTGATCGTCCACTCGCCATCCGGCTCGCCGGTCGTCGGATTGCTGCCTGTGCCAGCGCCGATGAATGCGCCGCTCGGTGCGATCTGCGCCACGGAATCGTCATCCATGAACATGAACTCACTGTACACCTGGTGGTTGTCATCGAGGTTGTAGTGCGCAAATGCACCTGCGTTCCAGCGCTCGTCCGGACGCATGTAGTAGTTGAGCGCACCGAAGTTGTATGCGTCTCTTGCCGAGGAATACGGAATGAAGGTGCCGGTCGTCGGGTCGACCGTCAAGGTGGGCGAGAATGGGGTCGGCACGGACGCGAGCGGATCTCCCGGAGTGGTCGACTGGAAGTCGTGATTGAAGAAACGTCCCGTGGCATTCGTGCTCGAGCCGCTGCATCCGACGGTGCCGAGACCCGGAACGGACACGTCCTTGGAAGTTGCCATCGTGCAGCGGCTGAAGTCACGCGTCGCCTCAGTGACCGCGTCGGTTCTCCGATAGCCAAGGTAGGCCACGGCATTGCCCTTGCCGTCGGCGAAGTTGCCGCCCAGGATCATGGTGACGTCCTTGGTGCCGCCGTCGAACACCGAGCTCGGGGCTTTGCCGTAGCCGTGAGCCGGCGAAAACTGCGCATAGTAGTCGTCGTGGTTGTCGTGCTGATAGCCCGAGGCGTTGGCGTCGATCTCGAATCCCTGGAAGTGATCGTTCATTACGAAGTTGACGACGCCCGCTACGGCGTCCGCCCCGTACACCGCGGCGGCACCGCCCGTCAGCACGTCCACACGTTCGACCAGGGCAATGGGGATGTTATCCAGGTCTGCCGCATTCGCGTTGACGGGAAGGGTCGAGGGCTGGCCGGGCATCAAGCGCTTGCCATCGACCAGCACCAGGGTGCGCTGCGGGCCGAGGCCACGCAGATCGACGGTCGCCGTCCCGGTGGCGGCATTCGAAGCCATGGCTCCCTGATCGGCCATCACCTGCGGGAGGTTGTTCAGCACATCTTCCACCGAGGTCACGCCCTGGGCGGCAATATCCTTGGCGCTGATGGCGGTGACCGGGCTGATGGAGCTCAGGCCCGGCTGCACGATGCGCGAGCCGGTTACCACGACCTCCTGGAGAGCGGCGACCGGGGCGGCCGCGGTTGCGGGGGCCGCCGGTGCGGCCGAAGGGGCGGGTGCCGCCTGATCGGCAGCCGCCGCCACCCCCGCCGCCGGCAATGCGATGGAGGCCAGCGCAGCATGGGAGAGAGCGATGCGGATTGCTCTCCGTATGGTGATGTTATTGGACATGAAGTGCTCCCGGAGTCTGTGTAGGTAGGTCTGCGCCGCTCGATTGCGGCGATGCCGTTGCGACGGCCGTGTGATCGCTCGAAGACGAAGAGGGGCCGGCTGCTCTGAAGCCCATTTGCCGGAAGATCCGCTGACACTGGCGCACGCCCAGGCGCACCCCGTAGCGCCGCCGGAGGTGCTCCGACAGGCTGAGCCCATCCCAGAGCGGGGCCGTCAGGCCGAATTCCCGCGGGCTCTTTTGCAGGTCCGCCTGCAGCCCGCGCCATTGCCCCGGATCGATCGACCGCGGGCGGCCGGGTCTCTCGCTCTCGTGCAGTGCGTGCAGGCCGCCCTGCTCGAAGCGATGCAGCCACCGCTGCACGGTCGTGTCGTCCTCGCCAAAGAGCTCCGCTACTTGTCTGCAGGAGTGCCCGGCGGCCAACAGGAGCAAGCCATGCAGGCGATGATCGTAGCGGGCCTCCTCGCTGCGCCCGAGCTCCTGTTGGATGGCGATCCGCATGCTACCGATATCGTCGATTTGGAGTTTGCGCATGAACCCTCTCACGGAGAAGACACGGCGAGTCCGCAACCATGCGGCGTTATTTAGGTCGTCCCGCGCCTGACTGCGCGCTGCCGCTATGTGCATTGGTCATTTCGCCACACGAACCTGCATGCCATCCGTCGGATGGTCACATTGCGCGGTGCAGCCTAGCGCTGCGCGTCAGGCATAGATTCGTTGCGGATCGAAACGTCCGGAGCGCGTCGTTGTGCGCGCGAGACAGATCGCGTGGCCTGGGTAGGCGGCTTATCGCTCAGGATGAGCGGCAGGACTGACGCCGGATGGTTTGCTGGAGGATATAAGTCGCCCCGGACGCAAGGGGAAGTAGGCGATGGCCGGAGAGCGGCCTCCCGTGCCGGGATCGGTTGGATTGGTCGGCGTGCGCCGACCGCTCTAGTTCTCGGCGAGGGGTCCCAACGCCGCCTTCAACGGACCCAGCCACGGCTCGTAGTTGCGCCACTGCTCGAGTCCATCGGAGTTGATGGGGCGGCGCACCTGGTCCGCGCTCAGCGTGCGCACCACCCGCTCGGTCTTGTGGAACTCGAGGCAGGAGGGCTCGAAGTCGAGCCCGCAGAAATCCAGAATTCGCCGGACGCTGCCTTGGAGGTCGCGCACCACGTCCACATGTCTCACACGCAGGACCTTGCCAGGCAACACCGTGTCCCAGTGATCCATGAGCTCGACGTAGTTCCGATAATAGTGGCCCATTTCCACCAGATCGTAGGTGGCCTTCTGGCCGTTCACGAACAGCTGCTTGAAGTTGCCGAAGCAGCACGCCATCGCTTCGCGCCGAGCATCGATGATCCTGGCGTTCGGCAGGATGAGATGGATGAAGCCGATGTCGTGAAAATTTCTCGGCATTTTGTCGATGAAGAACGGGGCTCCCCGCCGATAGACGCGGGTCTCCTCCAAGTAGATCTCCCCCATTCTCTCGAGCTCCTCGCGCGTGAGCTCGCGGAGGATGGCCGGATATCGCGGCTCATCGCCTGCACGGCGGTCGCGGAACTGCTGTACCAGACGGGGGATCTCCGGCAGCTCCATCGTGCCGTCGACTTTCGAGTGGGATGCGAGGATCTGCTCGATCAGAGTCGATCCCGAGCGCGGCAGCCCGACGATGAAGATGGGATCCGGGCGCGGGCAGCCCACGCCTGCGCGCTCTGCCATGAATTCGGCCGTGCAGACGGCAGCCTGCAGGCGCAGGCTCCGCTCCTCCACCTCCGGCTTGTAAACCATCTCCGAGCGCTTGAGCGCGTTCCCGCGTGCGTAGTAGTGAAAGGATTCTTCGTATTCCCGCCGGTCTTCCAAGGCCTTGCCGAGCGCGAAGCAGAGCTGATAGCGCTCGGCCAGCGCACCCGCCTCGGCTTCCGCACGCCGCATGTGGCCGATATCCTCGTCGCGAAACCGAAAGCGCTTGATGTTGGCAAGCGCCAGGAACGCGCCACCCGTGCCTCCCGGTATGCCCGCTACCGCCTGAAATTCCTCGATCGCCGCGCGGGTATCGCCGCTGTTCCTCAGTGCATGGGCGGTCGCGAGCCGCAGGGCAGCATCGTTTGGAGTATCTGAGAGGAGCTCCCGATAGATGGCCAGCGCCTCGTCGAACTCGCCCAGTCCGTCGCAGGCCGACGCATAGAGGCGCCGCCACCTCGGGTGCCGGGGCTCGATCTGCAGCAGATGGCGCGCATGCATGAGCGCCGGTAGGAAGCGGCGCCGGTGAAGCATGACGTTGCCGAGCTCGAGGCGGGCATCGTGGTAATCGGGCGCTGCTTCGAGTACCGCCTCGAGCAGCAGTTCGGCATCGTCGTAGGCTTCCCGCTTGACATTGGCCTGCGCGAGCAGCCGCATTCCGTCGATGTCATGGCCGTGCTCCCGGAGGTAGCCGCGGATGTACTGCTCGGCTGCCTCGAGCCGTCCCTCGTTGAGGAGGCTCGATCCTGCCAGCAGCTGAGGCGGCAGGCTCCGCATCTTCCCGGCGCAGGCCGCGGCATGCTGCGCATCCGCCAACAGTCCGGCAGCGCGATATAGCTCGACCAGCGCCAGCCAGCTGTCGGGAAGCGCATCGTTGAGCTCCACCGCTCGCCGGAAGGCGCTCATCGCCCCGACAGTATCGCGTCGCGCGCGGTAGCCGAACGCGCGCTCCTGCCAGAGCAATCCGGACGAGGGGTACGCAACTTCCAGCTCGCTCAGCAGCGCAGTCGCTGCAGCGTGCTCGCCCTCGCTCCTCAGGCGGCGTGCCCGAGCGAGGCCGCTCTCCAGCGGATCTTCGGCATTCTCAGGCGGATCAGTTTGCACGGTGACCGGAAGTATGCCGCCTTTCATGCCGGCTGCAAGGACCTGTCCGTGACCTGCCGTCAGGACTGTTGGATCGTCGGCCTCCGCCGACGGCTCTAGGTCCCGGCGAGTGGTCCCAGCGCCGCCTTCAGCGGCCCGAGCCAGGGCTCGTAGTGGCGCCACTGGTCGAGTCCCTCGCGGTAGATAGGCCGGCGTACCTGATCGGCGCTCAATGTTCGCACCACGCGGTCGGTCTTGTAGTACTCCAGACACGCAGGCTCGAACTCGAGGCCACAGAATTCGAGTATCCGCCGCACGCTGCCCTCGAGATCCTGCACCACGTCCGAGTGCTGTACCCGCAGGATCTTCCCGGGCAGCGCCCGATGCCAATGCTCCATCAGCTCGATATAGCCGCGGTAGTAGTGCCCCATCTCCGTCAGGTCGTAGGTGAACTTCTGCCCGTTGGCGAAGAGTTGCTTGAAATTCCCGAAGCAGCAGGCCATCGCCTCGCGTCGGGCCTCGATGATCTTCGCGTTCGGCAGGATGAGGTGGATGAAGCCGATATCGTGGAAGTTGCCCGGCATCTTGTCGATGAAGAACGGCGCGCCCTGCCGGTAAACCCCGGTTTCCTCCAGATAGATCTCGCCCATCCGTCGCAGCTCCTCGGTACTGAGCTCCGCCAGCACGCCGGGATAGCGCGGCGGCTCGCCCGCCTTGCGCGTGCGGAACTGCTGCACCAGGCGCGGGATTTCCGGCAGCTCCAGAGTGCCCTCGACCTGCGAGTGTGAGGACAGAATCTGCTCGATGAGAGTCGAGCCCGACCGCGGAAGCCCGACGATGAAGATCGGGTCCGGCCGCGGACAGCCCAGGCCCTCGCGGGCCGCGAGGAATTCGGCCGTGCAGACAGTGGCCTGCAGGCGCAGGTTGCGCTCGGTAACATCGGACTTGTACACCAGCTCCGAGCGCTTCAGCGCATTGCCGCGGGCGTAATAGCGGAAGGACTCCTCGTACTCCCGGCGCTCCTCCAGGACCTTGCCGAGCGCGAAGCACAGCTGATACCGGTCGGTGAGCCGTCCGGGCGCTGCCGCCTCGGCTTCGAGCCGTCGCATCGTCATCAGCTCCTCGTCCCCGAAGCGATAGCTCTTGACGTTGGCAAGAGAGAGGAAAGCCTCCGCCGCCGTGTCCGGGGCCGCGGTTGCCGCCTGAAACTCCGCGATGGCGGCGGCTGAATCGCCCTGGTTCCTCAACGCATGCCCGATCGTGATCCGCATATTGGCGTCGTCGGGCATGTCGGCCTGCAGGTCCCGGTAGGCCCGCAGCGCCTCGTCGTATTCGCCCAGGCCGTTGACCGCGTCGGCATACAGGCCCCGCCACAGGCGGTTCCGTGGATCGATCTGCAGCAGCTGGCGCGCATGCATCAGTGCCGGCAGATAACGGCGCCGTTGCATGAGAACTCCGGCGAGCTCGCTGCGGGCGTCGTGATATTCAGGCGACTTCTCCAGGACTTCCTCGAGGAGCAGCTCCGCATCGTCCAGAACGTCGCGCTTGATCCGAACCTGCGCCAGCAGGCGCAAGGCGTCGAGATGCGGCCCGTGCCGGTGAAAGTAGTCGCGCACTTGTGCCTCAGCCTCATCGACCCGGCCTTCGTTGAGGAGGCTGGAGGCCTGAAGAAGCGCAGAAGGGAGGCTCCGCAATTTCGCTATACAGGCGCTGGCATGCTGCGCCTCGGCCTCCTGGCCTGCGACACGAAATAGTTCGACCAGCGCCAGCCAGCTCTCGACCAGGGTGTCGTTCAGCTCCACCGCACGTCGGAAGGCGGCCCCCGCTGCCGCATCGCCCTGTAGTTGGAGGCAGAGCGCGCGCTCCTGCCAGAGCAGTCCGGACGATGGGAAGTCGCTCGAGAGCTCGCCCAGGAGGGCGGTCGCGGCATCGAGAGCTCCCCTGTTCCTGAGCTCGCGTACTCGCGCGAGCCCAATCTGCAGGGGGTCCTCGGGACTCGCGGATGCGTCGGTCTGCATGACCGCGCCAGTATGCCGGTATCCGGGCCGGCTGCAAGGCGCGAAAAAAAGCAGCGGGCCTTTCGGCCCGCTGCGGCAAGTCGCCTGAGAGTCCGGCGAGGATTTAGAAGTCGATCTTCACATTCGCGAACACGAATCGTCCCAGCGTGTCGTATGCCTGCGCATAGGTGTTGCCGTTGACGAACCCTCCCAGGCTGGAGGTGGCGAGGATCGGGGGATCCTTGTCCAGGACGTTGTTCACGCCCAGCTGCAGGCTGACACTGCTGAAGATCTGATCGGTCGCGATCAGGTCGAGGTAGTCCCGGCTGCCCGTGTACAGGGTGAGAGGATTGATCTTGCCGGAGAGGAGCGGCGACGGGTTCGCGACGTCGTTCTTCGTGTTGCCGAGATGCCGCCAGCGCGCCTGCAGCCCGATTCCGTGCCACGGGGTCGACCAGCCGACCGTGAACGTATGCCGCCACTTCGGCAGCGGATTCTCGCAGGTGCCGCCGAAGTAACCGGCGCAGTTGTAGTCGCCCGACCCCGGGAATGGCTCCGTGATGAAGGACGCGGTATAGGTGCCGATCATGTTGAAGTTGACCGAGCCGAAAGCGCCGGCGCTCTGCGTGTAATTGAGCGAAATGTCCGCGCCAGCCGTCTTCTCGAATCCGAGGTTGAGCAGTGGGTCATCGACGAAGCCCAGGGGCGAGAACCAGAGCGAGCCGGCCGAGTCGCGATGCACCATGGCACAGAACTGCGGATTGTCGTCGTTCACGCACTCGCTGAGGATCAGGTTGGAGCCGTAGCTGCTGATCAGATTCTTGATCTTGATGTCGAAGACGTCGATCGTCGCGTTGAACCGCGGCAGCATGCTCGGCGTGAGCACGAGGCCCACCGAGTACGTATCCGCGATCTCGGGCTGCAGCTTCGGGTTGCCGCCGACTCTTCCGTTGTACTGGCCAGC
>Ga0157369_10002573_pt1 | contig 21713 bp, 12 predicted proteins | sample C25metaG_FD_113461 | JGI IMG/M metagenome (GOLD analysis project Ga0157369, IMG submission 113461) | Corn rhizosphere microbial communities from Kellogg Biological Station, Michigan, USA - C2-5 metaG | ecosystem: Host-associated > Plants > Roots > Rhizosphere > Soil | place: USA: Michigan...
ACCGGCGGGACGAACGGGTACGAGCCGGTCGGCAGCACCAGTGCGTCGTACCGTACCGTGCGTTGGGCGGTGGTGACCGTGCGCGCGACCCGGTCGATCGCGGTGACCGCCTCGTCCAGGTACAGCGCGCAGTCCGGGGAGTCGTAGAGGCCCGGCGCGACGAGGTCGAGGTCCTCGGCCGACGCGCCGTCGAAGTACGACGACAGCGCCACCCGGTCGTAGGCGCGCCGCGGCTCCTCCCCGAAGACCGTGACGCGCCACCGCTTTTCCCGGTCGCGCTCCCGCAGCGCCTCCACGAAGCGCTGCCCGACCATCCCGTTGCCGATTACCACCAGGTCCACGCGATTACCTTGGGGGTTTACCGTTATCCCCGTCGTTCCGGCACGTTACGGCCGCGAAACGTCTGTCTCTCGCCGGCGACCCGCCGGATGTGCGGTGGCGGTAACAACCCGGCGCCACCGATCGTCACGGGCGGGTAACCGGGGGTTCCTAGCCTGCTCGGGTGACGGCAAGCGTGCGGACGGTGTGTTCCTACTGCGGGGTCGGCTGCGGCATCGTGCTGGACGTCGCCGGGAACCGGGTCGTCAAGGCCCACGGCGACCGCGCGCACCCCGCCAACGCCGGACGGCTGTGCACCAAGGGCGCCACAACGGCCGACCTGCTGGCCGCGCCCGACCGGCTGACCACGGCCCTGATGCGCCCGGCGCGCGGGGAAACGCCGGTGCCGGTCGACGTGGACACCGCGATCCGGCACGCGGCCCAGGGGCTGCGCGCCGTCATCGACGCGCACGGTCCGGACGCGGTCGCGCTCTACGTGTCCGGCCAGCTGACGCTCGAGGCGCAGTACCTGGCCACCAAGCTGGCCAAGGGCTTCATCGGTACCAACCAGATCGAGTCGAACTCGCGGCTGTGCATGGCCAGCGCGGCCAGCGGCTACAAGCTGTCGCTCGGCGCGGACGGGCCGCCCGGGTCCTACGACGACTTCGACCACGCCGACGTGTTCCTCGTCATCGGCGCGAACATGGCCGACTGCCACCCGGTGCTGTTCCTGCGCATGATGGAGCGGGTACGGGCGGGCGCCAAGCTCATCGTCGTGGACCCCCGGCGCACCGCGACCGCGGACAAGGCCGACCTGTTCCTGCGTCCCCGAGCGGGCACGGATCTGGCTCTGCTCAACGGCCTGCTGCACCTCATTGTCGCGAGTGGACAGATCGACGAGGCGTTCATCGCCGAGTTCACCCAGGGCTGGGAGGCGATGCCGGACCTTCTCGACGGGTACCCGCCGGATGTGGTGGCCGGCATCACCGGCGTACCGGAGGAGGACCTGCGCACCGCGGCCCGCTGGATCGGCGCGGCCGGCAACTGGATGAGCTGCTGGACGATGGGGCTCAACCAGAGCACGCACGGTACCTGGAACACCAACGCGCTGTGCAACCTGCACCTCGCAACCGGCGCGATCTGCCGCCCGGGCAGCGGCCCGTTCTCGCTCACCGGACAGCCCAACGCCATGGGCGGCCGGGAGATGGGGTACCTGGGTCCGGGGCTGCCCGGGCAGCGCTCGGTCACCGACGCCGGAGACCGGGCGTTCGTGGAGGAGCTGTGGGGCATCCCGGCCGGTACCATCCGCGACGAGGTGGGCGGTGGCACCGTCGACCTGTTCGCGCGGATGGCACGGGGCGACATCAAGGCGTGCTGGATCATCTGTACCAACCCGGTCGCCTCGGTCGCCAACCGTTCCACGGTCATCGAGGCGTTGACCGCCGCGGAACTCGTCGTCACCCAGGACGTCTTCGCCCGTACCGAGACCAACGCCTACGCCGATGTGACGCTGCCGGCCGCGATGTGGGCCGAGTGCGACGGCGTCATGGTGAACTCCGAGCGCGGGGTGACCCTGCTTCGGCCGGCGGTACCCCCGCCCGGGCAGGCGTTGCCGGACTGGCAGCTGATCGCGCGCATGGGCGCGGCGCTGGGCTACCCGGAGGCGTTCGACTACGCGAGCGCCGAGGAGGTCTTCGAGGAACTGCGCGGGGCGTGGAACCCGAGGACCGGTTACGACCTTCGCGGCGTGGACTACGCCTCGCTGCGCGAGGGGCCGGCGCAGTGGCCGGCCGCACCGGGCGCCGGCCGGCGCAACCCCGTCCGGTACCGCAACGACGGGGTGAGCCAGCGGGAGCTGGTCCGCCCCGACGGCAGCAGGCCGGCGTTGGCGTTCCCCACTCCCACCGGCCGCGCGGTGTTCTATCCCCGGCCGCATCTGCCGCCCGCGGAGCTGCCGGACGGGGACTTCCCGTTCCTGCTCAACACGGGCCGGGTCCAGCACCAGTGGCACACGCTGACCAAGACGGGCAAGGTGGCCCGGCTCAACCGGCTCAATCCCGGGCCGTTCGTGGAGATCCACCCCTCGGACGCCACCGCCCTCGGCATCGCCGAGGGCGATCTCGTGGAGGTGGCCTCCCGCCGTGGCCGCGCGGTGCTGCCGGCGGTGCTCACCGATCGGGTACAGGTCGGCTGCTGCTTCGCGCCGTTCCACTGGAACGACCTGTTCGGCGCGGACCTCGCGGTCAACGCGGTCACCAGTGACGCGCTCGACCCGATCTCGCAGCAGCCCGAGCTGAAGGTGTGCGCGGTGCGGTTGGCTTTTGTGGCCGCCGCGCAGCTTGTCGGAGCGGCGCCCAGCCAGCGTTCGACAGCCGCCGCGCCGGCGCCGGCGCCGGCGCCGGCCACTCCGGTGGTGTCCGTGACCGGGCGCGAATTGGTCGTGCTGTGGGCCTCGCAGACCGGTACCGCCGAGGGCTTCGCCGCGCGCGCCGCGGACCGGTTGCGCGCCAGCGGGATCGCCGCCGGACTGCACCGGATGGACGCGTACCCGGTGCACGCACTGCCCGCGCAGGGCGACGTCCTCGTCATCACGAGTACCTTCGGCGACGGCGAGCCACCCGACAGCGGCATCGGCTTCCTCGACGCCCTGCGGGAAAGCGACGCGCCGCGCCTGGACGGCCTGCGTTACGCGGTGCTCGCCTTCGGCGACTCCAGCTACCGCGACTTCTGCGGCCACGGGCGGCGGGTGGACGAGCAACTCGGCCGTCTCGGCGCGCGGCGGCTGGCGGCCCGGGTGGACTGCGAGCCCGACTACGCGACCGCCGCGGGGCTCTGGCTGGACGAGGTGGTCACGGTACTGACGAGCGCTGACCTGGGCGCCGCTCCGACAAGCTACGCGGCGCCGCGCGGCCGCGTCCAGGATCGGGCGCCGACCGAGACGCCGTCCTATGTGGACGCTACGCTGGTCGGCAACCGGCTGCTGGGCCGCGACGGTTCGGCCAAGGAGGTCCGCGAGTTCATCGTCGACCTGGACGGTACCGGGCTCGGGTACCGGGTCGGCGACGCCCTGGCGGTCATGCCGGACAACGCATCGGGGCTCGTCGAGGAGTGGCTGCGCACCACCGGGCACGACGCCGACGAGCCGGTACGCCTGCCGGATGGCGAAACGATCGGCTTCGCCGAGGCGCTGCGTACCCGCCTGGAGATCGCCGTACCGGGCCGGCCGTTGCTGAACTTCGTGGCCGAGCGTACCGGCGACCGGGCGCTGAGCCGCATGCTGCACGGCACCGACCGGCTCTCGCTCGACCGGTGGCTGTGGGGCCGGCAGGCCGTCGACGTCGTCGGCGACTCCGAGGTGTGGGCCACCCCGCAGGAGTGGGCCGACCTGCTCGGTCCGCTGCGGGCACGCCGGTACTCCATCGCGTCCAGCCCGTTGACGAGCCCGGGACGGGTACGGCTGATGGTGTCGGTCGTCCGGTACGAGGGCGTGCACGGTCGCCGGCGTACGGGAGTCTGCTCGGGGTACCTGGCGGACGCGCCGGCCGGCACCCGGATCCGGGTGGCGGTGCACGGCTCGGCCCGGTTCCGGCCGCCGGACGACGGGCCGCGCGCGGCCATCATGGTCGGGCCCGGTACCGGGCTCGCCCCGTTCCTGGGCTTCCTCGACGACCGGGCGGCGCGCGGGCACACCGGACCCAACTGGCTGTTCTTCGGCGAGCAGCACCGCGCCACCGACTTCTACTACCGCGAGGAGCTGACCGCCCTGCGCGAGGGCGGTCCGCTGACCCGGCTGGACGTCGCCTTCTCGCGGGACCAGCGGGCCAAGGTCTACGTGCAGGACCGGTTGACCGAGCACGGCGCGCAGGTCTGGCGCTGGCTGCGGGACGGCGCGCACTTCTACGTGTGCGGCGACGCGGCCCGGATGGCCAAGGACGTCGACCGGGCGCTGTGCGACATCGTCGCCCGGCACGGCGGCATGTCCACTGTGGACGCCGCCGCGCACCTGCGGCAGTTGGGCACCGCCAACCGGTACGTGCGCGACGTGTACTGACGCGTCACCCGCCGAGGGGCCCCGACGAGGCGAGGCGGACGCCCATGAAATGCATGATCTCCTCGTGGTTGGTGGACAGCACCGCGTTGAGCGCACCGGTCCGGTAGTGGAGGTCGAAGACCGTCCGGCGGGGCGTCAGGTCCGGCCGCTCACCGGCGGCGAGGGCCTCGATCGCGGCGGGCACGTCGTGCTCGAACACCACGTTGCGGCGTACGTAGTAGCGCTCGCCGGCGACCTCGACGACGGGCAGCGCCCGGCCGGCCACGTCGCCCGGCCCGTCCTCCTCGGGCAGGCACACCGGCTTGGTCAGCAGGTCGTACCGGAAGATGTCGTCGAGTACCGGTACCGTCTCCCGCCGCAGCCGCGGCCGCATCGCCTCGGCCCACCAGCGCCGGAGGATGCGGTCGCCCTCCGGCCGGATGAACAGGTAGCCGATCGCCACCGCGTAGCCGCCGGCGCCGGCGGTCCGGGCCCGCCCGACCGCGTCGCGCAGGTGGGCGGTGCCCGGCCCGGTCGCCGTCTCCAGCCAGTCGCCGAAGCTGTTGAGCACCTCCGACTGGCTGACTCCGGCAAGCTCGCGCAGGGCGGTCCAGCTGTGCCGCAGTACCGCGTTCTCCGCCAGTACCCTGGCCCAGAACAGGAACCGCTGGATCCGGGTGTCGTCCTCGACGGACATCGTGCGGTGCGCCAGCACGTACTCGAAGTCGTCGTGGTCGCCGAGCACGGACACGATCCCGTACCGGTCCTTGTGCGCGAAGTACTCCGTGTTGGGCAGCAGGATCATCGGGTACACCGCGATCCGGGAGACCGAGCGGGACAGCTGGTCGTACCCCTTCAGGAACGACTCGACGGTCTCCCCCGGCAGGCCCCAGATCAGCTCCGCATAGCAGTCCAGCCCTTCCCGGGCCAGCCAGCCGGCCAGGTCCTGCCATTCGTTGAGCTTCATGTTGCGGCGGTTCATCGTCTCGATGGCATCCGGCTCCAAAGACTGGAGGGCCAGCGTGAACGAGCTGCGCAACCCGGCCCGCTTCATCCGCCGTACGATGTCGTAGAAGGTCTTCGACTTGTTCTTGGCCCAGGACGTCTCGAAGGCCTGCGGGAAGCCGTACCGCTGCTTGATGTCGATGAGGTCGTCGACGAACTCGACGTCGATGGGCAGCATGCCGAAGTTGGCGTCGCACGCGACGACCGTGTGCACCCGCAGCTTGGCGAACAGCTCGAGCTCCGCGCGCAGCCGGGCACGGGAGAAGGCGCGGACCCGCTGCCCCACCGCACCGCCCCAGTAACAGAACGCGCACTTGTACGGGCAGCCGCGGTTGGTCTCCAGGAGCGCGACGTCGTACCGGAACTCTCCGGCCGCGTCGGTGAGCTCCACGGCTCCGGTGCAGAACGGCGAGGGGATGATGTCGAGGTCGTCGATGCGGGGGCGTGGCGGGTTGGTCACGACAGTCCCACGAGCGTCCTGAAAGGACAGTCCACTCACGACACCCAGGTCCCGCACCGACCTACCGGAGAGCAGTTCGCGCAGCAGGTGCTGGAAGGTCAGCTCCCCCTCACCGTTGACCACGACGTCGATCTCGGGGAACCGCCGGAACACCCGGTCGGCCTGGTCGCTCACGTGGGTACCGCCGACGACCACCACACCGGAGGGGTTCAGCTGTTTGAACGTGGCCGCCAGCGCCCCGAAGGCCCGCATGTTCCAGCCCAGCACCGAGAAGGCGAGGACGTCGGGCAGTTGGCCGCGGAGCAGGTCCGCGGCCATCTGCGTGTGCGTCGCGCCACCCCGGAAGTTCCGGATCGCGATGTCCGTACGGTCCCGGATGAACGGGTCCGCGAGCGCCATCGCCTTCAGGTAGCCGGCGGCCAGCGGCAGGGACTCCAGCGGCATGTCCCAGACTCCCTGCTGCACCAGGCGCACGGTCAGCCTTCGATGGGTCTCCACACAGGTCCCCCTCGGCCGGTACAGATCCCTCGCGTCTCAGGTGTTCCACGGCATGGTCGGGAACCAGCCGTAGCCGAAGTGCGCCGGCAGCCGGACGTCCCAGTACACGACCAGGAACAGGCCGAGGGCCAGCAGCCCGGCGGCGGCCACGGCAGAGGCGCGCCCGGGCTGGGACAGCCAGCGCGCCAGCCGCTGCCCGCTGAGCAGGCTGGCCACGAGGACCAGCGCCGCCATCACGAGGATGTTGCCGAGCGCCTGCAGCGCCAGCGCGAGCGAGCCGTACAGCGGGTTGTGCGCGTTGACGGCGTAGGTCAACAGCTTGAAGAAGAGTGGGTACGGGCGCCCGACGAGGAACCCGCCGATCAACGCGCCCAGGATGACCAGCCGGGTCCGGGGCCGGGTGGCCAACGGGTCGGGCAGCACGCCGAGGCTGGCCAGCCCCAGGTAGATGAAGGCCAGGCCGATGACGCCGAAGACGATGACGGACTGGAGCAGCCGCACCGGTACCTGGTTGCCGACCGTCGCGGCCGACAGCTGCGGCAGCGACCGGCCCATGAGTACCGCGACGAAGCCGTAGACGACGGCGACGCCGAGCTGGCCCGCGCCGAGCCAACCCAGTGAGCCCAGCGCGCCGCGCAGCCGGGTGCGCCGCGGCGAGGACTGCGTGGCGACGGCCGGTGCGGCGGCGAACACCGCGATGTTGCAGGCGGTGAAGGTACCGGCGAAGCCGGAGACGAACGCGAAGAGCGCGCCGGACAGCGAGCCGGCGATGGCGTCGTGCCGTGCGTCGCCACCGAGCACCGAGTTCGCCACCGACATGCCGATCTGCTGGTCGACCAGCTCGGAGGACCAGAGCACGGCCAGCGCCAGCCCGACCAGCAGGCTCAGCACCAGAATCGCCGTGCGTGTGGCGGGCCGGGCCAACCCCCGCGGTACGGCCAGCCGACGGGTGGTCGTGGTCGTCATGAGGCTCTCCCTTTCACGTTACGGCGGCGGCGAAACCCGCCGGCTGTCCAATGTGGATGGCGATGCGGCCGTGCAGCCGGTTCGCGTCACTGACGCGCATCAGCAGCACGGCAAGGGACTCGAGTTCGCGGCTGGCGGAGATGTCGCCGGCGTCGACCGGGTCGAAGCCGAGCCGGCGCGCCAGGCGGCACACGTCGAACTTCGCGGCGGGCGTACCGGCGATGGGCAGCGACACCGGGCAACCGTCCACCCGGGCGCCGCCGAGCGCCCCGGCCGGTACCGTGTTGAAGGCCTTCGCCACCTCCCAGGTGCGCGCCGCCTCGGCGATCAGCTCGCCGCCCGAGCGCCCGGCCAGCCCGGCCGGCCCGGCCGCCCCGACCGGCTGCGCCGCGGCCAGCCGTGGGTTGGTCACGTCCACCATCGTGCGGCCGCCCCCACACCGCCCCGCCACGCCGCGCATCAGGTCCAGCGCCACGGAGAACGGCAGCGTGAGCAGCACCACGCTCGCCCGCCACCACAGCTCCTCGAACGGCACCGCCTCCCGGACACCGGCGAGCAGCACGGGCACCCCGGCGGCCTCCAGCGCACCGGCCAGGGCCCGGCCCATCCGTCCGGCGCCGGCGATCCCCACGGTCATCGCAGCGCCTCCGCCGCCGTCGCGAACCGGGCCAGCGCCCGGCGCAGTTCGTCGGGTACCGGCGTGGGTTCCAGACCGTCCCGGCCCCGGCGCATGCAGGCGACCGTCTGCCGGCCGCGGGCCAGCAACTCCACCGGCCCCGGCGCGGTACGCAGGTAGTCGAAGCACATGGTCAGCCGGTTGCCGGAGATCCGCTCCAACACCATGCGCACCTCGATCTCGTCGAAGGCGCGGCTCTCCGCGAAGAACTCGGCCGAACAGTCCACTGTGAGCAGTGCCAGCCCGACGTCCAGCGCGCCGAGCACTCCGGGCGCGTGGTCGGCGAGGAAGTGCTCCCGGCAGTGCCCCTGCCAGTGCAGGTAGTGCGCGAAGTAGACGTTGCCCACGAGGTTCGTCTCGTCGAAGGTCACCCGGTGCCGGTGCACGTAGTGGTCTGGCACGACCTCACCCCCGGCCCACGCAGAGCGCGACGGCGCCGTCCGGTCGCTCGACGGTGGTGGTGTACAACCGGTGCGGGCCGCTGCCCACCTGGAACCACCCGTCCGGCCCGGCATCCTGCAGCACCAGCGGAGCACCGGGTGGCTGGCCGAGCTTGCTCAGCACCTCCCGGCAGGCCCACCCCTGCCCGGCGGCGCGCTCCGGCCCGCCGCCGTGCCGCGCCAGCGCGTCGGCCAGCGCCGCGGCCGCGTCGTCCAACGGCATCCCAGGTACCACCCGCTCCCAGTCCACCGCGACCGGACCTGCCGCGGTCGCCAGCAGCACGTGGTCGTGCAGGTGGCTGGCTGACACCGCGGCGGTACCGGGGCCGGTGACGACCAGTCGCCCGTCCACGGTGTGCCGCACCTCGGTACCCGCGAGCCAGCCGGCCACCATCTCCACCCGCCGCCGATCGGTACGCCGGGCCGGCGTCACCGCGAGGTCGATGTCCACCTCCGGCCGCCACCGGCGCAGCGCCCGGGTCAGGTACGGCCCCAGCAGGCCCACCGGCAGCACCTGCCAGTCCACCGGCAGCGTGCCCACCGCGCGCAGCGACAGCCCGCGCCACTCCTCGACCACCAGCCGGCCGCCGTCGCTGACCACGACGTCGAACAGGTACGTGTCGGCGGTCTCGGCGCGCTGCCGGGCCTGCAGCGTCAGCCGGCCCTCCGGGCGCCGGTACACGGTGATCCGCTCGACGCCGACCGGCAGTACCCGGCGATCCGGTACGCAGGCCTGCAACGCGTGCACGAACGCGTCCCGGGCGCCCGGGTCGCCCAACTCCAGCCGCTGGTCGTGGAAGGCGCCGAACCAGCGGGCATCCGGCTCCGCCTGGATCGCCGCCGCGCACCGGTACGCGGAGAGGGCGTGATACCCGCGTACCCGCTGGAACCGCGGGCCGTGGAAGAACACGCCGCCGTACAGCGGCTGCGCATCCACGGCCTGCCCGGGGTGCACCGGGTCGGCCATCGGCTGATCGCCCGCGTGGTCGGCGTACCGCGCCTGGAAATGGTCCAGCGCGTACCCGCTCTCCTCGCTGCGGACCACCGCGTCGGTACCGTCGCTCTCGCGCACCAACGCCGCCACGCGTACCACCCGGTTGTCCCGCTCGGGCACGGTGACCGGGTGGCTGAGCGCCACCGCGGTGAACTCGCTCGGTACCGGCTTGGCGCCCAGCGCCGCGCACGCCTGCGCGATGGCCTCCAGCCCGAACACGGCCGGCAGCACGGCGATGCCGTCGATGCGATGGTCGGTCAGGTACGGGTCGGAGCCGAGCGACAGGTTCGCGTCGACGACCAGCTCCACGCCCGGTGTGTGGCTCTGCCGCGCCTCCAGGAACCGCGCGCCGCCGCCGCTCACCTCGTCGTCCCAGGCGAGGGTGGGCACGGCGGGCAGCCGGCCGGCCACCACCACGCTGGGCGGCAGCGCGGGCGTGGCGAGCAGCCGGATCAGCAGGTCGGCACCGGCGTCCGGGGGGATCGGGGTGAGGCCCTGCCGGATCAGCCCGTCGAGCACGCCGAGGCGTACGCCCATGCCGGAGCCGGCCCAGGCCGACCACTCGATGTTCAGCCATCGCACGTGCGGTACCGCGCAGGACAGTTCCGCGCAGCGGCGGGCCAGGTACTCGTTCGCGATCGCGTAGTCCGCCTCGCCGGCCAGGCCCATCCGGCCGATGACCGAACCGAAGGTCACCGCGACCCGCAACTCGTCAGTGTCCAAACAGGACAGTAGGTGCTCCAGGCCGTCGGCCTTCGGCGCCAGCGTCTCGCGCAGCTTCGCCACGGTCAGCTCGGCGATGCGGGCCGGGCTGTTGCGGCCGGCCAGGTGCAGCAGACCGCGCACCGGCCCGTAGCGCCGGCGCAGGTCGGCCACGCAGGCACGCACCGCGTCGGCGTCGGTCACGTCGACCCGGTGGTAGGTGGCCTGCGCCCCGGCGCCGGCGATCCGGTCCAGCGCGGCGCGGACCTGCTCGCCCCCGTCGCTGCGGCCCAGCAGCGCGATCCGGGCGCCGGTCGCCCGGGCCACCGCGACCGCGCAGTCCACGCCGATGCCCTTGCCGCCGCCCGAGACCAGGCACAGCTCGCCGGGGCCGATCAGCACCGCGTCGTCGCGCCGCGGCGACACCTCCATCGGCCGGACGACGGGCACGGTACGCACCCCGTCGGCGTGGTAGACCGCCTCCGTGTACGGGGGCCAGTCCCGGTGCGCCTCCCGCGCCGCGTACCCGATCCCGGTCTCGTCCGCGGGCACCTCCAGCACGTACACCGGGATGTCCGGGCGCTCGGCGGCCAGGCTCCGGCCGACCGCCGCGCCGATGCCGCCGTGATGCAGCACCGCCAGTGGCGTGCCGTCGGCATCGCAGGCGCGCAGCGCCGCGACCACGTCGTCGAGCTGGCGGGTACCCGGACCCGGTGCCAGCGCGAGCAGCCGGGCGGGTACACCGCCCGGGTCGGCCGGGAAGCCGGCCCGGATGGCGTCGGCGAGCGGGTGCCGGGCGAGGTCGCCGACCACCTCCCAGCGCCGGGCGACGCGCGGGCCCTGCGGCACCGGGCGCGGCGTCAGGTGGGTACCCATCGCCCGGACCCACGCGGCCACGCCGGCCGCGGGCGGCACCGCCGTGGCGTCGGCGGGCGGCAGCCCGGCGATGGTTGCCGCGAACTCGGCCACCGTGGCGCCGGCCAGCGCGAGCGGGGCGGCGGGCAGCGCGCGGCCCAGGTCCCGGGCCGTCTCGCTGGCCAACTGGGTCACGGCAAGGGAGGTCAGGTGCAGGTCGGCCAGCAGCCGGGCGTCCGGCGCGACCGCCGCCGGATCCAGTTCCAGCGCCGCCGCGAGCCGCGCCACCACGGCGGTGGCCGGGTCGCCCGCGACCTCCGGTCCGGTGGCCGACGCGGGTACCGGGAGGGTGTCGGCGCGCGGTGCGTCGACCCGCCCGTCCGGCGCCGCCTCGCACGGATTGGCGATGAACCGGGGCGTGCGGGCGAGGTCGAACGGGCGGCTGGCCCGGCGGGCGAAGTACGGCTCCAGGCTGTCGCAGGCGCCGGCGGCGAACAGGGCCGCGGTCGCGGTCGCCAGGTCGTCGCCGCCGGGCGCACCGCAGTCCATGGGTACCGCACCGGCCAGCCCGCTGAGCACGCGCCCCGGCCCCACCTCGACGAGCAGGTCGGTGGCGAGCAGACCCAGCGCCTCTCGGAACCGGACCGGCGCGGTGAGCTGCCGGGTCAGTACCTCGGCCGGGTCGTCTCCGTGCCACCAGTCCCCGGTGACCGTGGAGGCCAGCGGACGGACCGGTGGCCGCCACGTCAGCCCCCGCGCGGCCGCCCGGACCCGTTCGCCGGCCGGCCGCATCAGCGGCGAGTGGAACGCCTGGCGCACCGGAAGCCAGGTGGCGTCCACACCGCGGCGGCTCGCGGTCGCGACGACCCGCTCGACCTGTGCCCGCTCGCCCGACACGACCACCTGGTCCACGGCGTTGTCCGCGGCGATCACCGCGCCGCTGCCGGCGAGCAGGTCCGCGGCCGTGGCCCGGTCGGTACGCAGGCTGGCCATGCCCGCCTCGGCGGGGCTGGCCGCCGACATCGCCGCGCCCCGCTCCCGGGCCAGCCGGTACGCGCCGTCCTCGTCCAGCGCGCCGGCCCACACCAGCGCGGGGATCTCCCCGAGGCTGTGCCCCACCGCGGCATCCGCCCGTACCCCGAGCGCGTCCAGCCAGCGCAGGCCGGCCAGGGCCGCCCGGACGATCGCGGGCTGGGCCACGGCGGTGTCCACCGCGCCGTCGGCCGGGAGGGACAGGTCGTCGCGGTACCCGGACGGCAACGCGTCGACCAGCTCCCGCAGCGCGCCGGGATCCGGGTAGCAGGGCGAGCCCTGCCCGGAGAAGAGCAGCCCGACCCGCAGCGCGCCGCCCACCACAAGGAAGGCGCGCCCGTCCCGGTCCAGCACCCGCCGCTGCCCCGCGGCGAGCCAGCCCAACGCGCGTTCCAGGACCGCCACCAGTTCGGCGGTACCGGCCACCGCCGCGGCGAACCGGGCCGGGGACGCGCCGCGGCTGGTACCCGCGAGCGTGGCGGCCAGGTCGGTCAGTTCGGCACGGGAGGCGGTACCCGCCGCGTCCCGTACCCGGGTCAGGAGCGTTGCCAGCTCCTGCGCGCTGGACGCGGCGCAGGCGACCACCTCGCGGCCCGGGTGCCGGGCGGCCTGCCGCCGCTCCCGCCAACTGAGTGTCCGCCGGGTGGAGTGCGCCGCGCCGCCGAGCACGAGGTGCGCGTTGATGCCGCCGAAGCCCATCGCGCTGACCGCCGCGTACCGATCGGGTGTCGTCCACGGCTGCGCCTCGTCGCCCCGCCGCAGCCCGCCGGCGGCCGCCGCGAGCAGCGGGTGCGGCCGCTCGCACCCGGTCGTCGGCGGCAGGATCTCGTGATGCACGGCGAGTGCCGCCTTGATGAGTCCGGCCGCGCCGGCGGCCGCCTTGGTGTGGCCGATGTTCGCCTTCACGCTGCCCAGCACGGCCGGGCGTGGCGAACCGCCGCCCCGGACCTCCACGAGCGCGCGCAGCTCGACGGCGTCGCCCACCTCGGTGCCGGTACCGTGCCCCTCGACCAGCTCCACCATGCCCGGCTCCAGCCCGGCGGCGGTGTACGCGCGGCGCAGCGCCAACTGCTGCCCGGACAGCTCCGGCCGGGTCAGGCCGCCCGTGCCGTCCGACGAGGTACCCCAGCCCAGCAACCGCGCGTACGGTCGCAGGCCGCGGCGCTCCGCGTACGAGCGGCGGCACAGGACCACCACGCCGCAGCCCTCGCCGGGCAGGAACCCGGTGGGCCGGGCGTCGTAGACGCGCATCTCGGTGCGCGCGAGCGCCCCGAGCCGGGCGAAGCCCACCATCTCGAACGGGTCCAGGCTGAGGTCCACGCCGCCCGCCAACGCCACGTCGAGCCGTCCGGCGGCCACCGCCTCAGCCGCCGTACAGACCGCGATCAGCGACGAGGCGCAGGCACCGTCCACTGTGTACCCGGTGCCGTGGAAGTCGAAGTGGTTGCAGATCCGGCCGGCGATCGTGTTGGCGAGCCCACCGGCGAGGGTCTCGTCCGACGGCTCCGGGAAGCGTGCCTTGTAGCTGTGCTCCACATTGGACAGAAGCTGCTCACTCTCCGATGTGGACAGTGAGGTGTCCCGCAACGCGTCGAGCAGCGTGCGCCGCACGTACGGCCAACGCACCCGCAGCAGCGCGGCGCGGGAGAACTCCCCGGTCAGCGAGTTGCCGAACACCACGCCCACCCGGGCGCGGTCGGTACCCGCGCCGTCGGGCAGCCCGGCGTCGGCCAGCGCGGCGGCGGTGGTCTCCAGGGCGAGCCAGTGGGTCAGGTCGACCGCCCGGTACGCGGCACCGGGGATCCGGAACCGCTCCCGGTCGAACGCCCAGCCTTCCAGCACCGCCGCGTGCGTCAGGTACGTCTGGTCGACGCCCTCGCCACCGTACTCGGCGAGCGGGAGCCGCTGCGGCGGCAGCGGGCGGAACGACCGGCGCCGGCTGAGCACGCTCTGCCACAGCTCCTGCGGATCGGCGGCCTCCGGGTACCGGCACGCCATCCCGACCATGACGACGTCGTCTGCCATCGCGTCCTCCATGTCCTGTCTCCAGCGGACCGCACGGCACGGCGTTCAGCGAACCGCCGCCTCCTCGGCCCGCGGCTCGGGTACCGGCACCGGCAGCGCCAGCGGCCGTGGCTGGCGGGCGACGGCCAGCGCGCGCCACGCCCGTAGGGCCAGTGCCAGCACCAGCCGCCCAGCGCACACGATGGTCAGCGCGTAGAACAGGCCGAAGGTGATGTGCATCAGCACGAGTCCGCCGTACACGAGTGCCGTCGCGGCGCCGAACACCGCCTGCGCGCGCGGCGGGAACGGGGTGGTACCGGGGTCGGTGATCATGTAGTTGGTGAACAGTACGAAGGCCACCCCCACCATCGTCAGCAGCGCCGAGTCGAGCGCGTGGTGGAAGACGACGGCGCGCACCAGCGCCTGCAGGACGAAGCCGCCCAACCAGCCGGCGATCAGCGGCATCCGCCGGGTCAGCTTCGCGTTGAGCATCGTGCCGCTGGCCAGGATCACCGCCGGGATGAGCCAGTCCGGGACGCCGCTCACGTTCTCCGTGAAGTGGTACGGCGGCGCGATGCTCACCCAGCTGAAGCACAGCAGGGTGACGCTGATGCCGAGGTTGCTCGGGTTGAAGACGTGCCGTACGGCACCGGCGATCTTCACCCGTACGATGTACTTGCCGGAGACCGCGACCGTCACCGCGAAGATCGTCGGCCACAGGTCGTCGTTCGCGTACAGCAGCATGGCGCAGGCGAGCCCCGCGATGTGCGCCGGCAGCAGGAAGTTCACCAGGTTCGTGAACGAGCCGCGGTAGCGCGCGACCCCGTGCCGTGCCCACGCGTCCACGGTCTCCAGGAACAGGCTCACCGCGTACGCCGTCGCGACGCCGACGATCGGCGTGAGGTACGCCTGCTCGAAGCCCAGGAAGAGGAAGCCCAGGATGTTGAATGCGGTGATGGAGATCGCGAAGCGGCGCAGCGCGGCGATGCGCGGGTCGACTCGACCGGACATGGTTGCCTCCGCTGGGACTGTGGTCATCGGTTGCGGGCGTCGAGCACGAGGTCGTGCCACCCGGTGGACTCGGTGGTGGTCATCCGGTGCAGGCCGGCCGCGTCCCGCCAGGACACCGTGACGGTGACCGGTCCGCCGGGCGCGGCGCCCAGCCCGAAGAGCAGTTCGGGCGCGTTCACACCGGTGTGGCCGTTGGCCGGGTACAGCTGGCTGGTCTGCGCCTTGCCGTCCGGCCGCGTCACGGTGACGGTGGCACCGATCGCCGGTCGGGGCAGGTCACCGGGCGCCGCGGGCGGCAGCAGCAGGCGCAGCCCGAGGTACGCGCGGTCCGGGCCGGTGTTGTGCAGGAATAGCGAGCGCGCCCACTGGTCGGCGATGAGCAGGTCGAGCTTGCCGTCGTGGTCCACGTCCCCGACCGCGAGCCCCCGGCTCGGGCCCGGATTGTCGATGCCCAGTGCCGCGGCGATGTCGACGAAGCGGCCGGAGCCGTCCCGTACCAGGAACGGATCCCGCTGGTGCCCGGCCACGTCGGCGCCGGGCTCGAAGTTCGGCCATGCCGACGGATGGCGCACCACCTCGTCGTTGGTCATCGCCAGCTCCTGCAGTTCGGGCCAGCGGTTCGTGGTGCCCCGCAGGAAGCCGACCGCCTGGACGAGCTCGTCGACGCCGTCGCCGTCGAAGTCCGCGGCCTTGATGTCCCACGCCCAGCCGGTACGGGCCATGCCGAGCTGCTGGCTCTCGTCCTGGTACGGCGCCGTGCTGCCGAGCGGGCCGGTACCGGTGCTCACGAACGCGAAGTTGCTCTCCTCCAGGCCGCCCGAGGTGGTGATGTTGCTGACCACGATGTCCGGCCGGCTGTCGCCGTTGAGGTCGGTGAACGTGACGCCCATGCTCTTGAACGAGTCGTTGCCCAGCACCTTGGACTTGGGCGTGGTGGCGTCGCGCGCACCGGGCAGGTCGGTGAACGCGATGTGCCCGGGCCGGGAAACGTTGTGCAGCAGGTAATCCGGCCCGAAGTCGTTGGCGACGTACAGCTCGGGCAGGCCGTCACCGTCGAGATCCTGCGCGCCGCTGGCCAGCGTCCACGACGTCGCCTGCCTGGTGGTCAGCGCGTCGGACGCGTCGGCGTACACCGGCCGGCGCACCCCGTCGACCATCGGTGTCGAGACCAGCCGCAGGATCGCGTTGCGCCCGCCGTTGGCGGCGTTGGACATCGAGTCCTGCATCTGCATCAGCGCGTCGTTCGCCGCGCTGGGATCGAGGACCCGGGCGCCGTCGGGGAAGTAGTCGCCGATGAACACGTCGAGGTTGCCGTCGCCGTCGAAGTCGGCCACGTTCGCGGTGGTGCTGTTCCAGACGCGGACCGGACCGGGTACCACGTCGGTGGCGACGAACGCGCCGGGTCCCAGCGGCACCCCGGGGCGGCGCAGGTAGGCCAGCGGGGTACGGCCCCAGAAGTACACCAGCACGTCGGTGTACCCGTCCTGGTTCAGGTCGGCGGGCAGGCAGCCCATCGGAGCCGTGGTACGCGCGTCGTACGTGACGCCCTCGGGTACCAGCGGGAAGGTCGGGAAGCGGTTCGGGTGCTCGGCGGTGGGGCCGATCGTGACCGAGTCGTCGCGCGGATCCACCAGGCACCGTTCGTTGGGTAGCCCGTCGCCGTCGAAGTCGGCAAGGCCGGCACTGCCGCCGACGGCGGAGATCCAGGTGCGGATGTGCCGCAGCGCGGGCTCCACCTCGCGTTCGGTGCGGGCGCCCGCCGGATCCCCGTTCGCGTCGGTGATGGTGAAGGAGAATCTCTGCGCCAGCGCGGACCGCTGCGCCGCGGTGGCCTCCGGCAGCCTGGTGAGGATCCCGATGGTGGCGCAGACGACCAGGGCCAGTACGGCGACGAGGGCCGTGCGGATCGGCCGCGGCAGCGTCATGTCAGCTCCTTCCGGTGCAGGTCTGTCCACTGTGGTCAGTGGTCGAGCAGCTCCACGCTCGTCGCCGCGCGCTGCTGGATGCGGCGGCGCCAGGTCCGGTAGTCCGCCGGCCCCGCGCCCGGCCGGTTGAGCCCGTACTGGGCCTGGTCGGTCCACGTCGCGGCCTCGTCCAGGTCCGTGCCGGCCAGCGTGGTCACGGCGGTGTGCGCGTGCGCCGGCGCGTAGCCGCAACGCCGCCAGGCCTCGGCGCCGAACGCGGCGCCCTGGGCGAGCGCGGGCGCGTGCTCCCCGCCGCGTTCGCGCAGCCGCTGGTACACCTCCGCCGGTACGCCCCCGGCGTAGGCGGCGGCCAGCCCCACCCCGCTCCACAGGTCGCCGTGGTGGCGCAGCGGCAACTGCAGGATGCGCGCGCCGATGGCGTCCGGGTCGCCGCACTCCCGGAACCACAGGGAGCGCCCCACGCCCTGGTACAGGATGTCGCAGGTGGCCTCGCAGCGGGCCGGATGCCGCGCCCGGCGCCGCATGCCCTGCTCGGAGGCGAAGAACGCGCGGCAGAAGCCGCGACCGTCGTACGCCAGCCAGCGCAGCAGCGGTTCGTCGACGACGTACCGGCTCGGGCCGGCGCGGTGCAGCTTGGCGTCGGCCCAGCCGACACCGACCTGGATCAGGTGGACATGGCTCGACTGGTACGCGTCGAGCAGCGCGGCGAAGCGGCGGCCCCGGCCCGGGTTCAGCCCGTCGAGCAGCGCCGCGGCCATCGCGGCGCCCTCGGCGCTGAAGCCTTGCCAGGTCGGCGGTTGGCCGCTGAGGTCCGGCGCCCGCCCGGCCGGAGTGCGCAGCATGAGGTTGAAGCCGGCGAGGAACGCGGCGGCCGAGGTCTCCAGGGACCGGCGGGTTTCCGGAGCACCGGTCCGGAACCCGCGCCGGTCGAAGTCCACCAACTCGGGCGCGAGGGCCAGCATGCGGCGCCAGCCGGACACGCGTACCGGTGCAAGGGATTGTGTTGTCTCGACCATGTCCGCTCCCACGACGCCGACCGACTCCGACGCCGCCAGCCTTGCAGGGCGACATTGACAGGTTCTTGAAGCGGCTGTATCTGGATTTAAGAGGGTCAATAGCTCCAACGGATCGACGGATCGCTAAGCCTTAATTAAGCTTGCCTGGTGGCGGGCGGCCCGGGCGGCGGCTCGGCGGCAGCCACGTTCCGAGTACGGCAAGCCGCGAGAAGTTCCGGCCGCCCAACGCCGGTAACATGTGGCTCCGCATGCGCTCAACAAGGCATATTCCGTCACCAAAGCCGTGCAGCGATGTGGCCCCACATCCAGTAAGGTGGCGATGAAAGCCACGAAGTGGATAAAGCGACCATGCCGGTTCGTCACCAGGAGAATCCATGACCGAGATGCAAGGAAACTACGGCGAAGGCGCACCCTGTTGGCTCGAGTTCGTCACGTCCGACGAGGCGGCCGCGACGACTTTCTACGGCCAGTTGCTGGGTTGGGAGTTCGAGGGCGTCGGCGAGGACGGGTACGTGACCGCCCGGGTCCGTGGCAAGGCGGTCGCGGGCATCAACAACACGCCGGAAGCCGGCGGTGAAGCGGCGCGCTGGAACGTGTACTTCGCCACCGACGACCTCACCGGCGCGGTCAAGCGCGCCACCGCCTCCGGCGGCCAGGTGACCACGCCGCCCACGGACGTACCGAACGAAGGCCGGTTCGCGGTGGTACGCGACCCCCAGGGCGCGCACTTCCGGTACTGGCAGGCGCAGGGCCGCCCCGGCGCCGAGCTGATCGCCGAGCACGGCGCACCCACCTGGTTCGAGCTGCGTACGCCCGACACCGGCGCGGCCGCCGAGTTCTACCGCGCCGCCCTCGACCAGCCGGTCGAGTCGCTGGGCATCCCCGGCTTCGACTACCTGACCGTACGCATCGACGGCAACCCCGTGGCCGGCATTCTCGGGGTACCGGGCGAGACCACCCGGTGGACCGCCTACTTCTCGGTCTCCGACACCGACGCCGCGGTCGACCGTGGCACGAGCGCGGGTGGCACGGTGACCGAGGGGCCGCACGACTCGCCGCAGGGCCGGGTCGCCTGGCTGGTCGACCCGCTGGGCGCCGAGGTTGTCGTCATCTCCCCGCCGCCCGGGCGCGGCTGAACGCGCGAAGCGGGCGCGATCCCGGTCGGGATCGCGCCCGCTTCGTATCAGGCAGATCCGGTTACGCCAACGCGGGTTCCCGCTCCGGAGCCTCAACCGCGGCCGTCTCGGCGTCGTTGAGGTCGCAGACCCGTACCAGCGTCTCGTACGCGACCAGCGCGCCGCGGACGACCTCGTTGTACAGGTCCTGAGCCGCGATGCCCAGATCGCGCATCGGCTGCATGAACAGCAGGAAGAACGACTGGAAGTCGTATCCGCTGAGCATCTCCCGGCCGGTCGCCTCCATCTTCTGGATGAGCTGCACCCGTACCCGGAGCTTGCGCAGCCGCGCGATACGCGCCTGCGACATGCCGGTGAAGCCGCCCTCACCCAGCTGGCGCAGGGTGTTCTCGTAGCACTCGTCGCGCCCCTTGGACAGCGCCAGCGCGGCGTATGCCTGGAGGTACTGGTACTGCCCCACCGCCTGGTTGATGAGGTCGACGGTGCCGTCCAGCGCCCGGAAGCACGCGTCGTAGGTGGAGGACACGTTCTCCATCTGAGAGGTCACCCGGTTCACGTCCACCTCGCCGGTTGGCGAGACGGCGCTGCCGGAAGCCTCAACGACCCAGCGCACGGTCTCGTCGAGGCTGGCCAGCGCCTCCACCGAGTCACGGACAGCGCGCAGAGTCGCAGCCGTGGCGATCGCGTCGGAGGCCAGTCCTTTCGTGATTTCCGCCGCCTCACCGCTTGCATAGTTGGTAGGCGGACATTCGTTGTGCAGACCCAGAACGCCCACTGCGGTCTCCCATCGCCGTTACCTGAGGTCGATTTCGACGATAAGCAGCAGCAGGCAGCGCCTACTACTCGCACGTTGCCGCGACAAGGGCGTACCGGCTTTTTCCACAGTGGACAGACGTGGGTGGCAATCCGCGAGAAGCCCCGGTGCGCACGAATGCGGAATGATCCTCATTATCGTGTCTGAAATGCGGTGGGAGGCCGGCATGGAATCCACTACAGGGGTCAGCGCACCACCGGCCAACGAGCTGTCCGGGGTCTTCGACCGGGCGGCCGCCACCTACGACGACGTCGAGTTCTTCACGCCGATCGGTGCGCAACTGGTCGCCGCCTCAGGCCTCCGCCCGGGCGCCAACGTGTTGGATGTGGGCTGCGGGCGCGGTGCCTGCACCTTCCCCGCCACCGAGGTCGTCGGCCCGACCGGCTCGGTCACCGCCATCGACATCGCACCGGCCATGGTCGAGGGCACGCTGCGGGAGATCGTCGCCCGGCGGCTGCCGAACGTCCGCGCGATGCTGGGCGACGGGATGCGGCCGCCGTTCCCGCCGGCGCGGTTCGACCACGTGTTCGCCGGGCTGGTCGTCCACATGCTGCCCGACCCGGGCGCCGCACTGCGCCGGTACGCCGAATTGCTGCGCCCCGGTGGCCGGTTCGCGATGAGCACCTTCGGGCCGGCCGAACCCGGGTTCTTCCGGATCACCGACGCGTTGAAGCCTTTCGTGGCGGGCCCGCTGCCGAACGTGCCGATGGTGACCGGCACTCCGCTGGCCAGCGCGGACGGGATCCGGGAACTGGTTCGCGGTGCGGGCTTCACCGACGTACGGGTGGTGGACGCGAGCGCCGACCTCGAGTACCCGGACCGCGACAGTTGGTGGTCCTGGCTGTGGACCACGGCCGGCCGGATCGCGCTGGAACGCATCCCGGCCGAGCGCATGCCGGACGCCAAGGCGGCGGCGTACGAGCAGATGGACGCCCTGCAGCGGGAGCGCGGTCGGCTGACGGTCCACTGGACGGTGTGGCACACCTTCGCGAAGGTGAGCGGCTGACGCGACCGCGCACCCGGCACCCGGCACCCGCGCACGCGGCACCGAAGGGACGGCACCGCCGATGAGACCCCTCCTCCCGCCCATGATCGACGGCGCGCCACTGGTCGGCAGCGCGCCCGCCTTCTTCCGCGACCCGCTGGGCGTCATCGAGGCGGGCCGGCGCACCCACGGTCCACTCTTCGGCCTGCGGCTCGGGCCGATGCGCGCCGCCGTGATCCTGGATCCCGCGCGGGCCAACGCGATGCTCGACCTGCCGGAGAGCACCTTGGCGGTCCGCCCGGTCTACCAGTGGGTCAAGCCGATGTTCGGCGAGGTGATGCAGGCCGCGCCGTACGCGGACTACCTGGCGCAGCGCGCGGCCCTGGTGCCGGCGCTGCGCGGGGCGCACCTCGGCGGGTACCTGCGCGTCATGGCGGACGAGGCCGCCGCGTGGACCGCCGGCCTCGGTGCCACCGGCACCTTCGACGCGGTACGCGACCTCGAACGGCTCTCGATGAACATCGCGCTGCGCCTGTTCCTCGGCGCCGACATCCAGGCCCGCCTCGGCGCCCGGGTCCGGTCGCTGTTCCTCGACGTGGCCGCCGGCATGGAGGTCTTCCTGCCGGCCAACTTCCCGGCGCCCCGGCTGCTGCGCCGCAACCGGGCCCGGCGCAAGCTGTTCGCACTGCTGCGTCCGGAGATCCAGGCGGTCCGCGCGGATCCCGACCCGGAGCGGTACGGCTTCTTCGCGCACCTGGTCGCGGCGAGCGACGCGGGTACGGCGTTCGACGACGAGACGGTCATCGGGCTGATCCTCATCCTGGTCTACGCGGCCTACGAATCCAG
>Ga0157369_10002577_pt1 | contig 21701 bp, 18 predicted proteins | sample C25metaG_FD_113461 | JGI IMG/M metagenome (GOLD analysis project Ga0157369, IMG submission 113461) | Corn rhizosphere microbial communities from Kellogg Biological Station, Michigan, USA - C2-5 metaG | ecosystem: Host-associated > Plants > Roots > Rhizosphere > Soil | place: USA: Michigan...
GCTTTGTAAGTGAGTTCGAACCGCACCTGGTCGTTGCCTTTACCGGTGCAGCCGTGCGCCAGGGCATCGCAACCTGTTTTCAATGCGACTTCGGCCTGGCGCTTTGCGAGCAGCGGCCGCGCAATTGAAGTACCGAGCAGATATTTGTTTTCGTATACAGCGCCTGAGCGCACCAGCTTCCACAGATAGTCGGTTACGAACTCCTCGCGCATGTCTTCCACATACACTTCAGAAGCTCCGGTCTTAAGGGCTTTCTCTTTCAGCCCGTCCAACTCTTCACCACCCTGCCCGATATCCCCGCAAACGGCCACGACTTCGCAGCCGTAGTGCTCTTTGAGCCACGGAATGATGATGGATGTATCCAAACCGCCGGAGTAGGCCAGCGCTACTTTTTTTGCTTTGATTTTGTTCATTTCTTCGGGCGTTATTGCAACAGCATTAGTAAGACTGCCTTTTGCACGTGCAGGCGATTCTCGGCCTGGTCAAATGCCACACATTGCTGCGATTCCATGACCTCGTCCGTCACCTCCAAGCCGCGCTTGGCCGGCAGGCAATGCATGAAGAGCGTGTCCTTCCGCGCGTTCGACAGCAACTGATCGTTTACCTGGTAAGGCGCAAAAAGCCTATTTCGCTCTTCGGCCTCGGTTTCCTGGCCCATGCTGGCCCATACGTCGGTATACACTGCGTGCGCAGACTTCACCGCGTGAGCAGGATCACTTGAAATCTCAATTTCCGCTCCCGACTCATGCGCGAATTCTCGAGCTTGTTCGACGATCTGCGTATTCGGACCATATCCCACCGGGGTCGCAACCGACATATGAATGCCCAGCCGCGCCGCGCATAGCAGAAGTGAATGTGCGACATTGTTGCCGTCACCAACGTAGGCGAGCTTTAATCCGCGCAACTTGTCGAACTGTTCCTTCAGAGTCAACATGTCGGCCAGAGCTTGGCACGGGTGGTATAAGTCGCTCAGCGCGTTGACTACCGGAAGCCCGGACCACCGCGCCAACTCTTCAATGGTCTCTTGCGTAAAGGTCCGCGCCACAATTGCCTCCGTCCAACGGGCAAGGTTGCGGGCCACGTCCTTCAATGGCTCGCGCTCTGCTATCAATCCAACCTGCGTGACGCAATCGCCACCAAGCTGCTTGATGGCGAGTTCGAACGTCATGCGCGTTCGCAACGACGGCTTCTCAAACAGCAGGCTGACGTATCGTCCCTTCAGAACGCTCATATATCGCTGTCCGGATTGCTTCACCTGTTGGCTCAGATCGAGAAGAGCAATCAACTGGTCCGTGGACAAATCCAGATCGTGCCGCAAGTTGGCGGCACGAGCATGGGATGCTGGCTGTTGTAGATACGCGGCCATGGAGCTAACCCTCTAGTGAATTTTTATTCACCATAGTGAATATTTACACATTTTGGGTTCGAATCGCAAGCTGCTACTATTCGGGGTTTTTTCTTGCCAGATCTATTAGTCATGAAGTTCGGCGGCACCAGCATGGGCAATGCCGACCGGCTACAAGTCGCCGCCGAGATCATTGCGGAGCAGCACAAGAAACGTCCGCTGGTGGTGGTAGTCTCCGCCATGTCCAAAGTCACGGATTTGCTTCTCGAAACGCTGCGGCACGCCGAGGTCGGAGACCGGCCGGCCGTCGAATCTACCATTGAATCCTTGTCGCGGCGACATCAGGAAGCCTGCCAGGCGCTGGCCGGGGAGGCGTCCGCCGATGTCGAATCGCTGATCGCCGAATTTCGGCGCATTGCCAATGGAATCTTGATGTTGGGCGAGCGACCCCCACGTTCGGTAGATGAAGCGATCGCAATTGGCGAGCGCCTTTCGGCGGCTATCCTTTCGCGGTATCTTCGAACAACGGGTATTCCCGCGGAGGCCGTCAGCGGTGGCGAGGTCATCGTAACGGACGCCGTATTTGGCAATGCAGCCCCGCAGATGCCTGCGACCAAAACGCGGTGTGCCGAGCGTCTGCTGCCGCTCATCGGGCAAGACATTGTTCCGATCGTCACGGGCTTCAACGGTGCCACAGCGGACGGGCGGCCGACCACGCTAGGGCGGGGCGGTTCCGATTTTTCCGCTTCGATCCTGGCGGCCGCGCTGGATGCCGAGGAACTCTGGATCTGGACCGACGTCGACGGAATCATGACAGCGGATCCGCGCATTGTTCCGGATGTCGCGGTGCTCGATGAAGTAACCTACGCCGAGGCCGCCGAACTGGCCTACAACGGCGCGAAGGTTCTGCACCCGCGCACACTCGCGCCGCTGGTGGAAAAGCAAATTCCGGTGTGGAGCAAGAACAGCTTCGCGAGGCATAAGCCTGGGACGAAGATAGTCTCGAGCTTCGACGAGCCGAAGGGCGCGCGTGCGGTTACTTCCATGTCGGATGTAGCTCTTGTCTCGATGGAGCCGGCAAATTCGGTCTTGAGTGGGACCAGGCTGATGGCGCGCTCGCTCGACGCCTTGGCGCTCGCCAATGTCGAAATTCTGGTAATCACCAGTTCCAGTTATCGTCAGACATTCTGCTTTCTGATCCGCAAGCACGATGTTGCGGCCGCGCTAGAGGCGCTCGAGTCAAATCTCTCGATTGAATTAGCGCATGGTTACCTCAAGCCGATTGAAGTCGACGAGAGCGTCGGCCTACTGGCGGTCGTAGGAGAAGGGATGCGCGGCACGCCAGGTCTCGCGGGACGTGTCTTTACGGCCATTTCGCATGAAGCGGTCAATATCATCGCCATTGCCCAAGGCTCGAGCGAACTGACCATCGGGATCGTGGTTCGGATCGACAAGCTCCATGCGGCCGTGCGCGCCGTGCATCAGGAATGCCAACTCGGAAAGATTCGATCCGCGGCCTATCGCGTTACGACTTGAAAATATCGCAACGGGCTGTCCGGGATCAAAAGGTTTTCCCGTCACTGCACCTCCTCGGTATGTTCGATGGGGTGCTGACCTTGTTTTTGCAATCGTAATTCTGCTCGTGAAGGTTCCACAACCGCTACTCCGATTTTCGACCCTTCCTCATAAACCCTGCTCAGCAATTCCCTATTACCGTACCGGTCGAAAACCAGTTCCGAGTGTTTCGGTGCATCCGGAGCCTTCGCTTCTCTCACCAGGAATTCCTCCGCGGTGTTTCCGTCGTGACTTCTGGCTGTCATAACAGTGAGGTCGGTATCGGGCATCATCTGAAACGTATACTTTCCCGGTGGGAGCGTAGTGTTTCCTATAGTGAATCTGTGATGGATATTAGCCTCGATCGGATCAGCAACTTGAGCGCTGGATAATTGGGCGCCAAGCATTATCAAAAAAGAGCTTGCGATCACAAGCAAGAACGTTTTGGAATTGTTTTGCATCTTGATTGACTCCTCCAATTTGTTGGACGAAGCGCAGGCAACGGTTGTTAGGATGTGGGCTTCGTAAATCCCGTAAGCAAAAGATGAATAGTAAATAAGACAGGTGTGTGTCTTTTACGAAATCGCGCGACTTAGTCCGCACGCCTAGCGTTCTGGTGGACCACTAATTGCCGCACGGTAAATTCCAGGCCGGTGTGACGGAACGCGCCGCTGAGGGTTCTCTCTACTTCATCCAGATTGTGCTCCGCCAAGGCCACTATGGAAGGTCCGGCGCCGCTCAGGCAAACGCCCAAAATATCGGGATGCTGGATGGCCAGGGCGCGCTCCAGGCCGGGGACCAGTTTCTGGCGGAATGGCTGGTGAATCCGGTCCTGCAAGGCCTCGCGCAGGATGGAGTAATTTCCACTCTGCAAAACTTCGAGCAGTAAGGCTACACGCTGCAGGTTGAATACAGCGTCCTCGCGCGGCACGGATTCCGGCAGCGCCTCGCGCGAGGCGGCAGTGGAGAGCGGAAACTCCGGAGTCAAGACCACAAATCGCAGCGCCTCCGGCCAGGCGAGCGCTGCCGCAAATGCGGATCGATCGGGGAGCTGGCAACTTACCGTTAACCCTCCCAGCAGCGCGGCGGCAACGTTATCGGGATGGCCCTCCAGCGCGCAGGCCGCATTCAGCAGCCCCTGCCAGGGGAGTGGACCCGCTACCGATTCATAGAGACGCAATCCTGCCACCGTGGCAGCCGCGCTGCTGCCCAGACCGCTGCGCATCGGAATGTCGCTAGAAACCTTCACGCGCAGTGACGGAAAGGACGCCGCGTGTTGCCGCGCCGCAAAACGGAACGCGCGCTCGATATAGTTCTCGCCATCGACATTGCAGTTCACGAAGTCGAAATGCAATTGGCCCGATCCGCTCGCGCTGGCAACGGAAAGGCGAAGGTAGAGTTGAACCGCCACGGCCAATGTGTCGAAGCCGGGTCCGAGATTGGCGATCGACGCGGGCACTCGAATCTCCAGGCCGTTGAGGCTGGTGTTCATCGCTATCAATCCAGAATAGGGGGTCAGCGCTTCTGCGATTTGACGATGTAGTCGGTATCTTTCAGCGCATGGCCGGTGAGAATGGCCACGACTTCCGCGTCCCGATCGATTTCGCCGGAGTCGATGAGCTTTCGTAATCCGGCGAGAGTAGTGGCCGAAGCCGGTTCGCAGCCGATGCCGTCGTGCCCGATCGCGGATTTCGCCTCGCCAATCTCTTCGTCCGTTACGTCCATCACTCTGCCACCGGTGAAGCGTACTCCTTGCAGCGCCTTCTTCCAGGAGCGCGGATTACCAATCCGAATCGCGGTCGCGGCAGTTTCCGGCTTCGCCACAGCCTCTAACTCCGACGCTCCGGAATTCCACATGCGCGCCAGCGGATTGGAACCGCTTGCCTGCACGATAATCATACGCGGCGCTTTTTCGATAAACCCATAGGTTTTCAGCTCGATGAAGGCTTTGCCGAAGGCGGACGAGTTTCCCAGATTCCCGCCGGGGACCACCAGGTAATCCGGGACGCGCCAGCCGAGTTGCTCGAGCAGCTCGAACATCGCCGTTTTCTGGCCTTCGATACGGAACGGATTGATGGAATTCAGAAAGTAGAGATTCGGATCCGCGTTTTCGAGCAGAATGTTCAGCGCGTCATCGAAGCTTCCTTCGATCTCGACAAGCTCCGCCCCAAAATCGAGCGCTTGGGCGAGTTTGTTCGCGGAAGCCTGGCCGGCCGGAAGATAAACCCGCCCGATTACACCGGCTCGCGCCGCGTACGCAGCGAGCGAAGCCGCGGTGTTACCGGTAGAGGCACAGGCTACAGCCGTGGCCCCGATAAATTTGGCCTCCGTCATGCCGGCTGTCATTCCGAGATCTTTGAAGGAACCGGTGGGATTCCAGCCGAGGTGCTTGAACGACAGATTCCTCAGGCCAGCCCAGGCGGCGGTTCTCTGCCCGCGCACCAGCGGCACATTCCCTTCGCCTAGTGTTACTACACCCGCAGGACCATATCCATCCGGCAGGAATTCGCGAAAGCGCCATACACCACTCACGTCCGGTGCGTCGTTCGACATGCGCCGCTCGAGCCAGACCCGTTTGAGGTCGCGAGGATCTGTCCGAGGCGCTTCTATTGCGACCTCCAAAAGATTCCCGCATTGTGGACAAGCTAAAGCGCGATCGTGCAGGTCTAAAGTCGTTCCGCAGTGGCTGACACTGCAGCGGAGGTGGGTCATGTGCTACGCATTAACGTAGCATCCGGTCCCTATTGCGCAGCCTGCTCGATGGCTTTCCATTCGTCAACGCTGAGGTGTACGCTGGACGATCCTACGTTCTCTTCCAGGTGCTCGAGTGAGGAGGTGCCCGGAATAGGCAGAATCACGGGGGAACGATGCAGCAGCCACGCGATGGAAAGCTGTGCGAGTGTCGCATGATGTTTCTTGGCAGCGCTGTCGAGGACGCCACCGCTCTCGGCCAGCTTGCCCGCCGCCACCGGGAACCACGGAATGAACGCTAACTTGTGACGCTCGCAAAAGTTGAGTACGGCTTCGGTGTCGGCGCTCCTGTCGGAGAGGTTGTACTTGTTCTGAACGCTGACGATACGGGCAGTCTTCTGAGCCCGCTCGACCTCCTTCTGCGTGACTTCCGAAAGTCCGATATGCCGGATCTTCCCCGCCTTTTGAAGATCAGTAAGTGCGCCAAGCGACTCTTCCACGGGTACCTTTGGATCAATCCGGTGCAACTGATATAGATCGATGCGTTCAAGGCGCAGCCGCCGCAAGCTCATTTCTACACATTGCCGGAGATACTCGGGCCGCGCCACCGGCAACCATTGGTCCGGTCCCTGCCGCGTAAGGCCGCCCTTCGTAGCAATTACAAGATCTTTTGGATATGGATGGAGCGCCTCAGCTATCAAACGTTCGCTCACTTCCGGACCATAGGAATCTGCGGTATCGATGAAGTTTACGCCTATGTCGGGTAACCGGCGAAGGACTTTGATCGCCTCCTCCGGCTTTTTAGGTTCGCCCCAAATGCCCTTTCCGGTAATCCGCATGGCTCCGAATCCCAGACGGTGTATCGGAAGGTCACCGCCCAGCTCAAACGTGCCACTCGCTTTCGCATCAATGGTTGCTGTGCTCATACGAACGTGATTCAAGAGCTACTGGATTGGTTTCGGAAGTTTCGAGAATCCGTTACTTTGGCGCTGTACGGTCGTATAGAGCGTCCACATCGCGTTTCAGTTGTGTTAAGCACTTGTTATCCAAATAGACCATGTGGCCCGCCGCGAATTGATCGCGCACGATGTTTTTGTGCGCCGCGGCATTCAGCCCCATGTGATTGAAAGTATATTCGGCGGCAAAGTATGGCGTTGCGGCGTCATATAGTCCTTCCGCGACGAAAACCTGTAGAAACGGATTTTTAGCGAAGGCTTGGCGTAAGGCCTGACTAGTGTCCGCGAAACCGGACCAGCCGGTGACTTCGAAATCCCATCTGCCAATGCCGCCGCCCAGCACGTAATATTGCGAGTCACTCTCGTACCCGAGTTCCTTTTTGACATAGTCTCCGAACACTGCCGTATAGGGAGGCCGGATGGCAGCCGCCGTTGGATCGAACTCGGGTGACTGCTCAGTACCGCTTTCATTGACACCGGTGAAGCGGGCGTCTAAGCGGCCGACCGTCTTTCCTTCCTCACGTAGCAGTTCCGCATCAAAGTGATCGAGATCGATGCGTAAATTGTTTTTCTCGATGAACTGCTTGCTCAAGCCGGTGTAATGAGCCAGATGATCGATAACCGACTGCTTCGCCGATCCCGCCAACGCGTCGCCCTGCTGAAGCGCTTCTAGATACTCGGTAGTCGCCCACTTTTCTACCTCGTGGCGCAACGACGGCAAATCTTTTTCGAGTTCCGGAGCCAGTTTGTGATAGTAGGCTGCCGTCATTGCGTAGGTCGGCAGATACAGCACAAATGGAACATCGTTGCCGGTCGCGAAACCGATCGTCTGAAAATTCAGCACCGTTGAAATCAGCACGATACCGTTCAGAGCCACGCCATGATCCGCCAGATAGTTGGAGAGGCCGGCGGCCCGGGTGGTTCCATAGCTCTCGCCAGCCAAATAGACGGGCGAAGTCCAGCGTGAGTTCTGCTGCAGGTAGAGCCGGGTGAATTCGCCAAAGGCCGCAATGTCGCCCTTGAGGGTCCAGAATTTCTTGCCTAGCTCCGGTGTCGTTGCGCGGCTGAATCCGGTTCCTATTGCGTCGACAAATACCAGGTCGGTTTTATCCAAAATCGTGTCTTGGTTGTCTTCCAGTTGGAACGGTGGGGGCGGCATGAAGCCATTGGGCTGCATCTTCACACGTTTTGGCCCGAAGCAGCCCATGTGCAGCCAAACAGTAGCCGATCCCGGGCCGCCGTTGAACGCAAAAGTGAGCGGCCGCTTGGCGGCGCTGTTATCGAGGGTATATGCGACGTAGAACATCTGCGCTTCGGTATGCCCCTGGTCGTTCTTGATCGCCATGCGTCCCGTGGTTGCAGTGTAGGCGAGCGTCTTACCTCCGACCGTGATCTTGTGATGAGTCACCACCGGCTTTTCTTCGGCCGTTTTGGTTGGCTCAGCGGGAGCAGGCGGGGGCTGCTGCGTAGCCGGAGGAGGGTTTCCATGCGGCCGTTCCTGCGCAATCGCCGCCGCGGCGAACATCAATCCCAGCAGACACCATCCGACCCTTTGCAACACTCTGCCTCCTAGACTTCCAGGGTAGACGCACCTGTCTGGAGCGCTGTATGATACTGTGAACCCCGAAGGCCTTACCATGCGACCATTCGGAATTTCGCTGCTCTCTTTTACCCTGACTGTCATGCTCGCTAGCGCTGCTGATTCTTATAAGCCAACCTCTTCCGCAGGTACCCTGTTGACGGCAAACAAAGGGGCCCATGCGATGGGCATAATCGACCCCGTGGCCGGGAAACAGCTCATGGAAGTGCCGGAAGGGGGGATCACCGGACACGAAGTAATAGCCTCGCCCGATGGCAAGGTCGCCTACGTTCCGATCTACGGAAATTCCGGGGTAGGCAAAAAGGGCACCGACGGCCGCAACATCGTGGTGATTGACATCGCATCGCGCAAGGTGATCGGCAATATCGACTTCGACCATGGGGTGCGCCCGCACTGCCCGGTGTTCGATCGCACGCGCGGCTTGCTGTACGTCACAACCGAACTGGACCAGACCATCACCATCATCGATCCGAAAACGCTCAAGATTGTAGGCACTATACCCACGGGCCAACCGGAATCGCACATGTTGGCGATCACCAGCGACGGGCATCGCGGGTACACCGCCAACGTAGGTCCCGGTACCGTCTCCGTTCTCGATCTTGACAAGCGTAAGACACTTGCCGTGATTCCGATCTCCAAAGAAACACAGCGGATTTCGATTTCACACGATAACAGCATGATCTTCACTTCCGACCAAACCAAGCCGCAACTCGCGGTCATCGACGCGGCCACCGACAAAATCAAGGCCTGGGTGGAGCTACCGGGCTTAGGGTACGGAACCGCTGCCACAAAAGACGGCCGCTGGCTAATCGTAGCTGTGCCGCCCGCAAACAAAGTGGCCGTGATCGATCTGAAGACGCTGAAAGTGGCACGCTCGATCGATGTGCCTGCCGCTCCGCAAGAGGTTCTGGTGCGTCCGGACGATAAAGTAGCCTATGTCTCCTGCGACAAGAGCCACCAGGTTGCCGCCTTGGATCTCTCCGATTGGAGCGTTAATCTTATCGACGCCGGCAAAGGGACCGACGGCTTGGCGTGGGCTTCACGCTAGTTCGCTTAGAATAGCCGGTAAATTCTGCGAGAACGCCGACCGCGCCATTACTTTGTCGCAACCGTTGTTCCGCGCCGCCTGTATCAAATCGGTCTCGACATGCGAGACAAAACCCAACAGCGGGATTTTCGCTGTAGCATTCTCCTGCTTCAGTTTGCGGATGAGCTCTAGAGGGTTAGCAGCCGCATAGTTCAGGTCGAAAATCATCAGCACAGGATTCTCTCGCGCGCGCGTGATCGCGTCTTCCTGTGAAGTAACAAACACAGACTCCAGTCCGGCCCGTTTAGCGGCGTCCTGAATCTTCACAGTGAACATCAGATCGCTCAGAACCGCAATGACTCTCTTCATTTGTCAGAGCCGATTTTAACCTGACTGTTTTTCGCGGGTCTTATCATCAAAGAGATCATGAGCGTCGTCGTTCAACCCCTGCCCGAGGTCAATCCTCTTCAGGATCCGCTGCGCTTTTCGCGGCGCGTGCCGCCCTGCGCCATTGTCATCTTCGGAGCCAGCGGGGATCTGTCGAAGAGAAAACTGTTGCCCTCTCTATATCGACTCTTCTATGAGCGTCGCATTTCGCCGAGTTTCGCGGTTATCGGGAGTTCGCGCACACCCATGTCGGACGACGAATTTCGTCGCCGGATGGCCGATTCCGTTTCGAAATTCCTGGAAGATGCGCCGTTCGATAAGGAAGTCTGGAACTCGTTCGCACAATGTTTGTTCTATGTGCCGGGGGACCTGACCGATCCTTCCTCCTACGACGATCTACGTGGCAAGTTAGACGAAATCGAGAAATCACATCAGACGGGCGGGAACGTCCTTTTCTACCTTTCGACGCAGCCGAGCCATTATGCGGACGCGATTCTGGAATTAGGGGCTCACGGACTAAACCGCGGCAGCGGGTGGCGGCGCGTCATCATTGAAAAGCCCTTCGGCCACGATCTTTCGAGCGCCCGTAAGTTGAATGACGAGATTCATAAGGTGTTTCTCGAATCCGACGTCTACCGCATCGACCACTATCTCGGCAAAGAAACCGTCCAGAACATACTCGCTTTTCGCTTCGGCAATGGCATTTTCGAGCCGCTCTGGAATCGGCGTTATGTGGACAATGTGCAAATCACGGCCGCCGAATCCATCGGCGTCGAAGGTCGCGGCGGGTACTACCAGGAAGCGGGCGCGTTGCGCGACATGATCCAAAATCACCTCAGCCAGGTGATGGCTACGGTCGCGATGGAACCGCCTACCGTATTTGACTCGACGAACGTTCGTGATGAACGGGCAAAGTTATTGCGGGCCGTGCGCGTCGTGAAGACAGAAGATGTAGAAAAATACGCGGTGGCGGGCCAATACGGTCCCGCGAAGGTAGGCGGCGAGGATCTGCCCGGTTTCCGGCAGGAGCCGAGCGTGGATCCCCAGGCGCAAACCGACACCTATGCGGCGGTCACGTTTTTCATCGACAATTGGCGCTGGGCGGATGTTCCCTTCTATATTCGAAGCGGCAAGCGACTGCCGAAGCGGGTAACCGATATCGCCATTCAATTCAAAGCTCCACCGCTAGGCCTTTTCACGCAGGAAACGAAGGGAGGCTTACGGGCTGCCCGACCGAATCTACTAGTTCTGCGCATTCAACCGGAAGAAGGCATTTCGCTGCGGTTTCTTTCGAAAAGCCCTGGAAGCGGAATGCGCGTGCGCCCCGTCTCCATGGATTTCAACTACGGATCGAGTTTCGGAGAACGTACGCCGACGGCTTACGAGACTTTGCTGGTGGATGCGATGTCGGGAGATCCGACGTTATACACTCGCCAGGACATGGTGGAAGCCAGTTGGCAAATCGTGCAGCCGATTCTCGACACCTGGGCCAACACTAAATTCGATTTTCCGAATTATGCCGCCGGCACCTGGGGTCCAAAAGCGTCCGATGAAATGCTCGCCCGGCAGGGCCATGTGTGGAGGATTCCATGAGTAGCGCCATCATCTTTCCGGCTCAGCCGGAAAACATATTGAAGGGTCTGGGGAAGCTTTGGACCTCGCTCGGCCAGGAAGAAAAACAACAGGGCAAGCCGACGGTGCTGCGCGCCTGCGCCATGACGCTCATTGTGGCGACCGATGAACCCGACGCCGGTTTTGCGGCATCGCAGACTATCTCGGAGCTCATGCATGCACATCCGGCACGCGGGATCGTGCTCGCTGTCTCGGCCGACGCGGAAAAGAACCTCGAGGCGCGCGTCCTGGCACAGTGCTGGAAGCCCTTCGGGAAAGCCCAACAAATCTGCTGCGAGCAAATCGAGATCACGGCTCGCCCACAAACCTGGCCGAACGTTGGCCCGACCCTCGTGGGATTGACGGTAGCCGATCTTCCGGTTATTTTCTGGTGCCGACATAAAGGCGCTTTGAGCCAAGCTGCTACAAAGGATGACCATGCCGGTTTAGAAGCCATCACCAGTCTGGCAACCAAAATCGTTATCGATACGCGCGACATGCCCACCGCCGAGGCGATCACGCTGCTGGAGCGTTGGCAGGCGCGTGGGCGCGTGGTCGCCGATCTGGAATGGACTCGGCTGACCCCCTGGCGGGAACCGCTTGCCCACGTTTTCGACGTCTGCGAATGCAAGCTCTCCGATTTCCACTCCGTCGAGATCGAGCACACGGACGAACAGCCCGGCATGGCGGCGCTTTACATGGCCGGTTGGCTTTCTTTGTATCGTGCGAAAGTTGCTTTCCGCCGCGCCCAAGGCTACCTGCCGGGCGTCCATCGCGTTACGTTGCGTTCCGATTCAAAAACTATCGATTTCGCGCGAACCGGACCCGATTCAGCCGTTCTGCATAGCGCGGGCGGGCGCGAATGTACTTATAATTTCGGCGAACCCGCGGTTACCGCTTTGATGACGGAGGAGCTAGCGTTGATGGGCGTGGACCCCGCCTTCAATGCGGCCTTCGCGCGAGTCCGGGGGCTGCTTCCCGATACGCGATGAGTCAACCTGACGCTCCTCCGTACCTGCACATTCTTGCCAACGCGCAAGAAGGCGCCGAGGCGTGCGCCGCACATATTCTCTCCATCTTGTCCGATGCATTAGCACGGCAACCTTCAGCGACGATCGCCATATCAGGCGGGAGCAGTCCGAGGCTTCTATTCGCCACGCTCGCAAAAGCCGGTTTCGACTGGAAGCAAGTACATTTTTTCTGGGTGGACGAGCGTTGTGTTCCGCCGGCCGACTCACAGAGCAACTTCAAGCTAGCGAATGATGCGCTGCTGGCGCCCGCGCACATCCCATCCGACAATATCCATCGGGTCTACGGCGAACTCTCTCCTGAAGCCGGCGCGGCACGTTACAACAGCGACATACGAGCATTCTTTGCACTGGCCAATGGACAACTCCCAGCCTTCGATGTACTTCATCGCGGAATGGGCCCCGATGGCCACACCGCGAGTCTGTTCCCGGGCGAGCCGCTCATCCACGATCGGACTGGAATCGCCGCGAACGTCTGGGTAGAAAAAATGCAAATGCATCGCGTCACTCTGCTCCCAGGTGTCCTGCTGGCCGCTAAAAATACGGTTCTACAGGTTTCAGGCGAGGAAAAGGCGGAAGCTCTACAGCACGTCCTGCGTGGACCTGAAGATTGGCTTCAGTATCCTTGTCAAATTGCCAGCCGCGAGGAAAACGTCGCCTGGTTCCTGGACCGCGCCGCCGCAAAAAAATTGTAGTGCGCAGCCTTCTTTTCTTTGCCGCTCTGCTGGGTGTCGCATCCGGAAATTCAATCGCACAGGAAGCCTTGAACCGGTTGATTTTCACCGGCGACGTCATGCTTTCGCGCGCCGTACGCCGACAGATCCTCGAGGCCCGCGATCCGGCGCTGCCATTTCGCAAGATGGCGCCGATGCTTGCGGCGTCTGACATTGCCTTCGTTAATCTGGAATCGCCTTTTTCGGATCAAGGCCCGTATCGCGAGGGCGGTCTGATCTTTCACGCCTCGCCCGACACAATCGCCGGTCTGAAGCTCGCTGGAATCGCAATCGCGTCTACGGCCAACAACCACTCGCGCGATTGTGCATCTCACGGAGTGGAATTCACCATTGCCTGGCTACGTAAACATGGCGTAGAACCAGTGGGTAGCGGTGAATCCGCGGAGGCTGCGCATAGAGGCATCGTGCTTGTGCGGCACGGCATCCGGTTCGGCTTCCTCGGCTATACCTACGATCAGAAGAATGGCAATTGGAAGGATATCGATCCGCGCATCGCCGCGGCGGATCCGAAAATCGTCTGCCGGGATGTGCAGGAAATCCGCAAGCGCGCCGACGTTGTGATCGTCTCGATGCATCACGGAATCGAGTACATGCCGAAGCCGAACGCGGCCCAGATTGCTTTCGCGCACGCGGCCATCGATGCGGGCGCCACACTTGTTATCGGTCACCATCCACACGTCGTGCAAGCCAGCGAAGTTTACCGAGGCGGCCTGATTTTCTATTCGCTCGGCAATTTCATTTTCGACCAATACCAGCGTGTCGAGACGCAGCATGGTGAGGTGGTACAGATTTCGTTCGTCGGCCGAAGTATCCTCGCCACGCACGTGATGCCAGTGAAAATTACTCCCACCGGTCCAGAACTCGAATAATCTTAGCCGCCCGCCGGCCGTTCCACGTGACCGCCGAATTTGTATCGCATTGCCGACAGCACCTTCTCCGCAAAAGTGTGCTCGCGGCGTGAGCGAAAGCGCGTAAACAACGCTGAGGCCAAAACCTCTACCGGTATTGCCTGTTCGATAGCCGCGTTGATGGTCCAGCGGCCTTCGCCGGAATCTTCCACAAAGCCGCTGAAATTCGAAAGATCCGGATTCTCCGCCAGCGCCATCGCGGTCAGATCCAGTAACCACGACCCGATCACGCTACCGCGCCGCCATAGTTCCGCGATCTGCGAGACGTCAAGATCAAATCGCTCGTCTTCCGGCAAATCCTTCGAGTTCTTATGCTCGAGAATATCGAATCCTTCGGCATATGCCTGCATTACTCCGTATTCGATGCCATTGTGGACCATCTTCACGAAGTGGCCTGAGCCCGGAGGACCAGTGCGCAAGTAGCCTTGCTCGGAAGTCCCACCCAGTTTCTCGCGGCCCGGGGTGCGATCGATATTTCCAATGCCGGGAGCCAATGTCTTGAAGATCGGCTCGAGATGCCCGAAAGCGTCTTCCTCTCCGCCGACCATCAGGCAATAGCCGCGTTCCACGCCCCACACGCCGCCGCTTGTACCGGCGTCCAGATAGTGAATACCCTTTTTCTTTAGTTCCGCGGCGCGACGAATGTCGTCCTTGTAAAAACTGTTTCCACCGTCAATAATGCTGTCGCCCTTTTCCATTACGGCGGCGAGCGCCTGCACTGTACTTTCGGTCGCTTTTCCTGCAGGCACCATGACCCAAACGGCGCGCGGGTTGGTGAGTTGTTTTACCAAATCTTGGAGCGAACTCGCGCCCGCCGCACCCTCCGCAGCCAGCTTTTTAACGTTTTCCGAATTCAAGTCGAATACGATGCATGTGTGACCGCCTTTTTGCAGTCTGCGCACCATGTTCGCGCCCATACGTCCCAGACCGACCAAACCGAGTTGCATTGTTTCTCCGAAGAAATGAGATCCAATTCCACCCGTCGCGTTTCATTCCGCCTTATTTCGCTTTGTGGTCTCGCAGCCTTAGCATCGATCAGCTGCAATCGCCAGCATGTCACCACGGTAGCTGTGATTCCCAAGGCCAGCGCCGATATCTTCTGGCAGAGCGTGCACGCCGGGGCGGTAAAAAGCGCCTGGAAGCATGACATCAAGATCGTTTGGGACGGCCCGGCAAACGAGACAGACATCGCAACCGAGATGCAAATCATGGAGACTATGATCAATCGCCATGTCGATGCGATTTGCCTCGCTCCGTCCGACCGGTCGGCCTTCAAGATCGTGGTGGATCGCGCGCATGCCGCCGGCATTCCGGTTGTGATTTACGATTCCGGCATCGACACGGATAAATACACTACTTTCGTCGCTACGGATAACTATTTGGGCGGCCAGATGGGAGCCGACCGCCTAGGCCAGATATTGAACGGAAACGGCAAAATTGTGATGGTGAATACGACGCCGGGCGGCGCTTCCACGACCGCGAGGGAGGCCGGTTTTCGAGACGAGATTCACGCGAAATTTCCAGGCATCAAAATTCTGGATGAGCGTTTCGGCATGGCCAGCATTGCGCAGTCCTTGACGGTCACGGAAAACATGCTGACGGCGCATCCCGATCTCGATGGAATGTTCTCCTCAAACGAATCCGGTTCGGAGGGCGCCGCCCGTGCGCTCAAGGGGCGGCGTAGCAAGATCAAGCTGGTCGGCTTTGACTCAAGTCCCGCGCTAATCGACGATCTGAAGGACGGCTGGATCAATACGCTGATCATCCAAGATCCGTTTCGCATGGGCGAAACGGCTTTCGATCAAGCTGTAAGAGCCATTCGAGGCGAAAAAATCCCCAAGAAAATGTTTCTTCCTCCGCGCTACGTAGACTCAGGAAACATACACGACCCGGATATCGACGCGCAGTTACATCCGGACTTAAGGAAATATCTGGGATCTTCCAGCTTCTAACTCTTAGTGGCGATACGAGGCAGTCAGCGAGTCGCCCGCCTGAGGCGCGACTGTTGTACTCGTGAAAGTGACTGTCGCACCGTTTAGAGCGTAGTCGACGCCTTGGGTAAGCACGACACCATTTTTGAACAGCATCAAGCTCGCCGCCGGGCTTGGCGCGTTTGCCAGCGTAAACGTTAAGTTGGTTCCATTGATGGTTCCGGCGGGCAGTTCGGCGTCGTTGAAACTGGCCGGTATTCCGGTGCCAGCAGTCCGGTAAAAAGCGCGCACGGAGTCCCCGGCTTGCGGCACGCTAGCGCTTGCGAAAACAATCGATGCTTCCGATAGCGTGAAGTCGCTACCAGCACGCTGCAGGACGCCATTTTTGAACAGCATTAAGCTCGCCGCCGGGCTTGGCGCGCTTGCCAGCGTCAACGTCAAGTTGGTTCCATTGATGGTTCCGGCGGGTAGCTCGGCGTCGTTGAAGCTAGCCGGGATTCCGGTGCCCGCAGTCCGGTAATAAGCGCGCACAGAGTCCCCGGCTTGCGGCAAGCTAGCGCTTGCGAAAACAATCGATGCTTCCGATAGCGTGAAGTCGCTACCAGCACTCTGCAGGACGCCGTTGCGGAACAGAGTCAGGCTGGCGATTGGGGCCGGAGAATGCGCCAAGGTAAAGGCGGCATTCGAGCCGTTCAGCGTGCCCGCCGGGGTCTCGGCATCCACGAAGACCGTATTCGATCCGCCGGCGCTCAGCGCATTCACGGTTGAGGTGAGCGCAGTCAGCGAATTTCCAAGATTGGTCACGGAAGTATTAAGGCCGCTCACCGTGGTGTTCAGATTATTCAGAGAACTAGTGTGCCCGGTAACTGTTGAAGTTAGTGCATTGAGATTGCCCGTAAGGGTTGAGAGCGAGCCGGTATGCCCACTCACCGTAGAACTCAACCCACTCACCGTCGAGGAGAGGCCAGTCAGAGCCGTACTGTTTGCGCTAACCGTAGAACTCAAACCGGCTAAGGTCGAATTCAGCGCGCTCACCGTAGCACTTAGCCCAGTAACCGTTGTACTTAAATTGTTGACTATCGTCTGGAGGGCGGAAATATTACCGGTGGATGCAACGCTCGCGGCCAGATCTGTCACCTGAGAAGTCAACGACGCAACGGAACCGTTTATTGAGCTCAGGTCGGCACTGAGATTTGTAACCTGGCTGATCGCAATTGGCAGAGTCGCATACTGTACGCCGGGTCCTGGGCCCGGGCCGGTGGTCCCACCGCCACCAGTGCTGGAAACCCGTACCTCCCCGACCATCAGTGATGTGGCGCTAGGCGGCACTTGCCAATTTTCGTTGTATATCACAAGTCCATTGCTGCTGGTATAAGTGACCTGGTAATAGGTGCCCGGCTCAGCGGTGGTTGTAGGTGCGAGAAAAATAGAAAGGGCACCATTGTACACTCGCGCCGAAACCGACCCGCCGCCCGCTCCAGAAGGGCCATTCCGAGTGAACACAATTTTTCCATTAAACGTGGTTCCATCCGGATTGTGGATGGTATCCAGAATCTGGGTCAACGATTGCGCGAATGCGCCGCAAGTAAGAAGAGTGGTAAAGAGAATGGTCACCAAAAGCCGGTGGCGTAGGTTAAGCATGATGCCTCACGTCGAGAGTCGCCGTTCTTTCACGGGCGACTTCAGTCAATCACGCAAAATTGATCGATCGTTGTGCCGCAGATCTCAGACGAGTGGCCGCAAAAGGCGCTAAATTTTTGATTGTGCGGATCTTACAGGAATTCGCGAAAATCTTACGAACGATGTGACTGCCTTTGAAAGCCGTCGCATCAGGCAAAGATCAAAAAGCAATTATTCAAGAATCGAGGCTCGTTCGATCCGCTCGACGCCCATATAGGACTGCAGCGCTTTAGGCACAAGCACACTGCCATCCGCCTGCTGAAAATTCTCGACGATCGCCACCCAGGTACGGCCTATGGCTAGACCGCTGCCGTTCAGGGTATGCGCAAAGTCAGACTTGCCTTTGCCGCTCTTCATGCGAATCTGCGCGCGCCGAGCTTGAAATGCTTCGTAATTGGAGCAGGACGAAATTTCTTTGTATGCGGCTTGCCCCGGGAGCCACACTTCAATGTCGTATGTTTTAGCGGAGCCGAAGCCCAGATCGCCAGTAGACAAGGCTACCGTTCGGTACGGCAACTCGAGCCGCTCGAGGACATCTTGTGCATCGCGCGTCAATTTTTCGAGCTGTTCGTAACTCTGCGCCGGCGATGCAAATTTCACCAGTTCGACCTTCTGAAACTGATGCTGCCGAATGATGCCCCGGACATCACGGCCGTACGATCCCGCCTCGCTGCGAAAGCACGGCGTATAAGCACATAGACTGATGGGCAGCTTGTCTTCGTTGAGCGTCTCCTCACGAAACAGGTTCGTTACGGGGACTTCAGCCGTGGGTGTAAGCCACAAATCGTGTCCCTCGCAACGGAACAAATCTTCCGCGAATTTCGGGAGCTGGCCAGTGCCGTACAAACTGGCGGAGTTGATTAGAAAGGGCGGCAGCACTTCCTGATAGCCGTGCTCTCTGGTATGCAGATCGAGCATGAATTGCACCAGCGCCCGTTCGAGCCGCGCGCCGACGCCCCAATACACGGCAAAACGAGCGCCCGTCACTTTGGCGGCGCGCTCCAGATCCAGAATGCCTAACTCGGGACCCAGATCCCAGTGAGCCTTCGGAGCAAAATCAAATTCACGCGGCGCGCCCCAGCGCCGGACTTCCACATTGTCGTGCTCGCTTCGGCCAACCGGCACACTCTCGTGAGGAATATTGGGCACACGCGCGAGGACGTCACGGAATTCCGTGTCGACCCTGCTCGCTTCGGCGTCGAGCTCCGCAATGCGTTCGCCCATCGCCCGGACTGCCTGCTGCCGTTCCGCCGTATCGGCTCCGGTTTTGCGCAGCTTGCCGATCTCCGCAGTAGCCTGATTGCGCTCGGCCTTCAATTGCTCGCTTTCGGTAACGCACTGCCTGCGCCGACGATCGAGTTTCTGAAACGCATCGACGTCCAGCGCGAATCCACGCGACTCGAGACGGCTCCGGATCGCTTCCAGATTATTCCGGAAGAAGCTTAGATCGTGCATTCCACTTAAGAACGCTTGTTGGCCGGCGCCCAGGGTCTGCCCTCGGCCTCACCAGTGTAATCGGCCCGAGGACGAATCAGCCGGTTATTGCGGTATTGCTCGAGAATGTGCGCCGTCCAACCGGACATGCGGCTCACCGCGAAAATAGGAGTAAACAGATCCACGGGAATGCCGAGCGAATAGTAGGTCGAGGCCGAATAAAAGTCCACGTTCGCGTTGAGCTTTTTCAAATCTTGCACGGTCTGCTCCACGCGGGTAGATTTTTCGTAGAGATCGGCATGGCCCGTCCGTTTGGCGAGTTCTTCGCTCAGCTTCTTCAAATGAATGGCACGGGGGTCCACTGTATGGTAGACCCGATGTCCGAAACCCGGAATCTTGATCTTTTTGTCGAGATCGCTCTTTACTTTGCCAACGGCATCCTCGCTCGAGCTGGTCGTGAGGAGCATCTGGATGACCGCCTCGTTCGCGCCGCCATGCAGCGGTCCCTTCAAAGCGCCTATGGCCGAGGTGACCGCCGAATAGATGTCGGATAGAGTGGCCGCCGTCACCCGGGCGGCAAACGTCGACGCATTCAGCTCGTGATCCGCATGCAGAATCAGGGCTACATCGAACACTCGCTCCATGACATCATCCGGCTTCTTTCCGGTCAGGGTGTAGAGGAAGTTCGCGGCATAGCCCAGCGCCGGATCTCCGGAAATCACTTCTTTTCCATTGCGGAGCCGGTCGAACGACGTCACGATAGTCGCCACGCGCGCCATCAGCCTGGCTGCCTTCTGCGTGTTCGCTTCGGTCGACATGTCTCCGGCCGCCGGATCGTACAAACTGAGCATCGATATCGCGGTGCGCAGCACGTCCATCGCAGACGCGCTTTTGGGAGCGTTTTTCAGAAATGCCGTGACCTCGGGCGCGAGATCCCGCTCGGCAGTCAGAGACGTCTTTAGCTTCCGCAACTCTTCTGGAACCGGCAATTTACCGTTCCAAAGCAGGTAAATAACCTCTTCAAACGAAGCGTGGTCGGCCAGTGTGTGGATGTTGTAGCCGGCGTAGCTTAGTACGCCATTGTCTCCGTCGATGTAGCAGATTTTGGATGAGGTGGCAACCACGCCCTCCAGGCCCGCGCCTGAACTCGCCATGAAAGTTTTTTATGTCTCCCGCTTTGATTCTATATGGAGCGCCGTCTTGAATTGCCGCATCTGTTCTCTCAGAAGGCGTCGAGAGATAATGTGCAATTGGTGACGACAACGTCTCAAACCGCGCTTACGACTATCAGCGAATCGCTGCCCGACGGGCTTGATCGTGACCGGCTGATTCACGCCTTCCGGCTCATGTATCTTTCGCGAGCTCTGGACGATCGCGAGGTCCTGCTCAGACGTCAGAACCGTATTTTTTTCCAGGTCAGCGGCGCCGGGCATGAAGCTGTTCAGGTGGCGGCCGGTCTCGCTTTACGCGCCAGACACGATTGGGCAGTTCCCTACTATCGCGACCGTGCACTGGTTCTCGCCCTGGGCGGAACTGCGGAGAACATGCTGCTTCAGGCGGTGGGCGCGGCGCGCGACCCGAATTCCGGGGGCCGCCAGATGCCTTCCCATTGGTCTTCGCCGGAGCTGCATATTCTTGCCGGCTCGTCTCCCACTGGAACACAGTTCTTGCACGGCGCCGGATGCGCACACGCGACAACGTACCTGAATCACGGCTCAGACGAAGTGACGCTGGTCAGTTCGGGTGAAGGCGCGACCAGCGAGGGCGAATTTTGGGAGTGCATGAATAGTGCCTGCCTGGACCGGCTGCCGCTGGTGGTTTTGGTGGAGGACAACGGCTACGCGATTTCCGTGCCGGTGGAGCGCCAGACCCCGGGAGGCAACATTGCCAACCTGCTGGAAGGGTTTCCCAATCTGCTGCGCCTCGAAGTCGACGGGACGGATTTTCTCGAATCGTACAGAATTTTGAGCCACGCCATTGCGCACTGCCGCTCGGGGAACGGTCCGGCACTGGTCCATGCCAGCGTCATCCGGCCATATTCGCATTCATATTCCGACGATGAGCGGTTTTACAAAGGCCAGGCCGAGCGCGAGCAAGAGGCTGCGCGTGATCCCCTGAAAACTTTTCCGGAGTTTCTTCTTCGTGCGGGTTTGCTCGATCGCCCCACTCTTAAAAGCATCATGCGAGAGATCGATATCGAGGTGCAGGAGATCTCGCAGCGCGTTCTGCGTGAGGATCCGCCGGCTTCCGGATCGGTCTTCCAGTTCCTTTATTCCGACAAAGTCGATCCCTGCTCTGAAACCTTTGCCGTTGAGCCGCGATTTGAGGGCGACCCGCGCACGATGGTCGACTCCATCAATCGCACACTCGCCGAAGAAATGCGCCGCGATCCCAATATGATCGTTTTCGGTCAGGACGTCGCCGATTGCAGCCGCGAAGAACAACTGGCTGAGGTGAAAGGTAAAGGCGGTGTTTTCAAAGCTACTGCCGGTTTGCAGCGGGAATTCGGCGGGAGGCGTTGTTTCAATGCACCGATTGCCGAGGCCGGAATCGTCGGCCGCGCCCTAGGTATGGCAGTACGCGGCCTGAAACCGGTCGTCGAGATCCAGTTTTTCGACTACATTTGGCCGGCCATGATGCAAATCCGCAGTGAGCTCGCGAATTTGCGTTGGCGCTCCAGCAATGGCTTTTCATGCCCAGTGGTGATTCGCGTGCCCATCGGCGGCTATTTGACGGGGGGTTCCATCTACCACAGCCAATGCGGAGAAGTAACGTTTACGCATATACCAGGTTTACGGGTGGTCTTCCCGTCCAA
>Ga0157369_10002580_pt1 | contig 21686 bp, 22 predicted proteins | sample C25metaG_FD_113461 | JGI IMG/M metagenome (GOLD analysis project Ga0157369, IMG submission 113461) | Corn rhizosphere microbial communities from Kellogg Biological Station, Michigan, USA - C2-5 metaG | ecosystem: Host-associated > Plants > Roots > Rhizosphere > Soil | place: USA: Michigan...
CGAGGAAGAGCTCGAGGAAGGGCGGATGCCGCTGCTCGATCATTTGATCGAGCTGCGCAAGCGGCTCATCTATTCCATCCTCGCGCTGATCGTTGCCTTCTTTCCGTGCTGGTATTTCAGCAAGGACATCTACAATTTCCTCGCCCAGCCGCTCGCCGACGTGCTCCATAAGCAGGGCGGCGGTCATTTCATTTTCACGGATGTGACCGAAGCGTTCTTCACCGATCTGCGGGTCGCCTTTTGGGCCGCGTTCTGCCTCGCCTTTCCGATCATCGCGAGCCAAATCTGGATGTTCGTCGCGCCCGGACTGTACAAGCAGGAGCGGCGGGCCTTTCTCCCCTATCTCTTCGCGACGCCCGTACTTTTCATCATGGGCGGCGCGCTCGTCTACTACTTCATTTTTCCCGTCGCCTATCCGTTCTTCCTGAGCTTCGGTTCTCCGGGCGGCGACGGCACGCTGCGGATCGACCTCGAGCCGAAGGTGAGCGAGTACCTCACCTTCGTGATGCGGCTGATTCTTGCCTTTGGTCTCGCTTTCCAACTGCCGGTCTTGCTCACCTTGATGGCGCGGGTGGGGCTGGTCACCGCGGCGGGACTCGCCAAGCAACGGCGCTATGCCATCGTGCTGGTCTTCGTCGCCGCGGCGGTGCTGACGCCGCCCGACATTTTCAGCCAGGTCTCGCTCGCCTTGCCGCTCATGCTCCTTTTCGAAATTTCGATCTGGTCATGCAAACTGGTCGAGAAACAGCGCGCCAAACGCGAGGCTGAAGAAGAGGCCGCTGCCGCGAAGCCCGATGAATGATCTATAGTGGCGAGCCATGTTTGATCTGAAGACCATTCGCGACGACCCCGCCGCTTTCGATAATGGCCTCGCGCGGCGCGGCTTGCCGGCGAAATCGCCGGAAATTCTTGCGCTCGATAAGGGGTGGCGCGCGGCGCAGACCAAGGCCGAGACGCTGCAAGCCGAGCGCAACAAGCTCGCGCGCGAGATTGGTGCGGTGAAGGCGAAGGGCGGCGACGCGAGCGCGATCATGCAGCAGGTCGCCACGAGCAAGGACGAGCAGGCGCGGCTCGAAACCGAGGCCGGCCGTCTCAAGACCGAGATCGATGCGCTACTCGCCGGCATCCCGAACCTGCCGCTCGACGATGTGCCGGACGGCAAGGACGAGCACGATAACAAGCTGGTCCGCAGCCACGGTATGCCGCGCAATTTTTCTTTCACGCCGAAAGACCATGTCGCGCTCGGCGAAGGCTTGCGGCAGATGGATTTCGCGCGCGCCGGCAAAATTTCGGGCGCCCGCTTCGTCGTGTTGAGCGGTGGGCTCGCGCGGCTCGAGCGCGCGCTGGCGGCCTTCATGCTCGATCTGCACACGCGGGAATTCGGCTATACCGAAGTCGCGCCGCCGCTGCTGGTGCGTGACGACACCGCTTTCGGTACCGGCCAGTTGCCGAAATTTGCCGAAGACCTGTTCCGCACGACGAACGGTCTCTGGCTCATTCCGACCGCCGAAGTGCCGCTGACCAATCTCGTCGCCGGCGAGATCCTCGATGAGACGGCACTGCCGCTACGCTTCACGGCCTGGACGCCGTGCTTCCGTTCGGAAGCGGGCGCCGCTGGCAAGGACACGCGCGGCATGATCCGGCAGCATCAGTTCAACAAGGTTGAGCTCGTCTCGATCGCGCATCCCGACAAGGCGCATGAGGAGCATGAGCGCATGACCGCTTGTGCCGAAGAGATCCTCAAGCGGCTCGATCTGCCGTATCGCGTGATGCTGCTGTGCACCGGCGATATGGGCTTCGCGTCGCGCAAGACCTACGACATCGAGGTCTGGCTGCCGGCACAGAACACCTATCGCGAGATTTCGAGCTGCTCGCAATGCGGCGAGTTCCAGGCGAGGCGGATGAATGCGCGTTTCAAGCCGAAAGAGGGCCCCAACAAAAAGGCAGGGGGCAATCGCTTCGTCCACACCTTCAACGGCTCCGGCCTTGCGGTCGGGCGGACACTGATCGCGGTGATCGAGAACCACCAACAGGAAGACGGCTCGATCGCAATTCCGCCGGCGCTGCGGCCCTATATGGGGGGTGTGGAGGTTCTGCGCCCCGATGGGTGACGGAATCGATCTCGCGCACGCCCGTATTCTCGTTTGCAACGATGATGGTATCGAAGCGCCGGGCATCAAGCTGCTGGCGCGCGTGGCCCAGAGTCTCAGCAAGGATGTTTGGGTTGTTGGGCCGGAGCAGGAGCAAAGTGGCGCCAGCCATTCGCTGACCCTGACGCGGCCGCTGCGCGTGCGCCAGCTCGGGCCGCGCCGCTTCGCCGTCGACGGAACGCCGACGGATTGCGTGCTGCTCGCCATTAATGCCGTGCTCAAGGATCAGAAGCGGCCCGATCTCGTGCTCTCGGGCATCAATGGCGGCGCCAATATGGGCGAGGATGTGACCTATTCCGGCACGATCGCCGCGGCGATGGAAGCGAGCCTGCTCGATCTCAAGGCGATCGCGCTCAGCCAGCATATTGGTGATGATCGTAAGGTCGATTGGTCGGCCGCGGAGGATTGGGCACCAAAGGTTATCCGCTGCCTTGCCGCGCTGCCATGGCCGCAGGACTCCTTCTACAATGTGAATTTCCCGCAACTGAAGCCGGCGCAGGTGAAAGGTATCCTTCCGGCAGCGCAGGGAGGGCGCAAGATCGGCGATCACCTCGTCGAGCGCGTCGATCCGCGCGGCCGGCCTTATTACTGGATCGGGCCACAACGCGATGAGGCGAAGACGCGTCCCGGCAGCGATGTCCGCGCCGTCGCCGAAGGCTATGTCGCGGTAACGCCGATCTTCCTCGATCTCACCAATCGCCGCGCGCTCGGCCACCTGCGCCAGTCCTTTGCCAAGCCTGACGCGAGGAAGCGGCGACGATGAGCGTGCGCGATCCGAAGGCGGTGCGGCTGGTTGATGAATTGCGCGCCGAAGGCATTAGCGACGAGCGCGTGCTCAAGGCGATCGCGCGCGTGCCGCGCGAGAAATTCGTGCCGCAAACCTTCCGCGATCGCGCCTACGAGAATGTCGCACTGCCGATCGGCCACGGTCAGACGATCAGCCAGCCCTATATCGTCGCGCTGATGACGCAGGCGCTGGAAGTGACCAACCGGCATATGGTCTTGGAGATCGGTACCGGCTCGGGCTATCAGGCGGCGGTGCTGGCGCAGCTCGCGCGTCGCGTCTTTACGGTCGAGCGCCATCGCGCCATGGCGAGCGCGGCGGAGCAGCTCTTCCAAGAGCTGCGTATCAATAATGTCACAGTGCGCTTCGGCGATGGCACCAAGGCCTGGCCCGAACAGCCAAGCTTCGATCGCATCATTGTCACCGCCGCCGCGGCCAATCTGCCCGATGTGCTGATGGAGAGTTTGGGCGAAGGGGGCATTCTGGTGGCGCCGATCGGCGAGGATAAGCGCGACCAGACCTTGATGCGGCTGCAGCGCACGGCCGAAGGCTGGCAGAGCGAGGATCTGTGCCCGGTGCGTTTCGTGCCGCTGGTCGCAGGACTGCCGCGCGGCGGCACTACGCGCTAACGCGAGTTGTCGGCGATTCGCCCATCATGGCATAAACTTGTGCCATGACGCGTTCGGGGCCGCTCGCGGCAGTCATCGCGGTGATCGTATCGGCGGCGCTTGCAGGTTGCACGCGCCACGGTCCGCCCGCGCCTTTGTCCTTTCCCGGCGCGGAGACCAAGCCTCAAGCCGCCGCGCCGCCGCCGGCCCTGGTCCCGCAGGAGCATCTGCCGCATCCGAACCAGATCGCCGTTGCCAAAGGCGACACGCTTTACACCATCGCGCGGCGCTACGATGTGCCGCTGCGCTCAATCATCGACGCCAATCACCTTGATCCGCCCTTCCGCGTCGCGGCTGGCACGACGCTCGACTTGCCGCAAGAGCGCTTTCATGTGGTGAAGCAGGGCGACACGCTTTACGGCATCTCGCGGCTCTACGGTGTCGAAGTCAGCACGCTGGCGAGCCTCAATCGCCTCGATCCGCCCTATGCGCTACGCGCGGGCGAGACGCTTTATCTGCCTGCCTCGGTCGAGCCGCCCGATAAATCGACGACGGCCGTGGCCGCTGCGCCTGATAACGCCGAAACGCCGGAGGCGCCGGGTCCGAAGCCCGACAACGGGATGGCCGTTGTGCCAGGTGCGCCGCCGGAAAAGCCCGGCCAGCCGAGCGGGCAGCGAGAAACATCAGCCGCGCCGCCGCCCGAGCCGACGAGGCTGGCACCGGCACGTACGGGCAAGGGCTTCGATTGGCCGGTGCAGGGCAAGATCATCGAGCGCTACGGCACCGGCCCCAACGGCGCGCATAATGACGGCATCAACATCGCGGCGAGACGGGGTGAGCCGGTCCGTGCCGCTGACGCCGGCGTCGTCGCTTATGCCGGCAACGAGCTGCGCGGCTACGGCAACCTCGTGCTGATCAAGCATCCCGGCGGCTACATGACCGCCTATGCGCATAATTCGCAGCTTCTGGTGAAGCGCGGCCAGGTGGTGAAGCGCGGCCAGGAAATCGCCAAGGCCGGGTCGACCGGGACGGTCGATAGCCCGCAGGTTCACTTCGAAATCCGCCGGGGAACGCGCGCGATCGATCCCACGAGCTTGCTCCCAAGCATTCAGGCAAGCGCCCGCTGAACCGCCATTTCCGGCGAAATGTCACAGTTCTGACAAATATATCAATCGTTTGACGTCGCGGTGGTTTACCATCCGTTAAACCCGTAAGCGGAGAATTCCTGGAGACAGCCTTGAATAGGGTCTTCCATGAAAGTCGAACAGCGTCTTTGGCAGAAACGTCACGGTTGGCGCGTGCTGGGTGAGGATGCCTGCACCGCACCGTCGCTCGTCCTCTATTTCGCGGCGCCCGGCACGCTCGATGACGGCGCGCGCTTCGCCGAGCTACGCGGCTTCTATCCCGATGCCGCGCTGATCGGCTGCACCACCGGCGGCGAGATTGCCGAGATCGACGTCCATGACGGCTCGGTGATCGCCACCGCGATCGCGTTCGATGCGACCGAGGTGAAGTTTGCCGTCGATGTGACGGCTCCGGGTAAGAGCTCGTTCGAGATCGGCACGCGGCTCGGCGCGGCCTTGCCGTCGCAAGGCTTGCGCAATGTTTTCGTCCTCTCCGACGGCACCAATGTGAACGGCACCGAGCTGGTCGCCGGCATCCAGCATCTGCTCGGCCGCGAGATTTGCATGACCGGGGGTCTTGCCGGCGATGGGCCCAATTTCCAGACGACGCGCGTCGGTCTCAACGCCAATCCCGAGCCCGGCCGTGTGGTCGCCATCGGTTTCTATGGCGAAAAGATCCGCATCGGTCACGGCAGCGTTGGCGGCTGGGATTCGGTCGGCACCAAGCGCATCATCACGCGCTCGAGCGGCAACACGTTGTTCGATCTCGATGGCCAGCCGGCGCTTGATCTTTATAAACAATATCTCGGTGCTGAAGCCGCTAACCTGCCGGCCAGCGCGCTGCTCTTCCCGCTGCGCATCCATCCAAAGGACCAGCCGGATTGGAGCCTTGTCCGTACCGTGGTCGGCGTCGATGAAGAGAAGAAGGCGATGATCTTCGCCGGTTCGATGCCGGAAGGGCAGGTCGCGCAAGTGATGCTCGGCAATTTCGATCATCTCATCGCCGGCGCCGGTCGTGCCGCGGAGCACGCAATCATCCCCGATGCGAAGCTCGCGATCCTCGTGAGCTGCATTGGCCGCAAGCTGCTCTTGGGCCAGCGCATCGCCGATGAGGTCGAGGCGGTCGCCGATGTTTTGGGCAAAAGCTGCCGCACCACCGGCTTCTATTCCTATGGCGAGATCGCGCCGATGGACGGCTTGCCGTATTGCGATCTCCACAACCAGACGATGACCATCACCACCTTCGCCGAAGGGTGAGATGCACAAGCTGTTGCAACGTCAGCTTCGGCAGGCCCAGCAAGCCAGTTCAGACGGCAAGCTGGACCTCGATACGCTGCTGTCGTTGGTGGGGACCGCCTATGACGAAATCGATCGCGAGCGCCGTTTCACCGCGCACGCACACCAAGTGTTACGCGACGAATATTCGGCCCTGACCGAACGGCAGCTCAAAATTGAGGCCGAGAAATCCGAAGCGGAACGCGCCCGCGCGGCGATGGAAGTCGAGCTCTTGCAGCAGGAGCGGTTGTCGCTGCTGGGCCGGCTGACGTCGTCGCTCGCGCACGAGTTGCGCAACCCCTTGAGCACCATCCGGAACACGGTGCATGCGATCGGCGAAGCGGCGACGATGAAGGGTCTCGATATCGCGCGGCAAATGAGCCGCGCCTATCGCGCGGTCGATCGCTGCGACGGGATCATCGGCGATCTGCTCGACTATGCGGGCTCGCGCGATCCCGTGCCGTCGCCGATTCGGCTCGATCCCTGGCTCGAGCAAGTGCTCAACGATCAGAAAATGCCGGAACTTGTCGCCATCGAATACGGGCTCAGCGCGCCGTGCGCGGTGGTGTTGATCGACCCCGATCGCATGCGCAGCGCAGTCGTAAAGGTTTTCGAGAATGCAATAGAGGCTTTAGTCGAGACGCCGGATCTCGCCGAACGGCGGATCATTGTCTCGACGGCGATCGGCGAGCAGGTCGAGATCGCAATTGCCGACACCGGACCGGGTATCCCGCCCGACATCCTGCCGCGCGTCTTCGAGCCTCTCTTCAGCACGCGCAGCTTCGGCACCGGCCTCGGCCTTGCGACGGCGAGGCAGATCGTCGAGAATCACAGCGGCGACATCACGATCGCAGGCGGTGCCGAAGGCGGCACGCGCGTCGTCATCCGCCTGCCGCTCGGTGCGGCGAAAAGCGTAGCCGCCGCCTGACCTGCATTGACGCTCCTGCCGTCGCGTCCGCATGATGCGCGCGGAGAGGGAGATATCATGCAGCGTTACACGCGATCGATGGACGAGTTGTGGGAGTTCTGGCAGCCCCATGCCAAGGGTGCGCTGCATCCGATGGTCTTCACGAAATACGAAGATCATCAAGGCGTCTTCGCGAAGCTCACGTCTCTCGATCGCGATCAATGGGCCGCAGCTTACAGCGCGGCGGCGGAGCCCTTCGAGAAGCTGGCGCGCGAGGCGGAGGCAAAGGGCGACGAGCGCGCGGCGAAGGATCATTATTTCCACGCCTACGGCCTCTATCGCATGGCGCGGTTTCCGACGACGAATTCCGCGGGCAAGCGCGCCGCCTATCGCAAATCGCAAGAGATGTATCGCGCGGCGTTGCGCTATCTGCCTTACCGTTTCGAGCGCGTTGAGATTCCGTTCAAGGGCAGGCCGGGCGAAGGCGACCATTCGGTGGGTTATCTCATTCGCCGTCCCGGCGACGAGACGCGCCGGCCGCTGCTGATCATGTGGGCGGGCATCGACACCTTCAAGGAAGACCGCACCGAGATCTGGGAGCCGGTGATTGCTGCCGGCCTATCGCTGTTGCTCATCGACATGCCGGGAACCGGCGATGCGCCGCTCAAAGGTTCGGAAGACGCCGAGCGGCTCTGGGATGCCGTGCTCGATTGGTGCACGACGCGGCCCGAGATCGAGTCAAAGCGTATCGGCGCCTGGGGTGGCAGCACCGGCGGTTACTGGGCGGCGAAGGTCGCGCATACGCATCGCGATCGCTTGGCCGCGGTCGTCGCGCAAGGCGGCTGTGCGCATCTTGCTTTCACGCCGGAATGGATCGAGAAAGCACAGCACGGCTCTTATGCTTTCGAGCTCGCCGAGACCCTTGCCAGTGCTTTCGGTCGTGATGGCTTCGACGACTGGGTCGAGTTCTGTCCGCGCTTGTCACTCTTGCGGCAAGGTATCCTCGATAAGGCTTGTACACAGTTGCTGCTGGTCAACGGCACGCAAGACACGATCTTCCCAATCGAGGATATGCATCTGCTGCTGGAGCACGGCAATCCGAAGGAAGCGCGCTTCTATCCAGTAGGCCATATGGGTTATACGCCGGATACGAATCCGACAATTATTCGCTGGCTTGCCGCTAAACTCCTCGCGTAAAAAATTGCAAGCGTAAAATTCACGGTTGCATTCGCTGCGATCGTGATAAGCTCTTTTGCGCCCTTTTTGATGGCAAGATCTTTTTCCTGCAGTGGCTGAAACACGAGTAGGGGAAAATCACGATGTTTGCACGCGAGAAGGATGCCAAACAGAAATCGGACAATCGGATTCACGAAACCGTGACGCCGCTTTCCGATCTGAGCGGCACCACAACAGCAGTGCTGCCCAATCCGACGGAGAAGCCGGCGACGATTTCGGTGTCGCGCGTAACACCGCCAACACCGACGCCGATGGTCACACCGCGTGACAACAAGAACGATGCGAAGAACGAAACCAAGCGGTTAACCGTCGGTCGCGGCATTTCACTCAACGGCAAGATCTCGTTCTGCGACCGTTTGGTGATCGATGGCAAGGTGGAAGCCGAGCTCGAAGATTGCCACACGGTCGAAGTGACCGAGAATGGCACGTTCAAAGGGGCGGCTGAAATCACGGGGGCTGAAATCTCCGGCCACTATGATGGCTCGCTTACGGTACGCGAAAATCTGCTGATCCGAAGCACCGGCCGCGTCAGCGGCACGGTTCGTTATGGCAAGCTGCACATCGAAGATGGCGGCGAAATCAACGGCGATGTGAAGAGCATCAGCTCGTCCAAAACCTAAAACGAGACGGCAGGCGGCGGGGAGCGTTACTCCGCCGCCAGCGGCGGTACGCGCAGCGCGCCGGTTGGGTTGGCCGAAGCCTTGACCTGATTGGCGTAAGTCTCCAGCCAATCGATATTTTCCGGCGCGACGAAATCGCCGCCATGCGCGCCGAGGAAGATATCGCCGTTCTCCGCGCCCGGCGGCTTGACGCCGCGTTCGGCGAGATCGCGCATGGCTTTCAGCATGCGCTGACGCGTGCGCGTGATCATCAGATCGCCGATGGTGAGATGCTCGTTATTGTGATCGACGCACTCGCCCATGCTCTCGGTGATCGCCTGATCCTGGAGATGCACGCCGTCGATACCGGTATAGGTCGATGTGCGCTGCCGATCGCGATCGATCATCCAATCGTTGCTCTCATCGGGGACAAGGCGCCAGCGGCCGTACCAATCCGTCGAATTCGGCTGGTAATGGAAATTGAGGCCGAGCCCGGGCACGCGATCGCTTTTCGCGAGGTTCTCCAGCGTCGTGTCCCAGGAGCATTGCAGGAACATCGTATGCGTGTCGTCCATCGGCACCCAAGCGCGCGCGGTGAGATTGGTGCCGAAAGCGGCATTCGGGATCATTGTCCAGAACGGGAAGAGGTAATGTGCGACTCGGTAATAGAGATTGCCCGGAGTCGCGGGGCGATAGGCCGCGTACATGGTGCCCCAGTCGGTCTCGATGCAATTGTAATCGGGCGCGCGATCTTCGAGTCGGTAGCGGATCGGTGATGTCGCCGGATAATCGTCCGCCGCGGCTTTGCCTTCGTGCAGGAAGCCGAAATGCGATGTGTCGATATCGCCCTCGATCGCCTGCAGCCAATTGCAATGACGTTGCGCCCACCGCGTCTTGAGCTGTGCCTCGGGCAGCAGTAGCGGCTCGAGGGCGGGGAAGGGCGGCGCCTCCGCGGCTTCGCCCATATAGACCCAGATCAGGCCATTGCGCTCGAGCGCCTTATAGGCGTTCGCCTTGACCTTGCCGGCAAAGGAATGACGCGGCCTCACATTCGGCATGTCGAGGCAATTGCCGTCGACATCGAATTTCCAGCCGTGATAAACGCAGCGCAAGCCGCATTCCTCATTGCGCCCGAGGAACAGCGATGCGCCGCGATGCGGGCAGCGATGATCGAAGACGCCGACACGGCCGTTGCTGTCGCGGAAGGCGATGAGCTTCTCGCCGAGGAGCATCAGCCGCAACGGCGAGCCGTCGGCGACGATCTCATTCGAGGCGCAAGCGGGAATCCAATAGTGCCGGAGCAGCTTGCCCATCGGCGCGCCGGGACCGACCTTCGTTAGTTGCGCGTAATCCGATGTCGTCGCCATCGCTTCGCTCCCTTCAGTCGAGTCAGGTTCAGTCGAGCTTTTTGCCGAGCCTTCCCGCGAGATCCTGGACGTATTGCCACGCGACCCGGCCCGAGCGCGAGCCGCGGGTGATCGCCCATTCTGCGGATTCGGCCTTCACCTTGTCCGCAGGATAGTCGAGATGGAAATGCTTTACATAGCCTTCGACCATCGCCAGGTAGGTCTGCTGGTCGCAGGCGTGGAAGCCGAGCCAGAGACCGAAGCGGTCGGAGAGCGAAACCTTCTCCTCGACGGCCTCGCCGGGATTGATCGCGCTTGAGCGCTCATTCTCGATCATGTCGCGCGACAGAAGGTGCCGCCGGTTCGATGTCGCGTAAAGCACGACATTGTCGGGCCGGCCTTCGATGCCGCCTTCGAGCACTGCCTTCAGCGATTTGTAGCTCGTATCCTGATTGTCGAAGGAGAGATCGTCGCAGAAGAGCAGGCAGCGGCGCTTCGTGTTGCGCAGGAGGCTGAGGAGATTGGGCAGGCTCGGAATGTCCTCGCGGTGAATTTCAACGAGGACCAGGGCGCCTTTCTTCTCGGCATTCACCGTCGCATGCGCCGCCTTCACGAGCGAGGATTTGCCCATGCCGCGCGCGCCCCAGAGCAGCACGTTGTTCGCCGGCAATCCCTGAGCAAAGCGCCGCGTATTGTCGAGCAGGATGTCGCGCACCCGGTCGATGCCTTGGAGCAGCACCATTTCGACGCGATTGACGCTTTTCACCGGCTCGAGCCAGCCGCGATCGGCATGCCAGACGAAGGCATCGGCGGCGCTGAGATCGTTCTGCGCTGCCGCGGCAGGGGCCTGACGCTCGAGCGCGGTCGCGATGCGCTGAAGCAGTTCCTCGAGCTTCGCGCTCTCGCTCATTCTCACACCCTAACGACTAACGAAATCAGCGATAGAACGTCCACCAGGCCGGGCCGTTGGCCATGGTCATGCCGTCTTGCTCGGCGCTCGCAACACATTGATGGAGCGAGCGATACATCAGGCTATACTCGCAAACATCCTGCCGCCCGTTCGCCCCCCGCATGACGATCGTGTCCGTACAACCTGCCAGAAGAAGGGCCGCAAAGCCCAAAAACATAAAGGTTTTCATCGCCGCCTCCACAAGATTAACGCCATGATAGCGAGCGTCGCTTCGGCCGCAAAGCCATTGTGTTACTTGCGCTTTATGCGTCCATCCAGTAGGAATGCGCCACGGCTTGCGGGGGCCGAGCCGCGGCCCTTTTCCCATTGGCACGAAGGAGTTGGAGGATGCTGATTACGCCCGCTTATGCGCAGGCGGCCGCTGGCGGCGGCGATGCCTCCAGCATGATGGTCCAGCTCGCGCCCTTGGCGCTGATCTTCGTCGTTTTCTATTTCTTCCTCATCCGCCCGCAACAGCAAAAGGCGAAGCAGCAGCGCTCCATGCTCGATGCGATCCGTCGCGGCGACCGCGTCGTGACCGCCGGCGGCCTGATCGGCACCGTCGCTAAAGTGGTGAGCAACGAAGAGGTTCTGATCGACCTCGCCGATAATGTCCGCGTCCGCGCCGTGCGTTCGACGATCTCGCAGGTGCTCGCCAAGACCGAGCCGGCGAAGGAGGCGAAGAGCAAGGACAGCGACGCGCCCGCCAATGACGATAACGGCACCGCGACGCCCGCCAAGGACGAAGAGAAGACGCCGGCGTGGCGGCGTATGTTGGGCTTGCGCTAAGCCCGCCCACAGTCCCGCGCGTTAGGTCGACGCAATGCTTTATTTTCAAGGCTGGAAACTGGCGCTGGTCCTCGGCGTTTGTCTGCTCGGCTTCATCTTCGCGCTGCCGAACGCCTTCGCGCCGGAAACCATCGCGCATTGGCCGAGCTTCCTGCGCAAGCAGGTCTCGCTTGGCCTGGATCTGCGCGGCGGCTCGCATCTGCTACTGCAGGTCGACATGAATACCGTCGAGCAGGAGCGGCTCAACAGCCTTGTCGACGAAGTGCGCACGCAGCTGGTGGCCGCGAAGGTCGGCTATAGCAATCTTGCCGCCACTGCGGGTCACGTCAGCTTCACGGTGCGTGATGACGGACGCATGAACGATGTGCGCAACATCGTCAACAAGATCGACTCGTCGTTGGACGTGAAGATTGGCGCCGGCGAGACGGTGACGTTGACGCCCGACCCGGCGGCGTTGATCCAGCGGCGCACTTCCGCAGTCGATCAATCGATCGAAATCGTTCGCCGCCGAATCGATGAGACCGGCACGAAAGAGCCGACGATCCAGCGCGAAGGCGAAGACCGTGTTCTCGTGCAATTGCCCGGCGTCGAGAATCCGGAGCATGTGAAGGAAATCCTCGGCAAGACCGCGAAGATGACCTTTCAGCTCGTCGACCCGAACGCCTCGCCGCAAGATGCGCGCGGCGCCCGGTTGCCGCCCGGCGACGTGCTGCTGCCGAGCTCGACCACGGCCAATGGGCAGCCGACGCAATATTACGTCGTGCGTCGCCGCGTGATGGTAAGCGGTGATACGCTGACCGATGCGCAGGCGACCTTCCAGAACAGCGTACCGGTCGTCAGCTTCAAATTCGATTCGACGGGCGCCCGGCGCTTCGCCGATGCAACGAGGGAGAATGTCGGCAAGCCTTTTGCCATCGTTCTCGACAACAAGGTCATCAGCGCGCCGGTGATCAAGGAGCCGATCTTGGGCGGCGCGGGTGTGATCGAGGGCAATTTCACGGTGCAGTCGGCGAACGATCTCGCGCTGCTGCTACGCGCCGGCGCCTTGCCGGCGCCGCTCACCGTGCTCGAGGAGCGCACCGTGGGTCCCGGCCTCGGTGCCGATTCGATCCATGCCGGCGCGCTCGCCAGCGTCGTCGGCGTGGTCCTCGTCGTGGTCTTCATGGTCCTGTTCTACGGGCTCTTCGGCATCTTCGCCGACATCGCGTTGTTCTTTAATCTTTGCATCATGTTGGCGGGGCTGACCTTGCTCGGTGCCACGTTGACCTTGCCCGGCATCGCCGGCATCGCGCTCACCATGGGCATGGCGGTCGATGCCAACGTCCTGATCTATGAACGCATCCGTGAAGAGGTGAGGGGCGGGCGCTCGCTTATCTCCTCGCTGCAAGCTGGGTTCGAGCGCGCCTTCGGCACCATTTTCGACAGCCACGTCACGACCCTGGTCGCCGGCGCGTTGATGTTCTGGCTCGGCTCGGGTCCGGTGAAAGGTTTCGCGGTGACGCTGAGCCTCGGCGTGCTGACCTCCTTGTTCTCGGCCATCCTGGTGACACGGTTGCTCATTGTGACCTGGCTGCGGCGTTTGAAACCAAAAGTGATTCCGATCTGATCCGATGCGTCCACTCATCAACATCCACCGGATTCCGAACATCAACTTCATGGGGCTGCGCCATATCGGCTTCGCCCTGTCCGCCTTGATGACGATTGCGTCGATCGTATTGTTTTTCACTCACGGCCTTAACTACGGCATCGATTTCAGCGGCGGCACGATCATCGAGGTGCGCAGCACCACCGGCCCCGCCAATCTGGCGAAGATGCGCTCGGATCTCGACAGCCTCGGCCTCCGCGATGTGACACTGCAGAATTTCGGCGGACCTGAAGATGTCCTCATCAGGCTGCAGGAGCAGTCGGATAAGACTCAGGAACAGACGGTCAATCAGATCAAGCAGAAGCTCGGTAGTTCCTTCGAATATCGCCGCACCGAAGTCGTCGGGCCGACGGTCGGCGCCGAGCTTATCAAGGCGGGCGCCGAGGCGACGATCCTCGCGCTCATTGCGATCGCGATCTATGTGTGGTTCCGCTTCGAATGGCCATTCGGCGTCGGCGCGATGCTGTCGACCTTGCACGACACGATCACCACGATCGGGCTGTTCTCGCTGTTGCACATCGAATTCGACCTGACGACCTTGGCCGCGATCCTCACCATCGCCGGCTATTCGATCAACGATACGGTCGTCATCTACGATCGCATGCGCGAGACCATGCGCCGCTACAAGAGCATGGATTTCTCCGAGCTCATCAATAAGAGCCTCAACGAGACGCTGTCGCGCACCATTCTGACCGTCAGCACCACCGCACTGGCCGTGCTCTCGCTGCTGCTGTTCGGCGGCGAGGTGCTGCGCGGCTTCTCGATCGCGATGCTCTGGGGTATCGTCATCGGCACTTATTCATCGCTCTTCATCGCCGCTCCCTTGCTCTATTACATCCGTCCCAAGCGCTCCGCCGCCCAATCGGCCGATGCCGGTGAAACGGCCGTGCGCGGAAAGTCGTAAGCTTGGACGTAACGCCGCTCGTCGCAAGAGATCGGCAGGTCATCGAGAGTTATGGTGCGAGCGGTTTTCGTGTCAGCGGCAATTCCTATGACGGCGCGATCCTTGTTCTGCCGCAGGCGACGCATTCCTGGCCCGTCGCGTCGCTCGGCGATATTTCGGCAGCGACTCTGGCACCGGTCATCGAAGCCGGCATTCAGATACTGCTCCTTGGTTGTGGGCGGCACATGTTGCCGGTGCCGCCGGCGCTCCGACAGGAATTGCGCGCGCATGGAGTCGTCATCGACGCAATGGATACGGGTGCCGCTTGCCGCACCTATAACGTGCTCCTCGCCGAGGATCGGCTGGTCGCTGCCGCCTTGCTGCCGGCGCGTTGAGCGGGAACCAAGCGCGCAGCTACCCATTATCTCTCAATGAACGCACCTTTTCCGCAGGCGAGGCTATGATGAGCCCAGCAACGCCAGCCGGTACTGATCCCAAATTCGACGGACGTGATATCCTCGTGGTCGAGGATGAGGAGATGATCGCCACAGTCATCGAAGAGATGCTGCGCGATCTCGGTTGCCGCCAGGTTTGGGTCGCCGGCTCTGCCAAGGACGCGGAAGCGGTGCTCGCGCAGCATCGTCCGCATGCGGCGATTCTCGACGTTAATCTCGGCGGCGATTCGGGATTCCAGCTCGCGCAATCACTGATCGATACGAAGATCCCTTTCGTCTTCGCGACCGGCTATGGCCGGCACGGCCTGCCCGAAAAATGGGCCACGAGCCCGATCATGGAAAAGCCGTTCAAGATGGAAACGCTGCAAGCGGTGCTGGGCGCGATTCTTTAGGAACGCGTTTCAATGGACTGAAAATGGAAACGGGGCCAAGCGGCCCCGTTTCGTTATCGTCCGATGGCTGGCGGCTTAGTAGAAGTGAACGCCGGCCATGCAATAGAGCATCGGGATCGAAAGCATCGTGTTGACGCGCGAGGCCAGGCCCGCGGTCCGTGCGGCCACCTTGATCTCGTCGGGCGTTGCCGGCGTGATGCCGATATTCTTCTTCTGGTTCGGCCAAATGATGAACCAGACATTGAACCACATGATCGTGCCGAGCCACATGCCGATGCCGATCGTGGTGTTGTGCGTGCTGCCGTCGCCGATACCGATCTTGATCGACGAGAGCAGATAGCCGTTCATCCAGGCGAGGATCAGGCCGAAGATGATCGTGAACATCGCACCCCAGCGGAACCAGAACAGCGCTTCGGGGAGGATGTATTTGGCGACGCCGGGGCGAAGCTCGGTCGGGATCTTCGGCATCGTCGGCGTTTGGGTGAAGTTGAAGTACCAGAGATGGCCGATCCACATCACGCCGCTGGCAATATGGCACCAACGAACGAAGAACAGCCACCAGTCGAAGGCGACGAATTCTTGCATGGCGCGTCCTCCGCTCAGGCTATGGCGTGAATCAGTAGGACGACGACAACTGTCAGCACGAGGCCCAGGACTATTGTCTGCCCGAGCGAATCCAGTGGATTTTTCATAAGCGTTCCCCCTTGATCGTCAATGTACGTTGCGGTGCTGTATGGCCCGATCGAGCCATACAGCACCGGCAATATTATCGTACTTTGCCGAGATTCGCCGCGACAAAATCCCAGTTGACTAGATGAGTGAGGAAGGTTTCGACGAAGTCAGGACGACGATTCTGGTAGTCGAGGTAATAGGCGTGCTCCCAGACGTCGCAGGTCAGGAGCGCGGTCTGTCCCTGTGACAGGGGGTTAACCGCATTCGGTGTCTTGGTGATCTTCAGCGCGCCGCCACCGCTGACCAGCCAGCCCCAGCCGCTGCCGAATTGGCCGACGCAGGCCGCCTTGAATTCCTCCTTGAACTTGTCGTAGCTGCCGAAGGACTTGGTGATCGCGGCGGCGACATCGCCCGAGGGCTGTCCACCGCCATTCGGCTTCATGCAGTTCCAGAAGAAGGTGTGGTTCCAGACCTGCGCGGCATTGTTGAAAATGCCGACCTTGGAATCGTCCTTCGCCGTCGCCTTGATGATCTCCTCCAAGGACTGCGATGCCATCGGCGAGTCCTTGACGAGGTTGTTCAGGTTGGTCACGTAAGCCGCATGGTGCTTGTCGTGATGGAACTCGAGCGTCTTGGCCGAGGTGTGGGGTTCCAGCGCGTTCTTGGGATAGGGAAGCGGGGGGAGTTCAAATGCCATCTTTATCTCTTTCCACCGGTTGTTACTGAAAGGAAGACGGCACCCGAATCGGTGCCGACGGGGTAGAAGATAGCTTCGCGGAGACTGAGCGGCAATTTGAGACGGATACCATGAGCGCGGGCGCAGAAATTCGATGCTCGAACTGCAGCGCGACCTTTGTTTGCAGTCCGGCGGGCGACTGCTGGTGCAAGACGCCGCCTTACCTGCCGCTGCCGGCCGGGGGCGAAACCTGTCTGTGTCCGGATTGCTTGGCAAAAGCGAAGGCCGCGGCGCGTCCGAAACCCGATAACCCGTGGGCGTCATGAGCGATCCCTCGCTCGCGGCCGGGCTGCGGCATCATGATCGGGACCGCTATCAGACCGCTTTGTTCGCGCCGGCGGAGCGCCGCGATGCGCTGTTCGCGCTCTATGCTTTCAACTACGAGATTGCGCGAATCCGCGACTATGTGCGCGAGCCGATGCTGGGGCTGATGCGGTTGCAATGGTGGCGCGACGCGCTCGACGAGATCTACGCCGGCAAGCCAGCACGCCGGCACGAGGTAGCGACGCCGCTCGCCGAGGCGATCGCCGCGCACGGCCTCTCGAAGGCGCATTTCACGGCACTGCTCGATGCGCGTGCGCAGGATATGGAAGAGGTACCGCCGGAGTCCTTGGCGGCGCTCGAAAACTATGCGGCGGCGACGTCCGGCAGCTTGATCCTGCTCGCGCTGGAGGCGCTGGGTGTCCGCGACGCGAAAGCGGCGGCAGCGGGCAGAGCCGTGGGTGTCGCCTACGCGCTAACCGGCTTGCTGGCTGCGGCGCCATTCCATGCGCAACGGCGGCGCCTCTATCTGCCCGCGGCATTGACCGCGCAGCATGGCGTCGATCTCGAGCACAGCCTTTTCGCCCTTAAGCCGTCGCGGCAGCTTACCGCCGCGACGCAGGAGATCGCCGATCGCGCCCGCCGGCATCTCGAAGAGGCGCGACAGCAGCGCGGCGCCGTCCCGCGCGCGGCGGTGCCGGCTCTGCTGCATGCTGTGCTCGCCGAGCGGCGCTTACAGAAGCTCGCCACCGTGGATCACAATCTCTTCGATCCACAGCTAGCTGCTGAAGACACGCTGCAAAGCCTGCGGCTCGCCTGGGCGGCACTGCGCCATCGCTATTGATGCCGCGCCGCCATGGGGTGGGCGCGCTTGCCCGTGATGGGCAGGGCCCGTAGCATTCCTCCCATAAGATCGTCGCTCGAACGATCGTGGGGGAGGAATGGCAAGGCATATCCCGGGACCGCTTTATTTCGTGCAGCAGGGCGCCAGCGGGATGCCGATGCTGTTCATCCATTCGACGCCCGACGATCATCGGCTCTGGTATATCCAAACGGCGCATTTTTCATCCTGGTATTGCACGATCGCGGTGGATCTCGCTGGCTATGGCCATTCGCCCGCGCCGCAACAAGGCGTGCGGGTGACCGACCAGGCGGAAGCGTGCTGGGAAATGGTCGACCGCATTACCTCTGGCCCGGTCATCGTCCACGGCAATTCTCTCGGCAGCCATGTCGCGATGTATATGGCGAAACTGCAGCCGAAGCGGATTCCGGCGCTGATTCTTTCCGGCTGCGGCTATCTGCCGACGCGCGAAAACATGCTCGGCTGGCTGGAGAAGTATCGCGCCGAAGGAATCGGCTTGCGCTATCACCAGATTCTCGATCATTTCGCGCCGGACTCGCGGCCGAAGCCGGAAGTTCAGCATTACGCGCGCATGGTGAACGAGCTCACCAACCAGTCGACGCTGAACAGCATTATCGCGATGAACGAGGCCCTGTCGATACCCGATCCGGAAGAGCTTTTCGCGGCCATCACCAGCCCGACCATCATCATCAGCGGCACGCGCGACCGCAATCACCAGAAGGCCTTCGATCTGGTACCGCGGATCAAAGGTTCTGAAATTTTCAGCATCGAGAATGCCGGCCATTCGATGATGATCGAGCAGCCTTGGGAATATGACGCGATCTGCATTCGCTTCCTGACCAAGCTTGGCCTGTTCCCCGGAGGTGAGTGACCATGGCTGATCAGGCAAAAGTCGTCGCGATCGAAGAGCATTTCTGGACGCCCGATCTGCGCACGGAAGCGATGGTTGGCGTGCCGCCCAACACGCAGCCGCATTGGTATGTCGGGCTGAGCGATCTGTCCGAGCGGCGCCTCAAGGAAATGGACGAGGCGCGGATCGATCTGCAGGTGATTTCACATGCGCCGCCCGGCGCGCAGACTTTCCCAGCCGAGCAATCGGTCGTGCTGGCGCGGCAGGCGAACGACATGCTGCATGAGGCGGTGCGGGCGCATCCCGATCGCTTTGCCGGCTTCGCGATCCTGCCGACGCCCGATCCGAAGGCGGCCGCCGACGAGCTCGAGCGCACGGTCACGAAATTCGGGTTCAAAGGCGCGATGATCCATGGCCTGACCCATGGCAGCTTCACCGACGAGAGGCGGTTCTGGTGCATCTATGAACGCGCCGCGGCGCTGGATGTGCCGATCTACATCCACCCGGCCATGCCGCATCCCGCGGTGGTCGAGGCTTATTTCAAGGACTACCCGACGATGATCGGCGCCGGTCTCGGCTTTACCTTCGAGACCGCGGCCCATGCCATCCGCCTGTCGATCTGCGGCCTGTTCGACGCTTACCCGAAGCTGCGCATCATTCTCGGCCATATGGGCGAGGGGCTGCCTTTCCTGCTGTGGCGCTGCGACATGGCGCTGTCTCGCGACAAGGGGCTCAAGCGGAAGTTCCAGGAATATTTCCGCGAGCATTTCTACATCACGACCAGCGGCAACTTTTCTTACCCGGCGCTCGCCTGCGTTGCAGCGGAGATGAGCACCGATCGCATCCTCTTCGCCGTCGACTGGCCTTATGCCTCGAACCGGGAGGGGCGCGATTTCATCGATCACGCGCCGCTGTCGCCGCACGACAAGGAAAAGATCCTCAAGCACAACGCGGCCAAGCTGTTGCGGCTCTGACCTGATCTATGAAAGAGGTTTGCATGAAACGTATATTCGCGGCCGGCCTGGCGCTGGCCGGCATTATCCTCAGCAACCCTTCGCGCGCCGATGAGCCGGTCACGATCCGCGTCGGCTGGTCGAGCGCCAATGCCAGCATCGTCCCGGTCGGTCTCGCCAAGAAGGACCTGATGCGACATTACGGCAAGTCTTATACCGTCGAGGGTGTGCGCTTCGCCGGCAGTCCGGCGGTCATCACCGGCCTCAGCACGAATAGCGTCGATTTCGGACAGCTCGCCTATTCGTCTTTCGCTTTCGCGATCGAGAACGCGAAGATGACCGATCTGCGCATCGTATCGGACGTATTTCAGGACGGCGTCGCTGATTACTACAGCGGCAAATACGACGTCCTCAATGACGGCCCGATCAAGAAGGTCGAGGATCTAAAGGGCCATGTGATCGCGGCGAGCGCGGCGGGCAGCGCGATGGATATCGGGCTGCGTGTGATGCTGCGCCAGCATCATCTCGACGACCGCAAGGACGTTTCGATCATTGAGGCGCAATTCCCCTCGATGCCGGCGATGCTGACTGAGAAGAAGGTCGATCTCATCACCGCGACCGTGCCGTTCTCGGAAGACCCGAAACTCAAGGCGATCGCGCATCCGCTGTTTGCCCAGAAGGATGCTGTCGGACCGACGCAGATGATCGTCTGGGTCGCGCATCAACGCTTCCTTGCGGACCACCGCGCGGCATCGGTCGATTTCCTCGCGGATGCGCTTAACGTGCTCCACTATTTCCAGAATCCGAAGAACCACGACGAAATCGCCAGCATGCTCGCCAGCTTCATGAAGCAGCCGCCCGCGCAAATGGGGTGGATGTTCACCAAGGGCGATTTCTATCGCGACCCGAGCGGCCGGCCCAATCTCAAGGTGATGCAGAGCAATATCGACCAGTTGCACGATCTCGGCATCGTGCCGGCGAGCTTCGATGTCGCGCGCTATGCCGATCTCAGGTCGTCGACGAGGCCGCGGCGCGGCTCGGCAAATAGCGCAATTTTAAGGAGCGACGGTGAAAGGGGCTGACGGTGCGCTGTCGCGCTGGCGCTGCATCATCGTGAGATACGCCATCTCGAGATGACGGGTGTAGCTGGCGATATCGAACAAGGCGGACTGCGCGCGCGCTGTGACCAGCTTTGCGCGTAACGCCGCCAGCCGATCCGGCGCACGGGCGAGGGAAAGGGCGAGGGCCTCGTAATCGGCAAGCGAGGCAACCGCCAGTTCCGGTAGTCCCGCCGCGTCGAGCACGCTGGTGGCGACCCGCGCCGCCATGCTGTTGCCGGTACAGGTGATCAGCGGCAGGCCGGCCCAGAGCGCTTCGACGGCCGTGTTGTGTGCGTTGTAGGGCATCGTATCGAGGAACAGGTCGGCGGCGCCGAGCCGCGCCAGATGCTGAGCGCGCTCGAGTGGCGGTGCGAAAACCAGGCGCTGTGGGTCGATGCCGCGTATCTCGGCCTCGCGACGCAAATTCGCTTGCGCGTCTTCATTGGCGTAGAGCCACAGCACACTCCGCTCGATCTGGGCAAGCAGCCGTACCCATATGTCAAAGACCGTCGGTGTGATCTTCTGACTCGAATTGAAACTGCAGAAGACGAAACCGTCGTCGGGAAGCCCGCAGGCGCGGCGGTCCGGCCGCTTGGTCGGAATCGGGGTCTGCGCACTCGGCAGATAGCAGCAGGGCAGCGTTACGATCCGCTCGTTGAAATGCTGCGCGAGCGTTTCAGGGATGGCGATGCGGTCGCCGATGACGTAATCGATGAAATCTGCGCCTTCCGTGCCGGGATGGCCGAAGTAATTCACCTGCAGCGGTGCGGCGCGGTGCGCGAAAATGCCGAGCCGCGCATTCTCGATATGGCCGACGAGATCGACGGCGATGTCGATCTCTTGCTCGCGCAACAGCGCGGCGGTCGCGCTGTCGGACAAATTCGCGGCGTCGATGAAATGATCGAAACCCGCGATCAGCCGCTGGCGGATGGCGCTATCGGGCGCCGGAGTCAGCGCGATGCCCCAGAGCTCGAAGCGGTGACGATCATGCCGCTCGAAAAGATCCGCCAGCGTGTGGCCGGTGACATGGTTGCGGAAGTCGCCCGTAAGATAGGCGAGGCGGATGCGCGAATGGACCGGGTGAGCCGGGATCGTCGCTGTCGTCGCGAC
>Ga0157369_10002582_pt1 | contig 21679 bp, 26 predicted proteins | sample C25metaG_FD_113461 | JGI IMG/M metagenome (GOLD analysis project Ga0157369, IMG submission 113461) | Corn rhizosphere microbial communities from Kellogg Biological Station, Michigan, USA - C2-5 metaG | ecosystem: Host-associated > Plants > Roots > Rhizosphere > Soil | place: USA: Michigan...
CCAATGGTAGATTAATTATTGTCATTTGTAATAAAAATTTTACATAAACGAAATGATTGATATATTTGAGGCGAACATCAATCATTTACTTTATTAAAATTTCTATCTATGATTTTTAAATTCGCGGGAAAGCTACTATCTGTAGCCTCAATTGCATTATTATTTGCTTCGTGTTCAAAAAATGATGAAGCAGGAGTTAAATTTAAAAACTATTCCGATGCCAACGGCACTTACGTGAACCTTAGTACACAATCGCAATGGTCTGTAGTGAAGACTAATAGCGGGGGCACCATTCATTACAACTTTATTGGCACCACCAATGCCGATAGGGTAACCATAACGCCAAATAACACCGCCACCACCACCGTTGAAGATGCACAAGCTGTAACGCTGGGTAAGGACAAATCCTTTTCGCAGGATTTTACTATTTCCTCCTTTACCGGCTCACCTTCAGGCCAGGTTAACCAAAATCTTATCATTAACGCTTACCGCGGCAACGACATTCTTACCGTTAATGTTAATAGCGGGCAGTTGAATTATTAATAACTACAAAAACAAGGCCGTCCAAACCGGACGGCCTTCTAAACAACAAAAGCCACCCTTTTGAGGTAGCTTTTGCAAAGTATTGTAGATCCTCCCTTGGTTACGGGAGGCGCAAATCAAACTTTGATCTCAACTTCAACACCACTTGGCAGTTCAAGTTTCATCAGTGCATCTACAGTTTTAGAGTTAGAGCTATAGATGTCTAACAATCTCTTGTAAGAGCACAGTTGGAACTGCTCACGAGCTTTCTTGTTCACGTGTGGTGAACGAAGCACGGTGAAGATTTTCTTTTCAGTTGGCAGCGGAAGTGGTCCGCTAACTACAGCGCCAGTAGGCTTTACTGTTTTTACGATCTTTTCAGCTGATTTGTCAACCAGATTGTAATCGTAAGATTTTAATTTGATTCTGATTCTTTGGCTCATTTTATTTTTTACTTTTTGTGATTTCACCGATTTTTAGATGATCTCACTGATGTGATTGATTCATCACTATAAGAGCTATTTATTATAGCGACGATTTATTTTAATGGTTACACCGGTTATTTAGGATTACACCGATTATCTTAAATCAAAACAATCGGTGTAATCACACTAAAATCGGTGCAATCCAATATTACGCAATAGCGCCTTTAGTTTTGCCTTTTGATTTGGCTACTACCTCTTCCTGTACGTTACGAGGAGCTTCTTCGTAGTGGTCAAACTCCATAGTTGAAGTTGCACGACCTGAGGTGATGGTACGTAATTGAGTTACATAACCAAACATTTCAGAAAGTGGCACCATAGCTTTGATTACCTGAGCACCGTTACGGCTGTCCATACCTTGCAGCTGGCCACGACGACGGTTCATGTCACCGATTACATCACCCATGTTTTCTTCAGGGGTAAGGATCTCAATTTTCATGATCGGCTCCAGTAATACCGGCTTACATTTTGGTAATGCCTCACGATAAGCAGAGCGTGCTGCAATTTCAAAAGATAAAGCGTCTGAATCGACTGCGTGGAATGAACCATCAATTAACCTAACTTTTAAGCTGGTTAATGGGTAACCCGCTAACACACCGTTAGCCATAGCCGCAGCAAAACCTTTTTCAACAGATGGAATAAACTCACGAGGAATTGCACCACCAGTGATTTCATTCACAAACTGTAAACCTTCTTTACCTTCATCAGCCGGAGACACTACAATTTGGATATCAGCAAATTTACCACGACCACCGGTTTGTTTCTTATATGTTTCACGATGTTGAGTAGTACCTGTGATAGCTTCCTTGTAAGCAACTTGCGGAGCACCTTGGTTAACTTCTACTTTAAACTCACGTTTCAAACGGTCCATGATAATATCAAGGTGAAGCTCGCCCATACCAGAAATTACTGTTTGGCCGGTTTCTTCATCTGTATTTACACGGAAGGTTGGATCCTCTTCAGCTAATTTACCAAGAGCCATACCTAATTTATCAACGTCAGCCTGAGTTTTAGGCTCAATAGCTAAACCGATAACCGGCTCAGGGAACACCATTGACTCCAGAACAATAGGGTTCTTTTCATCACAAAGGGTATCACCTGTTTTAATATCCTTAAAGCCTACCACAGCAGCAATATCACCAGCACCTACGTTAGGAATAGGGTTTTGCTTGTTAGCATGCATCTGGAAGATACGTGAAATACGCTCTTTATTATCAGAACGGGTATTGTACACATATGAACCAGCTTCAAGGTTACCAGAGTAAACGCGGATGAAGCACAAGCGGCCCACAAATGGGTCGGTAGCAATTTTAAATGCTAATGCTGCAAATGGCTCTTTTACATCTGGTTTTACTAATATCTCTTCGCCAGTGTTAGGGTTTGTACCCGTAACACCCTTGCTGTCAACAGGTGAAGGCAATAATTCCATCACATAATCCAGCATGGTTTGTACACCTTTGTTCTTGAAAGATGAACCGCAAGTCATTGGAACGATCTTACCAGCAAGTGTAGCCTGACGCAGAGCGTCTAATACTTCACGCTCAGTGATCTGAGATGGATCATCAAAGAATTTCTCCATCAAAGTATCATCATATTCAGCTACTGCCTCCAGTAATTTCTCTCTCCACTCAGTTGCTTCCTGTACCAGATCGTCAGGGATAGGAACTTCGGTAAAGGTCATACCTTTATCGTGCTCGTTCCAAACCACCCCACGGAAGTTGATCAAGTCAACCACACCTTTAAAGTTATCTTCAGCACCGATAGGGATTTGCAGTGGCACAGCATGGCTGCCCAGCATATCACGTACCTGCTTAACAACTTTAAGGAAGTCTGCACCGCTACGGTCCATTTTGTTAACAAAACCGATACGGGGTACATTATAATTATTAGCAAGGCGCCAGTTAGTCTCAGATTGAGGCTCAACACCGTCAACAGCAGAGAACAGGAATACCAAGCCATCCAGTACACGTAATGAACGGTTTACCTCTACGGTAAAGTCAACGTGTCCGGGAGTATCAATTACGTTTACCTGGTATTTGTTACCACGATAGTTCCAGAATACGGTGGTGGCAGCAGAAGTGATGGTAATACCGCGCTCCTGTTCTTGTGCCATCCAGTCCATCGTAGCGGCTCCCTCATGCACCTCACCAATTTTGTGGCTTACACCAGCGTAATAAAGGATACGCTCGGTGGTGGTGGTTTTACCCGCATCAATGTGAGCGGCAATACCAATATTTCTTGTGTATTTTAAATCTCTTGACATCTTCTTTGTTATGTTATTGAGTTGATTAAGTTCATTAAGTTGACTGAGTTATTTAAGTTCATTTTAAAACTACTTAACCTATTCAACCAATCAACCCAATCAACTCTCCAATTAGAATCTAAAGTGTGAGAACGCTTTGTTGGCTTCAGCCATCTTATGCGTATCTTCTTTCTTCTTCACTGCAGCACCTTCACCTTTAGAAGCAGAGATGATTTCGCCAGCTAATTTCTCCATCATGGTTTTTTCACCACGACGACGAGCATAGCTGATCAGCCATTTCATACCTAAAGCAATTTTACGCTCAGGACGAACTTCGGTAGGCACCTGGAAGTTAGCACCACCCACACGGCGTGATTTAACTTCAACAGCTGGCATAACGTTGTTCAAAGCTTTTTTCCAGGTTTCCAGACCGTTTTCGTTAGTTTTCTTTTCTACGATATCAACGGCGTTGTAAAAAATGCCATATGCGGTAGATTTCTTACCGTCATACATCATGTTATTTACGAACCTTGTTACCAAAGTATCATTGAACCTTGGATCAGGAAGGATAATTCTCTTTTTTGGTTTTGACTTTCTCATTGTTACTATCCTCCTTTAATTATTTCTTTTTACCGCCTTTGCCCGCTGGTGCAGCTACCTGACCTGGTTTAGGGCGTTTAGTACCATATTTAGAACGACGTTGGTTACGACCGTTAACACCTGAAGTATCCAGTGCACCACGGATGATGTGGTAACGAACACCTGGTAAGTCTTTTACCCTGCCGCCACGGATTAACACGATAGAGTGCTCCTGTAAGTTGTGACCTTCGCCAGGGATGTAAGCATTTACTTCCTTACCGTTGGTTAAACGTACACGCGCAACTTTACGCATTGCTGAGTTTGGTTTCTTAGGGGTAGTGGTGTATACACGGGTACACACGCCTCTTCGCTGTGGACAGCTGTCCAACGCTGGGGATTTACTCTTATCCTCCAGAGCTACTCTACCTTTTCTAACTAATTGCTGAATAGTAGGCATTACTTGCTTTTAATTTTACAGTTTTATCCTTATTTTAAGGACTGCAAAGGTAGGTAGTATTTTTCTGATTTTCAACAGCTAATATATTTTTTATTAAAATCACATTTGCCTGACCTTCACCAGGGAGCGAATCAATTTTAACCTAATCAGCATGGCTCGCCAAACCCTGCGCAAATAGCCAATCAAATTTTAAGTTGATGTTAACAAAGCATCAATTATTTTGAAATCAGTTACAGTGCTGCTATCGAAAGATAGCCCCGCTTTCCATTCATACGCCTGCAGGCCTTAGCCACGGGCCGGTATCCATTGCAATCAGGTTTAGTTTGGGCGGTATGTGGCTTATATTTCCTCGACTGTTAATGAGGTTCGAGGCTGTTTTATTTATCAACATTTTGCGTTGCCTAAAAAACAAATATTTATAATAGTACCCAATTAACTATTTATTCAACCCATTACTTTGTCACAATGACCAAAAAAGTATCACAACTCGTGTTGGCACTTGCTGTAGCGTGCCTGTTTTTAAGTTCCTGTTATTCTTATACTTCAGTGGTAGGAAAAGGTGCCCAGGGCACTGAAAAGGTTACCCGCTGGAACCATTACGTAATCGATGGCCTTGTTCCTGTAGACGTTTCTGATGCCCATGACATGGCTGGGGGCGCTACAGACTACACTGTGCACACCCGTACAAGCTTCGTTAACGGTTTGCTTGCGTCTATCACTTTCGGCATTTATACGCCGACTACTACCACAGTAACCAAATAATTTGGAAGGCAATGAAGAAGTTTATTTTTGGCGTGTTAGTGTTGGCTTTTGTGCTGAGCATCTGCAAAATTGCACGACTGCTGATGTTTGAGCATCTAACTAATTACGGTGCCGGTTATTTAGCCGGCCAGTTTTTAATAGCAATTGCCTGTGCCACTGTAGCCCGGTTTCTTCTTAGAAGTATCATGCGCGAAAAGCAGGCCTTTTAACCACACCGAACTTAAATTTTAAACTAAACAGGCGTGATTTTCATGCCTGTTTTTGTTTGGGAGCGCATCAGTGTGTCCGTCAAGACCCCCACAACCAAACCTTATTAATGAAAACCTTACTACTAACGCTTACCTTCCCTAGCTTTTCGTTTAACCTCCCGTGCTCAACGCGTTAACCGGGAACAAAACGAATACTTATCCTCCGTACACTTCGCGATATAAGGGCGCCTTCAGCACCTACGATATTTACAAAAACTCAAAAAATTCTACTTACTTAAAAATTTAAGTAACTATCCAGTTCTGTTCATCGTATAAAGTCATATCTATTGACGTAAATGCTAATCACGATGACTAAAACTACTAAGCAGGAACTCCTTGTTAAGGACGAAGCCATACTAATTGCCGAAATCATTTTAGCAAAATCGCATCTAACCACACTTGAGCAAGACCTTAAAGAGGTGCGCAGCGCTTTAAAGAGACACAAAGCCAAGCCGGCACCTATACTGGTGGAACAAGAATAGAGGTTTGTAAATTTTTCACGGCTCATTTCGGAGCAAGTAAACCACAGCCTCATTTACTGGAAACACAGCGTTCCTTATAACTAACTTTTCCCCTATTTTTTGGGTGATACCAAGGATTTCATCCAGGTTAACACATCACCGACCTTTATTTTTGAGGCGGGAAACCAAATAGTTTCGAAAATTGAAAACTCGAATTTCGAAATACACTCTTCAATTAATTCAAAATCCAATTAAATTCAAAATCCGAAATTCAAAGAATTTTCTGTATCTGCAATCTATGGCCAAACGGATCCAGTATACTGCCCTGTCGCCATCCGTATTCATGGTCGGTCACCGGCTCAATTAGTTTGGCGCCCGCAGCTACCGCCCGGCTCACTACGGCATGCACATCATCAACCATTAACCCGATCGTAACTGTGCCACCCTTTTCAGCATCGGGCAATATGGTTCGGCTCCATTGAGTTAGCTCGTGCAGCGCAAACATTGCTTCCTCTATCTTAAATACTACCACATGAATGGAACCATCATCATTATTCACGCGCAGAAACTCTTCGGCATTAAAGGCCTGCTTATAAAAGTCGACATTAGTTGTACCATTGCTGATTGCCAGCTCCGGCACAAAAGCTGTTTTTACTTTCATAGTTAAATTTAACTAATCCGGGGGTTAGTTCATTGGCTCATTAGTTTATTGGTTCATTAGTTATTGGTTCAATGGTGGTCCAGCAGTCTATGATTTAGCTGAAGCGCGAACCTTCACTAAGAACTACGACAGCGACTGAATCATCAGATCATGGACTATAGACCACCGACTTTCCTCAAACAGTGAACCACAAACTATACCCCAACTTTCGTATCTTGCACTCATGCACGAGGTATTACTACTTTGCATAGGCCTTATCGTCAGTGTTTCACTATTGGTTCTGCTTGCCAAAAAACTACGGATCGCCTATCCTATCTTCCTGGTTATTGCCGGCTTAGCTGTGGGGTTTGTACCCTGGGTTCCTAATGTCCGGATTGACCCTAATCTCGTTTTCCTGGTCATTTTACCTCCGGTGCTGTTTGATGCCGCCCAGAAGTCGTCGTGGCGGGCGCTGTGGCGGTGGCGACGCATTATTCTGGTGATGGCTATTGGCTTTGTGCTGCTTACGGCAACTGCCGTAGCCTTTGTTGCGCACTGGCTTATTCCGGGCTTTACGCTGGCTCAGGGCTTTTTACTGGGCGCTATTATTTCGCCTCCGGATGCCGCTGCTGCAACCGCTATACTGCAATTTGTTAAACTGCCCAAAGGCTTGGTTTGCATACTCGAGGGCGAAAGTCTGCTTAACGATGCAACCAGCTTAACCCTATATCGCTTTGCGCTGGCAGCGCTTGCCACCCAGCATTTTGTATGGCATGAGGCCTGCACGGGCTTTATACTGGTAGTGCTTAGCGGTATTGCTATCGGCCTGGCCTTTGGCGGTATTTTTTATGTAGTGTACCGCTGGTTACCCACCAATTCAAATCTGGATGTTGCCCTATCTCTCGTTTTACCTTACCTTATCTATACCACTGCAGAAGACCTTCATTCCTCAGGGGTATTGGCTGTGGTAGCCGGAGGGTTATTTATCGCCTACCAGAACCATTTTATTTTTGGTCATAGTAGCAGGCTTAAAGCCAATGCCGTTTGGGCACCTATAGTATTTGTGCTCAACGCGGTGTTGTTCTTCCTCATTGGCATGCAGGTTCCAGAAATTTCGGCGGCTATAGAATCAGCACCGTTAATGCAGAGCCTCGGCATAGCACTTATTATCACGCTGGTTGTTATTGTGGTTCGACTGGCCAGCGGTTACTTCTCGGCGGTATTTACCCGATTTATCAGCCGGTTCATTACGGTAGCTCAAAGCCGGCCCGGATGGCGCAACCCAACAATTGTGGGTTGGAGTGGTATGCGCGGCGTTGTTTCACTGGCCTCGGCGCTGGCTATTCCGCTTATGCTTAATGATGCGCCATTTCCGCATCGCCCGCTCATTATTTTCATTACGCTTATTGTAATTATGGTTACGCTGGTTGGGCAGGGGCTGGCGCTGCCCTGGATGGTGCGCAAGGTAAAACCCGAGTTTTTATCTGAGGACAAGCCAGATGAAATCCAGATACTTGAAATTGAGACTGCGTTGCAGCAATCGGCCCTCAAAGAGTTGGAACAAAATTATCCCCATGATCTGCAGCAAAACAACCTGCTGCGTAACCGGCTGGAAATGCTGCGCACCAAAAGTATGTTGTACGATGGCGCATCAAACGATGAGGCAAAACGCGAAGCCCTCGGAACTGTTGTTAACCGCTACCGCGAAGTGATCGTCAACCTCACCGAGCATCAGCGTAAAGAACTGCATCGGTTCAGGCACCGTGACCATTACGACGACGATATTATTGCCCTTATTGAGCGCCGCCTGGATCTTGAAGAAGAACGCCTGGAAGAAGAACAGGACGATTAAATATTACCCCCCTCTAAATCTCTCCGCCAACTGGTGGAGGAGACTTTTAAAACCTTTTTAATAGCGCTTTATCTTTAAGCCCTCTCCTCTGGGGAGGGCTTGGGAGGGGTTCACCTATACCAACATTAATACTTAATCGTTATTAAATTATTCTTTTCGGATAAACCTAAACCCACAGTTTATCGTACAACAATGTACCCCCATAATTAAATAGTTAAACTAACGTTTATCTAACCATCAAATTAGTATAAATATTAAAGCCGATCTATAACCATGAGCGCAGAAACATTAATAACCGAGTTAAACAGCAGAAGAATAGTACAGCAGGAGACTACTTACACCCTTTCATTTAGTGAGCTGAATTCTATTTTGTTATACATTAATGAAACGTTCAAATTCACAGGGTATAAACTGGAAGTATTAAATGATGAAGTTAAGCTCACTATCCCTGTTTAACTTTTTGGCAGTTAAGCGCCTGGCAGTGCTTAGAAAAAATAGACAGAATGAGATGCCGTAAAAACAACATCTCTTTACTGCAAAAATTAAAAACCATCCTATTTCGCCAACGGTTATTATATTGAACAGGCTTCAAAATTTAAACGTCATGGCAATGCAGAAGCAAAAGAAGGCGGCCAGCAAAGTGGTGACTGCCACCGAAGAACGGGCAAAGCGAAACCGCAAAAGGATAGCCAATTCGCACGGAAGCGAATCAAGTATGGCTTCAGAACTTCGCAATATACAGCATAATCCCGGCCAGCCGGCTCACTGAGGTGTTCCGGTTTATCGCTAAAACTTTCTCCCCATTTTTATCGTACAAATCAACAGGGTTCTCTTTTTAGGGAGAAGCGCTTTGTGAGATGAAGTTTTATAAGTTTACCCTGATCAATAATATCATTACCGCTGCCGAGGAAATCAGCCATACTGAAATTGACGACACCCTTGTGATTAGTCGGGACAATGCCGACAAGCGATATTTTTACACAGTTGCCAATTCCGCTGTTGTCAAACATCAGGCAAAGCTCTTCCAATACGGACAGCAGCAATACAATGATTATCTCAAGCGCCCCTATCCGGTGGCAGTACTCGAAAAACACTAACGTAGTGGAAAAAATTAACCCGCTATTTGAGAGCGGCCGGTTAACAGGGGAATCTCCACAAAAAATGTAACGCCGCTAAGTTCACCCGCTTCGAACCAGATTTTACCGTGATGCGCCTCGGTATACTCCTTGCATAAAACCAGGCCCAGGCCCACCCCTTTTTCGTTGGCCGTGCCTTGGGTTGATTGTCCGCTGAGGCTAAATACATCCGGTTGCAGTTGAACAGGCTTACCGGTGCCGCTGTCTTTAACGGTTATTAAACATTTGTTGTTCTTTTGCACTGCACCTACCTTAATATTACCTCCTAATGCCGTAAACTTTATAGCATTGTTAACCAGGTTACGCACAATAATCTGGAGCATATCGCGGTTGGCAATCACAACAAGCTCTGAGTCTATTTCTGTTTCTACCGTAATGCTTTTATTAGCGGCAATATTAGTAAAGAGCGACAACTGGGGTACAAGCACGTCACGCAGGTTAACCGGCGCCAGGGTAGACTTCATGCCCTTCATCTGGTCCTGACTCCAGATTAAAACATTATTTAACATCTCCAATGTACTGCGAGTGGCTTGCAGCAGCTCTTTCTTTATCGCAAAGCGCTCCTCTTCTTCAAGCTCCACCTCCGCAAGCAGCTCCAGATAATTTTGAATATTGGATAATGGGCTGCGCAGGTCATGTGCTATAATAGAGAAGAGTTTGTTCCTTTCTTCATTAAGCAGTTTCATTTGCGCTGCTTTCTCCAGCGCCGAATTTCGTTCAAGCTCGTAACTGCGCCTGATGGTATAAAAACTAAAAACGACAATAACTAAGGCGGTTAAATAAGCCGATAAGATGTCAACATACCGCGAAGCGACATCTTTATAAGTATATGGCACCAGTGCCCCGTGCTTAAATTGGAATAAGTGTAAAGCAGCAACTACAACCAGATTGAGCGCCACCCAAAACGGATATTGCCTTATTGGCACAATGGCAATAATCATCACGAAGATGAAGACAAAGGAAATATCTACCGGACCATCTATGCCCGAATTAATAAAGTAGTTCACGCTCAACAACAGCATGGCTACCGAAGAAAAGATTATCCTGCCAAGGTTTGTTCTTCTGCGAATGCGCGAAATATAGTAGATGCCCGATAATACGATTATCGTGGCCCAACACATGTCGGCCACCTGTGGTAAGGCAATAACGTAGTTAAAAACCAGGTTATAAAGCAACGCTGCAAAAGCGATGAGGCACATGCAATGGAATATGCGGTCAGTAAGTGAAAACTCCTGCTCATTTCCAATAAGCCGCTGCAAAAATGGTTTAACTTTCAATAATTAAATCAATTAGGGTTTGAAATATGGTTTAAATAAAAATACAGGATCAGACAGCGGCTTACCTGCAAGTCATAAGCTTCTTCATTATTTATTCTAATTATACGGGCGCATGCCATAAATGTTGCAGTTAACACATTTTCAAACTAAGAAATTTAAAATCAGTTTTATCCGTTTTAATTAAATTAGCCGTGAAATTTAGCCTTTGTAACACATTGCAAACACTTAGGAACGCTGTCCCTTTTTCATTAACTATTATTATATTACCTCACCAATTGTAACTTAAACCAGGCTTATATGAATTCAGTCTCACTGGCTACCAAACCCCACTATCCTATATTAGATGGGCTACGTGGCGTTGCCGCGCTTACCGTTGTGGCATTTCACATATTTGAAACCCATAATACCAGCCATCTTGATCAGGTGATTAATCACGGTTACCTTGCCGTCGATTTCTTTTTCTTGTTATCAGGGTTTGTGATCGGCTATTCTTATGACGACCGCTGGAACAAGCTTACCGTAGGCGGCTTTTTTAAACGCCGGCTTATCAGGCTGCAGCCCATGGTTATTATGGGCATGATCATCGGGGCAGCCTTTTTTTACTTTCAGCAATGTCCTATGTTTTCGCAGATAGCCGTTACACCGGTATGGAAAATGCTGCTCATTATGCTTATTGGGTTCACGCTGATCCCTGTAACGCCGGGAATGGATATACGCGGCTGGCAGGAAATGCACCCGCTCGACGGACCAGGATGGTCGCTGTTTTTTGAGTATATAGGCAATATATTATATGCGCTCGTAGTGCGAAAGTTTTCAAAAACCGCGTTGGCTGTGTTGGTAGCTATTACCGGCGCTATGCTTATTCAATATGCAGTAACCTGCAAAGCCGGCGACATGACTGGCGGATGGTCAGTCACTGCCGAAGAGCTTCGTGTTGGCTTTACTCGCCTGTTGTTCCCCTTCTTTGGTGGATTACTGTTGTCACGCGTGGCGAAGCCCGGGCGAATTAATAACGCCTTTTTATGGAGCAGCATTATCTTGCTTATTACCCTGTTCGTTCCGCGCATTGGGGGTGCACAGCATTTCTGGGCCAATGGCTTGTATGAAGCGCTGGTTATTATCCTTGTGTTCCCGCTAGTAGTATACATGGGCGCCAGTGGCACGCTGACCGCTGGAATTTCCACGAAAGTATGTAAGTTTCTGGGCGATCTTTCTTACCCCATCTACATTACCCACTATGCCCTTATTTACACTTATACGGCCTACGTTAATAATTTATCGACCTTATTGCATACCCATATAGGTATCGACAGAACGCTACCCTATGCCCTGCTTACCTTTTTTGCATCTATCGCAATAGGCTGGCTGTGCCTTAAACTCTATGACGAACCCGTACGCCGCTGGCTCACTAACCGGTTGGGTAATAGAAAGGCCGAAACAGTAGTAAAAGTTGCACAAACAGCCAACCAGCAATAAAGAGATTGTTAAAAAGCAATGCCAGTGCAGCTATGTCCGGACAGTCCTGCTTTCCGCTCATACTGCACCGGCATTATCCTCAGGGCCGGTATCCGCTGCAATCAGGTTTAAATGACCGCAGGCAGTACATTACCTTAATCTTCAGGAAGCAGATGGACGGACATTAAGCTTTACCAGTTTTATACTGATAATACCCATAGCCAGGTAAATAAGGGGCGAGATCAGGAACTCCAGCATCGTTGCTGTTAAGTTGCGTAAGGACGCACCGATAGCGCCAAAAACCCAGTCATATACGCCGATAGATACAAGGATCAGGATTGCTGAAATATGCAAAAAATGCCATAAGTACTGCATCCAACGGCTAAAAACCGGCTTTAAGGCCCAGGTGCCTGTTCCGTAAATTGCCAGGATAACAGACAGCTTTCCCACATGGCGCAGTTTACGCGGGATGTTCTGGTAGTAGCTTACATCAACCAGATAAACGTTGTACAACGAATAAATAAGGACAATGAGCACCAGGCCTATCCAGAAACGTTTGCTTTGATTATTCATGAGCTACCTTTAAAACAATGCGGTTTGAAAAGAAGTACCACAACAGCATGATAAAACCATAAACAATAAAAGTAAACACATAATGATGTGTAAAATTGGCGTGAGCGGGGTAATTGAGGATCACATAACCTACTCCGCTGCACCTGATCACGTTTACAATGTGGATCAATATGATACCTGCAATTATATAAATCAGCTTATCGCGCAGCAAAGCCGGTAAACAAATAATAAAGCCTGCATATAAGATCATTAACTCTAGTCCGTTGCAAGGATCTTCGATAGATACTACCATGCGCCGGCCCATATAAACATTTTGCAAATGCATTAAAACCAGTCCGTTTTCGGTAGGTACGTTCTGAAGCTGGTCCCTCGAAACAAAATGCTCCGCAGGCATCACCTTATTCAAGAGCCAGGCCGATTGCTGGCCCAGGGCATTAGTAAGCGGCCGGTCCAATATTCTTTTGGGCTCCAGCACTAATAAATACAACGCCTTCCATACTACCAGTAACATCAGAGCCCTGGACAAGAACTGCCTTACCGGCATCGGCATGTTATACCATCTCGAAAGCAAGGGCGCCTTTTTCATCATTCAATTACTTTTGCTTTTGGGCAAGTCTTCTTCTGGTTACTACAAAAACGCCACCGGCAATACCTGCAACTAAAAGGAATGCGATACCGCCGTTAATAGGCAAAAATGTTTGATTGCTATTTTGGCCATTACCATTATTACCATCGTTATTCCCATTGCCATTATTAACGCCGTCATTACCATTTCCGTTGTCTGTACCGTAGGTAGTCTGGTTTGCGCTGCCATAGGCATAAGCATTGCCATTATTAGAATTGTTTGTGTTGCCATAGGCATTGCCATTATTAGAATTGGGATCGTCTGCACTGGCCCTGGCCACTCCTGTAGTCAGAAAAGCAATTACTATTCCGCACAGCAATAAAATTTTGTTAATCTTTTTCATCATCAAGCACTTAAATCTTCACTTATGTTGTTTTTGTTATTTTACGGTAACTGCCTGATACTGGTTACATTTATCGCGAGTTACTTCTTACCGTAAATAGGTCGGGGGCCCGGGCCAGTATCCTGTGCAAATAAAAAAGGCCCCCAGCCAAAGCTGCGGGGCCCGTTATATATAGAGTTAATAAAGGACGCTATTTTTAACGTGTGCTGGCGTAATAGAGGTCGTTGGGTTTAACGTAAGTACAGCCGGCAACAACTTCACCCGGAAATTTCCAGCCGAGAGTAAGCACACCTGCAAATCCGTCGATTTGAGAAAGTCCCCTCATAAATTCGTCGTCAGCACCATCAAAAGCCAGCGGGTATGCTGCATTTTCTGCATGCTTAGCTCTGCTGATTTGAATTTGCTTAAGGGCCGCGCGGCGATATTGAGCAATATCTGTTTGCACCATAGTTACAAACTTGTTATAATTAACAGTACGACCTTTAAGCTTATTGTACTCTACAAATAATTTATGACCAATATCCAGGTCATGACGGTTAAGATCTTTTGAACCAGACAGCCCCTTAGCGGATACATAATCTACAAAGCCGTTCCAGTAAGCACGGTCTGCAGTGGTGGTTTTCATTTGGGCAAAAGCTGTTAAGCAAAACGAGGTCGCCATTACGGCTACAATGATCAGCTTTTTCATAACACTTCAATTTTGTTCCTGAGTCAGTTAAAAACCTACATTTAATTAATCGGTCGTTAAAAAGCAGATCAAAGGCCGGGCCAATAAAAAAATAAGCGCTATCGTAGATAAAAACGGCACCGTATTTAGAAAGTGTGGAAATGGTGGGTAAAAACTATGGGGATTTTTCCCCAAAAGAAAAACAGACAACAAAAGTGTGGCGTCAAAAGAAATTAACGCCGCCCAAAGAAAATGGAGTTAACAGAAACTTACAACTAGCATAGCGAGTTAAATATCGGCGATACGAGTGGTAAAATAAGACCGGGAAAACGAGCAGTGTCTGGTAAAGAAACGGGTAATATCCATCAGCCGCTACTATCGCTGTTGTGAGGTTGGCGATTGACCAGGCAATCTGGCCACCCTGCGCTTATCCGCCGGGAGCGCCATATATTTTTTATAACAGTCGTTTATATATGCAGCCAACGAGGGACCATTGTTACTGCGCAAAAATTCATAGCTGGGCCGGTACAGGGTCATAAAATCTTCCAGTTGCTCACCGCGTAAGGGAACAATGCTGCTCACATAAACGCGGCTAAAGGCCGAATCCACCTTGCGCTGCTCTTCCTCTACTGCAAAATAACGCTTCAACCGGCGTGCGTCTCGCGCCTCCTTGCCAAACCAGCTGGTTGGCGAAAGCGCATAGAACTTACTACGCTCATATACTTCCGGATACTCCACCCGCGGGTTGAAGGCTGATGAGGCAGAAACCGTTACCTCGCGCAGGGCGATAGACTGGGTTTCCAGTTGGATGCGTTTTTCCTTATAATCGGTTACGTATAGCGTATCAGAAACGTAGCCAGGTGACGTAAAAATGAGCACGTGCCCGGTTTCTGTCCTCACCTCAAACCGCCCCTTGCTATCGGTAAGGGTTAGCTGCCTGTTATTTGCATCCCGAACAAATACATCGCGCAGCTTTATATGTGTGCCGGCCTCTTCTACAACACCTCTTACTACCTGCGCTTTTACTACCGAATTAAACAACATCATCATTAGTGCAGCGGCTATATATTGTAGTTTCATAGTTTCGATGTTTAGCTGTACAATTAAACCCTTGCCTGTTGCCTAAGGTTTTTTATTTAACATACAAAATACGAATCATTTGTCAATAAAAAAACCCGGTTAAGACCGGGTTTTTTTATTGCAATAGCATTATTTGCTCCAAACGTTGTTTTCAGCGTTATAGTCGGGAAAAGCATGATCCGGATCATACGTTACTGATTGGATCTCCTCCGTTGAAGGATACCTGAAGGTCCATTTTTTATTACGCTCCCATATCTCAACCGGCAGCTTTATCCGATCGGTCTTTCCACTTTTCAGCTTAACTTCAAGCACAACGGGCATTACCATTTTATCAAGATTTGCAATCGTGATGAGTGCGCCCTTTGAAGGATCGTTTTCCTCATACTTCACATCTTCCACAGCAACATCCAGTCGCCAGTTGTTCATAAACCAGCCTCTCCAGAACCAATCCAAATTTTCGCCGGCGACGTTTTCTATAGTGCGAAAAAAATCGTCTGGGGTTGGATGCTTAAATGCCCATCGCTGTATATAAGTTCTGAAAGCATAATCAAAGCGTTCCGGGCCGAGGATCTGCTCACGCAACAGCACTAAGCCTGCGCTGGGTTTGCGATAAAGCAAAGTGCCGATATGCGACTCCTGCATGTTATCGGGCGTACTCATAATAGGCTCCAGATCTGGCGCCGACATAGTATTGATTATCCTTGGGCTATGCATATCATAAGGGTTCGCAGGCTTATATTCCCCGTGGTTAAAGTTTAGCGTAGAAAGCGTATTGATAAAGGTATTGAAGCCCTCATCCATCCAACCATAATAGCGTTCGTTAGAACCCACAATCATCGGGAACCAAGTATGGCCAAACTCGTGATCGTTCACACTAAATAAGCTGGCCTCCTTAGCATGATAGCTACAGAATACAATACCCGGATACTCCATGCCTCCCGGAATACCTGCCACTGCCACTGCGTTAGGATAAGGGAACTCAAACCACTTGGCCGAATTGTACTCTATCGACTTTTTGACGTACTCAGTAGAACGTCCCCATGCACTCTGACCATCGCTCTCGGCGGGGTAAGCAGATATCGCCATTGCTTTTTTACCGCTTGGTAAATCCATTTTAGCCGCATCTACAATAAATGCTGCCGACGATGCCCATGAAGCATCACGCGCGTTCTTAATACGAAAATGCCAGGTTAACTCGCTTTTTCCCTTTGGGCGAGAAGCCGGATCCGTAACTTCCCGCGCTGAGCGGATAATCACTGTTTTTTCACTTTTTTCTGCCGCGGCCCAGCGTTTCTGCTGCTCAGGCGTATATACTTCCTGTGGATTAAGCAGCTCGCCGGAAGCAAATACGATTTGGTTTGCCGGAGCAGTAATATTCAGATCGAAATCTCCATACTCCAGGTAAAATTCCGCTGTACCGGTATAAGGAAAAGTGTTCCAGCCTAACACATCGTCATATACACACATGCGCGGATACCATTGCGCTATGGTAAATATCTTGCCGTTTTTAGTCTCCAGTACCCCCATACGGTCAGATCCGTAATCAGGAGGTGTAAAGGAGTATTCTATAGTAACCTTTACTTGACCACCGTTAGCGCCAAGTTCTTTCGGCAGCAGTACCTGCATGCGGGTATCGTCAATAATAAATTTTACGTTTACGTCATTTACCCTAACATATTTAATATTGTAGCCGGCATTAAATAGCTGCCCGTGGCCGCCATTACGACTGCCCGTAGTGGGCACAATAGCCGATCCCCGCGAATCTTTTTTAAACAGATTCTGATCCAGCTGCATCCACAAAAAATTAAGCTTTTGCGGACTGTTGTTGGTATAGGTCAGTACTTCTGTACCGGTAATTTCATTAGTTTTATCATCAAGATGGGCAGACAACTGATAATCGGCCCGGTTTTGCCAATAGCGCGGCCCCGGCTCTCCGCTTGCGGCCCTGTATTCGTTACCATTTTTGGTATAGAACATCGGCGCAAAAGGATCATGGTAGTTAAATTGGGGCGCAGCCTGTGTCCTCTCGGGCTGTGTCTGTGCATTACAAATATTCGTCCCGGCAATCATCACTATAGCCAGTCCAGCTATTACATTCAATCTCATGTACGTTATTTATGTTTAAACAGCAATTATACATCAAAACAAAGCTCTATTACGTAAAAGCCCTGTTACCAGCTTCTATTAACGATTAAAATGCGTTTTATATACGCCTTCATCAAATCCGAAGAATAAAAACCCGCCGTCTTCAATCACAGGTCTTTTAATCATACTTGTTTTTTCCTGTAGCAGGTGCAGTGCATCAGCTTTGGTTTTAACATTTTCCTTTACCTCGGCTGGCAATTGTTTCCAGGTAAGTCCCTGCTTGTTTAAAAACTTTTCATAGCCCGCATTTTGGTCCCATTCTTCCAGCTTATCCTCTGATACGCCTTTCTTTTTAAAGTCATGAAACTCGTATTCTATATGGTTATCTTTCAACCAGTCCAGAGCTTTTTTTACTGTATTACAATTGGTTATTCCGTAAACTTTCATCCGGCTAAATTATTGATTTCTGTAACAATAGGCATGAAGAAATAACCTCCTCGCCAAATCATTTGTTTAGTAAGATAACATCCTGATCAGTCTTTTCTAAAACAAATCTATTCTATTGTTTAACTTTACAAGGCATACAAATATTATGAGCAGATTACAGGAAGCCTTTACCAAGTTTGACGACTATAACCGCCAGGACCCTAACCAATTTATATGGGAGGGCATATCCTACCCGCAGGAATACTTTTTGGCGCTTAAATTATATGATTGGGTTTTGAAACTCGCCCCTAATGCGGATGAGGCTTTGCTGCTCGCTTCCCGCAGTCAGCATATTGGCAGATGGGAGATACCGCGCAATACCTATCCCGAGGGCCGTGAAGGTTATTTAAAATGGCGCAAGGATTTATCGCACCTTCATGCCGCGAGAGCTGGCGCGATAATGCTCGAAGTTGGCTATGACGAAGCGATGATCGATAGGGTTCAACAAATCATCCTTAAACAAAAAATCAAAGTTGACACCGATGTTCAAACTATAGAAAACGCCTTGTGCCTGGTATTTCTTCAATACCAGTACGAAGATTTTTATCCGCTGCATGATGAGGAGAAGGTTGTCAATATATTAAGAAAGTCATTATTAAAGATGGACGCATACGGGCATGAGTTTGCACTGTCTTTAAATTATTCGGAAAAGGGGGGGTATTATATTCAGCAGGCCTTGCAGCTGATTGTTAATAAGATATAGCTGCTATTCCAATCAGCAAGTGTTAAACCTTATTAAGCGGGTGCTGTTGTTCAACAGATGAAGTATAAATCGCACGGTAATTTTTATTCCGGTACAAGCGGATTAGTTGTTCCTGTTCCCAAACATTCTTTTCCACCTGAATTTGAGGACAAAAGCAGGTTGACATTTTACGCCTCGCTATTGAATAGCATTGAGATCAACAGCTCGTTTTATAAATTACCCCGCGGTATAACTATCCGTAAATGGGCAGAAAGCGTTCCGGCCGACTTTAAATTCACTTTTAAATTGTGGAAAGAAGTTACCCATAACAAAGGACTAACGTTCCGGACCGAGGACCTGGAAAACTTTATGAAAGCAATTGATGAAGCCGGTGATAAAAAAGGATGCCTGCTTATTCAGTTCCCGCCAAGCTTAAAAGCAGACAACATCATACAGCTAAGCCATCTTTTGGATGCGGTACAAAATACCAATGCCGACAACGCCTGGAAAGTAGCTATTGAATTCAGAGACCGTTCATGGTACAAGGATGAGGTTTACGAGCTGATAGATCAATACGAGTACACCATGGTACTGCATGATAAAGCTTCATCAAACGCGCCCTTACAGGAGCTTACCGCCGACTTTATTTACCTGCGTTTTCACGGCCCTGAAGGTAATTACCGCGGCAGTTACGACGACGACTTTTTATATGAATATGCACAATATATTAAAGCCTGGTTAGAAGATGGCAAGTCGGTTTATGTATACTTCAACAATACCATGGGGGCGGCTTTAGATAATCTATCTAAACTAAATAAATTTGCAGGCAGTTAAAATTCATGACAATAAAAAAGGCGCCTCTAAGCGCCTCTTCTATTAGTATCTGCCCCTGCCATCATAGTGATCATCGTGGTCGTAATGACGATCATAACGATCACGATCATAATGATGGTGGCGATGGTAACCGTATCCTCCCTCAACATAGCAGGATGATAACCCGCCAACTAACGCAACAAACAGCGCCATAAAAAATAATTTCCTTTTCATAACTACAAGTTTTTAGGCTAAACACCTTTATTACTTTGATGAATTAACTTGTAAAAGGATTAATGAAGGTTGTGCAAATTTTGTATCCTTAATGTCACGGTTTTCTTTTGTCCTCACAATTCCATACCTGCTCCCATTCATATCTTCTCCGTCTTTTGGTTGAAATAAACCATTAATCATGCCAGTTTAAAAAACAAAAGCCCGGCTAGCTAACGGTAACCGGGCTTTCTATTACAACTTTAAATTATCTTTTATCACGAAAATAACGCCCTAAAGCATCTTCCAGGGGAGGCATAATAACTTCTCTTTCGCTGCTTAGTACGCTGTATTGTGGCCGCATGGCCTTCAATCCAAAGGCTTTGAGTGGTTGGGCATTTACCAGCTTGGTATGATGTCCTTCAATTTCAGCTGCGGCCAAGGCCAGTTCGGCCCAGGTAACAGCGCCGTGATTGGTCATGTGCCAGATGCCACTTTCATCATCAAGCAGGAGATCAAGGCTGTTTTGTATCAGATCCGGAACATAAGTTGGCGAGATATACACGTCTGACGGTGCCGAGAACGGCTTTCCCTGACGAAGTGCATCCAACGCCACCTGTAAAAAGTTATACTTATCCCATGGTCCAAAGAAAGCACTCGTTCGTATAATCAGTGCCTGTGCATTATTCCGCAACACGGATTGTTCGGCCAGTGCTTTACTCTTGCCATATATGTTCAATGGCGCTTTGGGGTCGCTCTCGGTATAAGGTTTGCTTTTTGAACCGTCAAAAACCAGATCGGTAGAAAAAGTAAGCAGCTTTACGCCATATTTTTCACACAGAATAGCCAGATTCTCGGCACCGAAGGTATTGATCAAAAAACAGTTGTCCTGTTCCGCTTCTGCATCGTCAACCCTTACGTAGCCTGCGGTATTAACAATCGCCCAGGGCTTCTTTTCCAGTATAACCTTTTCTATCTGTAAAAGATTAGTCACATCCATTTCATCGTGGCCCAGCAAATGGTAATGGATACCGCGTAGGTCGCACATCTTGGCAAAGCCGCTCCCCAACGTTCCGCTTTTACCAACAATAAGCAAGGGTTGAGATTGGGTATTAACACAAGCATGTTCAACCACATCGTCGTGACAGTAAATAACCCGGCAATGCCGCTTCCACCAGCCTTCGGTTTCCAGCACAGGGTGCTGATAAGGTTGATTTTTGCTGTATGATTGCACCATCTTCGCCAAAACCGTTGCCCTCGGTTTTCCCGAGCGCACGTTAAAAATACCGGCTTCGTAGTCTCCATTCGGCTGAGTCAATAACTTATTCCAGCCAAATGAACCAAGTAGCGCCCAGGGCGTAATGGCTAACATAGGATAACCCTCAGCTTTCAGTTGCCTGCCGGCCATCCACAGTTCCTGCATCCAGCGCATCTGCTCTTCGCGGGTACAGTGCAAGTGCACCTCGGTAACCGCTACCGGTATATGATAACGATCAAAAGTTTCTTTCAATAGCTGGTATGGCCCCGAGGGCGTAATCTTTCCCACCCTTACCGCTTCAACATCAGCATAATTATGCTGGCCATTGCCGCCATGCGTGTGCTCAGGATAACAATCCAGGTTTTCGTCCAGGTGCCGCTCTGACGTGAGGTAATGATTAATACCTATAATGTCAGGAGGGTACGGGTTATCAATGAAAAAATTGAGTTCCTCATTTGTAATACCCAGCCATCTTAAATAATGCCACATGCGGTGGTCCTTATTTACGCGGCCGCAGAGCAAATCAAAAGTTATCCAGCGGCGCGAGTTTTCATAATCGGCCTGGTATTTTAAAAGTTCGGTACTGTGCGTTTTCCCTAAATCATCCGTTTGTACCAGCTTGGCATCGGGATTAATTTTATGAATGGCCTGCATGGCCAGAATAGTAGCCTTGCATTCCTGCATTAATATGCGCGCAAAATCAAGACTATTACTAAGATGCGGATGCCATACACCATACAACCC
>Ga0157369_10002583_pt1 | contig 21677 bp, 13 predicted proteins | sample C25metaG_FD_113461 | JGI IMG/M metagenome (GOLD analysis project Ga0157369, IMG submission 113461) | Corn rhizosphere microbial communities from Kellogg Biological Station, Michigan, USA - C2-5 metaG | ecosystem: Host-associated > Plants > Roots > Rhizosphere > Soil | place: USA: Michigan...
ACCGCACTCAAACTCGGCCCGGACAAAGGCAACAGCCTGCACCTGAACCGACTGTTCAAAGGCACCCCTGCCAAACTCGCCGCGAAACTGGCGGGCCTGCCCAAACCGACGAATTGCTTATGATCCGGAGCATTGTGCCAGTTAGATCTATCTGATATTAAAATCATAGGTCTATCTGATCGGGAGTGGAAGGCAGCAGCAGCAGCCTTCAGTCAATCCATTCAGACGGGATACCGATTGATTGCTCAATGACAGGGTGATAGATGGAGCTTTTGTGGGGCACCAAGGATTTCGTCATCGCCGGACAACCTTACCAAGGGTTTCCAATCCTGCTGTGGGATTCGATGGAGAGTTGCAGCCAGGCCAATCAGTTCTTCCGCTTCTACCTCCTTCGCGGGGACATCGGTTCAAAGCAATCCTGGCCTAGCACTGGACGGGCACTGTACGATTTCTTCAGCTTCCTGCAAGCCCATGATCTTGATTGGCGGGACGTAGATCGCGGAGAGGCCAAGAGCATTGTGGCTGCCTACCGAGACTACTGCTTGGTGACGTGCGGACTGGCTCGCAACACTACTCGCCAGCGTCTGACGTACATCTGCAAGTTTTACGAATTCGCCCTGGATAAGGGCTGGGTGAAGCGCTTACCGTTCGGTCAGGAAGAGCGAATCGTGAAGCGCGAAACAGGCTTCCTTAAGCATGTGGATGCCAGCGGAGGCAAAGCGCTGGTGAACGACTTGATGCCGCGTCGTCACAAGCCCCTACCCGAGTTCCTGAGCATAGCCCAGGCCAAGTCATTTATGGCTGCGGCGGAGAATCCACATCATCGGATCATGATTCAGCTAGCCCTGCGCACCGGCCTGCGCCGTAACGAACTTGCCACCTTTCCAGTGGCGTATATTTTCGATCCGGACAAAGCTGGGCGAACCGAGCGCAATCTTCGAATTCTGCTTGATCCGTACGACGGCAGCGGCATGGAGACCAAGGGTAGTAAGAAGCGACAAATCTGGGTCAGTCGCAAGTTCATGGCTGAACTCTATCGCTACCTGTCAAAAGTGCGTGGTGAGCGGGCATCTCTGGGCAAGAACCAGAAGGCTCTGCTTCTCAACCATCTGGGAGAACCTTATTCCAGCGCCGGCAAGAGCCTAAACCGGATCATCAGCGAGACCGGGAAATCAGCTGGAATCGAAGTCCATACGCACATGCTGCGCCATACCTATGCAACCCACACCTTGGTCAATCTTCAGCGCAACCCCCAGAACGGGGTCGACCCCCTGGTGTACCTTCAGCGGCAGCTTGGCCACAGCTCGATTCAAACCACCATGGTGTACTTGCACCTGATCAACGAAATGGCCGATGAGGCTGTGCTGGCATATGACGAAGAGTTAAACGAAATGGCAGGTGCAGCCTGATGGGAAAGCGAAAGGAATTTGCCAAAACTGACCTCAGCATTCCGCAAATCGAGCACAACATCGACACGACAGGCAATGTGGTCATCCTTTCGGAGGCAATCCCTCCAAAGATTACGATGGTGTCGTTCAGGCGCAACTACAGTTCCCAACGAAATTTCGATTTTGCGAGGTGGTATGGCGCGGGCATTGATGCCATCACTTACGCCTGCCAGCGTCAAATTGAGCGTTTCCTAGCGGGGCAAGATGGCGCCCCCTCGGTTGCTACTGTGATTGGTTATTGCAATGCATTGCGAAATTTTTTTGACTATTGCCTACTCCAAGCGATGGCTTTCGAGCGTGCGTTGTCGTTGGATGATCTAAGTCGGAACCTTGTCGACGGCTATCTTGAACACCTCTCTGGACAAGATCTAACGACCGCTGGACAGAAAAACTACTACTCGGCTACCAAGTCAGTGCTTGTTGCACTCGGACAGCGCGGTTTTTTCACATTGGTGATATCTGGTGATGAGGCCACTTTCCCACGCAACCCATTTCCGAACTCCCACCGCAAGCACAAGGGAGAGACAGCTCTATCGAAGCGTGAGCGCCATAAGTTTACAGTGGCCTTACGGCACGCCATTAAACCCATATGGGTCGATGGAACTACTATCACTGGCGAACTGTTGGCATATGCCTTACTTGTCATAGCCCTCCACACCGGACGTAATCTTACGCCTTTGCTAGAAATGAGCCGTAACTGCCTGCGCCCTCATCCTAAAGACGACACCGTCTTCTTGGTACTGTGGAAGCGGCGTGGCTACAACACCAGCAAAGTAGCTTTACGGGCTGAATCGAAAGGCGAACGGCTCCTGGAGGCAATGCCCAGCGTCAGAATCAACATAGAACGTCTAATCCGTCGAGTGATGGTGTTGACCGAGCCCTTGGATTCAGAAGCGCCTGACGACATCAAAGGACGTGTGTGGCTATTCCGCAGTCGGGCTTCAAATGCAGCAGGTCAAGTCACTCCACTGCAAGCGATCATATTAGATCGTGCGATATGCCGCTTCGTAGAACTGTACGATCTGAAGGATTGCGACGGGAAGCCTCTGCGCATCAACATCTCCCGCCTGCGGAAAACCTTCGCAAACCGTATTTTCGAGCTGACGGACGGAGATCTCGCAACCACCGCCTCCGCTCTGGGGAACACTCCGCGAGTAGCCGATCAAAACTATCTCGCGCCAAGTGAGGACGCCCGTCGAAACTGGCGCTTCATGGGGGAGCTACTGGTACAGGAACTGCTGACAGCGTCCATCGGCGCAACCTACAAGGACACGCCCCTCGGTCGCTGTAGCGACCCATTAAATGGTCAGTTCGCTCCAAAACATGACGGCACCACCTGCATAAATTTCATGAACTGCCTACGGTGTAAGCACTACGCAGTGACAGCCGAAGACCTGTACAAGCTTTTCAGCTTCTACTTCCGCGTGCTGACTGAATGCTCCCGCATGGACAAGCGGCGCTGGGCACGCGAGTACGCACACATCCCGCGCCTTATCGACCATTACATCGTCGCTGAGGGGCTTCGCCGTGGCACCTTCAACGCTGCAGCCGTGGACGCCGCCCGTGAGCGCTCCCGTACCCAGCCACACCCCTTCTGGTCAGTTGATCTCATTGCCAGCTTGGAGATCTTTTGATGAGTGAAAAAATCTCTGACGAGTTAACTTGGGAGGCCATCACCGCTCAGCCTGGCGATATACGTGGGTTGTCCGACTCAGAGCGCGACATGCTGATCATCAACGCAATTCAGGTGGATGGGCAGTGGATCATTCGCAGCCGCTACGGTGACGACGTTTGGCAGCTACACCGCCTGCCCAGTAACGTGGGGGCCAGCGGGAAACACCTAAACTTCATCACCTTGCCAAAGCCATTTCGGGTGGCGATGAAAGCAATAATTTATCGCTACATGAGGCGTGGTCGCGTTGAAGGCGATCAGCCTAAGGGCGCGGGAATTCGTCGCCTTTTTTTAACGGCAATCCCATTCTTGCGACATCTAGAGACCCTTGGGCTGGATCATTTAGGGGAAGTGACGCCTATGATTGCAGCAACCTACGTCGCAGCCTGCAGGGTTCACAGGATCACCAAATCTAACAAGCCGTTGCTACCAGAATCACTTTTGGAGCGTTACTCAATCGTTGAGGCGATTTATGAGCTAAGCCAGTACACCGACGACAAGATACCTAGGCATCCATGGCCCGAAACCTCTGCAAGAGCCATTGCCGGCGCTATCGGTTTGCCCCGTGGCGGAAAAACCCCATTAATTCCAGATGACGTGTTCTGTACATTGTTCGAAAAGGCTCATCAACAAGTGGAGCGCGGCAAACTACTGCTCGATCTGCGAGATGATCTTGAAGCTGTCGCAGCAGAGTGCAAAAGCCTAAGTACCAGAAGTATGCGCGATGCAAAAAAAAGGTATTTGGATGCTAGGGGCTGGGAAGGGGGCGCGAGAACTTTCAGTAAGTCCCTGTCAGACTTGCGCACATCATGCTATGTCGTCTTGGCGAGCACCTCAGGCTGTCGCAATCATGAACTGACTAACCTGCAATCGGGGGCGCACCACCGCACTGAAGATGATGAGGGCAAGATCTATCACTGGATGCGCTCTAAGTCAGAGAAGACAGATAAAGGGATCCACGACTGGATGATCCCAGAGGCTGCAGTGCGTGCTCTGCGCGTCATGGAGCGCTGGGCTGCGCCTTACCAAGCGATGATTGCCGACGAAGTCATTCAGCGGCGTCGAATCAACCCGCAAGATCCACAGATCGCTGAAGCTTACACACATCGTAATTCGCTGTTTCTGGGCGTTTACCCTAATGAAGCTAATCGGGTTCGTACTCTTTCAAACAGCAGCTGGGTCAACCTCTTAAAAGCATTCGCGGAAGACTGCGGATTAACCTGGAAGCTCACCAGTCACCAATTTCGACGTAAGTTCGCCAACTACGCCGCACATAGCCGCTTTGGCGACCTACGCTACCTCAAAGAGCATTACGCTCACTGGTCCATGGACATGACCTTGGGCTATGCGATGGACGATAGTTGGGGACAACATCTTGATCTTGATCTTGATCTGTACTTGGAAATGCAAGGAGAGCTGGAAGACATCAAGCTTGGCGTCGTCGAAAGCTGGATGGGCGATGAATCTTTATCAGGAGGCTACGGACGCGCCATTAGGGGCTGGCAGCGGGAGCCAGAAAACCTACTGATCTTCAAGGATCACGCTTCGATGCTGAAGTCCATTGCTGAGAGCACAGCAATCCGCAGCAACGGTCACGCTTGGTGTACAGCGGACAACAACGGCTGCGTCGGCAACACCCTTGAACGCTCTCGCTGCAGTGGCTGCAACCACTCAGTGATTGGGAGCACACATGCACCCTTCTACCAGCGACTGTACGATGAGCTTAAAGGGCTGCAGCACTGCAAAGACATTGGAGAAGGAGGTCGCCAGCGCGTTATTCGCGACCTGAACCGCTGCCGAGACGTATTGGTTCAGTTGGGCATGCCTTCGGAGGATCTGACCGCTTGAAGAATAAGGACAAAACAGCCAATTATAAGCCTGCCGTGGATCGAGAAAAGGAACTCAAGCTAGCGATCTACCGTATAGAAAAGGGGCGGGCTCATACCCAGGAAATCAAGTTGACCATCGCTGCCGTTGCACGCGAGGCCGGCGTATCTAGGGCGTTGATCCACAATCACTACCCAGAAATTGCAGAGACAATACGGCAGAAGCAGGGGCGATCCAGCCGCGCTATGCGGGATGTGAAACATCAGGATCTGATCGTCGAACGGCTAAAGTCAGCAGGCTACCGTCAAGAAATTGAGGCCCTGCGGGCGAAGCTCGCCAGCATCGCATCCATCAATGAGGTACTGCTGGACGAGAACCAGGCGCTCAGGGCTAAGTTGAAAGCAAAAAATGTGGTTGAACTGGTTTCCTCAATTCCGGGCAGTGAATCGTCCCTGGTTTCCTAGGCACCTCCAAGCTTCGTAATGAGGGTAAGCGTTCTGGGAATGCATCTTCCGAAGCCCTCCCTTCACCCACCATCGCTCGATTAGAGATCGGCGATGTCGTCTAAAACGTCATCCGGTAATGGCAACACATCTTTAAATCCACCATCAGTGAATTCATCGTATCGTGCCAATGCGCCCAGCAAAGTTGGGCGCCAGTGATTGCGATAGAATTGGCGCCTTTCGTAGCGAGCCTGCAATTCCAGAAAGGATATGACGAAATCTCGTCCACCGACGTTGTGCTGGAGGTGAAGTGCGACGGCATGGCTGGAGATGTAGCTGTTTACTTCCCGCTCGTAACGATCATTTAGTTTTAACGAGGTGATCTGTCGACTCAGGCGATTGGCATAGCCTTCAGGCAGCTCTGCATCAACTGAAATGTTGAACGTTACGATCAGCGCGCCGTGTTGAATATCAACGTCAGCCTCAAGAAATTGCTCGTCCGGAATGATGTCGAAATACGCATGAAGAAACCCTGCTGCTTCGTCATCTTGATCTCCAAATCCCGCAAGCTTTGTGTGATTACAGGCATGGCAAAGAGGGACAAGGTTGCGAGGATATATTGCAAGCGGCTTGAATTTCGAGCGTGGTAAGAAATGGTCTAACTCAACGGGTGGCGTGATACCGCAGATTGGGCATAAATCGACACCTTCAAAAAGACGTTGCCTCAAGGGATACAGCTTCCGCTTTTCCTGAGTCTTGTCGAAGGCTGCCTGCAGGGCATCGATGAGTGCCTGAGGAAATCCGGTGCCTTTCAGAGCGTTAGACGCAACACCTTGGTCGGCATCATAACGGTCATAGATAGCGAGCACTTGATCGATTTCATCCTCGGTAATGGTATGACCGAGTAGCTCTTTTTTATATGTGTAGGTCGCAATGGACTTGATTAAGTCGTCTCGCACTGAATCGCGCGAAGGAATAGGAATATTCTTCATTATTTATTGCGAGCCTTCGCCAACTTCGTCAACACATAGCCGCGCGCTTGACCACTGAGCCCTGGCTCGAACATGGCATCGATCTCATCGAAATCTTCATAACCTTCGACTAGGAGATCGAGAGCATGATGATAGTCAGTACTTGAAGCCGTCAGCCCAAAGCTATCGTAGGACAATATGCCAATATTCTCGCCAAATGTTTCGAGCTTTGGCTGCTCCACAGTGATCTTCGAGCCGTTTCTGCTCACATACCGAACGTGACGCGCGAGCGTTTCTTGCAACATGACAGGGGAATGGGTCGCAACGATACAAAATGCATTCACCTCAGCCAGTACCACACGAACGGCATGTATCAATGCAGCCATGAGTGGAGGATGAAGATGTGCTTCAGGCTCATCAAATAACACCAGCGATTTTGGTCGTGCATTTGCTACTAGGGAGGCAATCACATGCAGAGCAATCTTATGCCCGGTGCTCCACTCCATGAAGAGTTTTCTAGCCCGAGCCGATGCTGAGAGTAGGATATCCAGTTGTCCACCAAGATCAGCGAAGGATGGATCTGCTGCCAGCGGCCCTACTGCCGCAGTGAATAGATCAGTTGCGTCGTTCTTACGGATACGGGCTAAAAGCGTTACGAATTCGTCCGCCAGCATGTCAACTGATTTAAGTTTGGTTGACGTGCGCCTCTCGACCAAGATGTCTGCTTCTTCGTCATCATCCGATGCCTTCTCTTCTGCGCGTTTTACGTCCTCGCGCACCTCGGCCACAATGTCTCGCAACCCACAGAACACAAACCTTCCTTCACCGTTTTCGATGTCGTCAGTAATCTGTGAGAGGTCGCGAGTACCTATGCCCGGGACGATGAAACTGTCAAAGGCGCTGTAAGAAATGGTAATTACTCGCATAAAACCGATGGCTTTCGGCTCAACTTGCCCAAGAGCTTTCATTTCTTTGGTCGCACGTTCCTGAGGCGAAGCAAATGCGATCCGGGCTAGACGCGAAAGCAATGTGCTCTTGCCTGTACCATTTCGGCCAACAAGGACAATCATCCGCTCCGGCAACAACGTTTTCGCACGACTCGGCCCTAGCCGACGGTACGCTCCGGTGTACCCAACCGGTTTCGGTGCGCTAAAGTCGAAGTCAATTGCCTTCTTTGCTCCTGCAGGCTTGTAGGAAAAAAGCTCCTTGATGTCGGGAAGTTCACCGAAACTACCTTCATACAATACGCCAGCGTCTTTTAAGAATGCACTCCACTCATAGTTATCGCGAAAAAGCGAGGTCTCCCAACCCTCCTCCTTCTTGAATTTATCTACCAGTCCCGGGAACGCAACCACATCATTAAGCGCACGCATAATTGATGCGCGATGCCTTTCAGGAATTTGGTTTAGACGTTGGTAGTAATCGAGACTGGTGCCAACTGATGCCCATTGAGAGTTGAGACGAGCAAAAGACTCCTTGATAAGCTGCGGATCAAGTTTCGTTTGTCCACGCTTTAAAATCTTCACTCCACCGATATAGATGACATCGTCACTTTTAGAGGTAGGACGATAGTGCAAGTGATAAAGAGTCTGAAAACTATAGTCGTTCCAGTCATCAAGCTGCAACGCAAAACGGGTGTCGATACTTTGCAGGACATGACGCGAAGCTGGGTGTATTTCAATTGGCATCAGCAATTCCGTTTGTTAAAAAAATTTATCCATCTATCTCGTTTTGCGCGGTCATCATTCACAAAATAAATTTTAACATTTTAACACAACTGCAGCCTACTGCATTACGACCTAGCGCTGAAGAAGCAAAACCATTGCTGGTTTTGTTTGATGAAATTGATCGCCAGGATCGCGAAAGTCCTTTAGGGGACGCAGGTTCAATGTCGATTGATGAGTGGCAAGAACGTATGCCGGCGCCCCCCCCCTTTACGGGAACTGATGGCTACCCCAGGGAACGCGCTGTGGCGTGCGAATCGGGGCCTCGTTAGGATTGTGCTCTTTTTGGAGACGCTAATGTCGGCACCAGTTTTTGCAGCAGCCCAATGCGCCATTCGTGCTGGCGATATCAGTGCCAACCTGAAGCTGCACATAGATTTCATGCAGCACGCCTGCGAGCAGGGGGTGGGGTTATTACTCTTTCCCGAGCTATCGCTCACAGGATATGAACCAACCTTGGCTAAAGCCCTGGCGGAGGATATAGATAGCCCACTTCTCTCCCCCTTGCGACACCTTGCGCGGGAAGCCTCCATGACTACGATAGTGGATTTGCCGTTGCGCCTATCCGTCAGCACTCATTAGCAGGTTGTAGGGCTATCGACAGACGGCCACGACGTTGCGCAAGGAGTGTAGGAAGCCCGAGGATGCTTAACAGAATGCCTCAACGCGGGGGGCCGGCAAGCCACCCAATTGGTTCCTCATTCTTTCCTTTTTCAACAGCATTGCGGAGCCATTTTTTCTGCACGCTCGCACTATTGCGCACCGCCTCTAGAGCCTCCTGCTTGAACTGAGCGATTAACTGCCATTTTGCTGTTTTCAGCTTGCGACGACCTTTCATGGATTTCTCATCTTGGAAACGGGAAATTGCGGAGCTTTTCACCTAGTGAGTGTTTCACGCATGGCAGAGGACGGGATGCATCGACCTTGGTCCAAGTTGGAACTAGGTGCTAATCCTCCGTAATGAATTGCATTATTTTTTGCGAGGTCATAAGCCATCACCGCCCTTGAACCGGAATTGTGGAACCTTTCACCTAGTGCGTGTTACATGCAAATAACGGACGGACGTACCGCCCCCCTTGGTCCAGGTTGGGAATAAGTGCTAATTCTCCGCAATGGCTCGCTCTACCCTATTTTGCGAGGGCCAAAGGGCCCTTGCCACTCATGATCCGGAATTGCGGAGCTTTTCACCTATCGGGGGCTCCACGCAAGCCGAGAGGTTTGTCAGCTGAGTCGAAGTCCAAGGTTGAAAATAGTGCCAATCCTCCGCAAGGTCTTGCTGAGCACTTAGTTTGGGAGCCCCCCCTGCTTCCCTCAGAAACCGGAATTAAGAAAATTTCACCTACTGCATGGCGCCCGGGAACGAATCGCACATTAGGTGTGGATATTCCGCAATCACTTCCGCGAAGTTGGTTTGCTAGCCGTATCAAAATCTGGAAGGGAATCACAAAATAGTGGCTCCTGCACCAACCAAAGACCTAGCTCCGGAGGTAAAGAACCTAGCTGCTCTTCTAGAAGGAGCAGCAGTGTTCTGCGCCGTGCCTCTAGCTTGCCAGCAAGCCAGATATCATCCGCTGTTGGGTAATGCCGCAGAAGCCCCTCTGCCTGAAGACGCAAAGGTGCTGGCAGGGTTTTATCCCTAGCTATATCGCGTAGGAATTTCTCGGTTTGTACAACGCTGCGGGTACGTTCTTGAATCATCGTCATGACAAAACTCTCAATTCTAGGGTCCGCAAGGAGACGGATCGCTTCCAGTAAAGAACTTACTGTGCATCTAGTGATGCAGTGAACTGCCATTCCCCAAAAAATACTTATGCCAATTAAAGCGTCCCCCCAAAATCCCCTGAGGTCCCAGGGGGTCAAAGCCCTTCATCTGTTTGTTCGGACGAGCGCCTTTCAAGAAACGCCCGATACAGTTCATCGTAATCTGGAAGTAGTTTATTGCGCCGAGCTAATCGTTCATCAGGCAGGCCGGCAATCGCACGGAACCGGTGATAAAGATCCCGTAACTGGTTTGAATCAAGCTTTTGGAGAGCTTTTTTAGCTTGCTGAGAGAGGCGTTGTGGCGACCAAACTTGACCCCGCTCGTCTATTACGACCACCAGCGAACGATAGGTAAAGGCGCTAGTGTCACCAATGCGTCCGCTAGCTTTTCCCCTATGGTACTTCTGCAGCTTGAGCGAAACGACAAGACTCCTGTCGGTCTGCTTGAGCAATGAAAGCATTGCACAACGGGTGACAAATAATCGGAACCCAGTGTCACTCCAAGCATGCTCACCCCGTCCCCCTTCGGCCCCCCAAGCTTCGGCGCGGTATGCTGCTTTCCCGTCAATCCGCCAGTGACGTGCCACCTCGTCACTGGCGACTATTCCCAACAGGTCTTGCGTCCAATCTGATGGGAAAGGCCGGCAGAGCGCGGTAGTGGAACCGTAGGGGTCATGCCGATCTAGCTGCAGCTCGGGGTTCGGTGCCGGTGTGATCCATGACTGAGTCGTATGACCATCGCAGCCGAATTGCCGGTCAATCTCTTCTTGATCATCGGGTAACCACCGAAAGAATTTTTCGGCTGACAAAATCGCCATGACCACCGATCGCGCATCGCTTTCATTTGCCAGTACGCTTTGAAGCGAAAAAGTAGTGTCTGGCCCGATCGACCAGCGCCCCGAGATTGGTACCCAATCTCCCACAACCTTGCCATCCAACAAGCCCATTAAAGGACCTAGCAGATCAGTGTCTTCGCGTATGGTGGTGCTCTTACCACTCTCCGGCATGGGTATCTCCGCTTCCTTGGTAAGGTCGAGCGGAAACAGATCGGTAAGATCTGCAAGCCAGAGACCGTCGTCTCGTGACAGCGTATATTCCCTCAGGAATGCAGCCCAAGCATCACCACCCCAGTACTCTCCGACAACCGTACGTGTTGCCAGTAGATCACCGGCAACAAGCATGAGGGCATGCCAGCCGAGGTATCCACCATACCGATCTCGGTCGGGAACAGACCCCGAAGACCAGGATTCGTCATGACTACTGCTACGTGGACAGTCGTGCATTGCTCGAACGTTTGTGTCCCATCGCCGCACCCATGCGTTGATTTGGTCTGCCACATCCCAGCCTGGACACCCGAAAACGCGGCACAAGCCTTCAACATGATATTTGTTGAAGTCGTAGTCGAGGTGAAAGCTATCCTCCGGTTGTGGTGATACGTCTGGCCTAGGCGCATATCGAAGCTCGCGATGATCAGTACTCGGAGCGTGTGGAAAAGGCGACCGGTTCGCTGGGGCAAGTTTGGCGATAAGCTTTTCCTGCTCTTCGGATGCCATTGTCTGCGCAAGCTCACGAAGTATGTCGATCGCGAAGGCGCGCATAACGATATGCGGAAACTCAGTAGAAAAGGCGACTCGCTCGAAGAAAGCGCGATGAGGGACTAATGCAAAAGCAACGTCTTTTGCCACGCGAGCGAGAGCCATCAACAGCCAGAGTTGCGCATGCATTACATAGAAAGGGAGCTTCGCATCACCAAAAGGTAAGCTCAATACAGAATCAAAGCGCTCAATCAGTCTTTCAACTACATCAAACCGTCCGGCTGCCACGAAGCGCCTTACCGCATGAGCAGCGCGCCAGCGCATTGCCGCAACTGGATGGCCAAGCCTCGCCCACACGAGCCCCGCTACGAATGTCGCCTCGTCGAGCGGAACCGCAAAACGAGCTTCCCACGGTCCGTCGCCAACTTCGGACGGCAGCTTTTCACCTGTCTTCGCTAGAAACCGTTCGAGGCCTTCCGAAATTGCACTGGGACTAACGTCAGGCGCAAGCCTCGCAGCGAGCGCAAGCCACGCATTACCTCCAAGACTATTCGCAGTGCTCCGAAGGGCCGCAACTACGTTCTCGACAAGAGTTGCCCGGTTGACATGAAAATATTGCTCCAGCCCCCTCCAGTCGCCCCATGCGCCGGTGCTAGAACTGGCGAGCTCGGCAGCGTGCTTGGTCGCCAGTCTCACCCCTAAGTCAGGGAGCGCATCGCGCATCGCTGCCGACGAATGACTCCACGCTTCCAAGTTGCCGTCCAGAGCCCGGATTTTGTCGGCAAGTGTAGCAGCCGTTGCTTCAACGACAGCGCGTACGAACCCAAGACGGTCAGCAGGAGAGTTTGCTTGCTTGGCCAAGTCAATCAGTGTTCGAACAGGCCATCGTCGTCCAAATCGGTCAACCTCCTCGTTAAGTATCTGGCGGTCGATATCATCTGGATCTGTGAGGTCAATCGGGAAGACAACTGGCGGTTCTATCGGAGTCGCTGGAGACGGGACAGTGTGTGTTGCGAGCTTAGAGCCAAGGCGAGCGAGTAACTCCTGGATTCGTATTCGCGCTCGGGAGGAGACAGGGAGATTCTGCTCAGCCAGGTCATGTAGAGCTTCGATCGTTTTTCTTTGAGGCGACAATTGATCATCGCGATCAAGCTCGACTAGGAGCAGATTGAAGAACCATTCCCTTAGCTCTTGTGGCAGGCGGCGAATGGCCTCTGATGCGAAGTCCGAGATACACCACGTCCAGGTTTCGATTGGAGCAGCCAAACCAAACAAAGCGGCGGCAGACTCAACCGATATCTTCGATTCGTGAATGAGGAAAGTTAGCGCTGGGCCGAGTGACAGTCCGAGTCGAGCTACGTCACGATCATCTAAACGCGCCAGAATTGCCAACGTGGCTCGACCGGAAGTTGGCACCATAGATTTGGCATATTCGGCCCAAGGGAGTTTGCTGTCCTCATTCAGATTCAATTCGAGAATGCGGGCTAGGGTATGCGCCGCCGCCGGCGAAAGCTCGGCCCCAGAATAGTGGCCCGTCAGCTCCAGCAAATGGTTAGTACGATCGAAATCATCCGATCCAATCGCTTCCGTAAGGTCGAGTGCGCGACGGAAATAGGCTGTGGCCTCTTCAGTGCTGACTCGCCAGACTGCACGAGCAAGCCCACCGTAAGATGAAACCCTGCTCCCAACATCGGTATCGAGCTTGATCTTGCGCTCGACATGACCGGCAAGGACGAGCGCAGCATCGTGGCAATCGAGGATGCGTGACAGTCGAGCGACCGTATTGGTGAGTTCCGGCGTGATCAGACCCGGAGCGCTTGCTGCCCACTCGACCATTCGCTTCGCAAGCGTAGCGTTGAGTGCACCCAGTGTGTCAGCGAGATCAAAAAACACTCGGAAACCGATCCGTGCAAGATAGGCTTTCCCATCACGATACGGATAGTTGGATGACTGCTCGACATCGCGAACAAGTCTGTCAAAAGCAGCGGTTACCACCTCGCTTCGCGTCTTTCCACGTGGTGGGCGAATGATGTCGGCAACATCCTGCGCGTAGTTCAGCAGCGGCAAGATCCGGCCGCTAAGCGTACGTGAATAGCGAGATCGCTGTTCCTCATCCAGGCCATTACGCCTCTTTCGGCGCGAGCGAGTTCCATCGAACTTCGGAGCCTCCAGCTTCTGGTTTAGCACTCGGACGAAGGTTACACCACCCCGTGACCGCGCACTTGCTGGAACTAACTCGATAAGTTCGGTCGGCGCTATATCGATCAAGGCGGGATGTTTCCGGTTCAAGGAAGCTCGAACTCCTGCAGCCAGCACGGTCACGTGGATTATGGGCGCGATCGGATACTGACTTGAATAGTCATAGATGGTCGGCGGTGCAAGTGCAGCTGCGGCAAGGATGGTTGCTGATTCTTTCTCCAAGCCAAGGTCAATTGCCAGCGTCGACGCCAACACGCTGGCCATTTCCAAACCATTGTTTTTTCCATTTTCAGAAACGGCGGCCGCTAGCGCTAGTACGAGCCTGCGGGCATGGGATGAGTCGCGACCCACGAATGGAAGCGCGGCAGCGTAGAGAGCCGGAGATGAGAGTCGGCAACGCAACAATCGGGTTGCAATGCGGGTTCTGGGCGGGTGCGGTGAACATCGGTGTCGATCCAGAAGGTCGAATAAGTCCTGAAATTTGGCGAAGGCATCGCCATCGGCTCGACGAGCGAAAAACTCCGCAACGCGCACGTCATTACCCGCCAGCATTTCGACATAGGCGAAGCCAATATCGTCCCATTGCCTTGAAGTGGTCGAATTTTTTAAACGGCCGCTGCGTTTGGCCTGCGCCGCCCAATTGTGCCAATCGATTGATCGCCGAGCGTGCCGACGAGCCTCCTCTCGGTCGCCCAGGAATACATTCGCAAGTGCAAGAGCAGAGTGTTTCCCCCCAGGCCAACCAACATTGGTCGCGGAAAGTCGTCGTAGGGCTTCGGCGTCACCAGCTACGGCTGCAAGATCGGGATGCTCGTATAGAAAGCGGTCGGATCGCTCATGTCCCGCAGCAACGAGCGACGCCTCCAGTAACAGGCGCATTAGATCGTCGCGCCGGTTTAATTCTCCCGCCAGCCCTATCGCAGCTGTAATCCGCGACAAGCGGATGTCGCGCACGCTTACTTGTGAAGCACCTCGTGGAGCACGTGGATCGTAGGCCAATTGAATGAGTTGATCGGCATCTCGTAAAGAGGTAAGTAGCGCTGGCAGGGCTCGCGCCGCATAATTTGAGGTGAGCTGGCGCTCTTGGAGGGCGGCGATAATGCGATCTCGACCGGCTTGGCTAGCGCCGTAGTTTAATCGGATCAAGGTCTCGGTCGGTTCATCGCGGAACATCAAGCCGTGTGACGTTCGTTCAAGTAAGGGAGCAAGGTCGGCTGCAAAACTTTCAACCTGCTCCGCGACCAGGCCGTGTGCCGCAGCAAGCTCTTCAATAGGAACTGGGGGGGCCAGCAAGGCGATGCCTGTGAGTAGAAGATCGATGTCTGCATCGCTTGCACCGCGAGTGCGTGCAGTTTCACGCGCATCGTTGAGTCGCTTGCGAAGCAGGACGTCGAGCAGATCTTGCGACTCTTCAAGGGCGTCAGGAAAAACCACTGGATCAAAAGGCCGCCCTGTGGTGATCAGGTTGTCGAGACAGCGTGGGTTCCGACCTGACCGGGTCAGCAGAGCAGCAATCTCGTCGGCTGATGAATCCGGCACGCGCCGCTCGACAAGGGCGCGTACTTCCGTGTCAGTAAACAATGGAAGTGCGAACGGCCGATGCGAGGTATCGCCGGTTGCCAGCCTGAGCCGCTCAGTCCGGCAGGATGTAATAAGGCGAACACCATCGACAGGATCGACACTTATGCTGCGCATTAGAAGATGTGCGAATGACGATGTCGCAGTTTCCTGCGCGGCAAGCCCAGCATGGTCGATCGCGTCAAGCACCAGTGACACACATGCGTCGCTGCGAGTTCGCCGCGCTGCTTCTACCGATTGGGCAAGCCGTCGGCGGAAAGCCCTCATCAAACCCGTCACGTCCGCCACTGGCAACAGAATGTCGCACAGGCTTTGCCCAGCCATGAGATTAGCAAGATGGACGAGCGTCCTTTCCGGAAGGTGCCGGCCGTCGGCTGGATCCCGCCAACGACCTGCGCCGAAACCATCAAAGAGCACCACGGGGCCATCAGCTCGCAATCGGTCGGCGAGGCCTTGCATTAATACAGTCTTACCCATGCCACCTGCAGCATGAACGACGAGAGGAAGACCTGGTTTGCGGGCGAGTGTTGCTATGTCGTCAAGAACGTTGCGCTGAATGACTACCTCAACCTCGGGAAACGCGTCGGGCGTGGGATACAGACGGTCCTCGTGCTCCACTTCCAGCTCAGCCAAGACCGCTACCCGATCAACACGCTTGTCCGTCTCGCTACCGGGACCCGCCTTAACCCTGATCAGATTCCGTAACTTGAGCAGGCGCTTCTCTGCATCCGGATCGCTAGGTTCGCTCCATGCGGCCAGCATTACTGAAATTGCACGTTCCGCCTCAGCCAAACTGCCCTTGCTGCCGACCAATTCCAATCGTTGCAGCAGGTCAGCAAGGGGGTGAGGATACTCTTTCAGAGCTTGTGCGATCTGACCTGCTTGTCGGCCTATGTCACCGATTTCTTGCGTGCCCGCCACAACCGATGAGATCGCTTTCCCTAAGTTCTCGTGGATAGGCCTGTTCGTGGCAAACTCATACCTGACTACGGCGATAACATGGTCATCGCCATGCATCGCCCGAAGTTCGGCATCGGTCGTGGCAAACTTGGCGAGAGTTGATACAAAGTCAGCGGCTCGAACTGCTGTTTCGGCACTCGCGATCGAGTATTTGAACTGAACGACCGTAACCAGGTGCGCTCCGGCAACATCAGTGGCGCCGTGGTATCGAACAAGGTCGGCGATCTCGACTGCACCGGTTCCCAAACTCTGCTCGTCTCGCTCATCGAATCCTTCGAGCGTTATGGCAGTAAGGTCGGTTGACGGCGGCAGAAGTTCAAGGGCTGTCCGCGCGGCCCAAGCCTCATGAAAGGCATGCCCCGCCTTTGATGCGCGAACTTTGTCGATTGCAATCGTTGCTGTACCAGTTTCGTCGTCACTCATGATTGGCTTGATGCATCCCATCTGTCGTCCTGATTTCATACGCCAGCTTAATCGTCTACGGCATCAACGGCCGATCTGATAGGACTGGTTCCAAATCCCGTTGGCTTGGTATCGACAATACCACGCAGTGTGGCGGTAGATCACAGGCAAGAGCTTAAGCTGTCGACCGGAGTGATGAGCTTGAGCGCCCAAGCGCAGTTCACCAAGTCTGGGCAATGCGTTTCCTAAACAGCATTTTATGACTTGCCCGACTGGTACGCGTTTGGCCGATACTGTAGAAAAAGCCGCCATTGTTTTCGCAGGCGATCAGCCATTCTCTGCCGATCGTGGTTACGACGCGTGCTGGTCACACCCGATGTAAATGACGGGGGAAGTCAAACGCAAGTGGGTGAGCAAGTCCGTTCGATTAACTAATGTTAGAACGACCCTTACCACGACTGTGGTATCAGTGTAAAAGTGACCTTGCGACTACGTATTCGCTGCATTCGAATGCCCAGCTCAGCAATCAGGCTCTGACCTTACCTTAGGGATGACGCATCGAAACTAAGGCGTCGCTGAACTGCATCCGAGTTGCACCTATGGACCAGCAAAAGGAAGATTGCATGCACATTGAACGTCTTGAATTAGAGAATTTTCGATGCTTCGGCCCTCAAAGAACTCAGGTTACTCTTGACCCTTCTCTCGTCGCATTTGTGGGGGATAACGGAACTGGTAAGACAGCGCTGATGCAAGCCCTGCAGAGAATGTTCGGCATAGCCTCCGAGCAGCGACGAATACGCAAACAAGACTTCCATGTTCCGTGCGATGAAGTTGAACGGCCTGCGGCACGTACATTCGTGATCGAAGCCATAATCGGGTTCCCCGAATTGGATGCAGACGCTGAGAACATTGCAGTGCCAGCATTCTTCAGAAACATGGCTGCAGTAGAAAATGGCGAGCTTAAGGTGCGGCTCAGACTGCAGGCGAGCTGGGTGGATGACGGAACCTTGGATGGTGCAATTGAAGAGTCTTATTGCGCTATCCAGACGTTCGGCGACTTCGATGAAAACGACATGCAACAGATTCGCGGAGCAGACAGGTCTCGAATCCAACTCATCTACATTCCTGCGACAAGAGATGGGTCATCACAGGTCACAGCCTTCGTTCGCGGTCGTTTGTGGAGGGCCATCAACTGGTCGCAGGAAGTCAAAGAGTCGTTGGCTGGTGCGGGCGAGGAGGTCAATCAGGCATTCTTAGCAGAAACCGCCGTATCAAGTATTAGCACCGCAGTGACTCAGCGCTGGCAACAGCTTCATTCGGCTGGTACGGATTCAGTCCCCATCTTTCGTCCTGTCGACACTCGGTGGCAAGAGTTCATCCGCAGAGTTGAGGTTGTATTTCACCCCACGGAAGATGGCCATGACCGCGCACTCGAGGATCTCAGCGACGGTCAGCGCTCCTTGTTTCATATGGCGATGGCTGCCGCAACGCTAGACATTGAAGCCAGGCTGGCGGGTGGTGATGCTCCTCAGGGATTTACTCAGGCGGGAGTTCCTCTTCCTGCGCTCACCATCGTGGCCTTGGAGGAGCCTGAAAACAATCTGGCACCGTTCTACCTGTCACGCATCATCAAGCAGGTGCAGGAAATCGCATCCTGCAGCAACGCGCAAGCTATCGTCTCAAGCCATTCACCCAGCATCCTCGCCAGGGTCGATCCTTCGAGTGTCCGGCACTTTCGCCTCAACCCTCAAAGTCGTTGTTCGGAGGTGCGACAAATTGATCTTCCGATAGGTGATGAAGAGGCTTCGAAGTTCGTCCGGGAAGCAGTCAGGGCCTACCCAGAATTGTACTTCGCGCGTTACGTGATTCTCGGTGAGGGAGCTACAGAGGAGATCGTGCTGCCACTGCTTGCCAAAGCAATGGATTTTCCCATCGACCGCTCTTTTGTCGCTGTCGTGCCGCTGGGTGGTCGACATGTCAACCACCTATGGAGGCTGCTGACAAATCTACAGGTGCCTTATGCGACCCTCTTGGATCTCGATTGGGGGCGCAGTGGCGGCGGTTTTGGCCGTATAAAAACTGTGTGCGAGCAGTTGCTTAGTGTAGGTAAGACACCTGAGCAAATCTTCGGTGCAGCTTTGTCGTCAAGTACGCCAGAAGCAGTTCTCACAGGTTTTTTAAGTAGGGATCAGGCACATATCGAGCATCTTCGTGGGTGGACAGCATGGCTGGAGCAATTCCAGATCTATTACTCTGATCCGCTCGATCTGGACTTCACGATGCTGACGGCGTATCCGGCTGCCTATCAGGTGCTTGATGTCGACATGAGGGGGCCATCGCCAAGGGGTGAGCCGAGAGAGGCCGTATTTGGCGAAGAGGGTAATCCTGCGTTCTACGATGCAACCGCAGACGATGCGCTACGGTGGTATCGATATCTCTTCCTGGGTCGCGGTAAGCCAAGTACGCACGTGAGGGTTTTGAGTCGCCTTCCTCAGGAGCAATTGGCAAGCGCCATTCCACAGCCTTTGCAACGCATGCTGACTAATATCCGTGAGACTCTAGATGGAGGTATCGCGCTATGAGTTGGCGGTCTGTCTCGCCAGAGGAATGGCTGCCTCGCGGTATAGCCAACCTTGAGCCTAATGCTTGGGAAGCCCTGCGTCGCGATGGGGCTACGTCGATTGTCGCAGGCCCGGGGGCCGGCAAATCTGAGTTTCTTGCCCAGCGCGCGGCCTACCTGTTGGAGACAGGGTTATGTAAACCACCGCAGCAGATACTTGCAATCTCATTCAAAACGGATGCGGCGGCAAACCTCGCGGCGCGAGTACGCAAGCGTTGTCCTCCGGAGCTAGCTGGGCGTTTTACGTCCCTTACATTTGACGCATTCACCAAGAGCCTCGTTGACCGCTTTCATGCGTCCATTCCTCCGCATTGGCGTCCCACTCGACCCTATGATATCGATTTCCCAACTCGGCGCGTCGTCGAGGACGAGTTGCACCGTATTCGTGGTATGGGGCAGCCTGCTTGGCAGGCAAGGCTTGCGGACTTTTCCCCTGGTACTTTTGAAGCCCAATACATCGGAGGAAATCGCCTCGCCTTGGAGGTTCCACAGCAGCTCACGACAGCAGACGATTTTGCCCGCTATCATTGGTTACATCAGCAACTGTTCGGCACTGAGCCGTCAAAGCTGACGTTCGTCACCCTCAATCGTCTAGCCGAATTGATTGTACGAGCAAATTCAAAGATCGCTCGCGCGCTGCGCATGACCTATCCCTATGTGTTTGTTGATGAGTTTCAGGACACTTCTTTTGCTCAATATGACTTTCTGCTCTCTACCTTTGGTCAGAGTGGAACGGTCGTCACCGCCGTCGGTGATCATAAGCAGCGCATCATGGGCTGGGCTGGCGCGCGTCAGGATGCTTTTGAGCAATTCGAAGCTGACTTCGATGCGCGGCGGATAAATCTGCTTTTCAATTACAGGTCCTCTTCGGAGCTGGTGCGCGTTCAGCACTTCGTTGCGCAAGCCCTGGATCCGCATTCGCCACAAATACAATCTCAAGCGCCAAGTCAGCTGGACAGCGATGTCGTGCAGGTGTGGAACTCTCGATCCACTGATGTGGAAGGGCGACATCTTGCTCAGTGGGTCAGGACAGATATGGCAACGCGTCAGTTACAGCCACGAGACTATGTACTCCTCGTTCGTCAACGCCCAGACCAGTTCGAGGAGGAGCTTCAGCCTATATTTGCTTCGGTCGGACTGAGCATACGCAATGAAAGCCGTAGCATTGGACGCACCAACGTCCAGGACTTGATGGTGGACGAGGCGTCGTGTGTAGCATTGGCAGCATTGCGTTTGGCCACCGGGCAGCGCAGCGCAGCAGCATGGTTGACACTTTCCGGTGCCGTCTATGCGATCCGTGAAATCGACGAGGAAGATGAGCTCCAGAGAGGACGGGCTGATAGAGATCTCGAGGGCTTCTTGGAAGACTTGAAACTGACTGTCCGCGCTCAAGCCCCCACATCCGAATCGGCCGTCCAGATCGCCTTTCAAGTTTTTGAATTCCTGGATGTTTCTGCGATAAAGCGCGCTTTTCCTGCTTATCTTCGCAATGACCTGCTTGAAATCATGATAGAGGGCTTCTCGTTACACCTTCAGAGTGCCGCGTCGGAGACTGCCACTTGGTTGGACTGTATCGACCGATATCTGGGAACGAGTGACATACCTTTAATGACGGTGCACAAAAGTAAAGGATTGGAGTACGACACCGTGTTCTTCCTCGGACTTGATGATCGATCATGGTGGAGTCATACACCGCGCAATCCGGAAGGTATCGCAACGTTTTTCGTCGCCTTGTCGCGCGCCAAGCAACGCGCAATCTTTATGTTCTGTCCGCATCGAGGCGCAAGGCGGAATGTCTCCGAGCTCTATCAGTTGCTGACTGACGCCGGTGTTGAGGAGATCGAAATCGGATGAAATAGAAAGCTTCGCACTTCAAAATGCGGCTTAAGTTTTAAGCCTATGTCGTCAGGCCGTTGGCCATCGAAAACACTTTTATTCGCGATGGCATGGCGCCAGTTCCGAAGTTACAAAGGAGAGGATTGCCAAGGAGTTGCAATGAGGAAGATTGGCAGTTACTCACTCATTTTTCGCGTAAAAAAACTTGAAAAAAGTTAAATTAGGTAAGTTACTGATTTATGGAAGATAAACCACATATAACAGTTAGAAAGGTTCCGGAACCATTGACCGACTTTCCAGCGCTGACCCTCGAAACGCCCGCCGAGCACCCGTTCGCACAGTTTGTGCGGATCCTCGGCAAGGGCAAACGCGGCGCCCGCGACCTGACCCGTGAAGAAGCCCGGGAAGCCATGGGCATGGTGCTCGACGACAAAGTCGAAGACACCCAGCTCGGGGCCTTTCTGATGCTGCTACGGCACAAGGAAGAAAGCGCGGAGGAAATGGCCGGTTTCACCGAAGCCTTGCGCGAGCGCCTGTCAGCGCCAACGCTGAATGTCGATCTGGACTGGCCGACCTACGCCGGCAAGAAACGCCATCTGCCGTGGTACCTGCTGTCGGCCAAGTGCCTGGCGCAAAACGGCGTGCGGATTTTCATGCACGGCGGCGGCGCGCACACCGCCGGACGTCTGTACACCGAACAA
>Ga0157369_10002584_pt1 | contig 21674 bp, 27 predicted proteins | sample C25metaG_FD_113461 | JGI IMG/M metagenome (GOLD analysis project Ga0157369, IMG submission 113461) | Corn rhizosphere microbial communities from Kellogg Biological Station, Michigan, USA - C2-5 metaG | ecosystem: Host-associated > Plants > Roots > Rhizosphere > Soil | place: USA: Michigan...
GCGGACCGAGAAACGAGGACCTGCAGTCGGTAGCAGCTTGAGCGCCTTGGCGTTGACGTTGAAGACGGCCCGGATCGATTCCGCCATGCGGGCGGCTTCCGGCGCGGTCAGCGGATCGGCGATCGTTCCGCGCATCATGGCATGCACGCGCGAGAGGTCCGCGGTCATCAGCTCGCGCGCCAGGGCATCATTGGTTGCCCTGCCTTCCGCCACGAGCTTGAGGCAGAATTCGACGAACAGGGCGCGGGCAGCGATGCTGTAGCGCCGGCGCGGTGTGTCGAGGGTGCGCTGCTGCTCGCGTCGAAGCGCTTCGTGGCTGAGCTTCGGCGGCAGGTGCTGCGCTGGTTCTTGCCTGGGCGGCGCGGTCCGCTGCGCGGGGACCGGGGTGGTGAGGACACTCATGGCGACTCCTTGGACGCGGTTGCTGACGGATGCGAGGTTGTCCGTCCCGGTGTCCCGGGCGCATGAGTCACGCGCCCTCATCTCCCGGATTTCCGCGCCGGGCAGCGCGTCGTTGTGATGTGGTGTGCCGATGGTCGACCGGCAGCAGCTCAGCGCGATCGCGCACACGTGGCACCCGATCGCGGCGCCGTTGTCCGACGCATCCGTCGCGCGGGTGCTCGCCCGCGCGATCGGTCCGCGCCGTACCCGCCTGCTCGACCTCGGCTGCGCGACCGGCGAGTGGCTGGTGCGCGCGGCGGCGGCGCACCCGCACACCACAGGCATCGGCGTCGACCTGGACGAAGGTGCGGTCGCGCGCGGCAACGCCTCGCTCACCGCGACCGGCCTGTCCGACCGCTTCGAGCTGCGGGTCGGCGATGCACGCGAGGTTGCGCTCGACCAGCCGAGCGACTGCGTGCTGAGTGTCGGTGCGGCGCACGCGTTCGGCGGATTGCTGCCGACGCTCGACGCGGTACGCCGTCATCTCGCGCCCGGCGCGGCGGTCGTCATCGGGGATGGGTTCTGGGCCGCGGAGCCGACCGACGCGACGCTCGCGATCGGGTTCGAGCGCGACGAGTTCGCCGACCTCGCGACGACGGTCGAGCGCGTCACCGACGCGGGCTGGGCGCCGGTGTACGGGCACGTGAGCACGGCCGAGGAGTGGGACGACTACGAGTGGTCGTGGTCCGGCGCGGTCACCGAATGGGCCCTCGACAACGACGATGCCGAGGCGCGTGATGCCGCGAGCCGGCACCGCGGCCAGTGGCTACGCGGTTACCGCGACGTCCTCGGCTTCGTCACGTTGGTGCTGCGCCGCGCCTGATGCCCTCAGCGGGACGACCACGCATCGGCGTCCTGTGCCAGCGCGAGCACGTCCGCCGGTAGCTCACCGCTGACGACGTCCGCGACGGTGACCCGTTCGAGCACGGCGCGGATGCTCGACCGCAATGACACCCATACGTCCTGCAGCGGCGCCGCGCTGCCGGCGAGCCGCAGCGAGTCCGGGCGTACGCCGGCGACGTTCGCGAGCGGGCCGTCGATCGCGCGGATGATGTCGGCGATCGTCACGGCATCGGCCGGCCGGCCCAGCCGGTAGCCGCCTTCGACCCCGCGACGGCTCTCGACGATGCCCGCATGCCGCAGCTCGTTGAGGATGCCAAGCAGGAACCGCAACGGGATCTGCTGCGCGTCCGCGACGGACTCCGCCTTCACGAGGTGCCCGTCCGGCGACACCGCCGCCATCTCCACGACCGCGCGGATCGCGTAGTCGGTCTTCGCGGAGATGCGCACGGTGACCAGTATCGACGGACGTGTCAGCCGGCGTGGCTCGCCGCGCCCGCGATGGCCCGCAGGTAGACGATGTCGCCGGTGCGCAGGCCGAGCTCGTGCGCGTGCGCGCGGGTGAGCTGGACGGTGACGTCGGTGCCGTCGGGCAGCGCTGCCTCGATGCGGCTGTGAAACCCGAGCCCGACGACGCGCTCGATCATGGCCTGCGATCCGCCGTCGACCGGATCGGTGAACACCTCGATGTCGTGCGGACGTACGGCGACGCCGCCGAGCCGCGTCGTCGCGCCGAGGAACGCCATCACGAACTCGTTCGCCGGGCGGTCGTAGAGGTCTTCCGGCGTACCGATCTGCTCGACCCGGCCGTCGTTGATGAGCACGATCTGGTCGGCGAGCTCCATCGCCTCCTCCTGGTCGTGCGTGACGAACAGCGTCGTGGCGTTCACCTGCTCGTGCAGCTGTCGCAGCCACGCGCGCAGTTCCGCGCGTACCTTCACGTCGAGCGCGCCGAACGGCTCGTCCAGCAGCAGCAGCCGCGGCTCGACGGCGAGCGCGCGCGCCAGCGCCATCCGCTGCCGCTGGCCGCCGGACAGCTCCGCCGGGTAGCGCTGGGCGAGCCCTTGCAGGTGCACGAGATCGAGCAACTCGTCCACGCGCCGCGCGCGCGTCGCGCGATCGACCTTCGCCACCCGCAACCCGAACCCGACGTTCTCGCGAACGGTCATGTGCGGGAAGGCCGCGTAGTGCTGGAACACGAACCCGACGCCGCGACGGCGCGCGGGCACGTGTGTCATGTCCTGGCCGTCGACGTACACCCGCCCGCTGTCGGGCTCCTCGAGTCCGGCGATGATCCGCAGCAGCGTCGACTTGCCGCCGCCGCTCGGGCCGAGCAATGCGGTGAGGCGGCCGCGGCCGAAGCTGACCGAGACGTCGTCCACCGCGCGGAACCCGCCGAAGCTCTTGCTCACGTTGACCACGTCGATGCTCACGGATGCTCCTTACGGCGTGACAGCAGCGTCATCGCGGCGACGACGGCGAGGGACAGTACGGCGAGCGCGCAGCCCGCGCTGTAGGCGCCGGTGCTGTCGAAGTTGCGGAAGCGCTCTTCCACCAGCAACGGCAACGTCTGCGTCCGGCCGACGACGTCGCCGGACACGATGCTCACCGCGCCGTACTCCCCCAGCGCCCGCGCAGTCGACAGCACGACGCCGTACGCGAGCGCCCAGCGGATCGACGGCAACGTGATCCGCCAGAACGCCGTCCACGGACCCGCGCCCAGCGTCGCGGCGGCCTGCTCCTGCGACGTGCCGAGCTCATCGAGCACCGGCACGATCTCCCGCACGACGAACGGCAGCGCGACAAAGGCGGTCGCGAGCACCAACCCGGGCACCGAGAACAGCACGACGATCCCGCGCGCGGCGAGCCAGTCGCCGAGCCAACCGCCGCGCCCGTAGAGGGTGAACAACGCGAGCCCGATGACGACCGGCGACATCGCGAACGGCAGGTTGACCAGCAGGTTGACGACCCGGCCGAGCGGCATCCGCCGGCGTGCGAGCGCGACACCCGCGACGACGCCGAACACGACGTCGATCGGCACCGCGATCGCCGTGACGATGACGGAAAGATAGAGCGCGTGCGTCGCCGCCGGCGTCGACAGCGCCTCGAGCACCGGACGCACGCCGTGCGCGAACGTCCGGTAGCCGACCATGCCGACCGGGACCAGCAGCAGCGCGGCGAGATAACCGAGCGCGCCGAACCGCAACAGCAGCTTGCCCACACGACTACCCACGGCGGCGCGACCGTCGTACGACGAGATCCAGCGCGGCCAGGGTGACGAGCGCGATGGCGAGGAGCACGACGCTGACGGCCGCGGCTCCCGCGATGTCACCGGACTCGACCCGCCCGGAGATGAACACCGACGCGACCTCGGTGTGGAACGGCAGGTTGCCGGAGATCAACACGATCGATCCGAACTCGCCGAGCGCGCGCGCGAACGCGAGCCCCGCGCCGACGGCAGTCGCGGGGCGGATGGCCGGCCAGACCACGAGCCGGAACGCCTGCCACGGCCGCGCGCCGAGGCACGCCGCCGCCTCTTCCGTCTCGCGGTCGAGGGCGAGAAGCACCGGCTGTACGGCGCGGACGACGAACGGCAATGTCACGAACAGCAACGCGAGCAGCACCGCCGCGCGGGTCTGCGCGACATCGATGCCGACGGCGCTGCCCGGGCCGTAGAGCGACAGCAACACGAGCCCGGCGACGATCGTCGGCAACGCGAACGGCAGGTCGATCACGGCGTTGACGAGCGCACGGCCGGCGAAGCGATCGCGCACGAGCACCCACGCGATCAGCACACCGGTGACGGCGTCGATCACGGCGGTCAGCGCCGCAAGCCCGACGGTGAGCTCGAGTGCCGACCGCGCCTGCGGTGCCGTCACCGCCGACCAGAAGTGCGACGTCGCGGCGCGATCGGCGAGCGCGGCGACGGGCAGGCCCACGAGCAGGCACAGGTAGAGCAGCGCGGCGCCCGGCCCGAGCGCGGCGCCGGCGTTGGCCGTCAGTCGGGGCAGCGGGCGCGCGCGAGGCAGCGCGGCGGCGTCAGCCACCGGCGCCGACGATCGAGTTGACGATGTCGTTCGCCGCGGTCCAGCCACCGAGATCCGCGATCGTGAACAGCTGTGCCGGCACCGGGAACTTCGTCGCGTCGAGGTCGGCGGGCACGACCGGCCGGTAGCCGTGGGCGGCGAAGATCCGCTGCGCCGCGTCGCTGTAGAGGAACTGCACGAATGCGTTGGCGGTCGCGTTCTTCGCCGCCTTGGTCGTGACCGCGATCGGGTTCTCGATGAGGATGGTCTGCGGCGGCGTGACGTAGTCGACGGCGGCACCGGACTGCTGCGCGGCGATCGCCTCGTTCTCGTAGCTGATGAGCACGTCGCCGACGCCGCCGACGAACGCGGCCGTCGCCTTCGATCCGCTGTCCGGCTGCGCGACCGTGTGCTTCAACACATCGCGGACGAACGCGACCGCCTCGGCCGGGGTCCTGCCGAGCTTGAGTTGCGCGCCGTACGCCGCCAGCAGGTTCCACCGCGCGCTGCCGGACGACGCGACGTTGGGCGTGACGACCTTGATGCCCGAGCGGGTCAGGTCGCTCCAGCCGTCGATGTGCTTGGGGTTGCCCTTGCGGACGACGAGCACGACGACCGAATCGGTGACGATGCCGTGGTGGGCGTTCGCGTCCCACGCCGGTGCGACGAGGCCCGCCTTCACCAACTTCGTCAGGTCGGGCGCGAGCGAGAACTCGACCACGTCGGCGGGCTGGCCCGCGATCACCGCCCGGCTCTGCGCTCCCGACGCCCCGAACGATTCGGAGAACGCGGCGCCCTTGCCGGCCGCCGTGGCCTTGAACGCGGCGATGAGGTCGCCGTACGCCTTCTGCGGGGTCGAGTAGGCGACGAGGTCGATCGTGTGCGACGAGGACGTGCTCGCGCCCGCGGAGGCGCAGCCGGCGGTCAGCGCGGCAGCGAGCAGGAGCGACACGGCGGGGGCAGGGAGGCGCATGACGGAAGAGTCTGCGCCGCCAACTACACTTTGTCAACCAACTAACTATGCTTTACCTCGGAGCCGCCTCAACGCGAGGCATGGCACGAGGGGAAGCGCGCGGACATGATCGCGGTGCTCCAGTTGAACGTCCCGGGCACCTTGAGGTACTCGCTGGTGAACCAGAACGTGCAGTCGTCGGTCGGGTCGAGGGTCATCGCGCTGTAGTCGCCCCAGCGCGGGATCACCTGCGAGCCCAGCCCCGAGATCACGACGGTCTCCGCGCGCATCTGGCCGGGCGGGTCGCCGTACAGCCGGCCGGTGAGCGCGATGCTCGGGAACGTCGCCGGGCCGGACAGGCTGTAGCCCATCGCGATGTCGCCGGCGCGGTCCATCGCGACCGAGCCCTCCCAGCGCGAGTTGAGGTCCGGCGCGTAGGTGCCCTGCTGCTTCGCCTGCCGCGCGATCGCCCACGCGCCGGTGCGGCGGGTCAGCTCGTACCACCGGACGCCGGACACCGCACCGGTCGGGAAGCCACCGTTGGCCGCGTGGTTGACGACCATCGACTCGTGCCCGTCGGCGAACCGGCGGTAGGCCAGCCGGAACATCAGCCGGTCGCCGGTCGACTCGAGCGCGCTGACGTACCCCGACGGGCCGGAGCCGGGCTGCGGGATGCAGCCGTACGCGTTGGGCACCTCGGGCGCCGCGCCGACGAGACAGGCGTCGGTGTACGGCGCGACCGGCAGCGGGCTGAGCTTGTCGAGGTGGCTGCGGTCCGGGTGCTTCCAGTCGACCGTGAAGGTGAAGACGTTCAGCGCGTTCGCGGCCTTCTCCAGCAGGTACTCCGGCTCGCCCTTCGGCGGCAGCACGCGGCCGTCGAGGTCGGCCGGCATCAGGCTGGCGAGACCGCCGGGCGCGGGCGCGCACTGCTGCGTCGCCGGCTTGCCGACGAGCATCGCCGCGCGCGACATCGCGCAGACGACACTGCCGGAGAAGTTGTAGGTCATGTAGTAGGCGGTCGGCATGATGCCGAGCTTCGGGTAGTCGTTGATGGAGCCGTACTTCGTGTAGTCGAAGGCGTAGCGGTACCAGTGGCCGGTCGCATCGGCGGTCTTCGAGATGGCGATGCACTCGAGCGAGCCGTTGCCGCTGGAGCCGGTGCCGATCGCGAACTGCGTGACGATCCAGCGGTTCGCGAGGTGGTCGAACAGCACGACCGGATCGCCGTCGTCGTGCGATTGGCAGTCGCCGCCGAAGCCCTGCCACACCTGGTTGGCCGGAACCGGGCCGAGCAGCAACGCGCCCTTCTTGGAGAACACGGCCATGGCGAGGTTGACCATCTGCACGTACTGTGTCGTGCCGATGGCGCCGTCGGTGTCGGGCGGCAGACCGCCTTGCGTCAGGACGTTGTAACCGTGCTCGCCGTCGCTGATCCCGTGGAAGCTGCCGAGGACCTGCAGCGCCGATGACGTGGTCGCGCTCGCCTGCAGCGCGCCGTCCTTGACCCTCGCGCGCGCAGTCGGCGCGGCCTGCGACTGCTCGTGCGAGAAGCCGAGATGGGTCGGCCAGGTGACCTTCATGTCGCGCAGCGGCGCGGACTCGTCGTGGTGCACGGACGCGGTCGTGAGGACGTGCTGCACCGCGAGCGGGCCAGTGGTGCTGCTCGCGCCGGCTCCGACGGCGGCGCCGCCGACCGCGGTGGCGGCCGCGACGAACAAGGCGAGTCGTGACGGTGTGACCCTCATCGCACGTTCCCCCCAACCTCGGCGACGCCTACCCGCAACGCTTCGACGCCGCCCGCCGATCCCCTACCCGGGACTGGGTAGCTCCTGCTGGTCAAACGGCGGCGTTCAGACCAGCAAACGCTCCATCGCTACGACGCAGCGCCGGCCTCGGCGAGGCGGGCCAGGCGCTCCAGTGAGGCTTCCAGCCGGTCGGGCGTCGTCGCCCGGGCGCGCGGGAGGCGGCTGGGGTCGGTCAGCTCGGTCCAGTCGTACGTGTGCGTGACCCGGGTGCGGCCGGCGTCGAGCGGCTTGAGCTCCCAGCGCCACAAGTGCCCCGGCGGCTCCTGCCCCGGGGCGTTGGGCCGCCACGCGATGAGCCGGCCCTCCTCGAACTCCACGATGGTGTTCTCGCGGACGCTGCCCTTCTGCAGGGTCATCGTGAACACGTCGCCGACGGCGCGGACGCGCTGCCCGGACGCCGCCTCGCGAAGGTTGTCGTTGCCGTCCCAACGCGGCTGCTCGGCCGGGTCGGCGATCAACGCGAAGATCGCCTCGGCGGGCGCTGCGATGTCGCGGCTGGCGCTGACTATTCGGGTCATGCCCGGATCGAACCACTGCGGCTAAGGTCGGCCTATGACTGCAACTCCGGCCGAAGTAGCCGCCGCCGCGTTCGCCGCCGTCGCCGCCCACGACCCCGACGGCATCGTCGCCTGCGGCGCGCCCGACTACATCGACGACTTCGTCGCCGTCGGCGAGTTCAAGGGGCACGACGCGATCCGCGCGTTCTTCGCCGAGATGTTCGCGGCCGTACCCGACCTGGCGATGACCGTCGACCGGATCGTCGCCGACGACTCTTCCGCCGTCGTGCAGTGGCATGCCGGCGGCACCTTCACCGGCAGCGCGTTCCAGGGCATCGAGGCGACCGGCAAGCGGATCAACTTGCGCGGCGTGGACGTCATGGAGATCGAGAACGGGCTGATCGCGCACAACACGATCTATTACGACGGCGCGAGCTTTGCCCGCCAGGTCGGCCTGCTGCCGCCGCAGGGCTCCCGTGTCGACCGGATGATGCTCGGCGCGTTCAACGCCAAGACCCGCGCGGTACGCCGGCGCAAGCAGCCCGCGTAGGCGCAACGCAACGCCGCGCGGCTCAGGCGCCGTCCTGCCCGCTGCGCATCCGCCATGCGTCGGTGATCAGCTCGGTCAGCCGTACGACGTCGACGCGTTCGAGCCGGACCATGACCAGCGCCGATCCGCCGTACCCGTCCGCGGTGAAGAACGTGTCCGGCTCGCCCTTGAGCAGCGCCTGCTTCTCGGCTTCGTCGCCGACGTACAGCACGGCGATGTCGGTCCGGATGACTCGCGGCCTGCCCGGCCGGCGCTCCGGATACGACCAGACGAAGCCGCGGCCGGACACCCGGAAATCGAAGCCGTTGCTCTCGATCTCGACGGCGCCCGGCAGCGACGACGCGATGCGCCGGACATCGTCGGCGTCGGCCACGTCGTAGGTCAGCCTCGCTCGAGCGTCGCCTTCAGGTTGCGCAAGCCCTTGTTGACGTCCGGGCGGATGAACGCGGCCATGATGAGCGGGAACACGACCGACAGCGGGAACGGCGGCGTCGGCGCGTCGACGGTGCGGGAGACCTTCGTACCGTCACCGTCCGCTTCGAGCTCGAACGTGTTGATGAAGTGCTCGTCCTTCTCCTTCGAGTCGAGGACGAGCCGGGACGGCGACGAGCATTCGGTGACCGTGACGTCGTTGCGGTGGTTCTTGTCGCCCGGGATCGTGCCAACGGTGGCGAACGTGTCGCCGGCCTTGACCGGGCCGCTCGTACCTTCGACGCGGAACGGCTTCGGCGACCACTCCGCATGCTTGCTCACGTCGGAGAGGTAGTCGAAGACGGTCGCCGGCGGGCGATCGATCGTCGTGGTGAACGTCGCCACAGTGCGCTTTCCCATCGTTGCTACCTCCGAGTCAGTGGCGCCGGTCGCGGGCGAAGATCTGTTCCAGAACGTGGCCGGCGATGAAGACGAGGCCGAGCCAGAACGCAGTCCGCTCGATCCAGCTGTCGAGGATGAACACCGTCTTGTTGCCGTAGACGGTGTCGCCGTTGGGCAGGAAGACGGCGGCGAGGAAGCTCACCGCGAGCATCGTGGCACCGAGCCGCAACCACGACATGGACCGGTCCCCCATCGAGCACCCCCACGTATGAACGTGCCCGGACTCTACCTCCGATCCGGGCGCTGGATACTCGCGGTCATGAGCGACGGGCGAACCGAAGACGGCCGCTACGTCGCGCCGACCGGAGAAGACCTCGGGCTGCGGCCCGCGCCCGATCCGGGTGGGGCGGTGCCGGATCCGCCGTACTGGCATCCGCGCCGCCGCGGTGGCGCGGCGGCCTACCAGCGCCGGTGGTGGCTGGGCGCCCTCGCCGTGCTCGTTGCCGTCCTCGTCGTCCTGCCGCTTGTGTGGTGGATGCTCTAGCGCCTCTCCGCCCGCCGGAGGAGGAATCGGCCGCCCCGGCGTCGAACCGCCCGCGGAACCGTCGTACCACCGCGGCGCAACTGCGCCGTCCAGAGAGGACTCCCGTGCCCCACCTCCGCCGGCGCCTGGTTGCCGCTGCCTCCGCCGCCCTGCTCGCCGTCGGTGCCACGCTCGCCGGCGCGGCGACGGCCGTCACCGATCCCGTCAACGGGCCCTACCCGCAGGTGCACGGCGAGATGGTCACCGGCATCCCCTCGACGCCGTCGTGCACGGACACGATCGTCACGGGATTCCGGTTCCACAACACGGCGTACGGCGGGGACGCGCCGTTCACCGGCGACTACGTGCCGACGTGTTCCGGGCCGTGGTCGAAGGTCGTGCTGACGATGTCGGCCAACGTGCACACCGGCACCCAGTTCGACCGCATCGGCGACGTGCTCATCGGCGGGGTCGAGATGCTGCACATGACCACACCCGAGGGAGAGGCGGGCGAAACCGACTGGACGATCCAGCGGGACGTCACGGCGTACTCCTCGATCCTCGGCACCCGCCAGCCGACGTACTTCATCATCGGCAACCAGACCGACGGCACCTACACCGGTGACTTCTACGGCTCGCTCTCGCTGACGTTCTACTCGACCGACGCGACGACGCCGGCCGCGACTGCGCCGGATCAGGTCATCGGCCTCAACTCCGCGGTCAATCGCGGGCTGCCGACGCGCGGCGGCGACCAGCCGGTGACGTCGTCGGCCATCCTTCCGGTGAACACGACATCACTGACGGCCGAGGTGTTCGCGTCCGGCCACGGGTCCGAGGAAGAGGACTGGTGGAACGCGCCGTTCGCGTGCCTGTCCGGCGGCATCCCGTATCGCGAGGTGGGCATCAGCATCGACGGCCGGCTCGCCGGCATCGCGCCCGTCTACCCGACGATCTACACCGGCGGCTACGGCCCCGACTTCTGGCGACCGATCCCGTCGCCGCGCGCGCTCAACCTGCGCCCGTACGTCTTCGACCTGTCGCCGTGGATCGGCCAGCTCACCGACGGCGACGCGCACACGTTCGCGGTCGCGACGATCGGCCAGGGTGGCTGCGACGGCTACTGGTTCCTCGGCGCCAACCTGCTGCTCACCACCAACAAGGCCAACCACGGCCGGACCACCGGCGCGATCACGTCGTACGACGCACCCGCGCAGCCGACGAACACGACGCTCGGCCAGCAGGGCAACACCGCGAGCGACCGTACGACGAGCGCGCATCACCTCGACGTCGTCGGCTCGATCCGCCCGGCCGGTGCGAAGCTGCCGACGAGCGTTCACGTCGTCGAGGACATGACGAACACCGCAACCGACGCGACGCTCGACGTCGACTCCGACTGGACGTGGGACTCCTCGGCCACGCGCACGACGGGAACGTCGTCGTGGAGCAGCAGCCAGCACAGCACCTACGAGCTGATCCGCACCGGCCCGACGTGGAGCCTCACCGACAACCAGGACACGTCGACCGTCGACAACGGCGTCACGCACACGACCTCGCTGCGCGACTCGATGAACACCGCCGGCCCGGTGATCGGCATCACCGGTCTCGTCGGTGCGAGCCAGGAGTCGTGGAAGTACTCGACCTCCGACGGGCTCTGCGTGGATCACGAGCTCGCGTCGGCGGTGCAGAACACCGTGCTCGACACGGTCAGCACGTCGTGCGGCGCAAACCCGGTGGCCGCGCTCGGCTGACCGAACGCCGGACACGACACCGTGCGCAAATAGGCGGCCCACTGGGCCGGATCGGCCGCGGTTTGCGCACGGTGTCGAGCCACGGTTCGACTGCCGCACCTAGGGTGAGGCGATGGACGCAGTGCGGCAGGTCCAGGTGACGTTCGACTGCGCCGATCCCGAACGCGTCGCGCGCTTCTGGTGCGACGTGCTCGGTTACGTCGTACCGCCGCCGCCCGAGGGATTCGCGGGCTGGCGGGAGTACGACGCGTCGCTGCCGGCCGAGCGGCAGGGTGCGGCGTTCGCCTGCGCCGACCCGAACGGCGTCGGGCCGCGGCTGTTCTTCCAGCGGGTACCCGAAGGCAAGGTCGTGAAGAATCGGGTGCACCTCGACGTGCGGGTCGGCACCGGCTTGGTCGGCGCCGAACGTGTGGCGGCGCTCGAAGCCGAATGCACCCGGCTGGTCGCGCTCGGCGCGCAACGCGTGCAACTGCTGGTGGCCGACGAGTACGACGAGTCGTGCCTCGTAATGCAGGACGTCGAAGGCAACGAGTTCTGCCTCGACTGACACTAGGGACGCACGAACGCTCCCAGCGCTTCCACTACGGTTATCGCCGCAGCGTTCTGGCCGAAGGCGGCCAAGCCTCGGATGGGCCCATGCCGAGACGGGGAGCGCAATAAGTGCCAACCCTTTCCCGGCGAGTTCAGTTCTCAAGCAGCTGTTGCCGAGAGTACGGTTAACGACGGAAGGTCCGCCGTTGAAGGCAACCCACGGGCGACCGTGGAGGCGCAAAAGCACCGGACTCATTGAGTCAGCGGGCTTGCTGAGACTCCGTGGGAGTCACAGTGTTTTGGGCTTCGATCGTTCTTGCACTTCTCATCTTCGGCATTCTTCGATTCACGCGCCTTGTTCTTGGGCGACCGGGTTCGAGAGCGAAGGCACGCTTCGGCTGGAAGGAAGTCGGGTTTCACATCGATGTGGAGGCCGGCTCGCCTACTAAAGGAACAGAAGACTGATCATCCCCCGCCGTTGGATCCGCGGCCTGAGACAGTCGTCGATAGATCGGCGTACAACTGCGACGATCTATCCATGCCTCTGCGAGATCAGCAGCCACTGAACGACGGAGAGCAGGCCGCCGCACGTCGGCTCATTGGACTTGCCCCGATCATTGACCGATGGGAAGAACTGTTCAGAAAAGGACACCCTGCAATCCATCCAGCCAGTTCCCTCGCGGCCGACGACGAACGGTCTGCGCCATTTCACATGTCCCACGCTGTTTGGCTGGCGCTCAGCCACGCCATCGATAATTTCCATGCGTTTCGCGTGGCAACAGTGGTGGGCCAGTATCCGAATTGCGAGATAATCACCAGGCCGTATGGTGAGTACCCAACACTTAGAGCTGCCATGGAGAATGCCGCCGCTGCGCTCTGGATGCTCGGTCCGAAGTCAAGGAACGAGCGACTCATCAGACGCTTCCGGTGGCTCATGCAAGATGCACGGCAAAAGGACGCCGTGCTGTCAGTGACGACCAAGACAACGGCCGCTTATGACCAGCGTCACGAAACGCTACTTCCCCTTCTCGCGCAGAACGGACTTGAGTTAGCCGACTGCGTACGGCGAATCAACTTTCGCGAGGTTGTCCGTGAGGCGGCCGGATACACCGAACACTTGTCAGCGGACGCCTGCGAGATCAGATGGCGCATTCTCAGCGCAATGACCCACGGCGACCTTTGGGCGTCGATGTCCGTCACCGACCGCGAGGAGCGAGGCGAGAAGGAGGACGGCGTGGTACGCCTGCGCCTCACCTCATCAGTCGACCGTGTGGCCCACTTCGGATTGGTGGTGTACGACCTGCTCAAGCCTGCGTACGTTCTGCTTGACCTACGTCGGAAGCAGCATTGAAACGGCAGTTGGGCGTAGTTCGCGGAGTTTGTCCATATACCGCCCGGAGAACACTGGGGTTCTTCGGCTCAGCCCGCGGTGGCGACTTCGGCGGTGAGCATCTGGCGACCGGCTTCGTAGCCGCGTTCGATCAGCTCGGCGGTCCGGGAGAAATCGCGCATCTCGTGATGGCCGAGCTCGACCCGCGGCATCGGGATGATCGGCCGCGAGCTCGTCTCCGGAAACTCCAGCTTCGCCAACCGGTAGCGGCTGATCGCGAAGCTCATCAGCAACACGTCGAGCGCGTTCATCCGCGCGTCGCGGCGGCCGAGCGATCCGCCGGTGACGTCGACCACCCAGATCCGCTGCGCGTCCAGCTCGATCGCCCGCTGGACCGGGACCGGGCACGTGACGCCGCCGTCGACGTGCAGGCTGTCGCCGAGCGACACCGGCGGCAGCAGCGCCGGCAGGCTGGCGCTCGCGACGAGGATGCGATGCGCGTCGCCGGCGGTCCACCACACCGGATGGCCGGTGACGAGATCGGTGGTGACGACGTGCACCGGCACCGCGAGCTCGGCGAGGTCGCGGGCCGGCATCAGCCGCGACACAAGGTTCTCCAGCCCGTGCGGTTCGTAGAGGTGCATGTCCCGCCGTACGACGTGCCCGACGACCGACCGGCGGCTCGACGGGAAGATGTCGTCGCGGTCGAGGCTGAGCCAGAGGTCGCGCAACTCGTGCACGCGGTCGACCGACGGATCGACCGCCATGAACGCCGCGTTCAACGCACCGACCGAGCAGCCGACGAAAACGTCGGGACGGATGCCGGCCTCGAACAGCGCGCGCAGCGCACCGACCTGGATCGCGCCGAGGCTCCCGCCACCCGAGAGCACGACGGCGTCGGCGTACGACTCAGGACCCGTCTCGGCCGGTCGCCAATACCGGCGCAAGCTCGCGAGAACCGTCACGGTCGCCTCCGCGGGGGAAGAACTGCCCAACAGTAGGGCGAAACGCCGCAGCGCAACAGATTCCGAGTGACTAGTCCTTTTGCGCGCGTAGGGCGCCGATCGCGTGCTCGATGTGCGTCGCCCAGCTCGCGATCTCGGCGCCGTACCCGGCGGCGAAGTGGTCGAGCTCGCCGGCCGCATCCGGTGTGAGCGCGGTCAGGTCGTACGTGACGCGCACCGTCGTGCTGCCCGCGGTCTCGCCGGTCACCTCCACCTCGACCGTGCCGGCGAGCGCTCCCGGCGTGACCCGCGCGTAGGCCACCCGTTGCGGAGTCTGCGCCGTCATCACCCAGAACGTCTCCCGGCCGCCGTGGCGCGTCGTGAAGACGGCGCCGGCTCCGACCCGGCGGTCGGGATCCGGGTACTGCGGGTCCCACCCCGCACCGGCCCAGCTGCGCTCGCCCTCGGGGGTGAAGTACGGCATCGCCTCGCGCGGTGGCAGCGGCACCGTGATCGACGCGGAGCCGCGAAAGCTGATCGCCATGCATGCAGCATCCCGTGTCGCGCCCGGGTGAGATACCGGTCACACCTGCTTGCTGCGGTTAGCGCTGGGTATGACAGCGAGCGTCCCCACACCTCACTGATTCGCGGCGGCTGTGACATGGCCGTCGTACGGGAGATTGCCATGTCCAACATGACCGAACGAGTAGTCGGCGCGGTGAAGACCGCCGCCGGCACCCTGACCGGCAACGACGATCTGAAGCGCGAGGGCGCGCTGCACGCGGAGAAGGCCGAGGCCGCCGCCGACGCAACGAGGCTCGAAACCGAGGCGGAGCGCGAGCGCGCGCAGGCCGAGCTCGCCGCGCGCGAGAAGGAGATCGAGGTCGAGCGGCAGCGGCTCACCGCCGAAGCCGCGGCCGAGCAGCGCCGGCAGCAGGCCGAGATCGAGCGGGCCCGCGAAGAGCAGCAGATCGCGGCGGCGACGCAGCAGCGCGAGGCCGCCGTCGAGCGGGCGAAGACCGCCGAGGAGCAGCAGGCCGCGGCCGAGGTTCGGGCGGCCGCCGCGGACCGCAACGAAGCGGAGCAGGAAGCCGCCCGGCTGGAAGCCGAAGCACTGCGCGCGAAGAACACCGCCGCCGTCCTGGACGAGATCAACGAGGAGAAGTCATGAACGTGCAGACACTTCCGCGCCGGGTCATCAGCACCTATCTCTCGGTCGCGCGGTTGCCGCTGAACGCCGCCGCCAAGGTGAGCGGCCAGCAGGACAACGACCAGTGGCCGCCGGCTCTCACGTTCGAGGGTCTCGAGGCATCGGTCGAGTCGGTGCTCGGGTCGTTGTTGCGCGACGACGAGCTGCTCGAGACCGGCCGCGTACGCCAGGCGAAGGTCGCGCAGTTGCGCAAGGCCGCGCAACTGGAAGCCATCGCCGATTCCGAGCGCGAGGTTGCGCAGCGCGAGTTCACCGAGCGGCGCGAGGAAGCCGAGGCGAAGCGCGAAGCGGCGGCCGAGCGCGCGCGCGTCCGCGAGCAGCAGGTGGAGCGCGAGGCGCAGCAGCGCAAGGCGCAGGCCGACCAGAAGGCGGCGAAGAAGGTCGCCGCCGCACGGCAGACGAAGGCCGCGCAGGATCAGGTCATCGAGCGCCGCGAGCGCGCGGTGACGGCGCAGGCGCTGGCCGAGGAGGCCGAGGCGCTGAAGACGCAGCAGGCAGCGCTCGACGCCGCCGAGACCGTCGCCGTCATCGACGACTCGATCGAAGGCACGAAGCAGGCGCGCAAGACCAGCTGACCTGACCGCTTGCGGTCACCGGTCACATCCCGCGGTCCGCGGTGAGGTCGCGTAGGCATCCGGGCAGTTCGTCCAGCAACTCACGGGCGAGGAAGCCGACGCGACCCACCCGGGCCGCGAGCCTGTCTCCGGCCTCGCCGTGCAATGCGCGGCCCCAGACACCGGCCGTCAGCCCGTCACCTCGACGCGCCGCGATCCCCACGACGGCGCCGGCGAGCACGTCGCCCGACCCCGACGTCCCGAGCCCCGGATTTCCTTTCGGTACGACGAATCCCTGGCCCTCCGGCGTCACGACCGCGTCGCCGAGAACAGTCGTCACGCCATACCGGTCGGCGATCCGGCGCGCGATCTCGAAATCCTCTCCGTCGGCGTCGTCGAGCAGGTACTCCGCCTCCGACACGTTCGGCGTGATCACCCAACCCGGGGCTGTGTTGTCCAGCACGCCGCAGGTCGCGGCCATCGCGTCGAGCACGATCGTCGGGGCCGCGTCGACGGATTTCACGACGCCGTCGATGAGAGCGCGGGTGTTGTCCGGCTCGGTCATGCCGGGGCCGAACAGCACCGCGTCGGCATTCGCTGCGAGCTCCGCAACCTGTCCCGCGGCGCTCGGGTCGATCCCGCCGCCGGCCGTCGTCGGCAGCGCGAAAACGCCTGCCTCGGGCACGGCGACACCGAGGGTCGCGGCGTACTCGGCACACGTCGCGATCGTCAGCTTGCCGGCACCGACGCGCAGCGCAGCCAACCCCGCGAGCAACACCGCGCCCGGCGTACTGCGCGCACCCCCGACGACGAGCACTCTCCCCCGCTCGTCCTTCGTCGCCTCCTGCTCCGGCGGGTCGAGCGGCCAGCGCTCCGACAGCATCGTGTCGGTGACGACAGTCGGCTCAGCCACGTGCGGTCAGCGGCGCGTCGTCGGTGGTGAGCGCGGTGGTGTCGTTGAAGGCGTCGAGCTGCAGGCCGCCGTCGGGCCGCTGCTCGTACGACGTGACCGAGCAGTTGCGCAGCAGGTTGGAGTACGACGCGACCTCGTCCGGCGTGAGGCCGTCGATGACGTAACGCGCGAGCAGGATCGGCACGTCGTGCGTGACCACGAGCACGCGCTCGTCGGGCATCGTGAGCCTGGTCTCGAGCAGCCATGCACGCATCCGCATCGTCACGTCGGCCCACGACTCGCCACCGCTCGGGCGGTACCAGAACTTGCCGAGGTAGTCGCGCCGCGTCGCCTCGTCCGGGAACTCCGAGCGGACGCCCTCCCCCGTCAGCCGGTCGAGCACGCCTTGCTCGCGGTCGCGCAACCGCTCGTCGACGATGAGCGGCAGGTGATCGAGGCCGGCGTTCTCCAGCACCAGCCGCGCGGTTTCGCGGGCGCGCAGGTACGGCGAGACGGCGACCTGCGTGGGCAGCCGTTCGGATGGCTGGCGGGCCATCCACCTGCCGAGCGCGACGGCCTGCTCGACGCCGGCGTCGGTGAGCTCGACGTGCACGTCGTTGACGTCGATGTCGAGCCGGAGCGCGCGGGCCTTGCGGGCAAGGGCGTTCGCCACGTTGCCGCGGCTCTCGCCGTGGCGCACGAACCACAGCGAGCGCGGCCAGCCGAGTCCTGCCACGCAGGCGGCGTACCCGCGGTCGCCGGCACGGAAAACCGGGCGGAGCGCACGGTGGTCGACCCGGCGCGGAGCCCCTAGATTGGGATGCATGGCCCGGCCGGAGCAGCACAACGTTCACGTGTCCGGACCGGCGGACGGGCAGCCGATGGTGTTCGCGCACGGCTACGGCTGCGACCAGAACATGTGGCGGCTGGTGGCGCCCGCGTTCGCCGACCGGTACCGCGTGGTGCTGTTCGACCACATCGGCGCCGGCGGGTCGGACCTCAGCGCGTATGACCCCGAGCGCTACGGCTCACTCGGCGCCTATGCGACCGATGTGGTCGAGCTGTGCGAGGCGCTCGGCCTGCGCGACGTCGTCTTCGTCGGTCACTCGGTGTCGGCGACGATCGGCGTGCTCGCGGCCGCACAGGCGCCCGACCTCTTCGCGTCCCTGATCCTGGTCGGGCCGTCGCCGCGCTACATCGATGACGAGGGGTACGTCGGCGGCTTCGGCCGCGCCGATATCGACGAGCTGCTGCGCTCGCTGGACAGCAATTACCTCGGCTGGTCGACCGCGATGGCGCCGGTCATCATGGGCCGCCCTGACCGTCCGGAGCTCGCGGCGGAACTGGAAGAGAGCTTCTGCCGCACCGATCCGGACATCGCGCGGCGGTTCGCGCACGTCACGTTCCTCTCCGACAACCGCGCCGACTTCGAGCGGGTGGAGACGCCGTCGCTCGTCATCCAGTGCACGGACGACGTCATCGCGCCGGTCGCGGTCGGCGAGTACGTCCGCGACCATTTGCCGAACGCCACGATGACGCTGCTGAAGGCGACCGGGCACTGCCCGCATCTGTCCGCACCCGACCAGACGATCCGGGCGATGGAAGAGTTCCTGGGTTCGGCCGCCTCGCCGCCATGATGACGACCGGTGACGGCGACGTGGTCGACGGATTCCTCGAAGCGCTGCTGGACAACGATCCACAAACACTGTACGAACGCGCGCCGTGCGGTTACCTGTCGACCACACCGGACGGCTCGATCATCAAGATGAACGCGACGTTCCTCACGCTGACCGGTTACCAACGCGAGGACCTCGTCGGCCGCAAGCGGTTCGTCGATCTGCTCAGCGCCGGCGGCCGGCTCTACCACGAGACACACTTCGCGCCGATGCTGCGCATGCACGGCGCCGCGCACGAGATCGCGTTCGAGCTGGTTACGGCCGATGGCCGCCGGCTGCCGGTCCTCGTCAATGCCGCGCTCGAGCTCGACGAGTCGGGCAACCCGCTGGTCATCCGTACGGCGGTCTTCGACGCGACGCAGCGGCGCCGGTACGAAGAGGAGTTGCTGCGCGAGAAGCGGCGCGCCGAGATGTCCGAGGAGCGGGCCACATCGCTCGCTCGCACGCTGCAGCAGACACTCATCCCACCGGTCGTTCCCGAGATCGCCGGGCTCGAGGTAGGCGGCGAGTACCGTCCGGCCGGGGACGGTAGCGAGGTCGGCGGCGACTTTTACGACATCTTCCAGGCCGCCGACGACGACTGGGTGGTGGCGATCGGGGACGTCTGCGGGAAGGGTGCCGAGGCCGCCGTCGTCACCGCGCTAGCCCGCTACACACTGCGCGCCGCCGCCGTACGGAACCCGTCACCGGCCTACGCGCTGTCCGTGCTGAACGACGCGTTGTGCCGCGATGAGACGGATCGGTTCTGCACCGCCGCGGTGCTCCGGCTGACCCGGGCCGACGGTCACTGGACGGTGACAGCGTGCGCCGCCGGGCACCCGCCCCCGCTGCACGTCGATGCCCAGGGGAGGGTAATCGAGCTCGGCGGCAGTGGCCCGCTTCTCGGCGTGCTGGACGAGGTCGATCTCTCCGAATCGGTGCTGACTCTGGGCGCGGCCGAGACACTGCTCGTCTACACCGACGGTGTGATCGAGGCGCGCGCGCTCGACGGCGCGTTCTACGGCGAGGAGCGGCTGCGTACGACGCTCGCCACGGCACGCGGATCCGCCGCCGACACCGCGGCCTCGCTGCTGGCAGATGTCCTCGAATTCCAGCGCGGCGCGGCGCGCGACGACATCGCCATCGTCGCCCTGCGCGCGAGCCCCTGACGCCGGTCCGGAACCCTTTCGGCCTGCCGATGCCTCTTCACCCGTGTGGAGCAGGTCATCGCCGGTGCGATACCCGAGCAAGTACGGCGGTCGGCCGTTTTGCCCGCGCACCGGGCCCCGCTCTGCGACGCTGGCACGCAGGAACGGCGGAGGAGCGGCGTGGACGGGGACGGGGAGCGCGCCTTCGATGAGTTCGTCGCGGGAAGCTCGCCGCGACTCCTCCGGGCGGCATATCTGATGTGCGGCGACTGGGGCCTGGCCGAGGACCTGCTCCAGGACGCCTTGGTCAAGACCTGGTTGCGCTGGTCGAAGCTCGAGCACCAATGCGCCGCCGAGTCCTACACGCGCACGGTCCTGCTCCGCGTCGTCCTCCGCGCGTCCAAGCGCCGCTGGACCGGCGAACGGTCGACCGAGACGGTGCCCGACCGCGTCGGCACCGACGAGCACGCCCGGTACGACGAACACGACCGCGTGATGCGGGCGCTCGCGACACTGCCGGTCCGCGTTCGCGCAGTCGTGGTGTTGCGGTTCTTCGAAGACATGACCGAGGCGCAGATCGCCGCCACGCTGGACTGCCCGCTGGGCACCGTGAAGAGCAGCCTGTCGCGCGGCCTCGCCGTGTTGCGGCAGGCGGAAGGCGTGACGTCATGAACGAGTTCGACGAGCTCAGCGAGCTGCTGAACCGGGTCGCGTCCGACGTACCCGACCGCCCGGACCGGGCCGTCGCAGTCGCCGTCCGCGCCCGCCGGGTACGACGCAACCGACGGCTCGCGTTCGCCACGGTGACGACGGCCGCTCTCGCCGGTGTCGCCGCGCTGGTGGTCCCGATGCTGCCGGGCAAGACCGAAGGCGGCCAGCGCGTCGTCATCGAGCCGGCCACCCCGACGCCGTCCCCCACCGACTCTTCGCCGGCACCGACCGAGACGCCCACGCCGACGCCGACGGCCGTGTCCACGCCGACCCCGTCGCCGTCACCGTCGCCGATCGAACCCGGCCCTATAACGCCGACCCCGACACCGACACCGGTACCGACCGAGTCGCTCGCCTACACCGTGACGACGCGCCTCGGCACCGCCGCGGGCCCGGGCTACCCGGTCACCGTCGTCGTCGTACACGTCACCGGCTACCTGCAAGGTGACGTGGTCGGCGCACCAAACCTCTTCATCGACCCGAACGAGACGCTGGGCTACGTAGTTGGCAAAGACGAGGGCTGTAGCAAAGACGGATCCTGGCGCACATTCGACCGGACGTTCACCTTCAGCTACGCGTTCCGCGAAGCGACGACGTACCCGATCCATCTCGTGTACTTCACCGGCGTATGCGGTGACCGCGTCGGCACCGACCGCAACTTCAGTACGACGATCGATGTCACCGCGGACAGCACGCACAGCAACGGGCCGGCGCAGCCGTCCGTCGCCATACCGTCCGCCACGGCAAAGATCTCGGGCGGGCAGATCACCATCGACCCGTCGATGCTGGACGACGACGGCAACCTCACGCAGTACACCGTCGACTGGGGCAACGGCGACGCGCCATCGGTGTATCCCTTGCAGGGGACTTGTCACGACCCGAGCCCGAGCGGGAAGTACTGGCCTGCCTCAGGGCTCGTCCCGCAGGCCACGAGCCCCACCCTCGCGCCGGGCACCTACACCGTGACGATCACCGAGACGTCGGTCGGCTGCGACGGGCAGGACCCGCAGACCGCGTCGACGTCGCACACGTTCACCGTCCCGGCGGCCTAACGCCGCTGTCGCTTTACATAGCGCGGCCGGTGCCGTTCGCGGCTCGGCCCCCGCGAGGCGCGATGCTCATCGCAACGGTCACCGTGTCACCCTCGGCGATCCGCTCGCGCACACGCACGTCCTTCTTCACCGGCAGCGCGTAACCGCCGTCGCGCGGCAGCAACGACGTCTCCCACTCGGTGCCGCCGATCCGCACCGCGACCGGGATCGCGCCCCAGCCGTACGACGCCTCGGCGGCCTCGGCCTGCACGTCGTCGGACACGTCCGGCGGCAGAGACAGCCAGAAGAACGGCGCCGGTCCCCGCCACTCGTACAGCTCCGCGCGGAAGGTCGCGTCCATGCTTTGCAACGATGCGCCAAGGTGGAGCCGAGGATCAACCCGGGGTCCATCCGCGGGTTGACGCGCCGTGCGCGTCCCAGCGGCACAGTGCGTTCATGACGCTCTTCGACTA
>Ga0157369_10002587_pt1 | contig 21638 bp, 17 predicted proteins | sample C25metaG_FD_113461 | JGI IMG/M metagenome (GOLD analysis project Ga0157369, IMG submission 113461) | Corn rhizosphere microbial communities from Kellogg Biological Station, Michigan, USA - C2-5 metaG | ecosystem: Host-associated > Plants > Roots > Rhizosphere > Soil | place: USA: Michigan...
ACGTTGGACGGCCCACAGGTGCTGCCGATATAATGCGAAGCTCGACGCGCCCGTAGCTCAGTTGGATAGAGTATTGGTTTCCGAAGCCAAGGGTCACAGGTTCGAATCCTGTCGGGCGCGCCACTGAGCCGATGTTTTTGTACGCTGGCAAGCGGCGCCTTGCCGCTCTTGATGACCCGTCGTCCGTCTCGCGGACAACCTGTGATTTGCCAAATTGGAGTGGATGTCGCGCTCGGGTCATTCAACCGTGCGCTCGGGACTGCAACACATGAAAACACCGGGTCTTCGTTTTCTCATCGTTCTTCTGTTCGCGGCACTCGCCGGTAACGCGCAATCGGAGGACGCAACCACGGTGAGCCGGACTGCGCCACCCTTGCAGGACGCACCCGGAGCCACCGATGATGCGAAGGCGCGGAAGATCGTCGAGGATGCCGACCGGGTCCGCTTCCCGGAGGAGGGCTTTCAGGTCGACGTCGCGATCGTCACGACGGGCAAGGACGGTGAGGCCGAAGAGCGTAAGTATCGCGTGCTATCCAAGGGCAACGAGAATACAGTCGTGATGATCACCGAGCCCGCGTCCGAGCGGGGCCAGATCATGTTGATGAAGGGACGCGACCTCTGGGTGTTCCTGCCGAATGTGTCTCAACCGGTCCGCCTCTCGCTGTCGCAACGGCTGACGGGTGAAGTTGCGAACGGCGATCTCGCGCGCGCCAACTTTACCGGCGACTACAAGGCAAAGGTATTGCGTACCGAGATGATCGACGGCGAAAAGTACAACGTGTTGGAGCTTACGGCGGCCGACCGTGGCGTGGCCTATCAACGCGTCGTGTACTGGGTACGCGAATCCGATTCTGCGCCGTACAAGGCGCAGTTCTATTCCATGTCGAACCGATTGCTGAAAACGTGTACGTACGGCAAATACGAGAAAATGCTTGGCAAGCTGCGCCCGACGCAACTCGTGATGACCGATGCGCTCCGGGAGGGCGAGCGATCGGTGCTGGACTATTCGAAGATGAAGCTCCGGGAATTACCTGACAAGGTATTCACGAAGGACTATCTCAAGAAGCTCGAGTGAAGGCGCGCGAGCAGTTGCATCGCCATCGGACTATATGCTTCGGACGTGCGGCCTGCATGTTCCCGTTATTCACCTGCTCTATGCTGCTTGCCGCAGTGCATCCGCGATGGAGATACGGCGCGCCCGCAACGCCGGAATGACGCCGGCGAGAACGGTCGCCACGATCCCAACGGCAATCGTCTGCAGCACCACGCGCGGGACGAGTGCGATGGCAGCGGTGTAGCCGACGTTTGAGTTGGGCGGAGCGGGCATCGGAATTCCAATGGCCGAAACCACGAGCGCAAGCAATGCGGCAACTGCAACGCCTGCAGCCGTTCCGATCAATGCCAGCAGCGTGCATTCCATCATGATGAGCCGTACGACGTCCCACCCGCGGTTTCCGAGCGCCCGCATCGTGCCGAATTCGCCGAATCGTTCGAACACGGCCATGTTGACCGCATTGGTGACGCCGAGGGCGACCATGAGGAGAATGATCACGTTGAGCACCTGAAATTGCCGGTCGTAGAGCTCGACAGTGTTCGCGTAAAAGTCACTAAGCTGTTGCCAGGTCTTCACCGCGAGCCCGCGTGCGTTCATGATCGACGCCGCCCGTGCCGCGACATCCGCAGTTTTGGAGGTATCGTCCAAAAGCAGTACCACCCTGTTCGCATCAGCCGTGCCCATCAAGTCCTGCGCGGCCTGCAGCGGAATCGTGATGGCCCGAGCATCGTAGTCGCGCGAAAAGCTTCTGAATATTCCCGCCACCTCGAGATCGACGGTATTCATGGCGCCATCGACCGTGGTCGCCAGTAGCGTTACGGCACTGCCTGGCGCCAGTGCCAGCTCCTTCGCAAGACCTTCACCGACGAGCACCTGGCTGCGGTCGCCTGCGGACAAAGCCCGACCGGCGAGAATGGTGACGGACGTGGTGAGATCGGCCTCCTTTGCAGGCTCGACACCTTCGCCAATGATCGGAAAATCGGTTCGCCCGTTGCTAAGCAAACCGACGAAGCCAAGGCGGGCCATCACTGCTTTTACACCCGGCAGTGGCGCCAGCGACGATTCGACCCCGGCCAGATCAGGAATGCGATATTTTTCGGGAGAGCGGGAACCTTGCGCGAAAAGCTCCGGCCGGGCAACCTGGATGTGTCCCGATTGCGAATGGATGATCGATTCACCGAGCTGGCGATAAAGATCATGAACGAATCCGCCGCTGAGGATGAGGGCAACGACGCCGAAGCCTATCGCCGCGAGTGTCATCCCGCTGCGGGCGCGGTGCCGGAAAACGTTTCGGATCGCGAGCGCGAACCGCATTAACCTTCCGCCGCCGCCATGTCAGCGGTTGTGCCGCAAGGCGTCGACGATATTCGTCCTGGACGCCCTCCACGCGGGATACAGGGCGGCAATCAGGCCGGTACCCACCGCGATGGCGAAGGCGCTGCCTACCAGCGGGGTCGTGACGATCATTCCCGCACGAAATCCACGGGCCTGTCCTGGCGGCGGCGGCATTGGTATCCCGATCATCGAGATCACTTCTGCGATCCCGAGGCCGAGCAGGATGCCGATCGCGCCGCCCAGTACGCCGAGGAGCAGCCCTTCGGCGACGAACTGGAAGAGAATTGCCCTCGCGCGCGTTCCCAATGCCATCGTCGTGCCTGTTTCGCTTTTTCGTTCCATTACACCCATCATCATCGAGTTTCCAATTGTCAATACAATGACGAGCCCGATGATCGCTTCGATCACTGCCATTTGCTTAGAGAGCAGTCGAACCGTCTTCTTGTAGAAGTCGGCGAGATCGTACCAGGGGATGAACTCGAGGCCGCCGCCCGCATAGCGGGTGCGCAGTTGTGCGAGCAAGCGCGGTGTATCTTCGGTCTTGTCGAGGACGATGATCCAGCGATGCGCGCCGCGAACGCGCAGCAACTGGTGGGCAAGCGGCAGCGGAACTCGGATCGCGCTATCGTCGTACGCCTTGCTGACGGTCGCGAACAAGCCGCGAACGATCGCTTCAACGGCGTTGATGCCGCCGCCCGGCTTGTTAGCGAGCAGCGTGATCCGGTCGCCGGTAGTGATGCCGAGGTTCGCGGCAAGACCGTTGCCCACGATCACGCCGTCGGGTGCGCTGCTCGCCAGCTCCTGGCCACTGATGATGATCGACACGTCGGTAAAATTCTTCTCGCGATCCGGATCGACGCCTTCACCGAGAAACGAAAGAGTCGTATCGCCATGACTTGCAAGTCCGCTAAACGACAGTCTCGGTGCGACCGTTTTTACGCCCGGCGTGCTTTGCAGCGCCTGCAGTACGGGCGAGTCGGCCGGGAGCAGAAAGCGGTCGAGATCGGCGTTGCCTTTCTCGTGGAATCCGTTGCGCGCAACCTGGATATGTCCGATTCCGGACTGGATTGCACCTTGGCGCGTTGCCCAGAAGATCCATTCGACGAACGCCCCTGCCAGAATGAGGGCCGCGACCCCGAACGCGACCGCGATCATCGCAAGTCCCGTGCGGCGCCGATGTCGCAGAACGCTCCACAACGCCAGCCGTGCGCTTTGCGATAGCCGCGCGAATGCGGCGCCTCGCTTCGTTTGCGGGTCAAAGCCAAGGTGCACCACCCCGCTGATGGAATTGCGGAGACGGGTCCACCCGACGGGGCTCGCCGACTTCATCGGTAAGGTGCAGTCACGTCCGGTCGCAAACGCGCGCGCTTTTGCAAAACGCTTATGGTCCGGCCAGGCGATGCCCGAGCGACGGTGGTGCATAATTCACGGTGACTGAACCGAGAGGCAGGCCAACGATGCTGCGACGATCCCACGGTAACGGTAATTTCATTCAGGTTCTCGGACGAGCAGGCGCTGTGGGCCTTGTTTGCTTTCTGACCGGCGCCCATGCTTCCGATATCCGATTCGAGCGAGTCGGGTACAGCGCAGGCGCGCCGAAATTCCTCCTGGCAGCAGCCATTATGCCGCCCGGCATGGAGGAAGATCTTCAGTCGAGTGCCGCCACGGACGGATCAGCGGCCATCATGGCGCTGGTTGCCAACAAGGAGTACGACAAGGCGCTCGAAGCCGCGAACCAACTCACGAAAGCGAAACCGGACAGCGCCGTCGGCTACAACCTCGTCGGCATAGCGTACGCCGGCAAGGGAGACAATGCCAACGCGCGCAAGAACTTCGAAAAGGCGCTCTCCCTGCAGAAGGACTATGGTCCGGCGCGGATGAACGTTGCGTATCTCGACCTACGTGAAGGGAAACTCGACGATGCGCGTAAGCGCTACGAATCGATTCTTGCAAACGACCCCAAGAACATTCCTGCCATGGTGGGCATGTCGCGCGTCGAGCGCCTGCGCAACAACAGCAAGGAGAGTATCGCCTGGCTTGAAAAGGCGAAGGCCGAGAACCCGAACGAACTGACGCCGCGCCTCCTCCTCGCGCTGTACAACCTGCGTCTTGGCAATCATCAGACGGCGCTCGCGGAGTTGCGTGATACCGAGCGCAGCTACCCCAACGACCCCCGTGTGCTGAGTTTGCTGGGAGACGCGCAGCTTGCTGCGGGACAGAAATCGCAGGCGGTCGCAACCTACCGTCGCCTTGTCGCGGCGCAGCCTAGTTCGCCGGTAGCCTACTACCAGTTGGCCGGAGCACAGGCGAGTGCCGGTGATGGTGCGGGAGCTGAGGAAAGCCTAAAAAAGGCGCTGGAGCTCAAGCCCGACTACGTGGACGCGGCAACCCAACTCGTCTTGCTGCAGGTGCGCGCGAAGCAGTATACCGAAGCTACCAAGGTCGCGCAGCGGCTGCAGACGCAACGGCCTCACGCATCGGCCGGTCTCGCGCTCGAGGGCGACATTCTGCTTGCGCAGAAACGCTACGCGCAGGCCGCCGAGCGTTACCAGAAGGCGCTGGCAGTCGATTCGACGAGCCTCGTGGCCGTCAAGCTGCATGCCGCTCAAATGGAAGCTGGCAAGCGACAGGACGCCGACGCTGCACTGGAGCAATGGCTCAATGATCATCCGCAGGAAATCAGTGCACGGCTCTACCTGGCCGCCGAATACGGCAAACGAGGCGAAGCAAAGGCAGCGACGCGACTCTACGAAGCGGTGCTGCGAATGCAGCCGCACAATCTGCTTGCGCTGAATAATTTGGCCGTCCTCTACCAGGGTGCCAATGACCCGCGCGCAGTTGAACTCGCGGAATCCGCCTACAAGCTAAAGCCCGACTCTCCCATAACGGCGGACACGCTCGGCTGGATTCTCGTACAGCAAGGCAAGACGGACCGGGGATTGAAGTTGCTGCAGGACGCCGTGTCCGCGAAGGCCGCAAGCCCCGAGCTCCGATATCATCTCGCCGTCGCGCTCGCAAAATCCGGCGACAAGGCGCGGGCGCGAAGGGAACTCGAGAAGCTGCTCGCGACCACCGAGCAGTTTCCACAGCGCCAGGCCGCGCAGGCGATGTTGAAGGAACTGTAGCGGCATCGCGCGCAAAAGCTGCCTACGCCGTGCGCGCGCACAAGCGAATTCTCTTCGTGGCAGAAGCGGTCACGCTGGCGCACCTTGCGCGTCCGCTGGCGCTCGCGCAGGCGCTCGACGACAGCCGGTATGAATCGATCCTGGCGTGTGCTCCGCGCTACGCGACGCTGATCGGGGATCGAGCGCCTCCTTTGCGCGAGATCTACTCGATCTCGAACGAACAGTTCCTCGAGCGGCTAGCACGAGGTCGGCCCGTCTACGACATCGAGACGCTGCGGCGATACGCGCGAGATGATCTGGCGCTCATCGACGAGGTGCGGCCGGATCTGATCGTGGGCGACTTTCGACTGTCGCTATCCGTAAGCGCAAGGGTAGCGGGCATTCCTTACATGGCCATCACCAACGCATACTGGAGTCCCTATGTGAGGCAGCGGATTCCACTTCCCGAACACCCGAGCTCGCGCATCCTCGGATTGAGCGGCGCCGAAGCGGTGTTCCGCGTCGTTCATCCACTTGCGTTTGCCCTTCACTGCATTCCGCTCAATCGCCTGCGCCGCGAGTACGGATTGCCTTCGCTTGGGTCGAGCCTGTTCCGCGTGTACACGGATGCGGATATCACATTGTATGCGGACGTCCCTGAAGCGATCCCCGTGGAAAACTGTCCGGCCCATCACGTCTATCTCGGCCCGGTCCTGTGGTCGCCTCCGGTCCCGCTGCCAGTCTGGTGGTCGTCCCTACCACGAGACCGCCCCCTTGTCTACGTCTGTCTGGGAAGCTCGGGCAGGAGACAGCTACTCGGCTCCGTTTTGGAGTCGCTTTCGGCGGTCGCCTGCACCGTCGCGGCGGCCACTGCGGGGCAGCCGCTTCCTTCGAAGGTGCCATCGAATGTGAACATTTCGACGTACCTTCCGGGCGACGCCGTCATCCCCCGGGCCTCGCTGGTCATCTGCAACGGTGGCAGCCCTACCAGTCAGCAGGCGCTGGCTGCCGGCGTCCCGGTGCTCGGACTCGCGAGCAACCTCGACCAGTTTCTCAACATGGCTGCCGTCGAGCGTCTCGGAGCCGGAAGGCTTCTGCGTGCCGAACGCGCGACTTCCATGGCGATCCGTGAGGCTGCAACGACGATCCTTGGTCAGCCAGGATACGCAGCGGCAGCGCACGAGGCGGCGCGAATTTTCGGACGCTACCAGGCTCATGACCGCTTCGCCTCGATGGTCGCAGCGATCCTGGGCACGGCTCGAAGCGCGGTCGTCCCCACTGCTCCGGAATTTACGTGCACGCCGGCCGAGTAGCGCCTCGGCGGGCGGGTCCGAAACAATAGGTGCGAACGCGGTGCGCCGTATCTCGCTCGCGCAGACTTTCATGTTTCTGGCACTGCTGATCGTGATATTGGCGCTCGGCATCAGTTCGACCTGGCTCGCATTGCGCGGCGTGCCGCTGGGCGATTTCCGCGGCGTAGCGCTGACGCTGGCCGCCTTTATCTCCATCTATTTGTGGGCGTTCCTGGTCTATCGGTCGTTCCTGTTCCTCATGCCACTCAAGGAAGGCGAGGTGCGGGAAGGCTCGCGCGACGAGTTCGTGGCGCAGGTCAACATCCTGTTCTACCTGGTCCTGTTCAACAGCCTGATCCGTACGCACTTCCTTCCCGTTCCGCTGCTCCGGCTCGTATATCTTGCGCTGGGCGCGCGCCTGGGCCGCAACTCCTATAGCGCGGGCGCGATTCTCGATCCGCCGCTGACGCAGATGGGGGCCGATTGCATCGTCGGCCATGATGCAGTCCTGTTCTCGCATGCGATCGAGGGCCGCCGTCTTTCGCTTTCCGCAATACGAATAGGCGACCGCGTGACGATCGGGGCAACGGCCGTGATCATGTCCGGGGTCACGATCGGCGACGATGCCATGGTGTCCGCGGGCGCGGTCGTCACCAAGGACAGCCGGATCGGCCCGGGCGAGATCTGGGGAGGTGTGCCAGCAAGGCCATTGAAGCGGTCGGCGCCGCTCGGCTGAACGCCGATTGCTGCGTGCACTCCGCGCGGGTTCTGCGAGGGTCTCGTTGTCGAAATATTTTACGACGGGTCGATCGCATATTTGCGTCGTTCCGCTTTGGCCCTGATTGCATTAGCTTTTTGTCGGGTGGCTTGGGGATTGCTAAGTTGTACCGCGGACGGCCCGGCAACGCCGATGGCTCCAGAAAACATAACTTCGCTGTGCAGCGGACGAGGAGAAGAGAATGAACGGATTGAAAAAACTGGCTGTCGCGACGGCTGTCGGCGCGGCACTTGGCCTCGCGGCAGGTCCCGCTGCAGCTGATAGTGTGTATGGCGGCGCCGAAATACTGATCCAGAACCTGACCATCGCGTTTTCGCCGACGACGGGCGCTGCAGTCTCGACGTTCAACTTCGGTGCGTCGGACAACGCGAACCTCGTGGGCGCTGCCGACAGCAACACCGTCAACTGTGGCGGAACTCTTGCGACGAACTCGTGCAGCACAACGAGCCCGGTGCTCGATGCCACCGCTGCCAATGCGCCGGGCGGCACGGTAACCCGCAACAATCTTGATTTCTCGTTCTTCGGTCCCGGAACGGATACGTATGCCAATTCAGAATCGGCGATCATTACCGCCGAGCTGGTTCAAGGCGTGCCGACGAACACAGGGTCGGTCTCCGAGGCCGAATTGCAGAACGGCGTCAACGGCATTGCGTCCGCTGCGACGAATGTCCAATCCACCACCGGGCTGAATTTAAACTTTACAACGTCCGCACCGGGGAGCGTGACGATCACCTTCCAGGCGGACCCGTACCTGCTCTCGTTCATCGATTCCACCGGAACCTCGGGCGCCACGTCGCTTGCGAACATTTCCGCCCAGATCCGCTTGAATGGAGCCGGGCAGACGGCACAGTGGAATCCCGACGGCACAATTGACGCGTTCGCTATCTGCTCCGGCGGGTTGACGTGCACCGAAACTGCAGACACCCAAGACCTCAACCGGCAGACCACTGTTGCAGCACCGCCGATCCCCGCCACCGACGCCTACAGCGTTACGCCCGGTTTCACTAACTACAGCATCACGATCAGCGGTCTGTTGGCAGGCGCTTACTCGCTGGCTCTCACCGCGGACACATCGGTAATCCTGAACCAGACCGCAGCCGTTCCTGAACCCGGGACGCTGGCGCTGCTCGGACTGGGTCTCGCAGGCCTGGGATTCGCGGGACGCCGGATCAGAAACTCCCGCTGACGCGATCAAACTACTCGAGCAGGGCGCGGCTGCGAGGCCGCGCCCTTTTCTTTTTCCGCGCTTGCAAGGGTAGTTCCTTGGCTCAGGGCGCGCGAAGTCCCAACGCCGCGCTCAATTTCTTCGTAGCCTGATGAAGAGCAATGACTGAGCTGGGGTGGTGTCGTTAATTTTTACAGCCCCCGTGTTCTTATGTTCTCAAGCCATTGAAAAAAAAGCCTTTGTATATTTGGCCGAGTCCTTGCTTGTAGTGCACCGGGACAGGTGTACAGATTCACATCCACAGGGGGAGATATGAAGCTTAGGACCATCATTACTGGCTTGGCCTTGGCGGGCACGACAGCCGTCAGTGGCACCGCATTCGCCGGATTGGATTTGAGTAATTGTAACGGGACCGGCTTGGCCTGCCCGTATGTCACGTACGGCGACGGCAACTCATACTCCCTCAATCTCAACGCGTACATTTACGACGCCGCCAACGGCGGCGGTACGGGCCCCGGAAATCCGTTCTACGTCAATTCGTCACCGGGCGCGATCCAGGGCTTGGTCGTGAACGCGACGGGTTCGAATGGCCAGCCCGTGACGACGAACTTTCCGGGCATGGATAACGCCTATCCAACGCCGAACGAGACGCAAAGTACCGTTTTCTTCACGATGAACAAGTCGCAGTATCCGACGTTGCCGATTCCGGGCGTGAGCGCGCCCGACGATCCCGGTGGAGCTGCCCAATTCACAGGCGATCTCGCCGACAGCTGGGACACCACGGTCGCGGCGCTCGACGCATTCCTGGGTGCCGGCAATACACCGATCTTCTTCTTCAACAACAATCAGGTGAACAGCGGCGCCACCACGAACGAGGATCTTGCGGTCTGGGCGCAGATCACGCTCACTGGCCCGAACGGGGCGTTCGCGGTGTTTGACTTTACCAACGACGGCAACGTCTACGGGCAGCCTCTCGTCTCACCGCTCGACCCCCGTTTCAACGGTGACGTCACGGCTTACACCTCTACCGGAGCAGGCCCGAATGCAGGCACCAACGCAAGTACCGATTACGTGTTCGCGGGCGGCAGGCTTTGCATCGTGCCCGGGACGCCGTATCCGGCGTTGGTGGACACTGTGAACGGCGTTTGCCCGGCCGGCACGACGACGATCCAGAACAATCTAGGCGCCAATCAGGCCGCATACGCCGTAGTGTTTCCAGAGTTGAACGTCGCGCTCGCGAGCGGGTTGTACACGTCAATGCACGTAGACCTGCGCTTTGGCTGCGATCCGAACACCGTCGGCTTCAACCAGGACAGCACGGGAAACTGCCTGGGCCGGAGCGCCAACAACGGGTACGAGCAGCTTTTCATTGCTGCTGCCTCTCAAGTCATCAACGTTCCCGAACCTGCCACCCTGGCACTTCTGGGATTGGGTCTGGTGATCGTCGGCTTCGCGCGGAGAAAAGTGCACTAGCACATTCGCTCGATTCGGTAGGTCAAAGGCGGCGCCTCGGGCGCCGCCTTTTTTAGATAGTACCGATCGGCCTCGATTTCGGGGTTTTGCGACCCGCGCCAAAGCGTATAAGCTGTTCAGACACTGAGGCGTCACTGCGCCGGCACGAGGACACGTACGCTCCGATGACTGAACCGTTGATTCGGATCGAGAAAGTCTACAAGCATTACCGTCTCGGTCGTCAGTCCGTCCCGGCCCTGGTCGACGTTACGCTGGATATCGAGGAGGGCGTGTTCCTCGCCATCGCGGGGCCCTCGGGCAGCGGCAAGTCGACGTTGCTGAACATCATCGGCTGTATCGATACTGCAACGCACGGCCGCGTGGCAATAGACGGCAAAGAGGTCTCCGGGCAATCGCCGGACGACCTGGCCGATTTGCGGGCGCGCACGATCGGATTCGTGTTCCAGACGTTCAACCTGCTCCCGGTGCTTACGGCTGCGGAGAACATCGAATACCCGCTGCTGCAGTTCGCCGAACTTGCCCGCAAGGAGCGGCGCAAGCGCGTGGCAGCCATGCTCGAACTCGTCGGCCTTGCAAAGCACGCGGCGCATCGACCAAACGAGCTTTCGGGGGGCCAGCGGCAACGCGTCGCGGTCGCCCGTGCGCTCGTCACGCGACCGCGGATCATCCTCGCCGACGAGCCAACCGCGAACCTCGACAGCAAAACCGGCGATGGAATACTCGACCTGATGAAGGAAATCAATCGCACGTACCGCACGACATTCGTATTTTCTACCCACGACCGAAAGGTGATCGCCAAAGCCGATCGTTTGGTTCGCATGGAAGACGGACACATTCGCCGGCTGGGGGTCAGGACCACGGCAAATTGGGTGCTCGTTCGGGCCAGACAGGAGCGAATATCAACAGCGCGCAGAGATCGCGGGAGAGATCCAAAATGAGGCTTCTCGCACCGAGGTTTCCGGCGGCCATGATCTTACTGTCCGTCGTTTCGCCAGCAACGAGCCAGGTCGCACAATTCGAACCGGCGCCGGCACCACTGGTGGTGTCTGCATCGCTTCCCGGCGATTCGCTGTTACGGCGTTCCGCGCCTTTCATGCTCGCCGGCGACGACACGCCATCGCGCGACGAGCTGTTCGGCGACGAGCAACCCGCCTCCCGCGAGGATCTCTTCGGCAGAGCCGAGGCGACATCCCGTGGACCGCGAATAAGTGGCTTCGTCGACGAGCTAGCGGGCTACAGCTATAACGGGCCGGGGCATTGGTCACGAGGGGTCACGCGGCTGCAGCTGGTTGCGCAGGGGGAATTCGCGGCGGGCATCAAATGGAAGGCGAGCGGACGCGTCGATGCCGACCCCGTCTATTTTCTTTCCAACCTGTATCCGGATCCGGTCAAGCGCGACCAGCGGGTGGACTTCTTCTATCGGGAGAACTACCTCGATTTCTCAGCGGGCGGCTGGGACTATCGATTGGGGGCGCAGCAAATCGTCTGGGGCGAGGTGATCGGTCTCTTCTTCGCGGACGTGGTTTCCGCCCGCGACTTGCGCGAGTTCCTGCTGCCCGACTTCGACATCATCCGGATTCCGCAGTGGGCCGCGCGGGCCGAATACACCGCGCACGACGCGCACGTAGAACTTGTTTGGATTCCGGTCCCAACATTCGATCGCATCGGCAAGCCAGGATCCGAGTTCTATCCGGTGCCGCTTCCCTTGCCGTTGCCGCAAGACCTTGCCTCGCTTTTCAAGGATCCGGAGCGGCCAGGCAGGTCGCTCAACAACTCCAACTACGGCATACGCGCCAACACGCTCGTCTCGGGCTGGGACCTGTCGGCGTTCTATTACCGCAGCTTCAGCACGTCGCCGACGTTCTATCGAGTGCCGGGGGATGGGCCGGCGCAGCCTTTCGTGTTTCAGCCTCGCTACGATCGGATCTGGCAAGTCGGGGGGACGCTCGGGAAGGATCTCGGTCCGGCGGTGCTGCGGGCGGAGGGTGTGTACACTCACGGGCAGAACTTCACCGTCGCCGATATCACGGCATCGCCGAGTGAAGTCGAGCGGCAGACACTCGACTGGATCGCGAGCCTCGAATGGGCCTTTCCCCGCGATACGCGAGTGAACGTCCAGATGTTCGAGCGGCGGTACTTCGGCGGCAGCGCCGGAGCGCTCGCCATCCCGAATGACGGCATTGGCGGCAGCCTCTTTGCATCGACGAAGCTTTCGAATACGCTCGAACCGCAGATCCTATGGGTCAGGAACTTGCGCGATGGAGGTGGCCTCATCCGGCCACGTCTCAACTGGACGGCCGCACGGAACGTTCTCGTTAGCTTCGGAGTCGATATTTTCACCGGACCAGTCAACAGTTACTTCGGACGCTACAACGACCGGGACCGCGTCTATACGGAAGTCCGCCTGGATTTCTGAGCCGCACGAAGCCAAAACGCAACGGCTCATCGGCGGCAAGACTTGCGGGGGAGGCGCACTTCGGATACGAACCGGTTCTGGGGAGTACAATTCCGACACGGCTGTTGCACGCGGTCGCTGTAGGCAGCGCTCGATCCCTCCGAAACTTCGGGAACCCATTCTCAGCAGAGGGTACGGTCACATGTCCGCCGATGCTTCGACGAAGCACACGGATACGATCATCGAGATCGCGCCCCGACCGAAGCTTCGGGCGTTGTCCCTCGATGGTGCCGATGCCGTACGGCCCGAGCCGCGAGCAGAAACGAACTTCAAGATTCGTCTTGCAAATACCGAGGGCCGCCGTAGCCTCGCTAGCTATTTGATCAAGCGCCAGTACGCCTGGCGTGGCTACGAAGTGGGCGCTCTGCCCGACATGCCGGCGAATCGCGTGACGCTCGCTGCGTTCGGCCGAGATGAGCACCCTATCGCGACGATTACGGTCGGCCTCGACTCCTCGGCTGGCCTCACCGTCGAAACGATTTATCCCCAAGAGGTGCACGAACTACGCGAATCGGGCAGGCGGCTCGCAGAGTTCACCAAGCTGGCCGTCGATAACATGGTGCGGTCAAAGGCCGTGCTCGCAGCGATCTTTCATATCGCGTATATCTATGCATATCGGATACGTGGCGCTACCGACCTGATGATCGAGGTGAATCCGCGCCATGTGCGCTTCTATGAAGCGATGCTCGGCTTCGAGAAGCTAGGCGACCAGCGACTCGATCCCCGCGTAAATGCCCCCGCCGTCCTGCTTCGGCTTGCTCTCGCTCATGCGGAGACACAGATCGCGCATTACGGTGGTCATCCGGAGATTGCCGAGCAAGTGAGGTCGCTCTATCCGCTGTTCTTTTCTCCGGCGGAAGAGCATGGCATCCAGGGACGTCTCGTTGCCCTGGATTGAAGCGCGCGTCCATTGGCGACTGCAGCTTCATTTTCATCGCGTTTCGGAGGTGTGGTTTTTCTGTCGTTTACCGACGACAGTTTCGCATCCGCTCAAACGATGCGAAAATCGCCCCGCATCGCTTGCAAGTCCCGGGTGCAAGCGACACTTTCGAGGGTTAGTCAGCAGTGAACAGAGGAGGCGACGACGCGTGAGAATGAACGTGAGAACACTGACCGGCATGAGCGAAATCGGGATTACAGGCGAGGCGAATTTCAGAGAGGTAAAGCGTGTCGCGCCGTAGAAGTGAGGCCGTGGAGTGGTCCCGCTATGCGCAAAGTGGCGCCATCGCATTTGGTGACACGATTGTCAGCGTTCCACACTGTCAGCCGTTGCGCTCGCTGTGCGTCGAGGAGGGCGATACGCTGCCGGCGCAGCTTTCCTCGGTTCAGGAACTCTTCAAGATCCGCCTCGCCGATAACGACGGCAGGCGCGAAGCCGCAGGTCTTCTCGTCAGACGGCGATACGCGTGGCGCGGTTACGAGGTGGGCACGCAGTATGGTGTCAACCCTAACCGCATCACACTTTCCGCTTCCAATCGCGATGAGGTCGTCGCAACCATCGCCGTCGGACTCGACACGGCCTCGGGCCTGTTCGTCGATACGCTTTACCGTGCCGAAATCGAAGCGATACGTACCGACAATCGAAAGGTGTGCGAATTCACGAAGCTCGCCGTCGAAGCGAGCGTGCATTCGAAGCCGATACTCGCCGCGCTGTTCCACATCGCGTACATCCACGCGCGTAGGATCAACCTCTGCACCGACCTCGTTGTCGAAGTCAATCCGCGGCATGTGGCCTTTTATGAGCGCATGCTCGGCTTCAACGCATGCGGTCCGGAAAGACTCGATCCGCGCATCGGCGCACCCGCGGTGCTACTCCGTCTTGATCTCGCGTTTGCCGAACGGCAGATCGCGGAAATTGGCGGCCGTCCCGAGCTTGCAAGAACGCGCCGTTCGCTTTATCCGTACTTCTTTGCGGCCGACGAAGAACTCGCAATCGAGCGACGGCTGCGAACCGTTCGCTGACTATTGGCTCGAAAGCGCCCGCGGAGCATTCGTTACGATAAGTCGTTCAAGCGGCAACCGGATCGAGCGCGCTGCAGTGGTTCCATGCGGATGACCCAGGCGCCCGAGAAACACACACTTCCTCGCACGCTCCTCGCCCAGCGCGTCATCGAGAAGCTGAGCGATCTTCAAGGCGGTGGTCCGGGCACGTGCGATGCGAGTGAAGGGCACTCCCGCGCGAGCGTAGCGTGCGAACACGAGCGGCGTGTACGAAGGTTGCATTCGCAGACCCAATTTCGTCGCTGTGAGCCAGAACCGCTGCACAGCACGTCCTGCACGGACCCGGTCCTCCAGGGATGCTGGTCCGTCGCGCGCAATGAGCGCGAAATGCGTCGCACAGCGGATTCCGGGCAGCAGGTCGAGTGCGAGCCGCGGCAATAGCGTGCCCCCGGCGAAGCGGTTCAGGAATTGTGCACGTTCGAAGCTTGCCATCGCGAAGTGCATTGCCCGAAGCAGAATCGGGCCTGCTCCCAGCGCTGCATCCGGCAGTCGATCTTCGCTCACCGTCGCGTTCCATGCGATGACGGCCTTGTGTACGGCGAACGCCTCGGGAATGGTTAGACGGATGTGCGCGTTTTGGGCGTTGAGTGTGGCGATCCGCCAGCGCATTGCAAGCGGACTCATCCAGACAGTCTCGAAACGGTCGACCGATCGCGCAAGCGCCTCGCACTCAACGTCGGCAAGCGGGGATGTCCGCATGGCGCGACGCTCGACGGTTCGTTCACGGATGAACGGCACGAGCGGATCCTCGCGCGCTGACGATTCCGCCGGCTGCAACTCGACGCCGTAGATGCGGTGTCCCGACACGCCTTCGTCAAGAATCGAGTCAACCGCGCGAAATCCGAAGCGCGTCGCGGCGAGGGCAACACTTTCGAGCAGCGCGCCATGGGCGAGCTCGCTCGCGTGGCCGTCGAGATCGTAGACGCAATGTGTCCGTGTGTCGTAACCGTGGATCAGCACGCTCGTGTCGGAGCGGATCTCGAAGCGCCACGGCTGCGTGTTGTCGCCGCTCGGTGCCCAGCGCGCGAGATCAAGAACCTCGTGAATGAGCGCCATTTTTGGATTCGGTCGCTTTCATTCGGGCGAATTGCCGCCGGGCGATCAGATGGATCATGCGGCGCACGGGTCCGCGGTAACCCCATGGCTGCCACGTGCGCACGAGAACGTTGCGATAGGCATCGAAGTGGATTCCACGCGGAGCTGCGACGACCCGCCGGCGCTTGAGCAGGATCTTTAATGCTTCGGTGCCCGCGACACCAGCGCAGAGTTGGCAGGCCATGGTGGTCGACGGTCCACGCTTGCCTTCCAGATCCACGAACGACGGATCGACCAGATAGCGCCGGTGCAAGGCGGCGGGCGCGAGCCCGAGCAGGAAGCGCAGTGGCCGCTCTTCCTCCTTGCAGTGGTCCAGTCCGAAGTATTCGTCAAAGCTCATGCGTCCGGGGAGGAAGTTGAGCAGGGCGGCGCCCATGCCAAGGGGTGCGACTGTCGTGGCCGGGATCCCGAGCGATGCGCAGCAGCGGAACGTGAGCTGACGAGCGGCAAGCGCGAAGAAGTCGAGCCCGTCCACGAAGAGGTCCACGCCTTGAAGAAAGGCGCCGATGTTGCGTTCGGTAACGCCTTCCGGAAATTCCTGCAGCTCCAGCGTCGGGTTAATGTCAAGCGCCATGCCGCGCATCACCTCGAGCTTCGGCCGTCCGACGGAGCTCATCGAAGCCCCGACCTGGCGATTGAAATTGACGAGGTCGAATTCGTCGAACTCCGCGAGGTGAAACCGTCCCACGCCGAGGCGGGCGAGCGTCAGCAGATGCGCGCCGCCCACGCCGCCCAGGCCGGCGATCGCGACACACTTGTCGCGCAACGCATGCTGTTCGGCGCGGGTCACCCAACCCAGGTTCCGGGCGAATGCCGTGTCGTAATCGAATGCAATCTGCATGGTCGTTCGTTTGGACCGCTGCACGGCGCTGGAACACGCGTGGAGGCCCTCCGCAAAAGACTTGGTCAAGCGTTCATGGAACGCCGATGTTGACACGTCGCCGGGCGACGTTCATCGGATGGAGGAGGCTCGATCAGCGTTATTGGATACCATGTCGACCTCGTCTGGAACGGTTCTTCTGAGAGACCGTATTCCGGGCCGATGCATAGTCCATGATTGCATGGTCTTCGGCCGGCATGGAAGCTGCTTTACGGAACCGATCGTTCGTGGAAGGAACGTTCGGGCGGCTGCTATGATCCATCTGGTCGACTTTCAGATTCTTCGCACAACCCTGGAGACCGCATGAGCCAGAATTGGCAGTCTTTCGGAATGAGCGCGTTCACGGCCGCCCGCAAAGGCAGTTTGTTGTTCGCTTTGCTTTTCGCGGCACTTCTCTTCGGCTGCGCCACCCCCCCGTATCCTAAGGCACCTGAGACGCTCGCGAGTGTCGACTACAACTACCACATCGGTCCGACGGATGTCGTGAACGTCATTGTTTGGCGCAATCCCGAACTGTCGATGAGCGTGCCGGTGCGTCCCGATGGGCGGATTACCACACCGCTGATCGACGATCTCGAGGCTATTGGCAAGACGCCGACCGAGCTCGAGCGGGACATGGAAAAGGCGCTCGTCAAATACATCCGCGATCCCGTGGTCACGGTGATCGTGACGAATTTCGTCGGGCCGACGAGCGAGCAGGTGCGAGTCATCGGCGAGGCGGCCAGGCCTCAGGCACTTGCCTATCGCAAGGACATGACAGTGCTCGACGTCATGATCGCCGCGGGCGGCCTGACTGATTTCGCCGACGGCAATGCGGCGCGCATCTTTCGCGTCGCTGACGGCGGGAAACTCTACAGCGTGCGTTTGCGCGACCTGATCAAGCGCGGCGACATTACCGCGAACGTCGCGATGCGACCCGGCGACATTCTGATCATCCCCCAGAGCTGGTTCTAAATTCTCGGGTTCGCTCCAATAGCTGACATCTCCCATGCAGGAACTTTTACAGCAGATCATTGGATACTTGCGTGCGATGTGGCATCGCCGCTGGCTCGGCCTCGGCGCCGCCTGGATCGCGGCAATCATCGGGGTGGTCGTAGTCTACAGGATCCCGGAGCGATATGAGGCCAGCGCGCGCGTCTACGTTGATACCGAATCGCTGCTGCGTCCGCTGCTCGCGGGCCTCGCAATCCAGCCGAACATCGATCAGCAAGTGGCACTGATCAGCCGCACATTGGTGAGTCGCCCTAACGTCGAAAAGCTGCTGCGGCTCGCCGACCTGGATCTCGGGGTCACTTCGCAGGCTCAGCGAGACGAGCTTATCGACAGCATCGTCCATACGATCAAGCTCGAGGGTAGTACGGCATCGAATCTTTATGTGATCAGTTATCGCGATCCCGACGGGGCGAAGGCACGAAGGGTCGTACAGTCACTGCTGACGATCTTCGTCGAGTCCAGCCTCGGCAACAAGCGCCAGGATACGCAGGCCGCGGTCAAATTCCTCGATGATCAAATCAAGCGTTACGAGGACAACCTTCGAGCGTCGGAGAACAAGATCAAGGAGTTCCGGATCAAGAACATCGGTCTCGCGAGTCGCGATGCCGACTACTTTAGTCGTATGGGGCAGCTCTCATCCGAGATCGAGTCGGCGAAGCTGGAGTTGCAGGCCGCAGACGAGTCGCGCGCGGCGTACAAGCGGGAGATGTCGGATGCTCCGCCCCCGCTGATTCCGGAAATGAGCGAAAACGACGAGCGTGATTCGACGCCGGAGATCACCGGTCGTATCGAGGCGCTGAAGCGCGACCTCGATACGTTGCTACGCAAGTACACCGACGAGCACCCGGACGTCGTGGCTACCAAGCGGCTGATTGAGCAACTCGAGAATCAGCGCCGCGCGGAAATCGATGCGAGGAAAAAGGCCGCGGCGGCGGCGCCGCATCGCGCAGAGGCAGCAGCCGACAGAAATCCCGTGCTGCAGCAAATGCGCATTTCGCTCGCTGATTCTGAAGCGAACGTGGCGGCGATGCGCGCGCGACTGGCCGGACTGCAGGCGCAGTATCAGCAGCTCAAGTCTCAGGCGCAACTCGTCCCACAGATCGAAACCGACTACACGCAGCTGGTGCGCGACTACGACATCCAGAAGAAGACGTACGACAGCCTTGTGGCCCGACGAGAGTCGGCGATGATGGGCAAGGACGTGCAGGACACGGGGGGTGCTCAGTTCCGCGTAATCGATCCTCCTCGCGTATCTCCGACGCCCGTTGGACCCAACCGACTCGCGCTGCTCGGCGCCGCCTTCGCCATCGCCCTTGGCGCCGGCGCATTCGTAAGCTTCGCCGCGAGCCAGATCATGCCGACGTTTCATGACGCGCGCGGGCTGCGGGAGATTGCCAACCGGCCGATTCTCGGCATGGTCTCACTGGTACCGAACGAAGGACTGCGTCGTGTGCAGCGTCGCAACCGGTGGCTCTTTGCCGGCGGCGTCGGAAGCCTGTTCGCTTCATTCGCCGCGGTGATCGCATTTGCGCTGATGCTCGGGCGCCTGACGCAAGGGTGAATCGATGAGCCTGATCGAGCAGGCCGCCAAGCGCCTTGAGGAGTTGCAGCGTGCGGGGGCCGAGTTGCCCGACGCGCCTCGTGCCGGTGCAACGGGGCTGCAAGGTGAAACCCCGCCGACGCCGGAAGCCTTCATGCGGGCACTCGATGCCCGTGCGGTGGCGCTCGCGCGTCCGATGCCCCATCGCGGTAATGACCACATGTTCGACCGGCGTGAAAGCGTGGCTCAGCGGACCGACGAGCATCCGGTGCGCCGCATTGAGCTCGACTTGGCGCAAGTCAAGGAGCGCGGCTTCGTGACCCTCGACTCTCTCAAGTCCCAGATCGCGGACGAATTCCGCGTGTTGAAGCGCCCCATCATCCGCAACGCGCTGGGGCGTGAAGGCACGCGGGTTCGGAATGGCAATCTCGTGATGGTCACGTCGGCGCTTCCCGGTGAAGGAAAGACGTTTACGTCGGTCAATCTCGCGCTCAGCATCGCGATGGAGGTCGACAGCACCGTACTGCTCGTCGACGGTGATGTTGCCCATCCCAGGATCCCCAGCCTGCTTGGCTGTCCTCATGCGCCCGGTCTGCTCGATCTCCTGACGCGCGACGACCTCGCGTTCGCCGACGCCTTGGTTCATACGAACATCGAAAAGCTAAGCCTCTTGCCTGCCGGAACCCGCCAACGGCGTTCAACAGAGCTGCTCGCGAGCGAACAGATGGCCAGCCTGCTGCGCGAGCTCGCGTCCCGATACTCCGATCGCATCATCGTGTTCGACTCGCCGCCCCTGCTTGCAACTACCGAGGCTCGCGTGCTTGCGACGCACATGGGGCAGGTCGTCATGGTCGTCGCCGCCGATTCGACATCGCAGCACGCCGTCACGCAGGCGCTGTCGACGATCGAGAACTGCGAAGTGGTGCTCATGACACTCAACAAGGCCAGCCGCTCCGACGTCGGAACTTATTACGGGTATTACGTCGACGATGACGCGGCCTAGCGCCCGAGTCCCGAACGCCCGCTTCCCTCGCGCCCGCAGATCGTCGGCCTCGTTTTCGTCGAACCCGCTGGCTGTCGTGCTGGTGGCAAGCGCGTTGGCCGTGTCGCCGTGTACGCTAGCGCAGACCTGGCATCTGCAGCCGTCGCTTTCGGCCGAGCTGACATACACCACCAATGCCGACCTCACGTCGGCGCAACGAAGCGATTGGGTTATGCAGCTCACGCCCACGCTCGTCGTGAATGAACGTACTGCGCATACTTCGCTGGCTGGCACCATTAGTGCCCCGATCCTGCTCTATGCGAGAACCAGCGACAACGACCAAGTTCAGCCGCTCGTCAACCTGAGCGGTACCGCCGAACTATATCCTCGGGTCCTGTTCGTCGACGCCTCCGCGCAGGTCTCTCGGCAGTTCGTGTCTCCGTTCGGTCCACGACCCCAGAACCTTGCAAGCGCGACCAACAATCGGTACACGGCGCAGAGCTACAGCGTTGCACCGTATACGAAAGGCGCGACTGCCGATGGTTTGACGTACGAACTTCGAGACACGAATACATGGTCCGATGCGACGAACGTGGCGACAACGCAAGGCGTCGGTAGCCGCGCCTATACGAACGAAGTCGCGGGGAACCTGACGCGACCCCCGACGCCGCTCGGCTGGGGCATGGACTACGATCGTGTCGACACTCAGTTCACCGGGGAAGATGCGCTGATTACCGAACTCGCCCGTGGGCGAGGACTGTGGCAACCGGATCCGCAATGGCAGCTTTCTGCAAGCGCGGGCTACGAGGATGAACGCTATCCACTGACGCACTTTTCAGGCGCCATCTACGGCGGCGGCGTGAAATGGCGGCCCACCGAACGCACGAGCATCGACGCCGACTGGGAGCACCGGTTCTTCGGGTCGTCGTATCATGTGCACTTCGATCATAGAACGCCACTCACCGTGTGGTCGTTCGTCGCATTCCGCGACATCACGACGTATCCGCAGCAGCTCGCAAGCCTGCCTGGGCAAGGCGACGTGTCGAGCGTGCTCAACGGACTGTTCGCTTCGCGCATCATTGACCCGATCGCACGGCAGGTCTTCGTCAACCAATTGATCCGGGACCGCGGTCTTCCCGCGACACTCAATGGTCCGATTAGCCTCTTTTCACAGCAGATCACACTGCAGGAATCGTTGCAGGGCACGTTGACTCTGCTCGGCGCACGCAACAGCGTACTCATCACGGTCTTTCGCACGCGCTCCGAACCGGTTGAGAGCGGTGCACTGGCAATCGCCGACACGCTTTCGACTTCGCAGATCGACAACACCCAGACGGGCACGAGCGCTGTGTGGACGCATCAACTGACTTCGCTTTTTCGGCTTTCCGTGAGCGCCGATTGGGTGCGGTCCGTCGCAAATGACGCCAGCGGCGAGCGATCGAGGCAGGTAACGTTGCAGTCCATCATCTCGGCACCGCTCTCCGCACTGAC